>Ga0210049_1000458_pt1 | contig 33991 bp, 21 predicted proteins | sample CryGeyCG2014_300_2_FD_183964 | JGI IMG/M metagenome (GOLD analysis project Ga0210049, IMG submission 183964) | Groundwater microbial communities from aquifer - Crystal Geyser CG06_land_8/20/14_3.00 (SPAdes) (version 2) | ecosystem: Environmental > Aquatic > Deep subsurface > Groundwater | place... | reverse complement strand
ACACCGAAGTCCCGGTGCGACTTCGGCTCCGTCTGGGAGAATACCCTCTGTCCTACGTCTGCTGCACGCCTGCCGGGGAAGTTCCGCGAACTTCCACTTCGGTGTGTTCCCAACCTTCGCGGGTATAACACTGGAGGGCACCGTCGGCGGGACGTTCAAAGCCCCCGCGGGCACGGTGCGCGCCCCGTTGGCTGACGGCAGCGCGAAGGAGATTCCTGTGGAGCGGCTGGAGGTGCGCGGCGGGTTCGCGGGCAAGTCGGCGCAGCTCGACGAGCTGGTGCTGGAGCTGGGCGGTGCCACCGTTCGTGCCGAGGGCACGCTGGATGACGGCGGTCGCTTGACGGGCGCCTTCAGCCTGGGCCCGGCGCCGCTGAGTCTGGCACTGCAGGCGGCCGACTTGAGGGGCGAGACCGCAGGCCACCTTCGCCTCCGCGGTCAGGTCGAGGGTGAGCTGAACGACCCGACGGTCACCGCGCAGGTAGAGAGCGAAGGACTCGCGCTGGCCGGTACCAAGGAGAACTCGGCCCCGGCGGCCGCTCCGGTCGCGCCGCTTGACTGCCAAGTCACCTGGCACGACTTGGCGGTCGACGGCCTGCGGCGCCTGACAGAAGCGGTCGCCCGGACGCTCGACGAGAACGACCAAGAAGTCAGCGGCTTGGATAGCGCGCTGAGCCACTTGGGCAAGCTGGCCGACCGGCCGCAGGGCGTCCTCGCCGGCCGAGCGGCATTCGCCGGGAGCTTGCGCGACCCAGCCGTTCGAGATGCCCGCCTCGACTTCACCGACGGGCACCTGGGCTCGGAACCCCTCCCGGCCCTCAGCCTCGCCGGCGGCTTCGAGCAGGGCGTGATCACCTGCGACTCGTTGGACCTCCTGCTGAACGACTTCCGGACCAAGGTGTCCGGCCAGGCGAAGTTGGACGGGGAGGCCGACCTGACGGTGAATATCCACCAGCTCCCGCTGGCGCTGGTGAATCCCTGGACCCGGGACGCTCCGGACATCAGCGGCCTCGCCGACTTGACCGTCCGCGTTACCGGCCCCACGAAGAAGCCACACCTCGAGGGGGCTCTCGAAGTCGCTGAACCGGCGATGCGAAACGCCGTACTTGATCGCGTCCAGGTGAAACGCTTCGTGCTGGAAGAGGGCGCCCTGACAATCGATCCCGACGGTCTGGAGATCACCCGGCAGGACAACCCGCTCGTCGCGGGCGGCCGGCTGCCGTTCTCCTACGAGGCGCCCGTCCTCGACCGCACCAAACCGTTCGAGGCAGCAGCCCGAGTCGCGCACGGCGACCTGCGGTTGCTACGAGGGTTCCTGCCCGCGATGCCGACCATTGTCGGTGGGTGGCAGGCGGACTTGGTCGCTTCGGGGACGCTGGAGAAGCCAGACCTGCGAGGCCACGTGGGTCTGCAGGAGGCCAGCATGGTGCTGCCGGGGCTTGAGTCCAACCTCCACGGGCTAACGGGAGAGATCCGGCTGGAGCCGGGCCGGCGCGCGGTGATCGACGGTCTGACGGCTACGCTGAACACCGCGCCGGTGGGCCCTGGTTCGCCGGCGTCGCCGGGGCAGCCGACCCTTAATACTACAACCGTACTTAGCTCGGGGCAGGTCTCCGACCGCCCCGAAACGCTTGACCGGAAGGTCTCAAAGGGCTGCGAATCCACGGGATTCGAGGAGACCTGTCGGTCCGGGGAGCGGCGGGGTCAGGAGACCCTCGCCGAGCACATTCGCGCTAAGTAGTTCGTGTTGCGGAAGCTTCATAACGCGGGTTGCGAGCGGGAGGGTGGTCTAGTTGCGCAGCGGCGTCTTCACCAACACGCTGTGGCTGCTGCCCAGAAGCAGCCCGCCGCCGGGCGCGCAGTGCTTGAGGGTGAAGAGCGTCTGGTGGCGGACCTGCTCGGGCGTGCCGGAGCACAACGTGTCTGAGGAGACGCCGCCCCAGAGGGTCAGCCGGTCGCCGAACTGGGCCTTGATCTCGTGGATCTTCTCCAGTGGCTGGATCGCTTGGTAGGCGTCGATGCCTGCGGCGACCATCTGGTCGAGGATGACTCGGTTGTTGCCGCACGAATGGAAGAGGCAGGGCAGCCCGGCTTCGTGCACCAACTCGCATTGGCGCTTGAGCGCTGGTGCGTACACTTTGGCGAAGGTGGCCGGCGACACGAACGGGCCATGGTTGTGCCCGTAGTCCACGCCCAGCGCCACGCCGTCCACGCCTGCTTCCACGAAGGGACGCAGCAGCTCCGAGGTTCCCTCGGCCGCACGCAGGTGCGCCGCGGCGACTGCGTCTGGGTCTTCGGCGACGCGAATGAACTGGTCTTCCGTCCACCCGCGGATGTAGCCCAGCCCACCGAACCGGCCCGGGCGACAGAAGACAAAGTGCGTCTCCCCCAGCCGCTCCACCACGTGCCGCACCAGTTCCAGCTCCGACTCGTCCGGCTCCGGCGGAAGCCGGAAGTCGCGTGTCGGCGGCTGCTTGTCACCGGCGCGCCAGAGCCCGATGTCTTCCGTCTCGTGGGAGTACTTGAGGAGGTTCCCGCGTTCGTCTTCCCACGTGTCCTCGCCAAGCTGCTTTGGCTTGGCGAAGGGGAAGTCGCGGTGCGGCACCAGGTTGACGGGCACCATGTCCAGCCCCATGGCGAGTGTGAAGTCCACGGTGTCCCGCTTCATGCTCTCGACCACTTCGTCTCGCCGGCCGTCCCACAGCGCTTCATGGTAGCGCCGCTTGGCCCGCCAGAAGGTCTTCCGGCCCAGCGCCTGCTCGATCACGGAGTAGTCCGTCGCGAACTCCCCCGTCGGCACGCGGTCGGCTTCGCGATGCTGCAGGGCGGCGAGGACTCGATTCTTGGGCGTCACGCGTGTGGCTCCTTCGCGAGTGCCTTTGCCCCTGTCCGGCTCGTCCGGCAGGCGAACGAGTTCAGGTGTAGCAGGGACCGTGCAGTTCCGTCAGCCTCTGAACTGCTTCACCTGCCGGACGAGCCGGACAGGGGGCACTCGGCGTTCTTCTCCCGGGGGGCAGGGCTTCCTTCAGTCCCCCCGCAATTCGTCCGGCCCGCAGCCTTGCAGACCCTCCGCCCCGGCGCTATGCTTCTGCCTGTTCCTGAGACGCCCTTGCCGATTCGACCACGAGGAGGCCGTACCTGTGAAGGCGATTGCTGACAGCCGGGCCTTTTGGGGCTGGATGGCCGTGGCCGGTCTTGTGCTGCCGTTCGTACTTGCCTCGGTTCCCGCCGGGGCACAGGAGGATTCCATGACTACACGCGCACACCGAACCGACTGGATGGCTGAAGGCAGCTTCGGCCTCATGGTGCACTACCTCGTCTCGCCACCGGGCGAGAGCCACGCGGAACGAGCGCCTGCGCTCAACGGGATCGTCAACGGGTTCGACGTGGACGGCTTCGTCGAGCAGCTCGCCAGTACGGGCGCGGACTGGCTGATCTTCACCCTCGGGCAGAACACCGGCTACTACAACAGCCCGAACAAGTGGCTGGATGCCCGACTGCCCGGGCATACCCCCGACCGGGACCTCGTCCTTGAGATCGCCGTGCGCCTGCACGCGCTCGGGAAGCGGTTCATCGCCTACCTGCCCGCTGAGACTGCCGCGCAGCGGCAGGCGATCCACGAGGTCTTCGCGTGGAACCCGCGGGACCAGCATGAGTTCCAGCGGCGCTACCGGGAGTTCCTCCGGGCGTACTCGCTCAAGTTTGGCCGGCTCTGCGACGGCTGGTGGTTCGACGGCTGCTACGAATGGGACGTCTTCCACAACAGCCTGTACGAATGGCCCGAGTGGATCGCCGCCGCCAAGGCCGGCAATCCCGACGCCCTCGTCGCCTTCAACGATGGCTCGTTCTGCATCAACAAGGTCAAGCCGGTGACGCCGCTGGAGGACTACCACGCGGGCGAAGTCCACCTGCTCGTGGGTGGGAAGATCCAGCTCGGGCACGACGCCAACTCGCCGCTCTACCTCCCCGACGCGCGCTTCATCGACGGCGTCCAGTGGCACGCGCTGGTGCCGGTGGATAGCACATTCGAGGGCGGCGAGCCGCACCACTACGCTGACGAGGAGTTGCTGGGGTTCCTCAAGGCGTGCAAGTCGGTCGGCGGCGCCGTCACGCTGAACCTACCCGTCAGCATGGGCGGTGTCATCCCTGAGGAAAGCGTCGAGCAAATGCGGCGGCTGGGACAAGCGCTGCAGTAGCCGCCGCTTACGGCTTTACGGCTTCGGGACCGGCAGCAGGAGCTGCGAGGGGTGGGTGGCGTCGAGGTAGACCGTGTTCGTGGCGACGACTGCTTCGCCGTCGGCGTTCGCCGGCTTCCCGGTGTTTGGGTTCGGCTCGAACCGCGGCGCGTTACTCGACGAGACCGACATGCGAACGCGGTGACCGCGGTTGAACGCCATGCTGGTCGACCAGAGGTCGAGGGTCAGATCGTAGACCGTGCCCGGCTCCAGCAGTTCGCTCTTCTCGCACGTATTGCGATGGCGGGCCCGCAGGATGCCGTCGAGAAGCAGCATACTGCGACCATCGGGGTACACGTCGCAGAGCTTGGCAGTGAAGTCGGTGTCGACCGCGGTCGAGGAAACCCAGAGCTTGGCCAGGATTCGCCCGGTCACCTCCAGCGGCTCCTTCAGCACGTCGCTGGTGAACACGAGCACCTCGGGCCGGCTCTCGACCTGCCGCTGGTCCATCGGTCCCTTCGCCAGAATGAGGTTGGCGCCGCCGAGGGTCGGCACGGGGTTGCTGGGGTCGTACTTGTACGACAGCGACTGGCGCTCAGCCTTTGGCGGCTCCCAGTCGAGGCGACCGTCTTCACGGAGGTAGAACGGGCGAACGTCCGCCGGGATCGGCCAATCGTCGGCTGTCCGCCACTCGCACCCGGGGGCGTCGGGGTCTTCGGGATCGCCCAGCATGTAGTAGTGGACGTTGGGGATGTCGTCGACGCCCTTCCCACCTTCCTTCAGCCAGAGATCCAGCCAGTGGGTCTGCGAGGCGGCAGCCGGTCTGCCCGGGTTGGGGAACTTCAGTATGTCGTTCGCTCCGTGCCCGTACGGCTCCATGACCAGTTTGCACTTGCCGCGGGCGTTGGGACCGCCGCGCGTGTTGACGGCCAGGTACTGGTCAATAGTGCCCTGACCGAAGATGTCGTACCAGCCGCCGACCTGCAGACAGGGCGCGTTGATCTCGGCGGCCCGGCTCTCCGGGCTGAACTGCCGCCAGAAGTCGTCGTAGTCGGGGTGCTCGTGAAACGCCCGAATGGTGTTCGGGTCGAACGCGTTGCCGGCCAACCAGCCTTCCACCAGCGCCTTCCGCCACGCGCCCCCCTGGAACGCTGACTGTCGGTACATGTCGGAGAAGGCAACCTCGACGTACTGGCACACCAGCGGCGGCGGATTCGTCGGCGCCATCAGGTTCTGGGCGATGCCGTGCGCGCTGCCGCCGATGGTCGCCACCTTGCCGTTGCACCACGGCTGCTGGGCGATCCACTCGACGGTGTCGTACCCGTCCTGGTGTTCGCCCCAGCCGTCGTGAGAGAAGACGAGGAAGTCGCTGCCTTCCGACTTGAATCTCCCGCGCCAGTCCTGAGCCACGAAGGCGTATCCCGCTTCGAGAACCGGCTTGGCGATTGCGGCGGCCGCAGGTTGGCTCTTGTTGTACGGACTGCGGACCAAGACGACCGCCCAGGGGCCCTCACCGGTGGGCAGGTAGACGTCGGTCGAGAGCTTGACGCCATCCCGCATGGGCACCATCAAGCTCTTCGACGGCGCGGCCTGCACGATCGCCCACGACGTAAGGAGCAGTAGTAACCGAACGAGTCGCGTTACGCCGCGAAGGCAGCCACAGGGACTGTTCTGCATGGTGACCTCCAGCTTGGTAAGGAAGTTGTGCGCGTCTAACAAAAGGAAGCGAAGTCGCATGTCGCTTGGTGTCTCTTCGCGGTCATCGGTGCCGTCTCCCCCGGAGGTCGTCGAGGGAGGGAGCGCTTACTCTGCGGCGCACACCACCCGGAAGCCCACGTTATACACGCACTGATAGGGACGGTATGCCAGCCGGACGGAGGCGGTGGCGTGGGAGGGTCGGTCGCGCCAAGAGCCACCGCGGGCGATTCGCCCTTCGGCGGAGTTGGGTTCGTTGCGGCCGTCGTCAGCGCGGTAGGGATAGGGCTTGGCTGCAGAGAGCGTCCACTCCCACACGTTCCCGTGCATGTCGTACAGACCCCAGGCGTTGGGCTGGTAGTTGCCGACATCGGCCGACACCAACTCGCCGTCGTTGAAGCGGTTGTCGCGCGGGATCCAGTCGTCGTACTTGCTCGGGTTCGCCAGCGGCACATTCTCCTTCATGTAGGGATGGCTGACGGCGTCGCGCAGCTTCATGTCGGCCAGGTTGGCGAACTTGGAGAAGTCTCCGTCTACTTCGCCGAAGGCAAAGGGCGTCGCGGCGCCGGCCCGGCAGGCGTACTCCCACTCGGCTTCGGTGGGCAGCGTGAAGCGCTGACCGGTCCGGTCGCTGAGCCACTTGCAGAAGGCGAGCGCCCGCTTCCACGAGACGCGGACGACAGGCTGTTTCGGTCGATTCAGCGGCCAGCCCTGCACGCCGAACTGCATTGCGTGGCGAACCTCCACCCGGCTGTCGTGCCGGGGATCGAACTGCGCGTACTGCTCGTTGGTGAGCTCCAACTGCCCCATCCAGAACCCGCCTACCGACACACGCGCCTGTGGCGCCTCGTCGGGAAAGCCCCCGGCGCTGCCCATGACGAACTCCCCAGCCGGGACGAACGCCAGCGAAAGCGTGATGCCGCCGCCAAGGTTGAGGGTGCGGACCTCTTGGGGGGTGTGCGCCACCACGGGGGGAGGGGCGAGCGCTGTGGCTGGCGTGGGAGCTATGAGACTTACGGGTCGCCTGGGTCCTGCTTCCGGCTCCTTCAGCGCAACCTTCCGTAGCGGCGAGTCGGCCCACTCCTGGGCGCCGCCGCCGTAGAGCTTCAGCATCTCGCGCCGTCGCTGGGCCATCGGTGCCTCGTGCTCCTCGCCGGCGATTGTCACCCACGAGCCGTGGTAGGGCGCGTTGAGGTCGATCCAGGTAATCAGGCGATCCCACGCCTCTTCGTCGAGGGCGACGCCATGGTGGCCTTTCCGGAGCATCTGATAGAGTTGCGTGGTGCTCACATGGAAGTCCATCGGTGTGAGCACGTGGAGGTCGCTCTCCAGACCCGGCCGACGGACGAAGCGCTGGAGATTGGCATAGCCCACGGAGAACTTGCCGGCATCTTGCCCGCCGAAGTGATAGCGGCTGTCGTAGTCGTGGATGAACTCGGTGCCGCGCAAGTCGAGAAGCGTTGCGTCGTTCGGCAGCGGCTGGCCGTTGTGGCAGGCAAGGCAGTACTTGTCGATAACCGGCTGAACTTCGGCCGGGAAGCTGTATCCTCGGGCCGGGCCTCGCCAGGGGTCGATCTCGCGTGGCTGGCGCGTTGATGCGGCTACGAGCGCATTCGGTGCGGCGTCGTCCTGCTGCTCGTGACAGCCGATGCACGAGAGCACCTCGCCCGGCATTCCGGTGAACCAACTGCGCATGAGTTGGAGGGCCGCTCCGTCCTGGTCGAGCGGCTGGAGCGCGATTGGCGTATTGGCCGGCGCGCGGAATACTGCGGACCCATCGGCTTCCACGGGTACCGTGCCCAAGATCCGCCGCACGTCCCACGGGCCCTCCATGCCAACAACTCCCTGCGGCCCGCCCATGCCGGGGTAGTCGTAGTCGTATGTGAACAAGCGCAGCTTCTTCACCGTTCCGCGGGGGATGCCGGCCAGACCGGGCCCGGCGTAGATATCGGTCATCTGGACAAGGCAGTCGTTGCGCTTGAGGTTGACCCGGTCGCGGATAGCAGGCGGTCGCGCTCGCTTGCGGATCGGCACCGGCTCGAACAGCGCGTATCCCGGCAACTCCTTGAGAAGCACTATGTTGTCGAACACGTCGACCAGGTAGAGGCCCCACAGCGAGGTTGGCGAGGGCTGGCACGCGGTGAGGAAGTACTTGTCGCTGAGCGGCCACGGGTGCAGAAACTTGGGCCAGGAGTTGTCGACGAGTTGGTCTTCGATGAGCGGCTCCACCCGCTTGCCATAGCCGGGAATGCGCTGCACGACGCCGTCCGCTTCGTGCCGGCCCTTCGCCGGATCGAGGATCACCAGTTCGCCCATCCGGGGCACGCCATGGTGGCCGCTGATAACGGTGACGACCTCGGTGGGGTGCCCCGGAATCGGCCGGGCGTAGAACAGCGAGTTGGGCCAATACGAGCTCGCGCCGTAGTACTCCTTCTGCTCAGTGCCGTCCGGGTTCATCTGAAACAACAGGCGATTGTGCGTGTGTGGCGTGTCGGTGTACTCCCAACGGGCATAGAGCACCCGCCCGTCGTTGAGCACAGTCGGGCACCAGTTGTGCTCCTGGTCGAAGCAGAGCTGGCGCACGTTGGCGCCGTTAGGGTCCATGAGGAACAGGTTGGAGACGCGAGTGCTGCCGTTGACGCACGGCACACTGACGAAGGCCCGCGTCGAGCCGAACAGGATTCGCCCGTCGGGCAGGTAGCAGGCGTCGTAGTCGTCCACGTCGTCGTAGAGCCCGGGCGTGACCTGCCGCAAACCTGCGCCGTCGATCCCGATCTCGAAGACCTGCCAGCAGTTGTGGGTGCCAATCGACGAGAACAGCAGCTTGTCTGCGTCGAAGTTCAGGTCCACGTCGCCGACGAACACCGGAGTCGGGGGGCGGTAGAGCCGGACGGGGTCCGCCTCCAACCGGTCCAGCGAAAGCATCGCGATCTCATCATCGAACCCGCTGCGCGGCAGGACACAGTTGCTCTGCCAGTTCTGGGGCAGACCCAGCGACGGGGACCGCACGCCGCGCTTGATTAGCAGCAGTCGGTCGAAGTCGATCACCGGGTTGGCGAGGAGCAACCGGCGCTGCTCGGCCTGGAGTTCGAGCACTCCCTCCAGGCCGCCCTCGTCGCCCTGCTCAAGCGTCTGCCGCACTTCGGCCTTTCGCTGCTCCAGCCATGTCAGTCGCGTTGCCGCCTGTTTCCGGACGGGGTCGCCGACCGGCAGAGACCCGGTCAGGTCCGCGACGGCGCGGCGCATCGCGGGTCCGTTGATCAGTTCGAGGGCGGCAAGTCCGGCCTTGAGTCGCGCCTGTTTCTCTTCGCGCTTCCGTCGCTCTTCGAGCCCGGGCCGCTTGAGGTACCACCCTCCAGGGAAGGGCACTGAGGACTCGAGGCGCACCGCGCAGATGTGCGGCATACAGTCCTGGCACTGAAGCGCGAGGGTGTGCTTGCCCTGCGTGAGGGGCACCGTGCACTGCGTCTCCCACTTCGCGCTGTCCGTCTGCCAACTGCCGGTGACGCTGGCGAGACCGGTGTGGATCTTCTTGCCGTCCAGCAGCAGGTCCACCGGTCGTGAGGCGTCGGCCGTGTAGAGCGCGGAGACGGTGTAGTCTGCCGTCACCGGGAACTCCAGTTCATACTCGGCGCGGTTGGGGTACTCTCCCGCATTCCAGATGCAGGGGTACTGGCGCGCATAGCCGTCGCCGGGAAGGCTGGTTTGGACATTGCCCCGGTCGAAGTCGGGGGCGCTGAGGGTGAACTGGGCGGTCTTGGCACGCCAGTCGAAGTCGGGTCCCTTGCGGGCCGGCGGCTTCCAGCCCTCGGGGAACGACACCGACGACTCCAGCGCGAACGCGCAGATATGCGGGAAGCATTCCGGCCGCTGCAACGCGAGCGTGTGCTTGCCCTTGGCAATTTGCAGCGTGCACTGCTTCTCCCATTGGGCGCTGTCGGTGTTCCAGTCCCCGGTGGTGCCGGCAAAGCCGGTGGCGACCGGTTTGTCGTCCAAGTAAAGGTCCACGGGCCGCGAGTCGTTGGCGGTGTAGAGCGCGACAAGGGTGTACTCGGCGCTGACCGGGAACTCGATGTCGTACTCCGCCCGGTCAGGGACTTTGCCGCCGTTCCAGACGCAGGGGAACTTGCCGGCGTACTGCTGGCCCGGCAGGCTGACGTTCACGTTGCCCCGGTCGAAGGTGTGGGCGCCGATGATGAAACGGTCGGCCATTGCGGCCTTCCCGAGCACGGACAGAAGCACGAGCGCCGCAACCGCGTGCCGGGAGGATGGGTGTGTCTGCATTACGAGACTCCAGGGGTCAACTGCACTCGAGGTTATCTTCGGCGCGGCCGCCGCTTCTCCTGCCAACTGCCGGGCCGCAAGGGATTGTGGAGGTCGGGGTAGAAAGAGAGGGGATCATTCCGCCTGGCTTGGAGACTCACCCATGCGCCCTGCACTCGCCGTCGCACTTGTTCTGTTCACTGCCCCCGTTCGGGCTGCCGACACCGTCACGCTGAAGACGCCGCAGTTCGAGGCCACGATCGTGAACGGCACGCTCGCCGGCCTCAAGGCGGGCGAGGCCCAAATGGTCGTGCCGGGCGAGGTGGAGCTGACCGGACTCCTGCGTGTCGGCAAAGACCACCTCCTCGTTCCTGCCGACGCGGCCGCCGCCTCCGTTGCTCCGGGCCAACCGGTCCGCCGGACGTACCGTGACCTGTCCGAGCTCCCCGGTTCGACGCTCACCAACGAGTACTCGCTGGTCGACGGCGAGCTGGTCGTCACCCAGCAGGCAGCCTCACCAGAACCGGGAGTCCACGGCGTCGAGTGGGGGCTGGGCTTGGTACCCCTGGAGTACAACGTGCTTGTCCCGGGCAATGGCGGGATTCGCCTGCAGAAGGACTCGCCGGGCAGCTTCTTCCAGTTTGACTACCCGATTGGTTGGGAAGCGCAGTTCGTGATCTTGGAGGGAGCGGCTCAGGGGTTCTGCGTCTGGGCGGAAGACGCAATCGGCAGGTACAAGCGCCTGATGATCCGCAAGCTCCAGGACGGTTGGCAGCTTGGCTTCACCACCCACAACAACGCGCCCTTTGCCCCGCTCAAGGAGTGCTCGTCGGTTCGGTGGCACGTTGCCCCGTACAAGGGCGACTGGCGCGTGCCCGCCAAGCGCTACCGCGAGTGGGCGGCCGCGACCTGGAAGCTAACCCCGCTGGCCGCGCAGACACCGTCCTGGGTCAAGGACATCCGTTTCCTGGCGCTCGTGGGTCAGGACACCCCGGTGCTCGAAGCCCTGGCAAAGCGCGTGGACCCCAAGCAGACGCTGCTTTACGTGCCGAATTGGCGGGAGTTCGGCTACGACCGCATGTACCCCGACTACACCGCCAATGACAGTTTCGGGGCGTTCGTCGAGAAGGCCCACGCGTTGGGGTTCCGCGTGATGCCGCACGTGAACTACTTCGGCTGCGACCCCAAGAGCCCGGAGTACGCTACTTTCGAGAAGTACCAGATACGCAGTCCGTGGAGCCACGAGCGCGAGTGGTGGCTGTGGGAGCGGGCCGACCCGGTCATCAAGTTCGCCTATATCAGCCCGGCCTGCAAAGCCTGGCGCGAGCTGCAGATCGCGCGGTGGAAGGAGATCGTCGAGAAGTACCACGTGGACGCCTTCCACCTCGATCAGACGCTGTGTATCTACAACGACGACAACGGGCTAGTTGACGGCATGACGATGCTGGAAGGCAACCTGGCCATTCAGCGCGAGCTGCACGAGGCGCTGCCGGACATTGCCATTTCCGGCGAGGGTCTTGATGAAGTGACCATGCGCTACGAGGCGTTCGCGCAGCGGCACGCCTACGGGCTGAACTTCGTTGAGGGGACGTGGGACAAGTCGCAGCTTGTGATGGCGCACCCGGTGTCGGCGTACCTCCTCAACGGCTACACGCAACCCTACGGATACCTGGGGATGTCCGGCCCGGGCAACGGCCAGGTCTACGCGGCTTGGCGCGAGAATTACAAACACTGGGGGGTGATCCCCACGTTTGCCTGGCCGAGTGTGGGTGTCCTGGAGACGCCCAGCGGCTTCGCGCGCCAATGCTTGGACGAGGCGACGTGCCTCACGCAGAACCGCCTCGACGCTGACCTCGACGGCCCGTGGGCGGAAGGCGTCTGCTTCCCGTACATAGGGGCAAACGGCGTCCGTGCCGCGTATCGTGACGAGGAGGGAGGAACGGTCTTCGAGGTCGAGGCGGGCGGAAAGCGGCGGGAAGTGTCGCGCATAGTGACCGGAGCGACCGAGATCGCCCTGCCCGGTTCGGTCCCCGGCTGGAAGTGCTACAACAAGGAGCGAGTCTTCGGTCTCGACCCCGACACGTGGTACGCCTACAGCCCCCAGCCGCGCGACCACGACGCGTTCCATGTCACCCGCCTCCCTGAAGGCTTCACCGCCTCGCGTGTGACGCAGACAGACCAGATGGCGGTTGTTGAGGTGCGCGACGTTGGGAGCACCACCAAACTGACGCACCTCTTCGACGTGGCAACGTGTGGCTCCAAGCCCTTCGAGGGCGACGCCCGGGAAGTGCGCGGCCCGCTGAGCAATACGGAAGACGGTGCGCAGTTCGTTCCTCAAGGGAGTGAGGTCTTCGCTCATCCACCTTGGAAGGCGCAGCGCAAGAACGCGCAGACCGGTGTCCTCGAAGCCAGCAGAACCGGGGTGGCCTATGCCAGCTTCCCGCTGACACTGCCGGAGGTTGAGGGGAGCGTCTGGTTCCGCTGCACCGTGGCAATGGACAAGGGCGCAATCGGCGAGGGCAAGACGGACGGCGTCGTCTACAGCGTGACGGCCACCGCGCCGGGAATGCCCGACTTGCACGCCGAGCTGCTGAACGCCGCCGCCACGGCCGAACCGCTGAACCTGGACCTGAGCGCGCTGCGCGGCCGGAAGATCGCCCTCCGCCTGCAGATCGACCCCGGCCCCAACAAGAGCGCCACCTTCGACTGGGCGCGGTGGTATGCTCCACGCGTCGAGGTCGAACGGCGCCTGCAAGGCTCCCTCGACCTCGCGGCTGCTCCCTTCACCTACAGCCTCTCGTCCGAGGGGGACGCCACCGTGACTCCTGCCGCCGAGGGCGCCGTGAATATGACCGTGACCATGGCGCTCCCCGGCACGCTGATCCTCCTCAAGGACCCGCCCCAACCGGCGACATTGCCTTTCGACCTGGCGCAGACGCCATTCCTTCTCAGCTTCAACTCGGCCGACGGACAAGTGCTCGATCGGCCCCAGTTCGCCTCCGCCGGGCCCGCTCAGGCCGCGGTGGGAGGGGTGACGCGCTCCGGGCTGACCACACACCCACCCGACCACGGGTTGACGAACGTGGAGTACCCGATGGTGCTTCCTGCGGGGCGCGCCCGGTTCCACTGCTTTGTCGGCTTGCGGGACGGCTCGAAGTCGGAGGGCTGCGGCTTCCGAGTGACGATCAATGGCAAGCAAGTGGCCTACGAACACAAGCTCCCGGGCGAGTGGTCGGAGCTGGCGGTTGACCTGTCGCCTTGGGCTGGGAAGCCCGTCGTGCTGTCGCTCGTGACTGACAGCGAAGGCCCCTACAGCTTCGATTGGGCGATCTGGGGGGAGGTTCGGGTGACGGGGGAGTAGCGGCGCGGGGGGAAAGGGCTTGGAGACCTGTCGGTCGGAGACGCGGCGGGGTCAGGAGATCCTCGCCGAACGTGGACCCTCTCCGAGCCTGGGCAGGCGGCGGCGCGTCGAGACCGCCGTAACACAAATTACACATTCGCTACATACGCGAAACACACCAGCGGCGTACTCTTAAGGGCCGCCTCTGTGGTCTTCCGTTCGTTTCGCGACGGACGCTCCTCTTCCAGAAGGCGGCGACTGTCGGCAGCATCTCCAGAGCAAGGCGGACGACACCATGGCCACCAGCCTACCGGACCTGAAGATCGGCGAGTTGACAATCAACCCGCCGATTGTGCAGGGAGGCATGGGAGTCAGGGTCTCCGGGAGTTCGTTAGCCTCGGCAGTCTCGAATGAGGGTGCGCTCGGCGTGATTGCCTCGGTCGGAGTGGGCGAAGAGTGGCCCGACCAGAGCCTCGACTACCCCACGAGGTCGGCACTCGGGTTCCGCGAGATGATCCGGCAGACGATGGACGCCACGCCCAACCCCATTGGCGTCAATATCATGTGCGTCCTCACAAACTACGAGAGCTTGGTGCGCGTTGCCGACGAAGAGGGCGTGGCAGCGATCATTTCCGGGGCTGGCCTGCCGCTGAAGCTCCCAGGGCTGGTCAAGAACCCCAAGGTGAAGTTGATCCCCATCGTGTCTTCGGGGCGGGCGGCAGAGGTCATCTGCAAGTCGTGGGCGAAGAAGCATGGGCGCCTGCCGGACGCCGTGGTGGTTGAGGGGCCGCTGGCGGGTGGACACCTGGGCTTCTCGCGCGAACAGGTAGACAAGCCCGAGGAGCACCGGGTCGAGCGGCTGGTGGCAAAGGTCGCCGCGGTTGTCGGCAGCTACGGGCAGGCGGGGAATGTGGAGATCCCCGTGATCGCCGCGGGCGGGGTGTACGACGGAACCGACATCGCCCGGTTCCTGAAGCTCGGCGCCGCGGGGGTGCAGATGGCTACGCGGTTCGTTTGCACCCACGAGTGCGATGCCGCCCTCGCCTACAAGGAAACCTATCTTCGGTGCACCGAAGAGGATGTGGTGGTCATCAACAGCCCTGTCGGCTTGCCGGGACGGGTTGTCCGGAACGAGTTCGTGGAGCGGGTCCTACGTGGCGAGCGAGTGCCGTTTCGGTGCGCCTACCACTGTCTGACCACCTGCAACCCGAAGACGGCCCCCTACTGCATTGCGGCGGCTCTGATCAACGCCTACCGAGGCAACTTGGACGCGGGGTTCGCGATGTGCGGGACCAACGCCGCCAGAGTGGACGAGATCGTGTCGGTCCGAGAGTTGATCGACGAACTGGTGGAAGAGACAGCTCGGGCGCTGTAGCGGCCGACACGGGCCGCGACCCTGGCGGAGTCCACGCCTCTCGGCGACGGCTCGTGCCCTCTCCCTCGCAATCCCGTGGTACACTATGCCCTTCGTGCCATGTTGACCAAGCTCATTGCTGTCGCCGCCAGCCTCCTTGTCGTCCTCGCCGCGCTCAGCTACGCGCGCGGCGGCGGGTTCCAGCCCGTATACACGACGGCCGGCCAGATCGTGGGTCTGGCGGCAGACGACGACGGCCTGCTGTGGCTGGAGAAACCGAAACCGGACAGCCCCGGTGGGTCGCTGTTTGCGCTCGCCAAGGGCGCAGACGCGCCGAGTTGCCTTCATCCCGATCCCCACCTCACCGAGATTGCAGTGGCCGGGGACCGCGTATTCGGGATCGAGCTGGCGGGCGACTTGGGGGCACTCGTGGCAATCCCACGCTCTGGCGGCGGGGTCACTCGACTGGCCGGAGACCTGATCCGGCCGGCTGGGTTGGCCGAGCAGGCCGGCACCCTCTACTGGACCGAGACGACTCCGGCATCGCAGGCGCACGTGTACCACGTGCCCGTGCTGGAGGCGCGAACGACCATCCACGCGCTCCCGGCAGGAGGCGGCCAGTCTCGCGCCCTGGTAGCCTTCCCGGGCGAGCCGGCCGGGTTTCAGGGGAAGCTCCTGGGCGTACAGGCCGAGAGGCTCTACTGGCTGGATCGCTTCGGCCAGCGCCTCTCCGACGGATGGGCGGTCGTGCGGCGGGTGCCGACGGCCGGCGGCGTGCCCGAGGCGCTCACGGTGCAGCGATCTGTCGGCAACGACGCGGTCTTGGAAGGCGGCGAGCTGTTCTTCACGGCCCCCTCAGAGGACGCGGGACAGCCGTTGAACTACCGCTGCCTCCGCCGCGTCCAGGTCCCCGCAGGGGAGCCGGAGACGCTTACCGATTGGCTTCCGGCCGCAGGCCGCCTCGTGCGCTACCGGGGCACGACGTACTACTGCGTGTTGGACGGCGTCTGGGCTGTGCCGGCCAGGATCGCGCCCCCGACGCTGCTGATTGACACCCTGCTGACGGCCGGCAAACTCGTCGCCGGAATGGGTGGAGGCCTGTATGCGGTGGGCGGGACCCCCAGCGGCAACTCGCTTTGCCGAATGCCGCTGACGTTCGGCGGTCGCCTCCGAGCGGGTCTGTTCCCCCGCCATGAGTGAGCCCCAGTGAAGAAACAGGTCAACCCCCTCATCACCGCGACAGCCCTCCTCGTCGCTCTCGGCGCGGTCCTGTTCGTGTACACCAAAGGGCTGCTCCACAAGCCCGAGCCTGCTGCGGGCGGGGCCGCCGGCGGAGGCGGCGGCGGGGGAACCGATCCTCCCGTAGGGCTGCAATCGGTCACAGTCAGCACCTTGGCGGGCTGGGCCTCGCCCGGGCTGGTGGATGGCACCGGGTGGACCGCGAAGTTCAACGGCCCCGCCGGCCTCGCGCTGGCTCCGGACGGGTCGCTGTATGTGTCCGACAGCCGCAACCACCGGATCCGGCGGGTCACGCCAGCCGGTGTCGTCCTGACCGTTGCCGGCTCGGGCCCGGTCGATTGCCTGCCCGGCGGCTACGCCGACGGGCCTGCCGGGCAAGCCCGTTTCTTCAACCCGGCCGGCCTGTGCGCCGCGCCTGAGGGCACCCTCTACATCGCCGATGCGGGCAACCACCGAGTGCGGCAGTTGCGCGACGGCCGTGTTACCACTATCGTCGGCCGCGAGACGCCCAAGGACGAGCTTGGCTTCGAGCAAGGAGGCCGCCAAGCCGGCCCGGTTGCTCAGGCGCTGCTCAAGTACCCGGTGGCTGTCGCCAGAACACCGACGGGCGAACTGCTCATCGCGGACCTCGGCAACCAGGCGCTCCGGCGGCTTGCCGACGGCACGCTGACCACGCACGCCCTGTCCGCCATGCAGCGGCTCAGCGCCCCGACAGGGGTGCTTGTCGCGGGGTCGGCGGTCTTCGTCGCCGACGCGGACACGCCGAAGCTTGCTGCCTGGGAGCCTGGCGGAGTGGGTCCTGCCGGCAACCTGACGGGCGTCGCCCCGCGGTGCCCCACGGGACTGGCGAGACTGCCGGACGGCTCCCTGGTTGTAGTGGACGGCGAGTGGAACGCGGTGTTCGCCGTTACGCCCTCGGGCAGCTCGACTCTTCTCGCGGGAGTCCTGCCCGCAGGCGGCCCAGCGCATGGCGCGCGCGATGGCACTGGCGCGGAGGCGCTGTTCTCCGGCGCTTGCGCCGTCTGTGCAGCCGACTGGACGCTCTACGTCGCCGACTTTGGCAACAACTGCATACGCAAGCTGGAGATCCCCCCAGACTGGGCCACGCCCCCGCCGCCACCCCTGGACGCGCGGCAGCAACGGTGGCAGCAGCACGGTCGGAGACCCGGAAAAAGGGACGGTGATCGCTCTGCAGATTGACGTGACGGGCCTGTCAAAGACCTATCCCGGCGGCGTTGAGGCGCTGAAGCCGATGAACCTGTCGATCTCCGACGGCGTTTTTGCGCTGCTGGGCCCGAACGGCTCGGGCAAGACGACCTTCATGCGCATGCTGGCCACGCTACTGGAGCCCACCTCGGGCACCGCGACCATCGACGGACAGGACATCCGGAAGGGCCGCAAGCAGGTTCGCCGACTGTTGGGCTACCTCCCGCAGGACTTTGGGCTGTACCCCTCGCTGACCGTCGAGGAGCAACTCGACTACATGGGGCTGCTCAGCGAGATGACCGCCCCGCAGGAACGACAGGCAGCGTGCGAGCGCGTCATGGAGCAAGCCAACCTCACCTCGCTCCGCAAGCGGGCCGTGGGGACACTCTCCGGCGGCATGCGGCAGCGCCTTGGCATCGCCCAAGCCCTCCTAACCTCACCGCAATTGCTGATCATCGACGAACCGACGGCAGGGCTGGACCCGGAAGAGCGCATCCGCATCCGCGGCCTCCTCGCCGAGTTAGGCGGGGACCGCGTGATCCTCGTCTCGACACACATCGTCGCTGACGTCGAGGCGACCGCCGACGCCTTGGTCATCCTGCGCCTCGGCGAGGTGTTGTTCACCGGCACCATCGAGGAACTGGTTAACCGAACCCGCGGCCGCGCGTGGGAGGCCGTGGTGACCCGCCAACGGTTGCACGAACTGAAAGAGCAGTACGTCTTCACCGCGGTGCACCGGACAGGCGGCGACATGCGGATCCGGATCGTTGCAGCCCAGGTAGCGGGCGCCGACGCCCAGGAAGTCGAACCAACGCTGGAGGACGCTTATCTTGACATCATGGGATTGGCCGAGAGTGAAGCCGCTGCTGCTTAGCCTCCGCGCGCTGGCCACTCATGAATTTCGCATGACGCTCCGCGGTCGGAGCGGCCTGTCGGTAGCGCTGGGCGCCGGCGCGTTGGCGTTCGCCGACGCCGCCCTCCGCCCGCAGTCGCCGCTGGTGGCTGGCGTCCGGGCTTCGCTGTTCGGCTGCGGGCTGGTCTTGGTGCCCCTGTCATTGGCGTTGGTTGCCGGCGCCGCGCGCCGCGACGACACTGTGGGCGCGGGCGATGTCGTCCAGTCGCGCCCCTTTCCCACACACCTGCTATTTGTGGCCCGCTTCCTGGGAACTTACACTGCAGTGCTGGCGCTCTACGCCGTGGTGGTGGCGTGCAGCCTGCTCTGCCCGCTAGTGCTGGCGCGCGAGTTCGCCTCGCCGCTCACGTTCGTGCATGCGTTCGGTCGCGGAATCGTGCCGCTGCTGTTCATTGTGGCTCTCGGGTACTGCGGCGTGGCGGTGGCGGGGAATGTGCTGGCAGCCGCGATTGTGGCGCTGTACTGGCTCTACCTGCTGCTCTGGGGCGACTTCCTCGCCCGGGTCTTCAACTTCTCCTTGACGCAGAACTGGCCGATCTACGGGGCGCTGGCACTGTCAGCCGTGCTGGGCACGGCTGCGCTCCGGCGGTTCCAGGATCTCCGCCGGAGTGGAGTTGCCCTGCCGCTGGCAGCCGCGGGGCTGCTGGTGTTGGGTCTACTGACCGCCTGGAACCGCGTTGTTCACAGCCACGACAAGCCCCTGCACCGGGACCCCCTGGCGATGCAACTGGCCGCGCAGTACGCCAAAGCCAGTCCGCGCGTGCCGGGCGTGTGGTTGCCGGATCAGCACGGCCGGCTGTGGCGCACTTCGTCAACCGACGGGAAGGTGTTGGTGTTGGCATTCTGGTCGCCACATGACCCGGACTCGATGACTGTGCTGGACGACCTGCGGACCGCCCTCAAGGACGTCCCCCGCGCGTCGGTGGCATGCCTCGCCGTCTGCCTCGCCGACGATCACGCGCTCTCCGCGCACGTGGCGAGCGAGGGGCGCTACCCCTTCACGATGGTTACCGATACCGGCACCCACTTCAGCGGGAAGCTGGAAGACTGCGCTCCGCTGGCGGAGGCGTTCGAACTGGCGAAGCTCCCTTCTGTCTATGTAACCGATCGGGGACACCGTCTTGTCGCCGATCTGGCCAGCGAGGGGACTCTGTACCCGGAAGGGATGGCGGCGGCCATTGGTCGCGCGCTCGCCGTGCCGGTTCCGCCGGGGATCGGGGTGGAGCGAAGGTGAGGGCAGACTCCCGACAACAGCGACCCGCTCGGCCCCAGCCGCCGGCGCCTCCCGCCCGGCGCCCGGCAGCAGGCCCGGCGTTCTGGCACTTCCTGCGGTATAACGCGCGCATCTGTGCGGGGTTGGGCCCCTGGCTGCTGGTAGTGCCGGTCGCCTCTACGATGCTGGTGTTGTTCGCGCTGATGGCGATGACCTCGCTGGTCAGAGAGCACCTGGCGGTCATGGTGTTGGAGTGGTTGGGAGCGCTGGTGATGGCGTTTGTCGGCACCACCTTGCTGCGGCCGGAGTACCAGTACAACACCCTTGAGACGGTGCTGACCCGGCCCGTTTCGTTCCGAGCCCTCGTCGGCGTGCGGATGGCATTGGCCGGGAGTGGCGTGGCGGCGCTGATGGCGCTGATGGCCCTCTACATGAACCGGGTGATGGGCAAGCAGTTCAGCGTCGGGTCGGCGCTCTTGGCCGCGCTAGTCTCGATGGCGTTCCTTGCCGCGTTGGCGGTCACCGTCGGAGCGTTCTCCCGGAGCCCGACCCTGGGCTTTTTCGCTGCGGGCGCGTTCTGGGCGCTGGACGTCGTCTTCGTGGGCCAGCTCAACCCGGTGCTCATGTTGGCCGGCTACGGGATGGCCCTCAAAGAACCCGACGGCATCTTCACTGCGTGGAAGCTGGGCAAAGCAGTGCTGGTGGGGGGGTCGCTGTTGCTCGTCTACCTCGCTGCCCGCGCCGGGGCGCGACCCGCCGGTCAGTGGAACCTGCGCCGCGTCGTCCGTTCCACCGGCTGCGTGCTGGCCGTGGTTCTCGTCTACCTTGGCACGGGCGCGGTCTACAAGCTCCGCTGGGGGAGGGCGCACGAAGCCGAACTGGGCAACCGAACCCGTTCCTGGTACCAGCAAGCCTTCCGCTGCTACGGCACCGTGCCGGTTGCGCCGCTGCTGAGTCCGTCGTTTGCCCGGTTCATCGGCTATCGGGCGCCCTGGACGAAGCTCCCCGAGGATCCGGAGGGCAAGCTCTCTGATGAACGCTGCTACCAAGTGCAGCAGCTCAAAGTCGTCGCCCTCGGTTCCTCCACCGGTCGGTGGGTGGACAACGGGCTCTACGAGCTGGGTCGGATGCTTGTCTCTGAACACGACCAGACGCCGGCCGATCCAGAGTTCCGACTGGGGCTGAACTGCCTCGAGCAGTTGACCCGCGAGCACCCCGACAGCCTCTTCGCCGCTATGGGTCTCGAACGGCTGGCCCACGCCTACTGGATGGTGGGCGACGCTGCGTCCGCTGAAGCCACCGTGCGCAAGCTCGTAAAGCAGTGCCCCGGCACGGAGGCCGCCTTCCGTGCCGGGAGGGACTTCGCGGTAGCCCTGCGGGAACAGCACCGGTTCGCGGAGGCGGTGGCAGTTCTGGGACCACTGGCGCGGAACGCCGCCCCAAGCGACCGGCCGCTGGCCCTGCTCCTCCTCGGCGACCTGCTGAGCGACCCCGCAGTCCGGCAGCCAGACCGCGCCGTGGCGGCTTACGCGGAAGCCGAGCGGCTGTGCACCCAGACGCTCACCGAGTTGATCGGCCTCGGGGAGGCAGATGCTGACCAAGTCAGACTGCTTCGTGACACCGGCGCCCTCCGCGCCCAGGTTCGCGAGCGGTTGACGGCTCTGCAGCGGTAAGCGCCGCCACCGTTCCCGGCTGCGGTGCTTCGACTCACTTCGGCGGATGCAGCCCACAGCCGGAGCGCCAAAACGAACCCAAAAAGAAACGCCCCGCGCAGAGGGTTCTGTGCGGGGCGTTGAGGGTTCCTTCAGGGGCGTGTGGTCGTTATCGGTCAGACCGACTGCGACTGCACTGTGACGTTAGCGGCACGCTTGCCTTTGCCGCGTGGGTCGTCTTCGGCGTCGAAGGTGACTTTGTCGCCTTCGTACAGCGACTTAAAGCCATTGGACTGAACGGCGCTGAAGTGGACGAAGAGATCCGCGGTACCGTCATCCGGCTGAATGAAGCCGTAGCCTTTGGAATCGTTGAACCACTTAACTGAACCTGTAGCCATGTGGAATGCCTCCCCTCATAATTGGATTGTCCGCCGGCCTAACCTTCTCAATGGATCTTGCCGGGGACAGCCCGAGGGTGAAGCATTGATGCGTCAGGGTCTGGTGGAACCAGTTTGCGCGTTCGGCTCGAGGAGAACGACACCACCCAGCGAGAGGACGCTGGCAAGACAAGAAACCTGGAGCGGATCGCCCAAACCAGTAGACAGTATGCTCCACTTCCCCGGCCAGCGCAATGAAGCGCCGAAGATATCCGGCACGAACCCGGCGCAATGCGACCTGCCGCGCCCGGTATTCTCCCGGAAGTCAGCCGCTGGCGCCTACCCGCTGCAGGGAATCGCGTACCCAGCGGTGCGGCTGCTCCAGCGCCCCCGAGTCATCGTCGGCCTGACGGTCTGCCAGTCTGCCCAGGGCCACTGGAACGGTACCGAGACACAACGCTTCTCGCATCTCCGCCACGATGCGGGCATCGCTGCAGGCCCATAGGTGAGACTGCTCGCTGTCGCACCACGTCTTCAGCCGCCACGCGTCCTCGTGCTTCACCCGAAACAGCACGCTCCACCCGGTGACGAGTTGCGCTTTGACGACATCCTTCCCCCAGTTGTGGGTGAAGCACTCCGCAATCTCAGGCCAAGCCTGGGTGAAGTGCCTGCCGAAAGGGCCCAGATCGCTCAGGTCTCCGTCCTGTTCTTTCACCGGTGAACACCTGCGTGCGGCAAGCCAAGGATTGCTGTGGGCACTGCGTGTCGCGGTACTGAGCCGGCTCCCGCCGAACGCCTGTATTCATGATACCCTCTCGGCAGCCTCGTCGGTGGCAGTGGCGTTGGTCGGCGGGTCAGGGACGGCGGCGTTGGCAGCCGTCCTTGACGGGCGTCCGTACGGCGAATAGAATGCGCGGGAGACTTCGCGAGCGTGAGGGTGCGCCCAGACTCGCCCCGGTGAGGTATACTCGCGAAGGTTAGGAATACACCGAAGTGGAAGTTCGCAGAACTTCACCCGTGGGCGTGTGGTGAGCACCCAACACACTGCTGTGCACGCAGAGGCGTCGAACTTGTGCAATAGCTTCGGTGTATTCCTAACCTTCGCGAGTATAGAGACCCCATGCCACTTCTCTTCATGTCTTCCCTGCTTAGCCTGTCCCCAATGGCGGGAGCCGCCGAGCTGCCGCTGACGATTGCCGGCGACTTCGTCGTCCGCGTTGGCCCGGGGGAGGTGGAGGTCAACGGCAAACGAGTTGGCGTGCTCGCCGCTGTTGATCTGCAAGTCGCGCCGCCGGAGGTCGTCACGGTCACCGACGAAGCCCACGGCCGCTTGCCGGTCTTCAATGACAAGGCAGCGCCGTGGACCAAGGGCACGAAGCTGCGCGGCGCGACGACCTTGGAGACCACTGCGGCAGACATGCTCGTGCCGGACTCTGTGCGCGTCAAGCTGGCAAAGGACGACGGCGAGGCGTTGGAGCCGGACAAAGACTATGGCATTGACCGGCGCTGGGGGACGGTTGGCCGGCTCGAGGGCGGCAGGATCGGCGACGCCACTCCGGTGTACGTGGACTACCAGTACGGCGTGTGTCGCCTCGATTCCGTGGTAGTGGACGCGGCAGGCAAAGTGTCGCTGCTCGCTGGCAAGTCGCATGTGAACGTGCCGTGGCCGCCGGAGGTTCCGGCCGGGCAGAAGCGCGTCGCCAATGTCTGGATCCCAGGCCGCCTGTCGAAGCTCGCCGAGGCGAACTTGTTCCCGGTCCAGGCCGAAGCCTACCCCGAGCCACCGCAGCAGCACCCGACGCCGGCCGAGCGACTCCTCCCCAAGTCCCTCGCCAAACTCCGCTCCGGGGAGAAGCTGACCATTCTCGCCTGGGGCGACAGCGTCACTGTCGGCACGTTCGTTCCCGACTGGGAGCACAACCGCTGGCAGGAGCAGTTCGTCGCCCGACTGCAGGAGCGCTTCCCCAAGGCCGACATTGAGCTGACCACCGTCGCCTGGGGCGGTCGCAACACCCAGAGCTTCCTGGACGAGCCACCGGGCAGCCAGTACAACTACAAGGAACAAGTGCTCGCCCGCAAGCCCGACCTGATCGTCTCCGAGTTTGTCAACGACGCCTCCCTCGACCCCGCGGGCGTCGAGCAGATGTACAGCCAGCGCCTGGCCGACTTCAACCAGCGCGGCGCCGAATGGGCGATCCTGACCCCGCACTACGTCCGCCCCGACTGGATGGGTCTCCCCTCCGAGCGCGACTGCGACAATGACCCGCGCCCTTACGTGAAAGGACTCCGCGAGTTCGCTGCCACCCACAACGTCGCCCTGGCCGACGCCTCCCTCCGCTGGGGCCACCTCTGGCGCCAAGGTCTCCCCTACACCACGCTCCTCCTGAACGCCATCAACCACCCCGACCAGCGCGGGATGAAGCTGTTTGCCGACGCGCTGCTGGCGTTGTTTCCATGAAACGCACACTCCGTAGCCTGCCAGCGCCCGGGGGACTGCGGGGTCCCTTCGTAGCTCGGCGTGCCAGCGCGCCACGCTTCCTTCTCGCCCGTAACCGCCCGCGGCCTACGGGGCCTCCTGAGTAGGTGTTCCGAGACATGCCCGCTCTCCTCATCAGCTACACCCTCTGGGGCAATGGCGCTCTGGACGTCATCGACCAGCTCGCGTGGCTGAAGGCGCGTGGGTTCGAGGCGTTGGGCTTCCATACCAACGAGCGACTGGCGCCCGACCGGGGGCTGGACATCCGCGAGTTGACCGACGCGGACTGGGCGCGGCTGCGGCAGGAGGTCGCGGGGCTGAGGGGCATCGAGGTTCACGCGCCGATCCAGGACGAACTGTCACTGGTGGCAACAGACGCGACGGCTCGGCGGGAGTCGGTCCACAGACTGAGCCGCCACTTGGAATTCGCCGCCAAGCTCGGCGCGGACGTGGTGGTTGTGCATTCGGGTGCGGGCGAGAACGGGACGACCTGGGAACAGCGGCGAGCGGCACTTGTCGACTCGTTGCGGCAGCTCGAGGCGGTGTGCGCGCGCACCGGCGTCCCGCTGTCGCTGGAGGTCGCGGACGACCTGATCGTGGCGGATCGGCTCGACGTGCTCACCGAGGTGGAATGCCCGCATCTCGGGATCTGCCTGGATGTCGGTCACATTGCGTTTCAGCGCGACGGCCGGCCGGGGTACGCCCACTACGGCTCCATTCCCGGCTTCATCGAGCATCGGGGGAAGCGGCTCAACCACGTGCACTTCCACGACTACGACGGCAAGCGTGACCACCTCGGGCTCGGTGCCGGCCACCTCGACCTGAAGGGGATCCTGCAGGCACTCCGCCGCGTCGGCTACGCCGGCATGTTGGCACTGGAACTGGCGCCCGAAGCCGTGCCTGCCGAGAAAGCGGCCGCGCAGAAAGACCTGCTGCTCAAGTGGGTGCAGGAGGTCTGGGAGGGGCACGAGCCAGACAGGGACAGTCGTGGTTCTGTGGGAACCACCCCTGCCGGCGCTTCGGTTGAGCACCACGGAGAACTCAACTGAGTTTGTGGAGGGCAACGCGGGTTCGGGCTACGGCTTGACCATTGCCTCAGTGTATCGCATCGCGACTGCGAACTCGTGTCCTTCAACGTCGCTCAAGCCCACAGAATAGTACAGAGTCACGATTGTGCCATCGTCCAACTGCACACTGCTGGGATAGCCGCAGTCGCTGCTTACGCATGTCCAACCGACCATGACGCGGTGTGCGTAGTCCCACGTCCGGCCGCTGTCGGAACTGAGAATGGCGCTGCAACCCAACGGCTCGCGGCGATTGCCGTAGGTCATCTGCAGCGTCCCGTCGGTCAGGCGGATCAAGTCGGCGGGGTGCTGGGACTTCTCGGTAACGGGTTTCGCGTCGCCCCAAGTGCGCCCGCCGTCAAGCGACTCCAGCAACTCAACGTTGCCGAGGGAGTACGTTCGCGCCGCCGCCAGGAGGTGCTGACTGGTCAGCGCCAGCAACGCCGTCTCGTTGTGGTCACGCGTGGACACGAAGCTGAAGTCGCCCCAAGTGCGCCCGTTGTCGCGGCTGCGGACAATGCCGACCAGCTGCGTGGCGCCGTCGGGCACTTTGGGTTCGCCAGTCCAGTCGGGATCGGCACTGCCGTATACCGACATCAACGCGGTACCGTCCTCGGTCACGACGATCTTCCCGTAGGGTGAGCCGCCACGGACCGGGCCCACGAACAGCTTCTGCTTCTCGCTCCACGTCTTGCCGTTGTCGGCGCTCGTAACGTAGAAGTCAATGTACTCGCCAGCCTTGGTGTCCCACTCGCCCTTCTCGTTGTACGTCTGCGCCTCGGCATACGCGCAGACGATCGTGCCGTCCGGCATTTGGCCGAAGGCAGGGTTGCGGTCGTCCCACTTGGAGTCGACGATGACCGTCGGCGCCGACCAACTCCTGCCGCCGTCAGTGGAGCGGATGAAGTCCAGCCGTCCCCCGATGCCAATGTGGGGCGCGCCGCCACGGACTACTGCTGCGATTGAGCCCTCCCGCAGCTTGATGAGTACCGGGAAGTACCCCTCCCCTTTGGTGGCGACCACACGCTCCGCCGCCGAGAGTATCTTGCAGTCGAGGTCGTCGTGAGGAACTGATTCTGCCATGAGCTGCCACTCCTTCTCGAGTTTGCCCCGGGCGCCTTCCGCGCGCAGGTCGTCGAACAGAATATGCCCCTGCCCGGCGCGCAAGCCAACGGCGCCGGCCTTGTACGTGTTGTCGTCTGCTTCTGCGAGCAGCTTGCCGTCCAGGGACGCGGCGAGGTGGCCGCCAGCCAGCTCGAACCGTGCCTGGTGCCACACTTCGGGCGCAATGGTGATTCCAGGAACGCGCTTCAGCTCGTTCCACGGCTTGCCCGGATCAACGCGGACGAGGATGACCTGCGAGAACCGGCTGTCGTAGTGCACGTAGTAGTAGCGCGTACTGTCCTGGGAGGCCAGCACGATTCCCGGCGCGCGGACGCCGCCGCCTTCGTTGAGGATCTTGAAGCGGACGTCGACCCGCACCTCGCCGAACACCTGGCCGGGCAACCACGTGATAGTGCCGGTCCGCCTGGGTTCGACGGCCTCCAGCACGCCTTCTCGGACCACCCACTCCTTGGTCAACGGCTGCCAGGTCGGCGAGCCGGTTGATCCGTCAGCGTAGGTGTCGAACTTGTCTTCGACGACCAGCGGCTCTTCGGCGTGACAAACGCCCGCGGCAAGCGCGAACAGCACCACAAACCAGGGCTTCACGGTGTGCTCCCTCCAAGTGTACCGGCGATGCTGTTTTCGCCACCCGAGGGCGGGTCCCCTGCCTGGTGGCAACGGCGGCGCCAATCGGCAAGGGAGGCGCACCCTCCCGGTCGAGCTTGCTGGAGGAACTGCCGCCTGGAGGCCGAAGACGTGGTCACGACCTCGGGCTGGAGTACCGCGTTCGTCCCCAACGGCACCGAGGTACCGCTGATTGAGAAGGACCCCGTCTTCTACCAGGGTCTGGCGACTCCGGGCTTGCTCAACCGCGAGCTGATGCTGTTGACGTACGCCGGCGACAACTACATCTGTGTGCCGGGCAAGCGGCAGCCGGGGATCTACATGGGCGTCAGCATGAGTGTGGACTCCCTCCGCATCGGCGCGGGACCGGACCGGCAGCCGTGGACGGGGAAGATGCCGCCGCCGGTGTTCGCTGAGTGGACGGCCAGCGTGCCTGCGGTCACCCATGCTGCCGCTGCAGTGCCCGCCGCGACGTGTCGTCCGCCGCGCCCGGGCACCTCAGCGTTTCACGTCATCCAGAGCAGACTCGACACCTATCCCTACCGGCCCGGACTGGTGGCGCGCTTCGATCAGAACAGCCTCACGCTCACCGCGAACATAGGCACCCAGACTGATACCGGCTGGGCATTCGCAGGGCTTGAGGCAGTGGGTCTGAATGACCTAACTGTCGACGTTCGCAAGGCTGGCGAGGTCGTCGGTCGCCATGAGAACTCCTTCGCCGGGCTGGTGGTGGACTACCACGGTCCGCACGGGTACCAGAAGCGGGTATGGTACGGACTGGGTGCGGGCAGCCCTGAGCGTTACGACCTCCGCCCGGCCGACTGGATTCTCGACGGTCCGCCGCTCTCCTTGGCGCGGACACTGGCATTCAACTCCGAGTTTGTTGACCTGTCGCACTGAGCGAGACAGGCAGACAGCCGGCTCAAGCTGTTGCTCGCGACGAAGGCCCCTCCTGACTGGGACGGGAGGGTGTGGTGTGCAGCAGGCGTCCAGGATCTGCCGCGGAGCGCAGGTTTGACGGTTCGCCTCGCGCAACTGACGGGGCAGAGCCGCGGGTCTGCTGCGGCAAGCAAGCCTCCCGCGAAGCTCGAGATTCTGGCGGACACGAAAACCCGGTACGCGGTCTCCCTCGCCAACGGCGCCCTCCAGGGCGGCCGGGATCTTGCCACGGGACGCAAGGCGATGGTCGCCGGTAACGACCGGTACCTCGTGGAGACGGAGTACGACGTCACGCGCGCCACGGAACTGCTGGATCGCGTCCAGAGAGTGGAGCGCGGAACGGCTGGCGACAGACCCCTGGTGGTGATGACCTGCCGGAACGCTGCACTCCCCGACCTCACCATCCTCAAGCGCTACACGCTCGAACCGGACCGCGTCCTCAGCAAGCAAGTCTCGTTCACGACGACTGACCGCACGGGCTTCTTCCTCCGCTACGAAGCCGATACCCAACTGGACGCGCAGTTCCTGGCGCAGAGCGGCCGCGCTGGCGCGTTGGCTGAGACGAATACAGTCTCCAAAGGCAAGCTGGTCACCAAGACGGAGCAGGTGGCGCAGGAGAACTTCGCCGCAGGCGACGCCCCCATGGCGATAGCCAATGACTACTCGCTGGGGCTGGCGACCTACCGCCTCCACGTCAATGGTCGCTTTGTACTGCCGGGCGCGGCGAACGGCACGGCTCAGGGCTGGAACAACTTGGTGGCGGTCAACTGCCTGAAAGCCGGACAGACAGTCTCGGGAGAGAATCGCTGGGTGATGTTCACCGGCGATTTCACCACCTTCGACCGGCACTACCACGCTCTGCCCGAGTACCGCGCGCTGTGGGACTACTCCCGACCGGAGTGGATCCAACGGGTCGTGGCTGACGCCATGTATACCCGCGAAGGTTAAGAACACACCGAAGTGGAAGTTCGCGGAACTTCCCCGGCAGGCGTGCAGCAGACGGAGGACAGAGGGTATTCTCCCAGACGGAGCCGAAGTCGCACCGGGACTTCGGTGTGTTCTTAACCTTCGCGGGTATCTCAGTACTGTGAGGGCGTCTACTACCTCGATCGAGGCCGCGACTACTTGGTTGTCATGCCCCTGGCCGGCTTCGTCGTCCCCACGGTTCCCGACGACCACGAAACCGTGGTTGTCAACGGCGTCCGGTACCTCTGGTACAACGGCGTGTACTACCAGCGCCACCCGCAAGGGTACCTGGTGGTCGAGCCGCCGCCGGGGTCCGGCCCCCACGATCGGTAATCGCTCACCGAACAGATGACACCGAGACCCCTCGCCCAAAGGCGAGGGGTCTTCGTGCGTTTGGCGCGGTCGCGGGAACACAATTGTGTTGCGACGAACGACTCGTCAGAACACAACTGTGTAGTAGTGCCTCCGAGTGCCGGTTCAGCAGGGCGGCGGCCCGTCTTCGTCCCCTGCGCGCCTACTCCCACCCGAATTCCAATTCGTTTGCCCAGTGCTCCACCCAGTCTGCCTTGAAGGAGCCGTTGCGCTTGGCGACGCTGCGGCCGCGGGATAGCTCCAGGCAACCGGTGCCGGTGTTGTCGTTGACGCGGAAGGTGAACTTGATTGGGCGCCGAGCGTCGAGCGCCTGCCGCACGGCGGGGAGTTCGTGCCACGGGAGCGCGCATTCGGTGATCCGGGTGTTGCCTTCGTGGGTCACGACCAACTTGCCGTCCTTGACGGGACCCTCGCCCGGGGCTTTGGGCTGCCGTGGGTAGTAGTGCTTGTTGGGCAGGTCCGGCCGACGGAGCGGCCAGATCTCGGTGCCGCCGCCGTACTTGGCGGCGACGGGATTGAGGGCGTACTCGTAGTCGGTGTCCCAGTAGCCGGTGTATTTCGGCATGGTGCCCGGCGGGAACGGCGCCCAAGGCTTGTCGGCTTCGGGAACGACGTTGAAGGCCAACTGCACGTTGTCGTGCCGCGGCGCGTTGCCCGCGGGGAGGTCGGGATCCCTGCGGTAGCTGTATCGGCGGACCCCGGCGGGCCAGGTCAGCTCTTGCGGCGTCTCCGTGTCTTCGGCGCGGAAGGGGGCGATCTGCGGGTCCCTCAGTCGCACCACGGAGCACTTCTCGGGGTAGAAGAACTGGTCGTCGTCGCGGGTCTCGAACCGGAGCATCCCGCCCTCGGGCGTGCTGTCGGCCACCTTCGCGGCGAAGTAGAGATAGTCGTCGTCGTACGCCAACCAGCCGGTGGCGTAGCCTTCTGTCACCGAGGTGTCGCAGGCCTTGAACGGCTGCCACGCGAACTCCTGGAGCGTCGGGCCGCTGTCCCCGGCGCCGCGGATCGTCTGCGTCGGGATGCCCGCCCAGTCGTCCAGTTTGCCGTCGACACCGATGGTCCGGTGAGCGATCACGTTGACGTGCAGGTCCTCTTCGTGCTCGGAGCGGCCGTCTTTGCCGGCGTCGAAGACGAGGCGCAGCGGGTAGGTGTTGGCGTCGGCCGACTTGCCGGCCGTCACCCGCAGCTCGACGGTCTTCGTTTCATCGGCTGCAAAGGCAACCCGCTGCTTGGGGTGATCGAGCGACAGTGCGCCAAGGGCGACCGTCAGCGTGCCCTGCACCGGCCGATTGAGGACGTTGGTCAGGCGCAGCCGCAGCAGCGGCTTCCGCTCGACGCGCTCAACGAGGTCGGGACACTCCTTCGCCAGTGGCTCGATTCCCTCCACCCGCGAGGTCCGGATCGCCTGCAGCAAGGCGGCGAAGCTGCCTGGTTTGCCGTTGCCCCGGAGGAAGAAGCCGCGGTGGTCGAGCGGGACGATGATCTTCCCGCCCTTGGCGGGAACGGGGTTCCCGTAGAAGTCGGAGAGCGCGAAGCGGCCCTTGGCATCGCTGAGGGTCATCGTCGCGCCGCTAAGTGCTTCCGAGGTCGTGATCGCCTTCACGAGTTCGGCGTGTTTCTCCGGGTCTGCGCCGGGCGGCAGCGCCGCGAGCTGCTTCTTCAGCGTCCTCTTCCGCTCGACCTCGACGAAGTCACGAGCCGTGCGGAAGAGTACGTTATCGGCGCCAAACTCCTCACCGATGTCGCCGACGATCACGACAGTACCGTCTTCGGGATCCGGCTTGCCGTCGGAGGCGAGGTTCCCGGCGAACACCATCACCCACGGCAGGCCGTTCTTGAAGAGAAGTTCACGGAACTTGCGTTCGCCCAGGAAGTGGGTCGTCGCACCGACGCTGGCGGCGACGGACCACGTGTGGCTGTACTCAATGCGCTTCTTCTGCCCGTCGTCGCCGAACACCTGCGCGCCGCGGGCGTGCCACTCGGTGGCCACGTTGCCGTGATAGATGCCCACCGCTCGGTCGTGGCCGGTGGAGAGATTGGTGGCGACGACGGCGGCAACCCGGTCGTCGGTGTTGGCGACCCAACTCTCCGTGTCCCAGATGCGCACCCGGCCGTTGGGGTGCTTCCGGTTCAGCCAAGCCTTCACGGTAGATGGCGGCGCCATGCCCTGGTAGTGGATCGAGCAGAAGTCGAGCCACTTGAGCATCTCGTCGCTACCGTCGGGAAACAGCTTGTCGAAGGTGTTGGACGAGCTGTCGCACCCGCCCACAAGCACCTGCACACCGGCTTCCTTGCGCGCCTCCTCGGTGCCTTCGCACAGGGCGGTGTACATCGCGCGATAGCGGAGCATCTCGGCGCCCCAGCCCGAGATGGAGATGCCCTCCCACGGCTCGTTCCAGAGCATGAAGCCGTTGACCGGCCCCTTGGGCCAGCCGTAGTCGGCAGCGAACCGCTTGCAGAACTGCTTGAAGTCGGCATCCCAAGCGGGCAGCCAGGCCAGGTCGAACTTGGTGTCCTGCATCACCCCGTTGCCGTCGAGCCACGGCCGCGGGCGGCCCAACGGCTGGTTCTCATGCCAGAAGGCGCCGCTGCCGAACTCGATGGTGATGGCCAGTCCGGCATCCTTGTATCGCCGGAGCTGCTCCCCCTGTTTGCGGTACCACGCCTCGAAGTCCTTCTCCGTCGTCGGCTTGTAGCCAATTCCCATCCGGTTGGGCGCTGCGCCCAAGCGCGTCAGCAGGTCGGGGTCGTCGTTGTCGAGGCAGAGCTGCGGGAACTGCACCGGCTTGCGCTCCGCCTTGAACGTGCGCACAAAGCTCGTAACGAACCGGCGCCCGGCTGAACCCAAGTCCAGCACCAGCGCATAGGCGCCCTTCGTCTCCGGCACCTTCGGCGTGACCGTCAGGTTCTGCCACTTCCCCGGCGGCAGGTTGACCTCGACCGGCGCTGACCCGAGATCGGCCACCTTGAACATGTCCGGCACCCAGATGTCGCCCGGCCGGCCTTTGGTCCCGTAGGCGATCCGCTCGACTTTGCCCGGCCCCTGAATCGGCCGGTCGCTGTTGTTGACGAGCTGAAACGAGAACGACGCCTGCTCGCCCGGCCACAGCACGTTGGCCGGCGCGCTGCTGGTGACGAACTGCACCGAGTACGGGTCGGTGGTCTGCTTCGGGTCGACGCCCATCGTCTCGGCAAACCCGGGGATGTTGGTGCCGGATTGCATCTGCGCCGAAGCCGGCCGCCCTAGCGCCGCCAGACAACCGAGGAGGGCGAGGGACGCCAGACTGCGCTGCGCGGAGAGGACGAGGTGGTTCATGGCCTTGGCTCCAGGGATGCGGGTGCTCAACAGGGACAGCTCACAGCATTCCCGCGCACAGCGATACACGCAAGAGCCGCCTCAATTGGGGCGGTCTCCCGGTGGAGCCAAGGCATCAGCCCGAACAGCACACAACTGCCTGCGCGCGACCCAGACCGGTGTCCCGACCTGAGTCGCGCACGCCGGCTACTTCGTCTGCTTCTGCTTCGTCATCTGCTGCTGGTAGTCGCCCGTGCCCATCTTCTTCTGACTCGCGCCCTCGCCAGCATCCTTCTTCTTCGGGGAACACCCGGATGCCAGGCAGACCAACAGCCCAAGCGCGACGCACAACATCATGCTGTATCTTCTCATTGCCATACTCCCGAGAGGTACTGGATCGAGCTCTACACGGTGGACGCCGTGGTCCCGAGTCCGGATCTCGGGACCACGGTCAAGGCCAGGCACACAACAGTCGGCAGTTCCGCCCGGTTGGGGCGCTGCCTTGCGCGCCGTCACACGTCGGTCAGCAGTTGCCCCCCGACTTCCGGGGGGCGAGGCTCAGTTGCCGTCCTCCCAGATCTGCCGGTTCTGCATCACGGTTTGCGCCTTCTGCCACTTCGCGTGGCCGTCAGCGAACCCGATGTTCTCTCCGCCATTGTGCCGCGCGTAGTCGTCCTTGGGGTAGTCGGCTTTGATGTTGCAGCCGCCGGGTTGCGACTGGCAGATCTCGGCATACGCCACGCGGAAGTCCCCGCCGCAACAGGCGTGAACTCCGTTATTGCAGTCGGCGACCAGGAGCGTGTTTACGGCGTTGATCTGCGTCTCTTTGCGGGCTGCGCCACTTCCGAACCCGCCGAGCCAAGCGCCGTAGCCGTAGCTGCAGTTGCCGACTTGCTGCGACCACCAGACCGTGCCCCCCGGCGGGGTCCCGCTGGGGATCGTCGTGTAATTCCAGTCCTTCGCGCTGGGACAGACGTAGAGCTGGGTGTTCTTGACATACGGGTAGATCTCGTCAACCCAGTGACGGTACGTGCCCGAGACACCCCAGTCTCGCTGGGGTGGGAATCGGCTGTCGTAGTCCTGAACGTACATCACGAACCCGAGAGAAAGCTGCTTGGTGTTCGACAGGCAACTCGTCTGGCGCGCCTTCTCGCGCGCCTTGGCGAACACCGGGAACAGGATGGCCGCCAGAATGGCGATGATGGCGATGACCACCAATAGCTCGATGAGTGTGAAGCCCCGCTTTGCTTTTGTGGACATTCTCGTTCTCCTCCTTCGCAGGGATAGGAAATTGCCGTCCATTCCGTCATGCAGACGTCCGTAGCTATCTCCTGAAAGCACCTCCTCGTCGCCGCTCATTCCTGACCACACCGTACACCAGCTAAGTTCAGCGCAGTTTCGCCCCACACGCAAGCCCCGACCGGGCCGCCCCGGGTGGGAGAAGAGCGCCCGTCGGCGTTCCGACGCCAGCAACTCGGCACCAGTCAACCACCCCGCCTCCGCGCCCGTCGCCCTTCAATCTGCAATCTGAACTCTGCAATCCAAAATCCGCACAGGAGGTCTCAGCATGAGCATCAGCACCGGTTTCATAGTCGGTCGGGCGCAAGCGACCAAAGCCGTCCAGGAGCGGTTGGCAGGTGCCTGGGTATGGGAAGACAAGACAGTTGCTGACTGGCAGAACGACCTGACCGCGCTGCAGGCGAAGGAAGCCCAGTTGGAGGGCGCCG
>Ga0210049_1000452_pt1 | contig 34261 bp, 53 predicted proteins | sample CryGeyCG2014_300_2_FD_183964 | JGI IMG/M metagenome (GOLD analysis project Ga0210049, IMG submission 183964) | Groundwater microbial communities from aquifer - Crystal Geyser CG06_land_8/20/14_3.00 (SPAdes) (version 2) | ecosystem: Environmental > Aquatic > Deep subsurface > Groundwater | place... | reverse complement strand
GGACCCCTTGCTATAACAATTTCTGTTGGCTCTATAATTGTTGGGGTAATAGCTGTTGGTTCAACAACCGTTGGTTCAACAACCGTTGGTTCAACAACCGTTGGTTCAACAACCGTTGGTTCAACAATTTTAGTTGGAATTAAATTAGGATCTTGTCTTGGTTTATTTGTTGGAACAATAATATTAGACGCTTCCTTTGGTTGAGTGTTATTTTTTTTAATTAAAGATACTACAAAAACTACAATAATCAATGTTAATAAGGAAATAATTATAAAAATGGATTTAGAATAGTTAACCGCTATTGTTTCTTTTTTAAACAGATATGGAGGTAAATTAGTAAAATTTGTAACTGTATTTAAATTGTTTTTTTCCCTGAAATCCGGGATTGTGGGGGTTTTATCTTTGTTCTTTTCTTTTTTTAAAATATAAATTTGATAACCAACAAAAATGGTTGTTACAAAAAAAGCCATCAAGCTGACTTTGTTAATATAAGATAATAAACTAAAAACGTCCATAAATTCATTTTAACGAAAAATTAATTTAGAAAGCAAGAAGAATTCCCCCGCCAATAATAATTAATGATAAACTTCCAAAAATTGTTCCTGCAAAACTGTTACCTGCCCTCTTCAATTCTGTTGGAACGGCTGATGGGACTAACGTCGAGGCCGTAGTTGGTATAGGTGTGTAGGTGATAATGTCTGTTGGTGTTATCGTTGCTGAACCCGTTGCAGTTCCAAGAACTCTACCTTCATTCCCCTGTTGAGCTATTATTGTAAATTTTCTTGTTATCATAATTTCTTTCCCACTAATATCTTTAGTTTTTATAATAATAACGTGAGGACCTAATTCAAGATTTTCGGGAAGTAGATAACTCCAATTACCTTTACTATCACTCGAAGTAATGGCAGAATAGGTTTTTTTTGAATTAACTGTGACCTCTATCTTAACTGATGGAGTAGCCGTTCCTTTAATCAACGGGATACTGCCAGGAATTAAAGATCCTTCCTTCGGATACGTAATTTCTGTTTGGTTAATATTTATTGAACTTAAATCTGTTGTTGCCGATAAAACATTATCTTCTTCTAAAAACGAATAATTTTTATCTTTAACAAAAACTATTGTTTGAGTTAAGGGGGAAATTTTAGATTTAACAGTTGTGATAGTTAACCCCTCACCATTATTAGTCAAGACTTCGATTATTATCTTATCTTTATCTGATATTGTTTGAATATTTTGACTATCCTTTTTGTATAACTGATTTAAAGGTATAAGCCAACTCCCATCACCTTCCGATTTTATCTGTGTTAAAAGTGGATAACTATCCTTAATACTTAAAATAATATAGGAATTAATCAAAGGATTGACAGAATTTGACTGTAAAATTTTACCAAAAGCCGGACTAATATTTTGCAGGCCATTAGGCCCACCCTGAGGAGTAATAAAACTAAACGATTTCCCATCAGGCTGGACAATAATCTGGTTATTGTCAGTTACTATTTTAAAAAAATATTTCTTACCGGGTATTAATTCCTTTAATGTGGCTAAATGAACTATATATTTGCCTTTTTTTTGACCTAAATTATTAATGTCCTTTTCATCAAAGATAATTTTATTTTCTAAATTGTTCATCTCTCCATAAATGACCCAACCGGATTCTTGTTTATCTGTTTGCCAAAAAATACTTACTTGAGTCGGTGATAAATTAACCACCTCTACTCTTTTTGCAACTTTTAAGGTTGCCTTAGAAGGTCCTGCTGAATCCAAAAATAATCTTGAAAAAAAGATCGTGACAAAAAGTACAAATAAAAAACCAACTACCGTCGGCAATTTATTTTCATTATGTACGTAAAGGTCAGAATATATCATATCTATTCGGTTTTATTTTTTAACTGCTCCATAAGCCCCTTACTAATTCTATATTGGTACGTTTGTGACAGTTCAATTTTTATTTTTATCTTATCTTCGGTTGATGCATGATAAATATCAGCAACTAACCATGCAATTACAGTCAAAAAAACTCCTACTGATAATAAAAATACTTCTTTTCTATTCATAAATAATAACCATTAATTGTTAAATCAACTTTCAAATTTCCCGAGTTAGTGGATTCTTTATCTCGATTTATTACCAAATTGTCTATCAGCTTCAATCTTCTTTGATCAAATATATCCCTAATAAACTGTCTTAAATTATCGAAACTTGTCGTTGCTTCCATCTGTAATTTAACATTTTGTTTTTCTTTATTAGTTTTGGAAAAATTTATATCGATTATAGTAGCTTTATTTATAACTAAAGAATTTTTATCAGCTATTTTTTTTATATCTTCTATAACCTTATTTACTTCCGGTTGCTCAGAGATAGATTGATTAAGTAGTGGTAAATTATCTCTATTTTCCTCAATTTGTGTCTGAATTAAAGTGATATTATTTATTTTTTCCTCGTAAACTTGGTCTATTTTCGTCAAATCAATTTCTTCTTTTTTTAAAGAGTAGGCAGTCATCAATGATGGTTTGATTGCAAAAATGATAAAAATTGAAAAAATAAGAAGAAAAAAAATAACATATATATTATCTCCACTTTTTTTTTCAAAAATTGATTTTAATAGAATGTTTAAGTCCATAATTTATTTTAGATACTATTCAGCTTGTCCAATTGTAATACAAAATTATATCCAGTTTCACTTTTTTTTATACTCTGAAGATTAACTATTTGAAATTTATTTTCTTTTTTTAATAAATTATAAAAAGCTTGTAAATGTTGCGCGTTTATGGCATCGCCAGTTATTTTTATTGACTCTCCTTTTATTTCCATATTAGTTAAGGTAATTGTCTCTGGAAATGAGGAAAGAAAATAATCAACCATTCCACTAAACTTTTTTTGCTGAAGAAGTGTGTCTTCTATTATTAAGGTTTTTTTATTAATTTTAGATACTTCATTGAGAAGTGGTAAGACTATTTTTACTATTTCTTTCTTTTGGTCCACTCCTTCCTTCAAATCTATAATTCTTTGATCAATTTGGAATCTATAAAAAAAGACACCAATTACAACTAACTGCGTAATAACAATTATATAACGCAAATAATTCAGACCAAAAAAAATCAATCTATCCAATAAACTAACTTCTTTTTTTTCTATCAAATTTATATTGTATCTCATTTCTTTTTTAAAATTTTTTTACTTACTCGGGATTTCAATCGTATTGCTTTGTTTTTTTGGATAACGTGGTGCTTAACTGCTTTATCTACTTGGGAATAAAAAATACTTATTAATTTTTTTGCGTCACTACCGCCTTTTCTGATTTTTTTTAACGTCGTTTGATAAGCCTTAATATAAAGTTCATTTACATTAGTTCTTTTTTTATCTTTTCTGACTTTTTTTATAGCTGATTTGATTATTGGCATGATATGTAGACACCTCCTTTTAATAATTAAAAATTATAAATTAGAAATTTTTACATCTTATATTCTTTTGTAAAAATCTTTTCCCCGTAATTTCCTGAAAATTTTAAAGATACCCTAATAGGTCCTGTAATATTATGGTATCGACAAACACCTGATGAACATGTTCCTAAAATAATTTTACGCCCAGATTGAGAAGGCTCTCCACATTCCCAGACGTTACTTGCCTCATAACATTTACCAATTGCGCCCTGAGAAACGGCTCCTCCGCCTTCACTATTATCTTCATTAACAACTAAGTAACTCATTTCAAATTCAATTGATTTGGTACCGTTTGGTGCGCTGTTAATCGAAAGAACTGCTTCACCTTTTTTTGTTGATATCAGATTGACTTTTACTGAGCTATCAACCGTCGGTAAAATATTATCCGAAGAAACTATCTGTTCGTCTTTCTTGTTAACAGTATTTTTGCTTCCAACCAAAATCCAATAACTAAAAAAAATAAACAACACTAATAATACCCCTCCTAAAATCAATGTTTTTTTGTTATTTAATTTCATATGATATTAAAATAATTTAATTTTTAAGTAATCTCTTAATTTTCCAATCTCAATTCTTTCTTGATTCATTGTATCTCTATCTCTAATAGTAACTTTCTCATCTTCCATCGACTTATAATCTATTGTAACACAAGAAGGGGTTCCTATTTCATCCTGACGCCTATACATTTGACCAATATTTCCTGAGTCATCAAATTCGCAAATGTATGTCTTTTTTAGGTCGTTAAATAGGTCTAAAGCTTTTCTTTTAAGTTTTTCGTCTTTTTGTAAAGGAAATATGGCAACCTTAACGGGTGATAGGCTTGGTTTTAATTTCAAAACAATTCTTTTTTTTCCATTGACTTCTTCTTCGTGGTAAGCGTTAATCAATATGGTAATTAATAATCTAGAAAGTCCAAAAGTCGGTTCAATCACATGAGGTATGAATTTTTCATTAGTTTTTGGATCACGGTAATTTAAATCAACGCCTGAATTTTTCATATGATTTTTAAGATCGTAATCAGTCCTATAAGCAAGCCCCCACATCTCTTTCCAACCGAAAGGAAATTCATATTCAACATCCATGGTTTTTTTTGAATAATGAGATCTTTCAAAATCTTCATGTTCACGCCAACGAATTTTTTCTTTTGGTAAACCAAGCTCTAATGCCCAACTCCACATTTCTTTTCTCCAATTTTCAAATACCTCTTTCCAATTTTCGGAACTAATAAAATATTCTAACTCCATTAAATCGAATTGAAGTGTCCGAAAAACTCCCTGACCTAAGGTTATTTCATTTCGGAAACAAATCCCATTCGATGCGATCCCAAAAGGCATCCGAACTCTCATCGTATCGACAACATTTTTATAATTCATAAAAATTCCTTGAGCTAATTCTCCTCGCAAATACGCTTTTGATTTACTATCCTCAACCATTCCAATTTTTGTTTCAAAAAGAAGATTAAATTTTCTAACATCGGTCAAATCTGACCCACCGCAGTGAGGACATTTTAATTTATTGGTGCGGATAATCTCTGTTAATTTTTCAACCGGCAGACCTTCAACTTTTATATCTTTTAATTTGGTCTCGATCAAATGATCGGCTCGTGTCCGGTATTTACAAGTCTTACAATCAACCAAGGCGTCATTAAAACCGTTTACATGTCCGGAAGCTTCCCAAACTTTTGGATTTAAAATGACCGAAGAATCAACCATGACAATATCCCGTCTTGATAAAATGAATTTCTTAATCCATAAATCACGTAAATTATTTTTAAGTAATACTCCGTAGTGTCCAAAGTCCCACGTATTGGCCAGTCCTCCGTAAATTTCCGACGACGGATAAAAAAACCCCCGTCTTTTGGCTAAAGCAATTATGTTGTCCATATTAAAATTAATAAAAGCGAAGATGCAAAATTTTTTTCGGTTTGTTGTTTTCCGATAAAAAATTTTGGTATCGAGCTTTTTTAATCATTAGCTACATTATAACTGAAGTAAAGGAATTTTTTCATTAATAATTTCTTCGATTAAGGATTTTAGTTCCGGAAAATTAACTTTTTTATCAAGATACCCTAATTGCATCATAATATCACTTAAATACTTAACTGCAATTGAATTTGGTTTAGTAGATTTTGATAGGTCGATTAAGAAATTTTTAGTTAAATTGTAGGCTTTTGTTTCCTTTTGCTGTTCGGGTAACAAACACTCAAGGACGAACAAAAATAAATACAAATTACTGACCTTTTTTTCATCTTTCTTCAATTCGGAAAAGCCTGAAAGAAGTTCGCTTTCTTGGAGATAATAACGCTCATTTTTATGACTGACCAAAATGTTAACTAAGTTTCCAGTCTGAAGATGCGGAGAACGACGACTGGTTATCTTCTTAATTCCTTTGGCAAACAACGTCAAACGACCTAAATCCTGGCTAAAAACGCTTATCAAAACATCCTTATTAAGAAGATCTTTCTTTTTCAAAATAATTGCTTCAGTTTTTAAGCTTCTAGACATATTTTTAAGTTATTTTCGAACTTCTTATTACAATCGAGAAGTGTTTAAAAAAAAGATAAAGTGATTAACGGTATATAAAATAAAGCAAATAAGGTACTTAACATAACGGCAAGAGATGCTTTCTCAGGCTGAGCTTTTAACTCTGTAGCGAAAGCAACGGTATTTGCAGCAAGAGGCACAATTGACATAAGAATCATTACTTTATGGATTGAAGTATTATAAAGCTGAAGTGTAATGTTATCAACCCAAACAACTAACATAACTATTAGAGGCCAGATTATAAATTTGGCAAGAAAAGTTAATGATACAAATTTAAAATCAAATGCAAACTCCTTTATACTTGCCAGCCCTAATCCAATCAACATCATTCCTAAAATGGTGTATGCTCCTTTAAAATTAGAAATAGTATCAATATATATTTGATTTAATGGTATTTTTGATAAATTAATAGCTAATCCAAAAAAAAATGCATAAATCGCTGGCAACTTCATTACCTTGATTAAACTTTCTTTAATTGTATGGTGTCCTTTTGCCGTAATAAAAAAACCTAATGAGTTTTCATATAGAACGAAGCCCAAAATTGACATTACAACTAAACCAATAAGGTTTTTATCAAATAAAATCAATGCTACCGGTAGGCCAAAATAACCTGTGTTACCTGTACCCGCTGTAAATGCTAAAATGTTGACTGTAGAATCTTTCCAAAATGTCTTTCCAATAAAATAAAACAATAAACAAATAAAACAAGCCAAAATAAAAAATAATATCGGTAAAGATAAACTACTTATATTTAGTTTAGTCGTCACTACTCCATTAAATATTATTATTGGGGCAATTATATAAATAAGAAGTGGTGCAATAGATTCTTTAGTAACTTTAAAAACTCTTCCAGATAAATATCCTAATCCAATTATTAAATATAATGGAATTAATTTATATAATAACGCAAGAAAAATATCCATTTGTTAATTTTATTTCATTTATGCAAAGCTTTTGGATTAGACAATAACTTAATTTTTATAGATGACAGTGATTTCTTTGGCATAATTTTTGATACGGATAACATTTCAATACCAACGGGCAAATTGTTTTTATCATAATCCACTATAAGATCTGTGCTCACTGGCACAGTACCTGCAACCGAATGTTTATTAAGGTAAATATACATTGCATCAGCTTGTAGATCGTAAGTAATTTTCATTTTATTTCAATTAAATTTTTAATATTCTTTAATCTATCTCTATCAATTGGATGAACCGTTATTATTTTTATTTCAAATTCATTTTCAATTGTAACTACTTTCAAAGCAAATTTTTCTGTCCACTTTTTATAAAAAGCAATTTTATTCTCTTTACCATCATCCAATTCCTTTAACTCATTATTCTTAATCGTATTTAGAATGTCTTTTCTACTAATTCTTCTTAAAACCATTCTTTCTCTTGCATGTTTAGTAAAAACATATTTCATCTACTTGGATTATAACATAATTAATTTACCTCAATTACTTTGTCTATTCTTAGCATTCCATCAAATAAAGTTCTGTTATCAAAAGATACCTTTAACTTTTGTTCTTCCACTCCTGCTTGTTTTTGAACTAACAGCGAATAATTATTTATGTCAACATTTGCCGGTAAGGTATATTTGATTGTCACCATTGCTTGTCCTTGAGTAGGGACTTCCAAAAAGCCTTCAAAAACCGTTTTTCCTAATTCATCATAGCTCTGAACTTTTTTCGATGAACCGTTAAAGCTGACTAATTTAGAACCTTGAGGTACATATAATCTTATCCAGTTGCGAAGTATGGCATTAAGACATAAACCACCCCTTTCCAAATTACAATCTGAAGCCGGATATGGATTTTTAAAATTAATAGTCACTTCCCGACTTGAACCGTTTGTTTTTGAATCTATGTTCTCACTTATAAACATATTTGACTTGGCACCGGCAAAATTTACATTTATTATGCTGAGATAGTCACCCTTATATTCTCTTATTCTTCCAGAAAAATTTAATTGTTCTAAAGATTTTTGTGTTTCGGTGTCTTTAAAATAAACCAATATGTGTTTTTCGTCTAAATTTTTAAACATTGTCTGCATTAATGTTCCCCAATATTTTGATGGAGAAAAACCAATGGCGTTATAAAATAATTTATACATCAAATCTCCTAATATTCCCTTTCTATTTTCCTTGAAATAACCGACTGGTCTATCAACTAAATCAAAAAGAGTATAGATGGCTTCCGGACAATCGCATCTTTTATTTATTTTGGCACTAAAATTTATCCCTTGGACATTGACATCTCCAAAAATTGTTAACATATCAACCAATATCTTTGAGTCCATTGCAATGATACCGTCATATTCGACTTTGGCTCCACTTTTTTTATAAAGACCTTCAAAAAGTTTGACTGACTGAACAAAATCTGGGGAAAGATTACTATCTCGAATATAAAATTGACTTACGCCCTTGTGATAAGTTAATATTTCTGGAGGCGCTTGTGGATGATCTGAAATAGTCGCATCTAACGAATAAATATCATCAGATCTATAAATATTCATTTTGCCATTTCTTATTTTAAATACGGCATAAAATGTTAAAAATCCTCCCGTTGCTCTTCTTTCTTTATCGTTTTGATATAAAATTAAATATGTCTTTTCTTCATTACTTCCAAGAATTTCAGGCAGTTTTTTGATTAATGGCTTAGCGTTTACGAAAAGTTCTGTCATTCCTTCAAACTGATCTTTAAGATTGGTTATATTATCTCTCAATACTAATTTCCCTATTTTTTTTGGGTAAAGATTAGGATTTATGTTAGCAATACTTTTTCCTGCTTGATTTATATCATCAGCAATCGGATCGACCTTTTTGACCATCTTATCTAAGGTCAAAACGGCTGTCTGCAACCTGTCTTCTGATGATTTTTCGTTAAAGGATTTTTCACCTTTTTTAAAACCTATCAAGTCGGCATACGGTTCAATAGTTAAGATGGTCTCTTTGCCTGCTTTAATCAAATAATCACCTGCTATTAATCCATTTTTTAAATCGGAAACATATGGAATAAAAGAAGCCCAATATATTGGTTTGGCCGCTTTTTGAAGATTTTGATATTTATTTGAAAAATCTTCCATCTTAGTTTTCAGTAATTCAATATCATTCTTGGCAAAAATTGATTTTAAATCTTTAGCCGAAGCAATAACAATATTTGCTTTTGCTTTGATATTAACAATAGGTCGATAAACAAAAAAATAACCTAAAATTATTAAAATAAATAAAAAAATCAAACTACCTCTGCTTTTATTTCTTCTCATATAATTATTATACAGCACCTCTCCCACTTATCATTATGATAGGTGTTAAAAGCATAATTTTTAAATCATTCCATAATGACATATTTTTTACATAATCGGCATCAATCGTAATCCTTTTATCAAAATTTATTTCTGATCGCCCAGTAACCTGCCAAAGACCAGTTACTCCTGGTTTGACAGACAAAACCTGAGTGACTAATTTTTTAGTATGGGGATATTTACTTAATTGATTTTCTAACTCATCAGGATAGTAAGCTCTTGGGCCGACGATGCTCATCTCACCTTTTAACACGTTAAATAACTGTGGAATCTCATCTATTGAATGGCGTCTTATAAACTTACCAATTTTAGTAACTCTCGGATCATTTAATAATTTGTAACTACTTCTCTTATATTCATCAAATAATTTTTTAAAACGTGGATCTGTCCGAAGTAAAAAATGAGCATTATTTATCATCGATCTAAATTTATACATTTTAAATTTTTTTCCTTTTTCTCCGATTCGTTCTGGAACATCAGCAAAAACTGGTCCAACAGAATCTATTTTTATTAAAATTGAAATTAACAAAGATAAAGGTAAAAATAAAATTAGTAAAAATATTGCTCCTACAATATCTATAACTCTCTTTGGGAAATACTGATATTTCATATTTGTTAAATAAGGTTTTCATTTTCCGTTCCGGGAAAATTTTCGATAATTTTTTTAACTTTTCCCATTGAATTTTTCTTTGTAATTAATATTGCGTCCTGGGTATTTATAATGATAAACTCTGACAAATCTACCCCCACAATCATTTTATTTTCGTCATAATTGTATATCAATGAATCCTGAACATTTTCTAAATATACTTTTCCGCTTGTGACATTTTCTTCGTTTTTTAGCTGTAGAGCTTCCTTTAAAGCTTCCCAGCTACCCACATCACTCCAGCCAATATCTTCAATAATTACGGAGGCATCGTTCTTGTCTAAATTTTCTAAAATTGCGTTATCAAAATTAATGCTTTCTACTTTTCCATAATTTTCTTTTAGAAATAATTGATAGTTTTCTTTCCCATATTCTTTTAATATATTCTCAGTATTATTATAAATATCTGGAGCTAATCTTTTGAAATATTTATAAATAAATCCTGCACTTGATACAAAATATCCTAAATTCCAACCATATTTTTTAGACTGAAAAAATTTTATGGCTGTTTCTTCATTTGGTTTATATTTTAGACCTTCAAATTTATAGATATTAATATTTTTTTCTTTTTTTATTTGTTTACCAATATGGATATAGCCTAAATTTGTACTCGGAAATCGCGGTTTATTAGCTATAAAAACAATTTTATTTGGATTTTTTTCAATTTCAGATCCAGCTAATTCTAATATTTTTTTAAATAGTGAGACTTGTTTAACTAAATGATCACTCCAAAGTATGGCAACTTGCTCATTCGGATTAAGTTTTGCAATAATCCCCATAGCCAAAGCGATTGCCGGAGCTATATCTTTTTTCTCCGGCTCAAACAGAAAATTAGAGATAGGAATTTTTGGAAGTTGTTTTTTGACAATATCTGCATAAAGTATATTAGTTGAAATATAAATATCTGAATATTTAAAATCAGGAATCAATCGTTCGACTGCTAATTGGATTGTGGACTGATCACCAATTATTTTCTCGAATTGTTTTGGCGATTTCCTTCTTGATAAAGGCCAAAGTCTTATCCCAGAACCTCCTGCAAATATAACTGCCTTCATAAATTTTTTAAAAAATTATCAACAAAAAATTTTTTACTAAATTTTTTCAAATTTTGTGTGCCAAACACCTCAATATTCTTTCTCAAATTGTACCCAATTTTATCAAATCTTTCAACCGTCTGAATTAAACTTTTCTCAGTTTGACTTAAAAAAAATATACCTGTCTTTCCATCAACAACTGTTTCTGTGGCTCCACCTTTTTTATAAGAGATAACAGGACAACCAAAATACTGAGCCTCAAGGGCAACATAACCGAAATCCTCTTCCTGTGGCATAATCAACGCTTTGGCATTTGTATAAAGATTACTTAACTCCACGTCTGATAACTTCGAGAGAAAAGTAATATTTTTTTCGGCAATTTGTTTTAGTTTATTTTCTTGTGTCCCCTCCCCAACAATAATTAACGGCTTCATTAATTTATTAAATACTTTAATAACTAAATCGACTTTTTTGTAGGATTCTAATCTTGAAACAACCAAAAAGTTTTTAGAATTTAGAATTTTGGATTTATAATTTGTTTCTAATTTCGAATTTCGAGTTTCGAGTTTAACTTCTTGCCAATACTGAGTATCAAATCCCGGATAAATAACTTCCGATTTCCGTTTATAATATTTTTTACAACGACCCCTGACTGTTTTTGAAATTGATATAAATTTATCAGGTCTTTGACCGGCAACATAATCCCATTTTTTCATATAGGCCAAGTAACCGCGAACTAAGTAACTGATTAACCCACGACCAAAATACTCTTTTTTATGGCTCCACAGGAATCTTGTTGGAGTCAATAAATAGCAAATATGTTTAGTGCCTGGTTGAGTAATGATAGATTTCGAAAATGAGGAGGTAACGGAGATAACTAAATCATAACCGGAAAAATCAAAGGATTCAAAAGCGAAGGGATAAAATATAAAAGACAGGATTCGGCTTTTTTTTATAAAGTTTGGAAATTTTTGTAGAAAAGAAGTTTTGATGTTTAAATCTTTTGCCCATGTAGCTTTTTCTTTATCGAAATATGAAGTATAAAAAACTGCTTCGGGAAACATTTTATGAAGATCTAAAAGAACTCTCTCCACTCCTCCCCACTTATCAATCCAATCATAAACAATGGCAACTCTTTTATTTAATTTCATATTACAATCGCTTGATAACCTCTTGACATAAGGTTATTAAATTTAATAGAATATAATCGTACTTTACTCTGAGCAGTTCGCTTAATAAAACGTGCGAAGTTCGCACTTCCTTAAGTGGATAGTTTGAGCGGATTGCTCCGAGTAAAGTATTTTTTGTTACATATATCCTGAATCTTTCCTATTTTGTCTTTAATCAAAAGATACCATTCGTTTCTATTGTTTTCATAAACTTGAAAAATAGAGTAAGCAACGTAATCTGCCACTTGAAGCCCTCCATGACTATAATGAGGATTATGAAAATATATTAATGATAGTCCATGATTAATACTTTTATGTTTCTCTAAATATCCTAGACGAACCCTTTCTACTTTCGTTTCAAGTTCTTGTCTTAATTTTAATTTACTATCTTTTCTGGAAAAAATTATCTCGGTATTCTTGGATTGATGACAAATATTTTTAAGTAGTTGACCTGCTATTACCTCATACAGTTTTCCCGGTCTTTGCTGTAATACAGAATAACATTTTAATTTTTCAACTACTAATACGTCGATTTTAATATTCAAAGTGTTTATAAATCCATAAAATTTCTTTTTAACTTCTTCATAGTCAGTTTGAGCATGAAATGAATCTAATGTGTATGCTGATGAAAATATTTTTTTCAATTTTTCATCCTTTAATAACGAAAGTCTAAATTCCATCACTTTTTGTTGAAGTCGTAATTGGTCTGCTACCCTGACTGTGGCAATAACTAAAAATTTTGAAGCCGAATTATTTTCAACTAAATTAATTCCCTTTGAAGAATAAACCTCTGGCTTACCTGATTCATCTAAAAAAATATAATTAAAAAATTCTTTTTTCATAACTAATTTAAATTTTTTAAATTTCCGAATATATATTATCAATTCTTTTCAACATTGTTATAACTTCTATTATAACAATCTATTTGTGTTATATAATTTATCGAATAAATTTATAAATAATATGTCTATTATATTTTTAAGAACGCTTTTTCTCCTTTTAGTTTTAGCAATTGCTAATGTTGCTTATAAAGGTAGAGCTTTTGATAAAACAAGTTGGGGTCGAATAATATCATTATCTTTAATATTTGTAATATCTTCACTTGTGCTTTTAGGTAGTAATTATAAAAAATTATTAATTACAGTAAATTACATAACTACTGGTCTTTTTATAATAATCACCTTAATTTGGTTTACTTTTCCTAAGATAATTCGTCATTATGGTAAGTATCCTTCTTTATATTTGAAAGACAAAAAAAATAATGATCGTTTTATGGTAAGGTTCGAATTACCATCAATGACAGTTAAGTATTTTGAGGTTTTATTTCAGCAAGCAACATTTTTATTTTTACTTTTTGTAGTTTTGAGTGGTTCACAAAAAATTACTATTATATTTTTATTTACTTTGATTATTATCATAATTCATTTAGGAAACCTGTTTTTTATGAATAAAAAATGGGCTCTATTTTACACTGCTTTGAGTATTCCTATGGCAATCATTTTTGGTTATATGATTTTAGGTGGATTTGTATTCATAACTGATAGCATTCATCTACTTTTTTATCTTATTTTTAATGCTACTTATTGGTTTAATTACAATCAAAAATCTTAAAGTAATTGTTTACCAAACATTATAAATACTTCGATGTATCGATACATCGAAGTATTGTTATCTATTCATGGGTTGTTGACGTTTGCGTTGATGTTGATAAAATATCCTTTTGTCTTCTGACCAATTAGAACCTTTCTTTAACGTCCCATAAAATAAATCTACAAAAATATCTTCTATTAAATGTTTCAATTTGTCATTTTTTAGCTTGTTAGATAGATATTTCTTTATTACTTCTGAACGATCAAGAAAATGTTTAAAATAAGCTACAGTTGATGTAGATATTTTTAAAGTATCTTCTATTTCATGAATTGGAATATTCTTAATCAAAAGATAAAAACAAGCCACTCTTTTCGTAATCATCGTCTTTTCTGTTGGTGTTAAAAGTTCGTTCAAAACATTATTTACCTCTTTTTTGTCCGCTAAATTAAGCAACAAATCAAGAAGTAATTCTTCAATTCTTGATATCAAAGTTCGATCTACATATCTTTTAGATATTTGCGCCATGATAAGAAGATATTATTAGCTATAAAGTTTGTCAACCGCTTATAACCTACAGAAGTATCTTTTTAGACTATTTTGACAATATATTTTTATCGATATATACACTAATACATCTGAGGCTAAATATAATTTAATAAATTACTGCAATGTAGGGTTAATTATCATCAAGAACATTCTTATATATCTCTATTGTTTTCTCGGCCATTTTTTCAAACGAATATTTATTGATTAAATTTTTATAATCAAATTTTGGTTTATTTTTAATAAATTTATTTATTTTGTCCGTGATATCTTCAACGTTATTTGGATTAAATGATAGATAGTTTTTTCCAAGAAGTTCCTTAAAAACCACTATTTCTGAAGCAATAATTGGGCAATTAAAATAAGCTGCTTCGATTAATGGTAAACCAAAACCTTCAGATAAAGATGGATGAATTAACGCCTTGGCATTTTTATAAAAAAATACTAATTCATTTAATTTTGGATTTGTAAATAGTTCTATTTTATTAGACTTCGATGTATCGATACATCGAAGTATTTTATCTGAAAAATAACCCTTCGGTCCTAAAAGAAGTAATCTTGTATCTGCTTTAACCTTTGAGAAAGCTTGGATTAACTTTTCAACATTCTTGTGAGGATAAAAATTACCTACATAAATAAAAAAATTATGATATTTTTTAGCTAATTTGGAATTTTCCACTACATCTTTAATCTGATAATTAACCCCCTCATAGATCGGGATAATTTTTTCTGATATTTTTTTTCCGTAAATATTTTCTAACTGATTTTTTACAGTTTCAGTTGGAGTAATAATCTTTACCGCCCTATTAATTTGACACCAGAGAATAATTCGAAAAAATAAATGTTTTATTTTATATATAAATTGATTTTTTGTCGACGCCTTACCGGTCTTAAATAATAAGGGAGTAACGTCATGAACGGTAGCTATAAACTTCCTTAAATAAAATACGGGGTAACTAAAATAGGTAAAATGCATGAGATCTAATTGATCCTGATAAAGTTTTATTGGGAAACCTAATTGTTCTCCTAAAGAATGCCAACGAAAATTTACTTTTCTTTTTATAATATTTTTATTCGTAAAAAAAACACTGTCATAATCACTTGGCAATAAATATATATAAAACAGCTCGTTTTTTAATTCTTTTTTTTCCAAATAATAAATTAAGTTTTTTAAGTAAGTTCCGACTCCGGTTTGAGAATATAATCTTGCATCTATCCCGATTTTTTTCATTGATTTTTTTTATAATCTATAGCCAAAAAAACAAGCTTATTTATTAGCCACCAGTGATTTTGAGAATAATGCTTATTATAAAAAATTTTCATTGAATCAAAAAAATGCGCACTTGTTCTTTTTCTAACAACTTCATTTCCTTTTTTCTTTAAGCCTGATACGGATTTTAAATGAAGGACTTTCCATAATGGATAATAAATAATTTTATATCCTAATTTTTTTATTTGAAAAGCCATTTCTATATCTTCTCCATAGGCAAAATAATCTTCATCAAAGCCTCCAATTTTATCTAAAATTTCTTTTTTACTCAATAGAAATGCCCCTGTTATCACATCCACTTGATGAATATTATTTAAATTTAAATTAACCAAATGATATCCTCCAAATATTTTGTTCAAAAGAGGGACATAAAAAAATAATCGTTCTAATCCTGAAAAATATGTTAAGGAATTCCATAAAGTTGGAAAGCCACGATGTGAGGCCGGATCAATTTCACCGTTTGATAGAACGACCTTAACTGTCAAAGCGCCTATATTGTTTTCCATTTCCATCACTCTAATCAAATCTCGAAAATCAATATCTGTGATTATGACATCGGAGTTTAAATACAATATGTACTTCCCTTTACTTTTTTTCAAGCCAATATTATTAGCTTTACCAAAACCTAAATTTGCTTTATTTAAAAATATATGGAGATTTTTTTGTTTTTTTTCCAAATCTAAAAGAAATTCTACTGTTCCATCGTGTGAGTCATTATCAACAACAATTATTTCAAAATTAATTGGGTATTTATCAAAATTAGCCTTTATTGATAACAGGCACTTTTTTATTACTTCTTTTGTATTGAAAGATACGATGATGATTGAGAGAGGAATCATAAATAGGTTGTATATTATCGTTTCGGTGATTGTTTCATTCTTCTCGCTTTTCCGCCCGTACCTACCTTTCTTGTTTCTTTTTTTCTTGGATCTCTTGTTAACATTCCGCTGGTTTTCAAAATAGATCTATAAGCTTCGGTGTCAACAACTAATAGGGCTCGGGCTATTCCGTGAACCATTGCATCAAGTTGTCCAGTTGTTCCGCCACCATTAACTATAATCGAGACAGCAAATCTTTTCTCATTTTTTGTTAATATTAATGGCATCATCAAAAATTTCTTTTTGTATACTTTAAATGATGTTTCATCAATCGATTTGCCATTAATAAAAATCTCTCCTGCCTTTATCTTTAGCTTACCAACGGTTACCTCGGTACTTTTTTTAATTAGATACAGTCTCACCCGCGCCACCGATTGTTTTCTTCTCCCGACTGCTTCGTAATAACTCAAATCCTTTATTTTTTTAACCATTTTTTAAATATAATTTTTATTAACTAATTTTACTTGCAAACGGATGCTTTTCTGTTGGAAATACATTAACCCTATTTAATCTATCACTTCTAAATTTATTTTTAGGTAACATTCCTGATACAGCTCTTTTTATAACTTCTCTTGAATCTTTCTTTAATAAATCTTCAAAATTTATTTTTTTCAAACCTCCAGGATAACCTGAATAATTCGTATACTCTTTGCTCAAAGGTTTTTTACCACTAATTTTAACTTTTGAAGCATTGATTACAACTACATAGTCTCCAATATCTAAATACGGAGCATAGCTCGTTTTGTGTTTTCCTTGAACTAATTTGACAATTTTAGGTGCTAACCGACCTAATATCTTCCCTGAAGCATCTATAAGGTGCCATTTTCTATCGATCTGATTCTCTTTTGTTGATTTAGTTGATTGTGTTATTTTATTCATATTGTTTTTTGTTTAATGATTGGATATGCCCATTCAATCCGGCCCACTTCGGCTGCATCTGACTCTCTTTTACCAAGTTTAATAATTCTCACATATCCACCATTAATTTTCGAAATTACTGGACTTATATCTCTGTATGCTATTTCCAAAACTTCTTTACTGTCAAGTTTTTGTTTCAAATAATTTACATTTGCCTCACTTTTTATCTTCATCTTTTCAACTAATCTTTCAATGACTGACTTAATTGCCTTAGCTTTCGGTAAAGTTGTTGTCAGTTTTCCTTTTAAAAAGAAATTGACTGCCAATTTCCTTACCAACGCACGATTAGCGTCAATGCCATTTGCAAATTTTATTTTTTTTACTCCGTGCCTCATATTTATTAGTTTAATTCTATTTCCATTTTCTTTAATTCTTCCTCTATAAGCTCGATAGATTTTTTACCGACACCCTTCATCCCTGTTAATTTTTCTTTTCCAGTTTTTACAAGATCAGCAACTGTTTCGATTTTTTCTCGAAGCAAAGCATTAATAACTCTTGAAGGTAAATTCAATTCATCAATAATAATATCAAATAATTTTTTATCTATCGCCTCTTTCTTTTCATCGGCCAAACTTGTTTGCTTTTTCAATTCTGGCTTATCATTACCTGAAAGTAAATAACTGAAATATTGAGTCAATAATTCTGAGGCTTGTTTAATAGCAACCTCTGATTTGATGCTTCCATCAGTCTCAACCTCCATAATTAATCTATCTGAATTATCTTTTCTTCCTATTCTTGCTTCCTCTACTTTTACGTTTACTTTTTTAATAGGTGAAAAAAACGCATCTACTGGAATATAACCAGTTATTTTTTCCTCTCGATCTTCAACTGTTGAATAGCCAACTCCGACTTCAACAATGATCTCAAAAGAAAATTTGGCTTTGTCGTCAGTCATTTCTGCGATATAAAAATCACCATTAATTGGTTTAATTTCTCCTTCTAAATCCTTAGCATATATTTTCTTAGCTCCTTTTCCTTCAAAAGTAATTTTATATGGCCCTCCGTCTTTAACCGCAAATTTAAGCTGTTTCAAATTAAACATAATCTCCAAAACCGATTCTTTCACTCCGGCAATTGTCGAAAAAAGATGGCTTGCTCCTTCAAACTTAATATTCGTCACCCCTGCGCCCTTCAAAGAAGATAATAAAGTTCTTCTTAATGCATGACCCATACTTTGCCCAAAACCTTGTGGCAATGGCTCAATAACAAACTTTCCATAATTACCCTCTTCAGTTTTCTGGGTGAAAAAAATTGGACTAAACATAGATATATTTATAAAATTTATAATCTCTATAACCGCATTTATCTCGAATAATATTCAATAATTAATCTCAAGTTAATTAATTTTTCAATTACTTCTTGAGTTGGTTCGCTTATCAGTTTACCAATAATAGATTTTTTTTCTAACCATACAGGCAAAATAATGTCCTTATTTTCAAGACAACTTTCAATATAAGGGATTTTTGTCGTTTTTTCATTAACAAAACTTATTTCATCACCTACTCTAACTTTATAAGAAGGAATTGAGAGCTTTTTTTTGTTAATAGAAATATGTCCGTGTGTAATTAATTGACGGGCCGCAGCCCGTGTTGGAGCAAAACCTAAATGAAAAACAATATTATCAAGTCGGCTTTCCAATGAGTAAGATAAATAGGAGGCGGTATTACCTTTCTTTAGACTTGCGTTTTTAAAATAATTTTTCAATTGTGTTTCGGTAATTCCAAACATATATCTTAATTTTTGTTTCTCACGAAGCTGAGTCCCTCTTTCTGATACTTTTTTTCTTTTTCTAAGACCGTGTTGCCCTGGTGGGACATTTAGTTTCTTCAGAAGTCGAGCATGAGATTTAGAACCGACTGTTTTTAACTCTAAATCGACTCCTTCTCTCCTTGATATTCTATTTTTTGGACCTAAGTATCTCATAGTTTTATACCCTTCTAATTTTTGGTGGTCTCACTCCATTGTGAGGAACCGGTGTAATATCTATAATTCGATTAATATCAATCTTTGACGCCTTAACAGCTCGCAGTGACGCCTCTCTACCCGGACCAATTCCTTTAACTAAAATGTCTGCAACTTGAAAATCAAATTTTTCTTCGGCTTTTTTTATCGCACTTTCCGTCGTTACCGTAGCCGCATATGGTGTCGATTTCCTTGTACCGGAAAACCCATGCATCCCGGTTGACCCAACAACAATCGGATTACCTTTTTCGTCAGTGATTGTAACTAAAGTGTTATTAAAAGTAGAAGTAATGTATATCTTACCTTTAATAACGCTTCTTTTTGCTTGTTTTTTTATCATATTTTATTTAGTGGCTTTGGTTTTAACTGCTTCAGCTGTTTTATTTTGTTCAAGTTTTGCCCACATTTCTTTTTTCAAAGCACCGACTGTCTTTCTTTTGCCTCTTTTTGTTCTTGCATTTGATTTTGTTCTTTGACCATCAACAGGTAAACCACGGACATGTCTCATGCCTCTATAGCTTCCAATTTCTCTTAATCTTTTAATATTTTCATTGATAGCCTCTCTCAGATAACCTTCAACTTTATAATTTGTTTCAATTATTTCAAGAATTTTTTTAAACTCTTCTTCAGTCACCTCTTTTACTTTTTTATTTGCATTTACGCCTGTTTTTTCTAAAATACTTTTAACATTAGTCCAACCTATCCCATATAAAGTGGTCAATGCGTAATCAATTCTTTTTTCATCCGGTAATGTTACTCCAAGCATTCTCGCCATAAATTAGTTTGTAAAGTTTATAAAGCTTATAAAGTTCTTAAAGTATTTTACTTTAAAGACTTTACACACTTTCTAACTTTATGGACTTTCAACCCTGTTTTTGTTTGTGCTTAACGTTTGTACAAACAACATATAAATTCCCTTTTCTTTTAACTATTTTACACTTTGGGCAAATTTTTTTAACTGATGAATGAATTTTCATATTATTTTCGATAAACAATTCTACCTTTATTCAAATCGTAATGAGTCATTTCTATTTTTACCTTATCTCCTGGAAGAATTTTAATATAATTCTTCCTCATTTTCCCTGATAAATAACACAAGATCACTTTTTCCGAATTTAAAAGTTTTGTCTTAAATAAGGTGTTGGGCAGGTTTTCGACTATCTCTCCCTCAACCACGATTACGTCATCCTTCATAAAGTCTATATTTTAACATAAAATAATTATATATTCATGTCAAAATTATTGGACCACGGTCCGTGACGGCTACCGTGTGCTCAAAGCAGGCTGAAATGCTTCGATCTTTAGTTGCGATTGACCAGTTATCTGCTTCATAAATCATATTTTCTGTTCCCATCGCATAAATAATTTCAATTGCTATCACTAAACCTTTTTTAATTAACAATGATTTACTAATCGGTCTTTCTATAAAACCAAATACGTATGGATCTTCATGTAACTGCCTTCCAATTCCATGACCTGTCAATTCCTTAATTACAAAGTATCCGTTCCCTTTTATCTCTCGTTCAATCACGGCTGATATCTGGCCAAGCCTGTTACCTATCTTGGCTTCTTTAATTGCTAAATAAAGCGTGTTTTCTCCTATTTTCAAAAATTTATTAATTTTTTCATCCTTACTTTCTCCTCCAACCACTCTAGTAATTGCGTAATCAGTGTGCCAACCTTTATACAACATTCCAATATCTAAGGTTAAAACATCTCCGTTTTTTAAAACTCTTTTACAGGGTTTTGTGTGGACTATTTGTTCGTTGACCGTCAAACAAGTACTGAAAAGGTACCCCGGAACAGTTTTGAATGATGATTCGCCACCTTGTTTTTTAATCAATTCTTCGGCTTTTTTATCTATCTCAAGAGTGGTTATTCCTGCCTTAATTAATGGTGTTAAATCTTTAACAACCGCCCTCAATCTCCTACCACTTTCCGCCATTACCTCAATTTCTTGATCAGATTTTAAATTAATCATTTATGAAAAATAAATTGTCCTATATGTTAATTCTAATTTGTCATTAAATTCTTCTTTTGAATAATTATTTTTAATAATATGGTCTGCATAGGCAATGGTTGGACCTGCATTGATTCCAACAATCTCATTAATATCCCTTTCTTCTCCATAATGCTCGGACATATCATTTCTTTTTGAAATCCTTTTATATCGAAGAGGTTTTTCTGAATAAATTGAAACGATGACTATTTTAACTTCCGGTAAAATTTTTTTTAAATAGATAAATTCTTCCCAAGAACGCATTCCTTCGACTACTATAATTAAATTTTTTTCTAAGGCTTTTTTAATTTTATCAATATTCAAAACCGCCATAGCCTCTTTTCCATATTTTACCCTCAATTGTTCTCTCACTTCTTTATGGGCCTTTTCACTATGAGGTAATTTTTTTTGATTAACTTTATCTATTACTGTTTTCCCGAAAGAGATAACCGGCAATCCTTTATTCATATTTAAATAAGCAGCTGCGTCAGTCTTTCCGCTTCCAGGCAATCCTACAATCGCAATAATCGTTTTTTGTTTTTTCTTCCAGTCAGTCACGTGATTTTTTATCAATTGTTTACCTAATCCTTTGAGTATCTCTCCGTTTACATCTTCTATCTTCTTCGTTCCATCAATATCAACTAATTTCTTTTCTTTTCTATAATATTCTATTACCGGCTCCGTATATTTGTAAAATAAGGCAATTCTTTTTTTCAAAGCAGGCAGTGTTTCGTCGCTTCTTGTGCCGTCGTTCCGATGAAATAATCTCCAAATCGCTTCTTTTTGAGAAATGTCTAAATAAATAACTTTATCCACATTATTTTGGAATTCTTTTACTTGGTCTAAAGTTCTTGGAAACCCATCTAAGATGTAGCCTTTTTTATATTCAGGACGGGAAAGATAAGAATTAACAATTTCAATTGTCTTGATATCTGGCACAAGAAGTCCAGCATTGACTGTTTCCTTTATATAGCGACCTAATTGTGTCTTTTCTTTGGCAATTTCCCTGAAAATATGTCCTGTTGAAAGGTATGGGACCTTCAATTGTTTTGATAACAGATTACCCTGAGTTGATTTGCCAGAACCTTGAATACCAATTAGAACAAGCTTCATATAATATTTATATTAGTCTAACTTTTTTGTCTCTTTATGAGATGTATGTTTACGACATTTTTTACAAAATTTATTTAATTTCAAAGCGCTGGTTGTGTTAACTTTATTTTTTTCAACCACGTAATTAACTGATTTACATACCTCACAAACCAAACCTAAATCTATTCTTGAGCCTTTTTTAGCCATATTATTTTATTTAATTTTTAACTTTACAAACTTTATAACTTTATAAACTTTAATAACTATTTTACAAACCTATCATAATTCCTCATTACCAGTTGGGATTCGACTGATTTAAAAGTCTCGAGTATAACAGATACAACGATCAAAATACCAGTGCCACCGATGACTAAATTTGTCATACCTGTTATTTTTGAAACTAATACAGGCATAATGGCAATAAGGCCCAAGAACAAAGCTCCAACCGTGGTTATCTTATATAAAATTCTTTGTAAATATTCTTTTGTAGCAACTCCCGGACGAATCCCAGGAATAAAGCCACCTTGTTTTTGAATTTCTTCTGAAATTTTTTGTGGATTAAACACGATAATTGTATAAAAAAAAGTAAAACCAACCACAAGAAAAAAATAGAAAAAATTATAGAAAAAACCGGTTGGAGAAAAAACTGTTGAAAGAAAGGTGCCAATATTGGCAAGAGCCGGATTTTTTACATACTTTAAAAAATTGCCAATTAATTGTGGAAAAAGAACAAATGAGACTGCAAATATAATCGGGATTACACCTGCCTGATTAAGTTTTAACGGTAAGAAATTAGTCGCACCTTGGTACATTCGATTACCTTTAATTCTTTTTGCATATAACACAGGAATTCTCCTGGTTGCCTCATTAACAAAAACGATTGCACTAATAACAAACAGAGATAGGGCTAAAAAAATAATAATATTGAAAATTATTTCCTGATTAAATACGATCGCTGTCCTTCCCAAAAGAACGTGCATTCGACCAACAATTCCTACAAAGATTAATAGAGATATCCCATTTCCAAGACCAAATTCAGAAATCAATTCCCCAAACCAAACCAAGATAAAAGTACCGGCAACCATAGTTACAATAAACGAAAAAAACTCAAGAGGACTTAAAACACCTATTACTTTTTGATTTTTAAGTAGCATAAATATACCAATCGCTTGAACGATTGTTAACGGCACTGTCAACATTCTTGTATATTGATTTATTTTTGCCCTCCCATACTCTCCTTCTTTAGATAAACTTTCAAGATGAGGAACCATCATCGTCAACATTTGTAAAACGATTGAAGCATTGATATATGGATTTAAACCTAAAGCCATCACTGAAAAATTTATCAATGTTCCTCCTGAAAATATATCAAGTAAAGAAAGAAATTGATTCTGTGAAAATAAGGCTCTAAGTTTTACTAAATTTATAGAAGGTACCGGCAAAAATGCAAAAAATCTAAAAGCTAAAAAAATAAATAAAGTAAATAATAACTTTCTTTTCAATTCAGGATCCTTGAGAAGAATATTGATTTTTTCAATTATTTTTTTAATCATTTTTTCACTTCAACCTGACCGCCGAGTTTTTCGACAGCTTCCTTAACTTTTTTAGAGACGGACAGTTTTATAATCAACTTTTTTTTCAACTGACCGTTAGCTAATATTTTAACGGGTAGACTCTCATTTCCGTTAGTGATTATATTCTCTTTAATCAATAGTGCCGTATTAACAATTGCGTTATCTTTTAAATTATTAAGGGTTTCTAAATTGATTACAAAAGCCTTTTTCTTTATGGAATTGTTTTTACCTTTTCCCCGAAGGAGAGGAAATTTTTTAACAATTCTACCTTGTCCGCCTTCAAAATGAAGAGGAATACTTTCTCGAGCTTTTTGATGTCTGGTTGTACCTCGACCTGATTTTGATCCTTTTCCACTTCCCAAACCTCTACCTAATCTTTTTTTCTTTTTAAGATTAACTTGTGGCAAATTTGATAAAAAATTAATCATATTATAATTAAAATTTTGTTTTTAACATACTTAATGCTTTCATTATTGCATAAGTATTAACTATTTGATTTCTTGAGCCAATTATTTTACCAGATGCATTTTCAACACCTGCTAAATCAAGGATAACACGGGCTACACTACCGACTTTTAGTCCGGTTCCCTCAGGAGCTGGTTTTAATAATATTAAAGCAGCCTTAAATTTTACCCTTACTTCATGAGGTATGGTTTTATTTCTCATCGGAACAGCTATCATATGTTTTTTTGCGTAACTAATTGCCTTTTGAATTGCTGGGGGAACCTCAAGAGATCGTCCTAATCCAATTCCTACTTTACCTTTACGATCACCAACAACAACTAAAGCTGAAAAAGTCACATAATTACCACCTGTCGTTTTTTTAGAAACTCTTCTTATCTTAACTACTTTTTCTTGAAATTCCTTATCTTCTTGTCTATATTTATTAAACATTTTTTTTAAAAATTAAATTTTTAATCCGCCTTCTCTCAAACCATCAGCTAATGCTTTAACTCTTCCGCTATAAGAGTAACTTCCTCGATCAAAAACTCCTGACAATATTTTTTTTCCAATTAACTTTTTAGCCAAGCCTATTCCTATCAATTTTGAGTCTTCCACTTTTTTGCCTTTTTTAAATTTAACTTCTTTTTTTAAATCTGAAATAGAGAAAGATAAAATTGTTTTTCTTGCTACGTCATCAACCGCCTGAGCATAGATGTATTTACTGGAACGAAATACTGATATTCTTGGTCGATCGTTTGTCCCATGTATATTAGAACTAATTCTTCTTTTTCTTCTTAACTTTCTATCTAAATTTATGTTTGCCATATTTTTTATTTTATGCAGCTTCAGCTGCTTTGGCTTTTTTGCCCGGTTTAATTCTTAACTTTTCTCCTAAATATCTAATTCCTTTTCCTTTATACACATCCGGTTTTCTAATCATTTTTATTTGATAGGCTACTTGTCCTACCAACTGCTTATCATAACCTGATACAGTCACCTTAGTATTTCCTTCGACTAAATATTTTATTCCAGGTTGTTTTTTAAAAGTTACAAGATGGGAGTATCCAATCTTAAAAACTAAATCCTCACCTTGCAATTTTACCGTATAACCTGTACCGACGACTTCCAATTTTTTCTCCCATGCTTTTTCTACTCCAACAATTGCGTTGCTTATAAGTTGTCTGTATAGACCATGCAGTGATCTGACTTTTTTATCATTATTCTTTCTTTCAATAATCAGTTGATTCTCTTTTCGATTTAAAGCTAATTCTTTAGGCACATCGAGAGATATTTCGCCTAAAGGACCTTTTATGATAATTTTATTATCAGCAATTGTTACATTAACTGCATTTGAAATTGTAATGACTTTTTCTCCTATTTTAGACATAGAATTACCAAAAACTAAATAATAATTCTCCACCCATCTTCGCTTTTTTCGCTTCCCGATCTGTCATAATTCCTTTTGAAGTCGAAAGTACTGAATAACCAAATCCACTTAAAACTGGTTTTAAATTTTTATAAGAAACATACAGTCTCATACCTGGCTTTGAAAAAACCTTAATATCAGTTATTGCCGGTACTCCCTCTTCGTATTTAAGATTAATTGTTATGTTTTTTTTAATATCTCCTTCGACCTTATATTCTTCAATAAACTTTAATTTCTTTAATTTTTCCAAAACCGCTTCTTTATACTTTGAATGTGGTGATAGTATGACAGGCTTTTTTGCCATATAACCATTTTTAATTCTGATAACCAAATCAATAATTGAGTTTTCCATATTTTTATGTTGCTTCTACAACTTTTTTTGTAACTTTACCATGACTTCGGAATGTTCTTGTAATTGAAAATTCCCCCAACCTGTGTCCAACCATATTCTCAGTGATGGAAACTTCTATAAATTTTCTACCATTGTGAATTGCAAATTTGTGACCGACAAAATCAGGTGGAATCTGACAAGCTCGAGACCAAGTCTTAATAGCCGTATTATCATTTGTCTCTTTCTGTTTTATGACCTTCTTCATCAATCGATCATCTATATACGGTCCTTTTTTGCTTGATCTACTCATAGTGAAATTTTTTTAACTCCGGGAATATCTCCCTGTAATGCTTTCTCTCTAAAACAAATCCTGCATAAACCAAATCTTCTCATATAGCCTCGAGCTCTTCCACAAATAGAACATCGATTGTGAAATCTTACTTTAAATTTTTGTTTTTTTAAAAATTTAACAACACTCGATTTTTTTGCCATAATTATTTCATAAATGGAATTCCTAACATTTCAAATAATTTTTTTCCTTTTTCTTTATTTTTAGCATTTGTAACTACTGTTACCTGCAAACCTCTTATTTTATCAATTTTATCAAAATCTATTTCAGGAAATATTATTTGTTCCGGGAAACCAATATTAAGATTTCCATTCTGATCAATATTACTTTCAGGAATTCCTCTAAAATCTTTTAATCGAGGAATCACTATTCTAATCAATTTTTCTAAAAAATGATACATCCTTTTTCCTCTAAGGGTTACTTTGACACCAATCGGCAATCCCATTCGGATCTTAAAAGCGGAAACGGATGTTCTTGCCTTAGTGATTACTGTTTTCTGACCTGCAATTGTTGATATCTGTTCTTGAATTTTTTCAATTACATTTTTGTTTGTGACAGCTTCTCCTGCTCCAACATTGATGGCTATTTTAATTATTTTTGGCACAGCCATTACATTTTTAACACCAAATTCTTTTGTTAATTTAGGGGCTACTTCCTGATTGTAAAAATCTTTAAAAGTCATATTTATATCTTACTATCGCATTTTTTGCAAATTCTAATCTTTTTACCTTGATCTATTTTATATCCAACTCTTGTTACTTTTGCACACTTTGGACAAATAAGATTCATTTTTGAAACATCCATTGCCCGTGGAATCTCGACTATCCCTCCCTGGGGCATCTTTTCATTTTTTTTGACGTGTCTCTTATAAAGATTTATATTGGTCATCATCGCTTTATTAGAATTTTTGTACACTTTTTCAATTACACCGGTTTTCCCCTTGTCTTTTCCGACTGTAATTTTTACTTTATCGCCTTTTTTGAGTTTCATATTAGTAAATTTCCTCAGCTAAACTTGCAATTTTTGAAAATCCATTTTCCTTAACTTCCTTCCCTATTGGTCCAAATATTCTTGACCCTTTAGGATCCTTAACTTCTTTAGAAGCTAATAATACACAAGCATTATCATCAAAACTTATATAACTCCCATCTTTTCTTCTTACTTCTTTTTTAGTTCTGACAATAACTGCCGGGCAAACCTCACCTTGTTTTACAAGCCCAAACGGCTGAGCTGATTTAACAGTAATATTTATTACTTCACCTAAATAAGCAAATTTTCGATTACCTTTTTTGGCCATACCGATCATTGACACTATTTTGGCTCCGGAATTATCTGCCACATTTATCATCGACCTTAATTGCAACATATTATATTTTCAATTTTTCAATAACTTTAAAATGTTTATCTTTTGATATTGGCTTTGTTTCCTCTATTCTAACCGTATCATTTTCGACTAATGTTAATTTGTCATTGTGAGCCTTATATTTTTTATGTCGAATTATAACTTTATGATAAACAGGATGTCTAAATTTTCTTTCGACCATAACGACGACTGTCTTATCCATCTTTGCTGAAACTACTTTTCCTGTCAATATTTTTTTCATACTTGTTTTTTTCCTGACAATACTGTTAATAAAACTGCTAATTGTTTTCTTTTTTTGGTTAATATATTTGTATCTTTAGGAGGATTACTTTTAAAAGACAACTTCATCTTTGCTATTTCTTCCCTGATTCCAGTCGCCTCTTTCTCAAGTTCCTTGCTTGATTTTTCATTGTACAATTTTGTATTTTTTCTCATATTATATTTCCTTACTTACAATTTTTGTTTTAACAGATAATTTTGACGCAACACTATTTAACACATCCATTGATTCTTCTTTTGATAATCCATCTAATTCAAATAATATTCTTCCCGGTGTGACACTGGCAACAAAATATGCTACGTCTCCTTTTCCGGAACCCATTGTCACTTCTGGAGGCTTTTTAGTAAATGGCTTATCAGGAAAAATTCTAAACCAATACTTACCGCTTTTTCTTGTGCCTCTTGCAAAAATAACTCTTGCCGACTCAATTTCCCTATCTTTTATCCAAGCACTTTTCATTGCCTTCAAACCATAAAAGCCAAAGTTTAACCTGTCACCTTTAACGGCAATTTTACGAAATGTCCCTCTGAATTGTTTTCGATATTTTTGTCTTTTTGGGGATAACATATTATTTTTTACAAATCCACACTTTAACTCCTACGTATCCTGATCTTGTTAAAGCTGGGTACCTGGCTAAATCAACATCTTCTCTAATTGTTGATGTTGGAACTGATCCAAGAAAATATTTTTCTCGTCTTGATATTTCAGCTCCACCAACTCTTCCTCCAAGTTGAATCTTAACTCCTTTTGCACCCGCCTCCATCACCTTGTTCATAGCATTATGAACAGTGGAACGATGTGGAAAATTTTTTACTAATTTTTCGGCAACTAATTGAGCTACGTAATAGGAATTAAGAAATGGTTGTTTAACCGGTTCAATTTTAATATCAATCTTTAATTCTTTTACTTTTTCCCCTTTTCTCAAATTATCGAGGACAAACTGTTTTATTTCTTCTAACCCTTTTCCACCCCGACCAATTATCATTCCAACTTTAACTGCATGAATTATTAAGGTAATTCTATTGATTGCTCGCTCTATATCAATCTGAGTCACTGAAGAAAAAGCCAATTTATTCATTAACACTTTTCTTATTTTTAAGTCAGATATCAAAGAATCCTTAAAGGTTCTTTTATTAGAAAAGAACCATCTTGAATTCCAATTATATATTATTCCAAGTCTCAAACCTCTTGGATGAACTTTTTGCCCCATTTATTTATTAAATAATTTTTTAACTTTCTTCTCCGATTTAACCGACTTGACTGGTTTAACCGATTTAACTGATTCAACTGACTTGACTGATTCAACCGATTCAACCGATTTAACCGACTTGACTGGTTTAACCGATTTAACTGACTTGACCGATTTAACCGACTTGACTGGTTTAACCGGTGTCTTAATAGCTTCTAAAATTATCTTAATGTGGCTCATTCTCCGATTAATTGACTTGGCATTACCTCTTGATCCTGGTCTATATCTTTTTAATTTTTGTCCTTGTTCAACGCTTAGAAGTTTAAAGTTTAACAGATTATCTTCTACTTTCAATATCTGCTTTGCGCTGCTAATTGCTGACTTAATGGCTTTATAAAGGATAACTGCTGCGTCTGTACTTTCATACATAAGAAATTCCAAACTTTCAGCCGGCTTCATTTTTTTTATTGCCGGTAAATAAAAACGGGCTTTTTTAGGTGAAACCCTGAGATTAATAAAATACGCTTTAGCTTCCATAATTATTTTCTACGTCTTTTTATAACTAATGATTTACTCCATTTGTTTTTATTTCTTGTCCTTGTTCCTCGAGCTGACTTACCCCAAGGAGTTTTTGGATGCATTCCTTCGCCCGACCTTCCTTCTCCTCCACCGTGTGGGTGACTTCTTGGATTTTGAGCTGTTCCGCGAACAGTAGGCCTAATACCCATTAATCTTTTTCGTCCGGCACTGCCAATTATTTCATCTTTAAATTCTATGTTTCCAAGCTGTCCGACTGTTGCAAAACAATCTTTAAAAAATCTTTGCACCGCTCCTGAAGGCAACTTAAGATGTACATATTTATCTTCCTTCGCTATAACTTCTGCGGCAGTTCCGGCACTTCGTATCATCTGCCCGCCTTTTCCAATGTATAGCTCAACATTATGAACTAAAGTTCCGATTGGAATATTTTTTAAGGCTAAAGCATTTCCAATTTTAATTTCTGTATTTTCACTGGCATTAATTTTATCGCCTATTTCCAATTTATTTGGACAAAGGATATATCTCATTTCATTGTCCTTATATTTAACTAAGGCAATAAAAACATTTCTGTTTGGGTCTCTTTCGATCCTGATTACTTCAGCTTCAACGTCTCTTTTATCTCGTTTAAAATCAATTACTCGATAAAATCTTTTTTGTCTTCCTCCTTGATGGCGTACTGATATCTGACCACTATTGTCCCGACCGGATCTTTTTTTTAAAATTGTCAGTAAATTTTTTACCGGTTTAACTTTTTTTGATAATAATCTTTTATTCATAATTATTTTTGTGGAAATAAATCAATTTTACCTTCCTTTAATTTAATAAAAGCAATTTTTCGGTTCGATGTTTTTTTTAGTAATCCTTTTTTGCCTACTTTTTTTTCCTTACCCTTTCTAATCATCATTTTAACTTCGCCGGTTTTTACTTTATAAAGAGTCTCTAACGCATTTTTTACTTGATTCTTATTTGCTTTTAAATCAACTTCAAACATATAGACTTTACTTTGAACCAAGTTTGTAGCTTTTTCAGTAAGAATTGGTTTAATTAAAATTTTATTTATTATCATTTTTTAATTTTAAAAACTTCTAAGGCATTTTCTACAAAAATCAGACTACTACTTTTTAATACTAAATAAGGATTTAAAGAATTTACATCAACAAAAGAGATATTTGGAATATTTCTCATTGCTAAAACTAAATTATTCGTCTCCAATTTTTTTAAGATCATAAGGTTGTTTTTCCCTATTAATTTTAATTCACTTAAAAAATTTGAGACTGTTTTAGTTTTCGGTTTCATCGTCAATGCTTTTTCTTCAAGTCCAAATATTTTATTTTCCTTTAACTTTGTTGAAAGGGCACCATACAATGCTATTTTTTTCTCTTTTTTGTTGAATTTCAAATTATAATCTTTTTGTTTTGGACCGTGAGCTACTCCTCCTCCAACAAAAATTGGGGCTTTTATAGCTCCATGCCTTGCCTTTCCAGTTCCTTTTTGTCGATAAATTTTTCTTGTTGATCCGATTACTTCACTTCGTGTTTTTACTTTTACATTACCTTGTCTTTGATTAACTAAATAAACTCTTATTGCCTGTGTTATTAGACTTTTATTTGGAGTAACAGCGAATACTTCTTTTGGAAGTTCAATCGTTTTTTGCTCTTTTCCATCAATACCATAGATTGACAATGATAATTTAGATTTTTTTTCTGTTTTTTTTGTTATAACCATATTATTTACCACCTAACTCCTAACACTTAACCCCTAACCTCCAATAATCCACCCTTTGCACCAGCAACTAAACCTTTAATCAATATTCCATTTTCTTTAACTTCAATGACTTCAAGATTCTTAATCGTTACTCTATCATTTCCCATCCGACCGGCCATTCTTTTTCCTTTAAAAACCCTGCCTGGGGTTGTTGTCATTCCGATTGATCCCGGGGCTCTTTCATCTCTCGAGGCTCCGTGAGTATGTGATCTACCTTTAAAACCATGACGTTTAACTCCTCCCTGAAATCCTTTTCCTTTTGATGTCCCGGTGACAGTAATCAAATCACCACTTTTTAAAAAAAGAGTCGGATTAATAACGTCGCCAAAAAAAACTTTGGTTTCTCCGATTTGAATACCATCCTTCTCTCCTTCTTTAATTAAAACAGTTTTTTCTTTATAGTCCTCAAGTCTGAATTCCCTTAAAAAACGAAGCGGGGTCTTTATCCCCGCCTTTTCTAATTCACCTTTAACAGGTTTTTTAATATTTTTAGCTTGACAAAACCCAAGTTTAAGCGAAAAATAGCCTCTTTTTTCAGGAGTCGCGACGCTTACTAAATGACATGAAGTTGTATCTATGAAGGTGGTAGGGATTCTGTCTCCGCTTTTATCAAATTGTTGGGATGAAATCGATTTTTTCCCTAAAAGAAATGCTACCATAATATATAGTGTCAAAAAAAAATCCTTCGTTCCCGAACCAAAGGGAAGTTTGACTTCCCAAAAGGATATTTAACATGTAAATTGTATTATATAATAATAATTCAAAATCTTCAAGCAGAATTTATTGACCGAGTCTGATTCGGTTACATTTTTACTTCTACTTCAACACCGGCAGGAAGCTCAAGATGCATCAAAGAATCAATTGTTTGGTTTGTAGGATTCATAATATCGATCATTCTCTTGTGAGTTTTTAAACCAAAGTGTTCTCGAGCATTTTTATCAATAAAAGAGGCTTTATCCACTACAAAAATTTCATTTCTTGTAGGTAATGGAATTGGTCCAACTACGTTGGCGCCAGTTCTAATTGTGGTATCAACTATTTTTTGACACGTTTCATCAATCAGACGATGATCATACGACTTAAGCCTAATTCTGATTCTTCCTTTCGGCATATTAAGGTGCGGAAAATTGTAGGGAACAAAAATTTTTGTTCCCTACGTTAATTACGTTTATAATTATTTAATGATTTTAGTAACTACTCCAGCTCCAACTGTGTGTCCACCTTCTCGGACTGCAAATTTCAGACCTTCTTCCATGGCGACTGGATAGATTAATTTTCCTTTGATTTTGACATTGTCTCCCGGCATAACCATTTCAACACCGGCTGGCAATTCTACTTCTCCGGTAATATCTGTGGTTTTGAAATAAAATTGTGGTCTATATCCTTTAAAGAATGGTGTGTGTCGTCCACCTTCGTCTTTAGTTAGAATATAAAGTTCGGCATCAAATTCTGTATGAGGTTTGATTGAACCTGGTTTGGCAATTACTTGTCCACGAACCACATCCTCCTTTTCTATTCCTCGAAGTAACAAACCGACGTTATCTCCGGCTCTTGCCTCATCAAGTGTCTTTTTGAACATTTCGACACCGGTAATGACGGTCTTCCTTATATCTTTAATTCCGACTATTTCCATTTCTTCATTTACTTTGGCAATACCTCTTTCAACTCTACCTGTGACGACTGTACCTCTTCCTGAGATTGTAAAGACATCCTCAATCGGCATAAGGAAAGGTTTATCAACAGGTCTCACCGGATCTGGGATATATTCATCGACTGTCTTCATTAGAAGTTCAATCGCTTTTAATCCTTCTGGATCATCAGCTAATGCTTTTATGGCAGAGCCTCTAATAACAGGAATTTTGTCTCCTGGAAATTTATATTTAGTTAACAAATCCCTTACTTCCATTTCGATTAAATCCAATATCTCCTTATCATCGACCATATCACATTTGTTTAAGAAAACTATGATAGCCGGAACATTTACTTGACTTGCAAGCAAAATATGTTCTCTTGTTTGAGGCATTGGGCCATCTTGAGCTGAAACAACTAAGATTGCTCCATCCATCTGAGCGGCACCGGTAATCATATTCTTAATATAATCAGCGTGTCCTGGTGCATCAATGTGAGCATAGTGCCTTTTGTCTGTCTCGTATTCTGAATGGTGAAGATTAATCGTCACTCCTCTGGCTTTTTCCTCTGGAGCTTTATCAATATCTTCATATTTTAAGAACTTTGCTTTACCTGTTTTTGATAAATAATAGTGAATTGCTGAAGTTAAAGTTGTCTTTCCATGATCAACGTGACCAATTGTACCAATATTTAAATGAGGTTTTGACCTCGAAAATACTCCGTCTGCCATATGATTATAAAATAAATTAATAATAAATAATTAACAAGCCTTCCTTATTATAACGGAAAAAAATAAAAAAACAAGAAGGAGTCTTGTCCAATGCAAGATGAGCATGAAATGAAACCTGTTTCCAATGCAAGATGAGCATGAAAAATAGGGCGTGAGTTTTAAAATCATAGGATATGAATATTACTATGATCGACTCACGCCTATCTAATTTTAATCAATTAGAAACATTTCTTGGAGGGACAAAAGAAAT
>Ga0210049_1000448_pt1 | contig 34411 bp, 34 predicted proteins | sample CryGeyCG2014_300_2_FD_183964 | JGI IMG/M metagenome (GOLD analysis project Ga0210049, IMG submission 183964) | Groundwater microbial communities from aquifer - Crystal Geyser CG06_land_8/20/14_3.00 (SPAdes) (version 2) | ecosystem: Environmental > Aquatic > Deep subsurface > Groundwater | place... | reverse complement strand
CAGATGAAGTTAGCAGAGGAACTTAACATAAAAGATTATCAATGCCCGGCCGGTGGTTGTAGACTAACTGACTTGCAATTTGCGAGAAAGGTGAGAGAGGCATTTGAGCATAATGAAGATAGTGTAGGAGATATGATCCTTTTAAGATATGGGAGACATTTTAGGTTACCAAGTGGTGTCAGGGTAATAGTTGGTAGAAATGAAGAGGAAAATTCGATAATATCCAGATTTGCTGAAGAAAAAGATTTGTTGATGGAAGTAGTAGGCTTTGGAAGCCCGATAACCCTTCTAAAGGATAGCTGTGATAAAAGAGATATTAAAATGGCTGCATCGGTTTGTGTTAGATACAGTAATTATAAAGGAAAAGCGGAAGTTAGGATAGGTTGCAGAGAAAGATGGAAAAAAAATCTTTTTATTGAGCCGATTAAAGAAGAATTTAAAAAATATCTAATTGGAGGAATCTCTACATGAATTTTGCTGAAATAAAGACAGATTTCCCAATTCTAAAAGACATAATTTATATGGATAGTGCGTCTACAAGTTTGACACCAGAGCCTGTTCTAAATGCAGTTTTAAAATACTATAGAGAATATAACGCAAACGTGGGACGAGGCGTTCATCGATTATCCCAGATTGCATCGCAGAAATATAAGGATGCGCGCAGAAAAGTTGCAGATTTTATCAGCGCGAATGAAGAAGAGGTCATATTCACGAAGAACACGACTGAAGCGATAAACACGGTTGCCAGTGGATTGAGATGGAAAAAAGGAGATAAAGTGGTGACAACCCTGCTCGAGCACCATTCTAATTTTCTTCCCTGGTTGAGATTAAAAAGTTTTGGAGTTGCGTTGGATATTGTAAAGCCAGATAAAAATGGAAAATTTAATGTATCAGATTTTGAAGAAATGATAGACGATAAAACGAGATTGGTTGCGGTAACGTATATCTCAAATGTTTTAGGAACGATAACTCCAATAGAAGAGATTTCCGCGATTTGTAAGAAGAAGAATGCTTTGTTACTTGTCGATGGTGCACAGTCTGTCCCTCATATACATGTGGATGTAAGAAATTTGGGATGTAATTTTCTTTGTTTTTCAGGTCATAAAATGCTTGGACCAAAGGGAACTGGTATTCTTTGGATGAAAGAAGATTTTTTTGATAGGCTTGAACCACTCAATTTTGGTGGCGGAATGATTGATGATGTCTCTCTAAATAGTTATGAACTGACGAAAGGTTATGAGCGATTTGAAGGTGGAACACCGAATATTGCAGGTGTAATCGGGTTTGGGAGAGCTATTGATTATCTGAACAAGATAGGTATGGACAAAATAAAAGACCATGAAGCGAAGTTAACAGAGAGGTTATTGGAAGGACTGTTAGAGATGAAGAGAGTAGAGATATATGGCTCCTTGAATTCAAAGGAAAGGATTGGTATTGTGTCTTTTAATATTAAAGGCCTGAATCCCCACGATGTGGCATTGATGCTCGATGAAGCCTCCAACATAATGGTTCGTTCTGGACATCTGTGTTGTATGCCACTGATGAAATATTTTGGACTTAAAGAAGGGGTGGTCAGGGTTTCTTTGTATCTATACAACACAGAAGAGGAGGTTGATACGTTTCTGGAGACGGTTAAGGAGATTGTGAAGTGTTAAAAAAGTTCAACTGCCTCAAATTTAATGCGAATAATTTCATCAAATCTAAACACGAGGTCGTGGAAGAATTACCCTTATCTATTTTTATCAATGGAAGGCATTTTGTAACCGCGATGATAAGCCCTCAAATGGTAAGGGAGTTTGTTATAGGGTATCTATTTTCAGAAAAAGTTATAAAAAATATTAAGAAGATAGAATCTTTACAGATAGAGAAGAATATTGCAAAAGTAATAATTAACAATCCTTTAAAAGTATTATCAGTAAAAAAACTAATCGTAAGCGGATGCGGTGGTGGATCTTCCTTCTTGGATGAATTGAAACTACCAAAGATAAGTTCTAACTTGAAAATTGATGTTAGTGATATATTTAGTGGCTTAAAATCTTTCTTAAATTCTGATTTGCACAGGATAACGGGAGGGGTGCATATAGTTGGGTTATTTCATAAAAAAGCTGTAATATGCATATCAGAAGACCTAGGGAGGCATAACGCTCTTGATAAGGTCATAGGTTGTGGATTGATCAAAAATGTCGATTTTAAAACGACTTTTGTGGTATGCACAGGAAGAATATCATTCGATATGGCACTGAAGTGTTCGGTCGCGAGCATTCCTATTATTGCATCGAGAGGCGCTACAACGAGTTTGGCAATCGAGATTGCGGAGAAGACGGGTTTAACGACTGTTGGGTTTGTGAGAGGAAGGAGAATGAATATATATACGAATGGGAAGAGGATATGCAGGATAGATACTCGAGACAGGTGATATTACCGAATATCGGGGAAGAAGGGCAGAAAACACTTTTAAAAAGTAAGATAGCCATCATCGGATGCGGTGCTCTTGGAACGGTTGTGGCAAATAATCTTGTTCGGGCAGGAGTGGGCAAAATATCAATTATAGACCGAGATTTTGTCGAATTAAACAATCTCCAGCGACAGATACTCTTCGACGAAGATGACATAGGTATTCCGAAAGCGGTTGCCGCTGCTGAAAAGCTGAAGAGGGTGAATTCTGATGTGGAGATAGAGGCAATGGTTAAGGATTTAAACCATCTGAACGCTGAGAAAATCATGAGTGGTGTAGATCTCGTATTAGATGGGACAGACAACATGCAAACAAGATTTTTAATCAACGATGTCTGTGTGAAAAGCCAGATTCCCTGGATATACACGGCTGCAGTTGGAACTTATGGGATGATGATGACCATCGTACCAGGGAGGACACCTTGCTTCAGGTGCTTCTTGCCCGATGTACCTGAGCCTGGTTCACTCCCAACCTGCGATACGGCTGGGGTACTTAACACCATACCGGTTATTATTGCATCGATCGAGAGCACAGAAGCGATAAAGATACTGCTTAAAGAGAATATGACTACAAATGCGGAGAGCAATTTGATATTTTACGATGTCTGGAACAACACTTTCGAGAAGATTGCGGTGATGCGAGATAAGAGATGCAGGTGCTGTGTCGAGCACAAGTTCGATTTCTTGAATGCGGCAAAGAAAGAGATCATAACTTCGCTCTGCGGGAGGAATGCCATCCAGATAACACCGGCAAAATCTGCAGACATCTCCTTCAAATCACTCGCAGAAAGATTGAAACGATTAGGTGAGGTAAGGTTCAACAATTTTATACTCGTCTTTAAGGAAAGAGACAAGGAGATATCGCTATTCAAGGATGGGAGGGCAATCATAAAGGGAACAGACGATGAGAAGGCGGCTCGCTCCCTTTATGCAAGGTATGTTGGAATATGAATTTTTTGCTACATCAGATATTCTTATAATAATAATACTAATCTTGGAGGGGTAATGAAACTTTCTACCAGGGGGCGTTATGCCTCGAGAGCAATGTTGGATTTAGCACTAAATTATGGAAAAGGGTCTGTGTCACTGAAGAATATAGCCAGAAGGCAAGAAATCTCAGAAAGATATCTTGAACATATAATGATCGTCCTCCTGTCTGCAGGTTTAGTACAGAGTACGCGGGGATCACACGGAGGATTCAGTTTAGTAAAATTGCCTAAAGAAATTAAATTGAGCCAGATAATTCAAGCCGTGGAAGGGTCAATTTCACCGGTGGCATGTGTTGATGACCCAAAACTATGTAATCGGGTTGATGCGTGTGTCACTTACGAAATTTGGAAAAAACTAAAAAAAGCAATGTTAGAAGTCCTTGATTCAGTAACCTTAAAAGATATGGTTAAAATGCAAAAGAAGAAATTATCCAAGCAAAAAGATCGAATGTATTACATTTGATGGAAAATTTGATGACTAAAAAGGAAAAGGAGGAAATAAAATGACTAAAATTGCAAATAATATAACTGAGTTAATGGGAAATACCCCATTAGTAAAATTGAGTAAAATAACCAAGGATGTAAAGGCAGAAATTGTCGGAAAACTTGAATTTTTTAATCCCACTGGAAGTGTAAAGGACCGAATTGGAGTAAGTATGATTACAGAAGCAGAGAAAAAAGGTCTTCTGAAAAAAGATTCTATAGTTGTTGAGCCAACAAGTGGAAATACGGGCATTTCCTTAGCCTTTGTTTGTGCGGTTAAGGGGTATAGATTAGTTCTTACGATGCCTGATACAATGAGTATTGAGCGAAGGAAAATACTTGAGGCATTTGGCGCTGAAATAGTTTTAACTCCAGGTAGTGAAGGAATGAAAGGAGCAATTAAAAAGGCAGAAGAAATTGTGAAAAAGAATTGTAAAGCATTTATGCCTCAACAATTTAATAATCCTGCTAATCCTGAGATTCATCGGAAAACTACAGCTTTAGAAATCTGGGAAGATACAGATGGTAAAGTGGATATTCTTGTTTCTGGAGTAGGAACTGGTGGGACAATTACAGGTGTAGCTGAAGTAATAAAAAAGAGGAAACCATCATTTAAAGCTATTGCTGTTGAACCTGCTAATTCTCCTGTTCTTTCTGGTGGAGAACCTGGTCCACATAAGATTCAAGGGATTGGTGCTGGCTTTGTGCCAGGTGTTTTAAACAGGGATATTATTGATGAAATAATCAAAGTAACTAATGAGGAAGCTATGATTTGTGCTAGGCGACTTGCTAAAGAAGAGGGGATATTTGCAGGCATTTCTTCAGGAGCAGCAGTATGGGCAGCAATAGAGGTAGCTAAACGGAAAGAAAACAAGGGTAAACTTATTGTGGTAATTCTTCCTGATTTAGGTGATCGCTATCTTTCTACTGAACTTTTCCAATGATACGATTATACAAATATAAAGATATACATTTATGTGACATTTATATCCGTGCTAATTTGTATTTAGGAGGCGTGGTGGAAATGTTATGGATCATGGATGGCTCCGGTTGGGGCATAAATAATGAAAAATCTGCTCTTAGGAGCAAGTTAAGAGTATAAAGAAATGTGGTAGTGTAATTGTAATTTTTCGTGGTAAAAAAAGAAAGGAAACATCAAAATGACTAAAACAATAACTGAAATTAATGAAAAAATATCAAAGGGAGATGTAGTTGTAGTAACGGCAGAAGAGATAATTAATATTGTGGAGGAAAAAGGAGTTGAAGAAGCAGCTCAAGAGATAGATGTAGTAACTACAGGGACATTTGGCCCGATGTGTTCAAGTGGGACATATATCAATATTGGCCATGCAAAACCAAGAATAAAACTGGGAGGAGGGGCCTGTTATTTAAACGATGTCCCGGCTTATTGTGGTTTTGCTGCGGTGGATATCTATCTTGGCTGTACTCAACTTCCTGATAATGACCCTCGGAATAGAGTTTATCCTGGCAAGTTTGAATACGGAGGTGGACATGTAATTGAAGAGTTTGTCGCAGGTAAGGATATAAAACTTACTGCCACTGCCTATGGTACTGATTGTTATCCAAGAAAAAAATTGGAAACCTGGATAAACATTAAAGATGTTAATGAGGCTGTGCTTTTTAATCCGAGGAATGTTTATCAGAACTACAATGTTGCAGTTAATCTTTCTAATAAGCTCATCTATACTTATATGGGTGCCCTAAAGCCTGGATTAGGTAATGCTAACTATTGTAGTGCTGGTCAACTTTCTCCACTATTGAATGATCCGTTATATATAACTATTGGACTTGGAACTAAGATATTTCTTGGCGGCGGAGTGGGTTATGTGGCCTGGCAGGGAACGCAGCATAATCCGACAGCTAAAAGAAAGGATAACGATACTCCATGTGTTCTGGCAGGTACATTAGCTGTGATTGGAGATCTAAAACAGATGAAACCTGAGTGGTTGCGGGGAACGAGTTTCCAGGGATATGGAACAACACTCACAGTAGGAGTGGGGATACCTATCCCTATTTTGAATGAAGAAATCTTACGCTATACCGCAATTAAGGATAAAGATATCTATGCTCCAATTGTTGATTACAGCGAAGCATATCCGCAGGTTAAACCAGGGGTGCTTGGCGAGGTCTCTTATGAGGAGCTTAAAAGCGGTAAGATCGTTGTTCAAGATAAAGAAGTTCCCACCGCATCGCTTTCCAGTTATTCAAAAGCAGTAGAGATTGCTGAAATTTTAAAAGACTGGATTAAACAGGGGCAGTTTCTATTAACTGAGCCTGTGGCATCACTGCCTGGACCGGAGTCAGGGCTGACCTTTAAATTACTAAAAGAAAGACCAATTGAATAACAGATAAAAAGGATGTAGGGCTAAAAGGAAAAGTTATTTTCCTAACCATAGCCCTACATCTTCAGATAGGAGAAGTAAATGATTTCAAAAAGAATTGTTTTGAAATTTCCTCACCGGTTAGCTGACCAGCCCATTGTTTGCAACCTGGTAAAATACTTTGATTTAGAATTTAATATACTAAAAGCATATATTATACCTAAAGAAGAAGGGCTTCTTATATTAGGCCTTTCCGGGGAAGAGGGAAACTATAATAAAGGAATAAATTATCTCAAAGAATTAGGGGTAATAGTTCAATCACTGTCACAAGGTATTATCCAAAATAGTACCAGATGTACTCATTGTGGTGTTTGTATAACAGTTTGTCCGACCCAAGCTCTTATTCTTGACTCGCATACCCGAAAAGTTCATTTTTACGAAAATAAATGTATTGCATGTGAATTATGTCTACCTGCCTGTCCGTTAAGGGCAATGGAGGTTCATTATTAATGTTCAAGACTTTAAAAGAAGATATTCAAAATATATTTGCTAAAGATCCGGCAGCGAAGAACACATTAGAAGTAGTTCTTTGTTATCCTGGGCTTCATGCAATATGGCTTCATCGAATTGCCCATTGGTTTTACAGAAAGAAAATGTATACCATTGCCCGCATAATTTCGCATATTAATCGTCATATTACTGATATTGAAATACATCCCGGAGCCAAAATCGGAAGAAGATTTTTTATTGACCATGGTATGGGTGTAGTGATAGGTGAAACAACCGAAATTGGCGATGATGTTTTGATGTATTCAGGAGTGGTTTTAGGCGGAACAAGTTTAGAAAAAAAGAAACGTCATCCTACTCTGGGAAATAATGTTGTGATTGGTACGGGAGCAATAGTCTTGGGTGCAATAAATATTGGTGATAATGCAAGAATAGGTGCGGGCTCGGTGGTGGTTACTGATGCCCCTCCCAATACAACAGTAGTAGGAGTTCCTGGTAGGATTGGTTTGGGATTTAGTGCCAAGGAAATTCAAGCATTAGAACATGGCAAACTACCTGACCCTATAGCTGATGCTATTCGTTTTGTTATGAAAGAGCAAGAGAAGCTAAAGGAAAGGATTAAAAAATTGGAAACATTAGAAGGAATTACAAGGCATATAGACGAACACATAGATAAGAGGAAAAAAAGAAATAGAAAGTGCGTTTTTTAGTAAAGGTAAAGAGGAGTTTAGTAAAGGTGCAGGAATTTGATAAAAAAGTTATCTAGATCATAATGACTCTGCCCATCGCTTTTTATTTTGAGAAGAATTTTGAAGGAGATGATTTTAAATGGCTAACGATAATGTCCAGATGTGGGCCGATTTAAATATAAATCTAAAATCCCATGATATACTTTTGAATGCTTTGGGGCCGATTTTTCAAGAGGTCTATCTTTCCCAGAAAAACCGTCCAGCGGGAATGGGTTTTTATGATTTTGTGGTAGGCGATATTCATGGCATCCGAATAAAAGAACTCCGGGAACACGCTAAAAATGGCGGTAAAATAGTTGCGACTTATTGCGTCTTTGTTCCAGAAGAACTAGTCTGGGCAGCCGATGGGATTCCGGTGGGGCTGTGCGCCGGGACGCAATTCTCCGTCCCCATGGCGGAGGCAGTACTCCCTCGCAACACCTGTGCCCTTATTAAATCTTCCTTTGGCTTCAAACTGGGACGTGTCTGCCCTTACGTCCAGTCCAGCCACTTGATAGTAGGCGAAACTACCTGCGATGGTAAGAAGAAGATGTTCGAGATTCTGAATCAGTACCAGCCGGTCTATGTGATGGAAGTACCAAATAAGAAGACCGAGCGAAGTCGCCAGCTCTGGCAGGGCGAAGTCCTGGCCTTTAAGGATGTTGTTGAGAAATTGACTGGCAATAAAATTACAGCGGAAAAGCTCGGCCAGGCTATTGATATGGTGAACCAGCGCAGCCTTGCCCTGCAACGACTCTATAACTTACGTAGAGTTAGGCCGGTACCCGTCAGCGGCAAGGATGCTTTACTGGCCACCCAGGTTTCTTTCTATGATGATGTTAAGCGAGATACCCAGATGTTGAACGCCCTTTGTGATGAACTGGATAAAAGGGTTGCTGTGGGTCAAGGTGTGGCCCCAGCCAGTGCTCCTCGTATCCTGATATCCGGCAGCCCCATGGCGATCCCCAATTGGAAACTGCATCATATCCTCGAATCGGCCGGAGCAGTGGTAATTTGCGAGGAATCGTGCACTGGCACCCGCTTCTTCAGCGATCTGGTTAAACCTACTCCAGGCAATCTTGACGAACAGATTAAAGCAATCGCTGACCGTTACATGAATATCCATTGCGCCTGCTTTACTCCGAATGATGAACGTTTGGACGACGTGGTTAAACTAGCTAAAGAATACCAGGCGGATGGTGTGGTGCATTATAATCTCCAGTTCTGCCATACCTATGCTAATGAAGCCATCAAAATAGAGCAGCGCTTGGAAAAAGAAGGGATTCCTTTATTACGAATTGAGACGGATTATAGCGACGAGGATGCCGGTCAACTTAAGACCAGAATTGAAGCTTTTTTGGAGATGCTAAAACTCTGATGTACGCTGGACTGGATGTGGGATCCCGCACGATTAAGCTGGTAACCTTTGATACGGCGATCAAAGAATCCTTTATTATCGAAACAGGGGTGAATTCTTTATCACGCTGCCTGCAACTTATTTCTGGCAAATCCTATGAACGACTGGTGGTAACCGGTTACGGTCGCCACCTGGTCGCTCCGGTTTTGCAGGGAGAAGTGGTCTCCGAGATTAAAGCTTTTGCCATCGGCTCTCACTATCTATTCCCCGAGTGTTATACGGTGATCGATATCGGTGGACAGGATAGCAAAGTTATCCTGCTTTCGGACCAGGGAGAAGTGCGCAAGTTTGAGATGAACGATCGTTGTGCGGCGGGATCCGGTAAATTTTTGGAGGTCATGGCCCATAATCTGGAGGTAAGCATCGCTGAGATTGGGGATTTAGCTTTAAGCGCCACTAAAAAAATCACCATTAATAGCTTGTGCACCGTATTCGCAGAATCCGAAGTAGTTTCCCTGATCGCAAAAGGAGAAAAGCCCGGCGACATCGCCTTAGCCTTACATGAGGCGATAGTAACCCGCATAGTGACTATGGTAAGAAGAGTTGGCTTAAAGGAAAAAGGAGTTTTTGCCGGAGGGGCATCACTTAACAAGTGCCTGAGTAGGCTGTTGAACCAAAAATTAAGCACGGAACTGATAGGTCCAGATTCGCCACAAATTATAGGAGCTCTAGGTGCCGCTCTTTTAGCTAAACGTGAAGGGTAAGGAAAAATCGATTAAATATTAATAGAAACGGAACAATAAATAGCCCTTAAAATCATGATGGAGGTTAAATATGCCGTCTAAAGTTTTCTTAATCCAATCTGAGGGGTTGGGGAGAGGTGATGACCAGCTCGGTACAATGCTTATGGCCAACTTTTTACGCTTACTCGGGGAGAGCAAAGAGAAACCTGAGACCCTGGTTTTTTGGAATACCGGAGTCCGTCTGGTTTGTGAAGACTCGCATGTTCTGGGCCATCTCAAACGGTTGGAAGAGCAGGGTGTTGAGATATTGGCCTGTACTACCTGTCTCGAATATTTTGAGCTGGTAGACAAGTTGAAGGTTGGTAAACCGACAACCATGGTCAAATCGATTCAATCCATATTGAACTCAGAAATTGTCTGTTTGTAGTATGAAAATGGAAAATGAGACCCCATCATGCATCATACTAACCTTGAGCACGAAGCGATAGCTTTAGAGTCAGATACTAAAGTATTGGATGTTTGGTATCCCTTAAGAAAAGACTATCTTTAAAAAATGAAATTAAAACAAAAAAGAAGGAGATACTAAGATTTGAAGATATTAGCTTTAGATTTTGATGGAGTAATTGTAGATAGCGTTTTGGATTCGCTTTTTGTTGGCCACAATACTTACTTAAGACTTTATGGTCGGGAAGTGAAGAAAAATTTCGGTGGAGAACTTTTTACTTTTGAAAATTGGGAGAAAATTAAAAGAAATTACCAAAAAGAAATAAAATATTACCGGACCTTGCGACCTTATATTCGTGGAGCTACTGATTATGGTTTAATTCAAAAATTGATGGAAGAAAAAAAAGTTATCGAAAGCCAGGAAGAGTTTGACAATTATAGAAACTCAACTGATTTTGATTTTGAAGATTACGAAAAAGAATTTTATAAAGAACGAGAAAGACTACGAGAAAGACTACGAGAAAGACTACAAAATATAGATTAGAGGGAAAAATAGAATATATTAAAATAAAACTGCAAGAAGAGGAAAATAAAAAGAGGCAGGAAGAGATTAAAAAGATAGAGCAAATTTATAATTCACTTAATCCCTTAGAACAGGAAGAGATAAGAATAGAAACAGAAAACAGACTACCAGATTTTTGGAAAATACAGTTAAATGAGGAAAGAATTAAAGGAAAAACATCAAAAATGCTTGAGGTTGCCCTGGAAGGAAAAAGAAGAGAAATAATAAAAGAGTGGATTGATTCCGGAAGGATTGAAGTGTGATTGTGATAAAGAACCGTCACCAGTCATATTTTTGAATAAAATAAGCATATTTTCAGATCTATTGTTAATGGAATAACCTTTCCCTTGACAACATAATGAACCCTTAAAAAAAGATGAGGTAAAAAAACAATGAAAATTCGGAAAAGATTACTTATAATTATTTTATCGCTTCTAATAGCTGTAGGTGCAATCAGTATTTTAATGAGTAGAAACATGTCCACTAACCTCATCAGACATCAGATTACCCACAATCTAATTAGCACCACTCAATCCAGAGCAGCGCACATCAAAACCTTGCTTGATTTAGAAAAAGAAGTAGTTATACAATCATCTAAGTGGATAGTTATCAGAGAACTTTTGTCCTCCACCAAAGAAGAAGATTATCTCCTAAAATTTAATCGGGTTATACTCAGATTGCAAGATACTGCCCAGGCAGGAGAATATGTTCACAATATCTTTGTCTTAGATACCAAAGGTACTATTATTGCCTCCAGTGACGAAGAAGAAATTGGTAAAGACAAGAGTAATGACCCTTACTTTCTGGGAGGAAAAAAAGGAGTCTTTATTAAGGATGTCTATATCTCTTCCCACCATCAAGAAAATGTTCTTGCTTTTTCAGCTCCCATTTTAGAAGAAGATAATAAATTATTAGGGGTAGTGGTGCTTAGAATGTCTCTTGAACCAATATTTAAGATAACTACTGATCCTACCGGCTTAGGCCAAACCGGGGAAACCTACCTGGTAAACCAAGAGGGTTACATGATTACCCCCTCCCGCTTTATCGATGAAGTCTTTCTCAAGCAGAAGATTGAACTAAAAAACCCAGAGCATTTTGATCCTTCCAATACTCTACCAAAAGAAGGGGTAGATATCATCAAGGATTATCGAGGCATCGAAGTACTCAGTGTAGATCTCCACCCACCTGAGATGAACTGGTGTTTGATAGCTCAGATAGATGTCGAAGAGGCCTTTGCCCCCGATCACTCAGCTCACTAACACCCTCCTTCTGCTATTCGCTATCATCCTATTGGCTGCTATATTTATCTCCAGTTTTATCTCCCGGAGTATAACCAGACCCCTTAGAAGATTACATGAGGGTGCTGAAGAGATAACTAAGGGAAACTTAAATTAAAAAGTTGGAACTACCTCCCCTGATGAAGTGGAACAATTATCTCGAGCCTTTGACCAAATGACGGTTCACTTGAAAAAATCAAGGGAAGAGCTGGAGGCATACAGTAGAAATCTGGAGAAAAAGGTAGAAGAGAGGACCAGAGATTTAGAGGCAGATATAAGTAAAAGAAAAAAAGTGGAAGAAAAACTGGAAAAATTTGCCCGGATTGATTCATTGGTCGGCTGTTATAATCGAAGATATGGTCTGGAACTGCTGGACAGGCAGATTAAACTATCCCACCGTAGCAAGTTTCCTCTATTGCTGGCTTTTCTGGATATAGATAGATTTAAATCCATCAATGATACTTTTGGCCACGATGAGGGCGACAGGGTCTTAAAAGAAGTTACCGAATTATTTAAATCCACCTTAAGAGAAGTGGATATCATCTGTCGTATGGGAGGAGATGAATTCTTGTTAATCTTTCCGGATAACTCTCTTAAAGACGCATCTCAAATTGAAGAAAGATTAAATAAAAATTTAATTGAATTAAACCAGACTCTAAAGAAACCTTATACAATAGACCTCAGTATCGGTCTTTCGGAATATGATCCTGATAATCCCCTAACTATGGATGAATTAATCCGGATAGCTGACCAGAAGATGTATGAGGAGAAGAAAAAGAAAAAATAAAATTATAATAGAATTGTCCAATATCAAAAGATTGTCCTGGAAGAAAAGAAGAGAGAAATAATAAAAGAATGGATTAATTCCGTAAGGATTAAAGATATATAGCAATTAAAAAATACTACCGGGAATTAGAAAAAGGTTATTAAAAATAAAGGGGATTATAATTTGAATCCAGAATATAAAATAAACCTAAATTATTTTATAATATAAATGTAATGTTAAATTTAGAAGGAGTTTATTTATAAATAAAATGGAAATAAATATGAATTATAATTACAATCAAAATCATTCTAACGGTAAGGATGATGATAAAAAGCCACTACCTGATCCAGATTCTAAAGATGATGATATTATTTTTTAAGAGAAAAGAAAAAAATGAAATTAAAACTTGATCTAGAAGATAAGATTTTAAAACTGCAAAGGTGGATAGAGAAAATCAAAGAAAACAGAGAAGTATTTACTATAATTGTTATGGTTATACTTTTATGTTTTATAGCCTGCCTGAGCGAAGTTTTATATACTTCCCATTTCTTACTTGGTACATCACCAACTTCCTTTAACTGGCGAAAAGCTCTTTTTCTAATTATTCCGCTAATCTTTTTTGGTATTTTAGCCATCGCTATAATTCTTCGTTTTGTCAGAGAGCGTAAAAAAGCCGAAGAAGTCTTACAAAAAAGCCAGCAGGAATTTGCCAGTCTATTTAACAGTAGTCCTGAAGCTTTAGTGTATCTGGACGAAAAAGGTAATATTTTAAATATAAACCCTCGCTTTACCGAACTATTTGGTTATAATCTAAATGAAGTAAAGGGTAGAAATCTGGATAACGGAATGATTCACCCACCAGAGAAGATGGAAGAAGGGAAATGGATGACCGAAAAGGCGTTAAAAGGCAAATTTTATTATGAGAGTATCAGAAAGAAGAAGGATGGAACCTTATTCCCAGTTTCTATATCTGTTTCCAGGGTTATGCTTGATGGTAAGCTTCAAGGGATGATAGGGATGTACAGAGATATTACCGAACGCAATCAAAGTGAAAGACTCCATCAGGTCTTATACAATATCTCTAAAGTTACCAATTCTGCCCTCTCCCTTGACCAGCTCTATCCCCTAATCCATCAGGAATTAGGCAGCATCATCGACACCTCTAACTTCTATATCGCTTTGGTAGATGAAAAAGAAGATAAAATATTCTTCCCTTATAATATTGATCATGCCAAGCCTATTCATCTTCCAAGAACTATTAACCATAATTCTTTGGTTGCTCAGGTCATAAGGACAGGTAACTCAATTTTTGTTAATCGAGAAATAATTAAAGGAAAAAAGTTTATGATGGAATTTAGAGAATGGTTTGGCACGTTACGTAAGGTTTGGTTAGGAGTTCCCCTCAAGGTAGAAGATAGAGTAATCGGGGCTATAGTAGTACAAAGCTATACCAACCCTGAACTTTATTCCGAAAAAGATATCGGGCTTTTAGAATTCGTCTCCTCTCAGGTAGCTACTGCCATCGAGTGTAAAAGAACTGAAGAGAGAATCAGATACCTAAGCTTCCATGATGCCCTAACCGACCTTTACAACCGAGCCTACTTTGAGGAAGAACTGGAAAGGTACAACTTCCCCCGTTATTACCCTTTAAGTATAATGATGGTAGATATCAATGGCCTTAAGGTAATAAATGATACTCTCGGTCATTATGAGGGGGATAAACTCTTACAACACTTTGCTTCTCTCCTTAATTCCATCTCCCGTAAAGGTGATGTAATCACTCGATTAGGAGGAGATGAGTTTGCTATCCTCCTTCCCTCTACCACATCCCAAGAGACCCATAGGATCTGTGAGAGGACCAGAAAGATCTGTGAAGAAGATAGCATTAAACCAATCTACTTAAGACCGAGTATCTCCTTGGGTGATGCCACTCAGAAGGGGAGAGTATCAGAATACTGAGGCCCTCTTAAAAGAGGCCGATAAGAGGAGATGTATCAGGATAAAAATAAGAACCAGGTGAAGGAGACGTTTAAGTGACACGTTTTTTAGTTGATAAATAAATTACTTAATTATATGATTGATTCATTGCTCCATCGAATTATATCTAGAAAATTAAACACTATGATTATTTCCTAAAAATTAACTATTTAATACAACATATTTTACCTAAGCAGCAAATTTAATTTGGTTTTTAATCTTTATCTATGGAGGAAGTAAAATGACAAGATATAGATGTCCAAAATGTAAAATGGAGTATAATACTCCGGGAAAATGCGATATGTGCAAGGTAACTCTTGAAAAGATAGAAGAGAAGGAAACACATATACATAATATGCATCATGAAAAGCATGAACCTCAAGAACATAATCATAAATCTCAAAAAGATGAAAGTCATCAAGAGCATGAAAAACACATACCTTCTGACCATGAAGAGCACAAAGAGCACACGAATCATGACCATGACGAGTATCCTGAGCATAAAGAGCATATACATCATGATCATGCTGATCATCACCAACAAATGGTGGGTGATTTCAAAAAAAGATTTATAATATCAGTTTTAGTCACCATACCCATTCTTTTGCTGTCTCCCTTAATACAACAGTTATTTAATTTTAGGTTGGGTTTTCCTGGAGAAAAATATGTTCTGTTTGTTCTTTCCAGTTTTATATTTTTCTACGGCGGTCAGCCCTTTCTAAAGGGTTTTTTTGATGAGTCCAAGAAGAAACAGCCAGGAATGATGACCCTTATCGCCTTAGCCACATCAGTAGCCTATTTTTATAGTTCAGCTGTGGTTTTTGGTCTTAAAGGAGAGTTCTTTTTCTGGGAGCTTGCTACTTTGATAGATGTGATGCTTCTGGGTCACTGGTTTGAGATGAAATCTGTTTTAGGGGCCTCCAAGGCACTGGAAAAGCTGGCCCAATTAATGCCGGACACAGCCCACTTAATTAAAGGAAGCGAAGTAAAAGAAGTCAAAATTTCTGCATTAAAAAAGGGGGATAAAATCTTAATCAAAGCAGGTGAAAAAATACCTGCCGACGGTTTAGTTGTCAAAGGTAGTAGTTATATTGATGAATCAATGTTGACCGGAGAATCAAAGCCGGTACATAAAAAGCTGGAAGACAAAGTTATCGGCGGTTCGGTAAATGGAGATGCAGTTTTAGAAGTAAAGGTTGAAGGAACGGGAGAAGAATCGTATTTAAACAAGGTCATTAATCTGGTAAAAGAAGCGCAGTCATCCAAATCAAAAACTCAGAAGTTTGCGGATAAAGCAGCAAACTGGCTCACTATTATTGCGGTGACTACCGGAGCAGCAACACTCATTTACTGGTTTATTTATGGGCCCGACCTTGCATTTGCTATTGAAAGAATGGCTACGGTAATGGTTATTGCCTGCCCCCATGCTTTAGGTTTAGCCATACCTTTGGTCACTGCAGTTTCAACTACTTTGTCGGCAAAAAACGGTCTTTTGATAAGAAATAGAACTGCATTTGAAAATTCCAGAAAGATAACCACTGTGGTGTTTGATAAAACAGGTACCCTTACCGAAGGTAAGTTCGGAGTAAGCCTGGTTACGGTTACAGACAAAAGTTATGATGAAAAAAAGATTATTCAGTTGGCGGCCTCACTTGAAAAAAATTCTGAACACCCCATTGCCAAGGGAATTATAAGCAGAGCTGAAGAACTCAAAGTTAAGACCCTGCCGGTATCAGACTTTGAGGTAATAAAAGGACAAGGGGTAAAGGGAAAAATAGAAGAGAAAAACATTGCCTTGGTTAGCCAGAGTTATGTGAGAGAAAACAATTTTGAGATTCTAAAAGAGATTAAAGTTGATGAAACTGGAACATTAGTCTATGTTCTATTGGATAACCGAATAATTGGAGTTATCATTCTTGCTGATAATATTAGAGAGGAATCCTATGAAGCAATACAGCAACTAAAAAAATTGGGTATAAAGTGCTGGATGCTTACCGGAGACAATAAAAGAATCGCCGAAGAAGTTTCAAATAAGTTATATCTTGATGGTTATTTTGCAGAAGTACTGCCACATGAAAAGCTGGAAAAAATAAAAGAGCTACAGAATAACGGTGAATTTGTTGCTATGACCGGAGACGGGATTAATGATGCCCCCGCTCTTGCTCAGGCAGATGTAGGGATTGCTATCGGCTCAGGCACAGATGTCGCAGCTGAAACTGCCGATATTATCCTGGTAAACAGCAATCCTTTGGATGTTTCTTCGCTCATTTTGTTTGGAAGAGCAACTTATAGTAAAATGATTCAAAATCTGTTTTGGGCAACAGGATATAATGTCATTGCCATTCCTCTTGCCGCCGGAGCATTGTACAATTATGGTATATTAATTTCTCCGGCTATAGGTGCTGCATTTATGTCTTTAAGCACTATAATTGTAGCTATAAATGCTCAATTTTTATCCATAAGAAAAGAGACTTCTATTACATAAATTTTAATTAAATTGATTTTAACGACAACCACCTGTAAAATATAGTCCAATATTCAAAGTATGACCAAAGAAGAAAAATATGCTTATTTAGGAGCATAAAGGAAGTGTTTCGGTTATCTAGTTATCTCAAAATTTAAGAGAAACACTATGGGCTAGATTCTATATGAACCTTGTCGGAGAAGAAATGGAGAGAATTTATCAATATGAATTGGAAACTTATAAAACAAAATAAGACATTCTTATCAATCATTATAATCCTTTTTATCATTTTTGGATTAGTGCTATATTTTGGTGGGAATCAAATATATGAAGAAGATGCAAAAAGGCAGCACGAGAACGAAGTTCATCAATTACTTTCTGCCAAGGAGACAATCGAAATATTTTTTTCTGACTTTGGACATGATTTGTTCTTCTTAAAAGATATTCCGAGCACTAAAGGTTATGTAGATAGTGATTTTAAATCCATCAAATACAGAGACGAAGTTAAGGAGGTATTCTATGGTTTTGCAAAGAGTTATCAACAGTACTATAAAATCAGAATTATAGATTCTTCGGGATACGAAATAGTTAGGATAGACAATAAGCGAGATGATACTACTGTGATTGTTCCTGATTCCGATCTACAAGATAAGAAGAACCAATACTATTTTCAAGAGGCCATAAAATTGGACGTAGACCAGACATATATCTCTCCAATAGATTTGAATACTGAACAAGGGGAGGCAGAGATACCTTACCTCCCAATGATAAGGTTAGCTACGCCTTTGTTTGACTCTCAGGGAAAAAAGAAAGGGATTTTAATTTTGAATTTATATTTCTCGAAACTCCTTGAACTTCTACCTGAAAATATGTTCATTCAGACCGAAGAAGGAAATTTAATATCATTAAAGCCAGACAAATCTATTAACTTCAGTAAGTCAAACTATGATTTTAGTGATCATTCTGATAGGTTAAATATCTCAGACGTACAAACTTTTCACTATGCTACTGTGGAGTTCCTTCCTGGCAAGAGAATGTTTGTGGTAATAGATCACAGCCACCCTTTATTGAAAATGGCATTACAGAAACTGATATTATCGTCTATCCTGCTTCTTGTCTTATTTCTTTGCCTAATATTGATTGTTGGCTACATAAGTATCTTGAGATTCAGAGAGTTGATAGGAGCACAAAAAGCAATTATATTTTCTCTTGCGGGACTTACCGAAGGGAGAGATCCGGAAACAGGACATCATTTAGAAAGAACAGGTAACTACTCAGTGGTATTAGCAAAACAGTTGAGTAAGGATAAAAAATACCGAAAACTCATCACGAATGAATTTATTGAAGATCTTTATGATGCCGCTCCTTTGCATGATATAGGAAAGGTAGGAATACGAGATGCCATCTTATTGAAAGAATCAAAGCTGACTAATGAAGAATACGAAGAGATAAAGAAACACGTTAAGATAGGAAAACAGATACTTCAGAACACTATTGATAAGTTCAAACTTAAACAATTATTTTTTATTATGGGCAGAAATATTTGCGCATACCATCATGAGAAATATAATGGTAAGGGATACCCGGAGGGCTTGAAAGGGCAGGAAATTCCTTTGGAGGCAAGAATTTTTACCTTGTGTGATGCTTATGACGCAATTAGATCGAAAAGACCTTATAAAAATGAACTGTCACATGAAGAGGCAGTCAAGAGAATCAAGTCTGATAGCGGTGAACACTTTGACCCGGATATTGTGGATGCTTTTCTGAAATGTGAGAAGGAGTTCCTAAAAATAGACAATGCTTACAAAGATTATAATATATAAAAAGGGATAGACTGTTTTTATTTACAGGTTTTTAGTTCAAATAAAAAACAAATAGCAAAGCCCTATAGAGGAAAAAAGGTGGTACGAAGGCAGGGCAAGCCCTCCCTCTATGTAGTAGATGGCTTACTATATAGGGTGCGCTGTGCAAATTGGCCAGCATGTAAAACTTAATAAAGAAGAGGAGAAAAAATGAGCAAATGGCGGTTGCTTGATACAGGGATACTTACCGCAGCAGAGAATATAGCTCTCGATGAAGCTTTACTTGAAGCTAAAAATAATGGGAATATTCCAAATACAGTTCGATTCTTGCAATTTTATCCTCCTGCTGTTCTGCTCGGTTATCATCAAAGTTTAGAGCAGGAAATAAGGGTTGATTTCTGTAAAAGAGCAGGCATCGATATCAACAGAAGGATTACTGGTGGTGGTGCGATATATTTCGATGAAACACAGCTTGGTTGGGAAATTATTTGTGAAAAACAGTTTTTTAATATGAGGATTGCCGATACTGATTTTTTTAAAAGATTAAGTCAGCCTGTAATTTATGCTTTGAGAAAATTAGGAATTGTTGCTTCTTTTCGTCCAAGAAATGATATTGAGGTGAGTGGTAGAAAGATTTCTGGAACCGGTGGGACTGAAGATGGTGATGTCTTTTTGTTTCAAGGAACATTACTTGTTGATTTTGATATTGAAACTATGCTTAAGGCACTTCGTATTCCTATTGAAAAATTGAAAGATAAGGAAGTCGACTCAGCGAAAGAAAGAGTAACCTGTTTGAAATGGGAACTTGGTTATGTGCCTGATATAGATGAATTGAAAATAATACTTAAGGAGAGTTTTGAGAAAAAGTTTGATATTATACTTGAACCCGGAAAGTTAACTGAAGAGGAAGAATTATTGTTTAAAGAGAAAAAAAATAAGTTTGAGTCACCGGAGATAATAAATAAAATTAAGTTACCGAAAGATGCGCAACAGATGATTTGTTCTATTTACAAAGCAGATGGTGGACTTATTAGGATTTCACTGGTAATTAATCTGAGTTATAATCGTATCCAGAGTATTGTTATAACTGGAGATTTTTTCACTTATCCCCAGAGAGCGATATTTGATCTTGAAGCAGAGTTGAAGGATATACCTGCAGATAAAAAGGTTATTGAAAAGAAAATCAAAGATTTTTTTGAAAGGAATCATCCTCAAATCCCGGGTATTTCGAGTTCAGATTTTGTCAATGCAGTCAATAAAGCTTTAGAAAAAATCGATACCGCACGGTTTAGAATACCACTTGGTTTAGCAGATCGGATATTTACGGTAAATGGTTCATTTGCCGAGACGATTGCCAAGTCCCCTCGTCATCTTTTGATTCCCTATTGCGCGAAGTCTCTAGATTGTGGCTGGAGATACAAGAGGGGCTGTATTAAGTGTGGAGAATGCAGCATTAGTGAGGCGTATAGACTTGGCAGAAATCAGAAGATGCAGATAACAACAATTTTGAGTTTTGAGGACCTGATGGAGACACTTGAAAAATTCAGATTAAAAGGAGTCTCTTCATATATAGGATGTTGTTGTGAGGCTTTTTATACAAAACATCTAGAAGACTTTGAAAGGTCAGGTATTCCTGCGATTTTAATTGATATTAATAATACCACCTGTTATGAACTTGGGAAGGAAGAGGAGGCCTATAAAGGAAATTTCGAAAGTCAAACAGATATAAATATTGATTTGCTCAAGAAGGTATTGGATGCTAAATTATGATATTTTGATTGTTGGAGCAGGACCTGCTGGGTCTTCTGCTGCCTCAGAGGCAGCAAAATACGGGGCAAAAGTTTTGTTGATTGAGAAGAAAAAAATCATAGGAGAGCCTGTTCAATGTGCTGAGTTTATACCAAAACTAATTCTCAGTGAAGTAGAGATCTCACGTGATAGCATTGTTCAAGAGATTAAGGGGATGAGAACACACCTTCCAAACGGAGAATGTGTGGAATCATATTCACCTGGTTATATGCTTAATAGATCAATATTTGATAAAGAATTAGCGATGAAAGCCGCAGATAGTGGGGTGGAGGTTCGTATTAATACCTTATGTAGTTCAAAGAAGAAAGAAAAGATATTCATCAACAAAAATGGTAGGGAAATTGATGTTACAGCAAAAGTGATTATTGGTGCTGATGGGCCAAAATCGACTGTAGGAAAGTGGATAAACAGTGTAAACAGGGATTTCATCATTGGAATGCAATATAGTGTTCCATTAGTTTCTTCGTTGGATTTTACGGAGGTCTATTTTGATCAAGATTTCTTTGGTGGATATGGATGGTTGTTTCCAAAAGGGAAATCAGCAAATGTTGGGGTTGGTATTAAATATAATTCAATTACAAAAACCGATAAATCGTTGAGTAGCATACTCAAAAAATTTGTAAAAGTATTGGAAGAAGACGGTAAAGTCAAAAATAGTCCTTTTTTAATCACGAGCGGGTTAATTCCAGTGGGTGGGCCATTAAATACAGTGAAAGATAATATCATGCTCGTTGGTGATGCAGCTGGACAAACGCATCCAATAACCGGAGGGGGAATTGCTCAGGCAGTTATATGCGGTAAGATTGCCGGCAAGATTGCTGCCTGTGCGATTCAAAAAGAAGATATTGAAATGTTAATAGATTATGAAAAGGAATGGAAAGATATTTTTGGTAAGGAGTTAGAAAGAGCTCATACGAAACGGTGTTTTCTTGAATCTAATTGGGATAAATTAGATAGTATAGTAAAAAAATGTTGGACTGTATTTAGGGAATATTATTATGAATGACTTGGATAAATTGATTACGAAATCAAGAGAGATATCTTGGCGTAGGTTTGGTAAGAAGATAACCTTCTACCACCCAGGGATGTTTAAATATAATGGTAAGTGGGGAAATTATCCTGCAATATCTATCACCGGAAAACATTGCGAGCTTCAATGTGATCACTGTAACTCTAAAATACTTGAGTCAATGATCTTCGCTACAACTCCAGAAGAACTTATTGAAAAATGCATAAGATTGAAAGAGTTGGGCAATGTTGGTTGTCTTATTAGCGGCGGAAGTCAAAAAGATGGGACTATTCCCTGGTATAATTTTATTTCGGCCATAAAGACTATTAAAGAAACTACGAATCTTTTTATTTCGATTCACAGTGGTATCATAGATTATCAGATGGCTAAAAAAATGAAAGATGCTGGGGTGGATCAAGCACTAATCGACGTAATTGGAGATGAAGAAACATTTAAGAAAATATATCATGTTAATTTTGGTATAACGAAAATAGAAGAATCTCTTACTGCTTTGAAAAATGCTGGTCTTTCTATCATTCCTCATATCGTCGTTGGCCTTGATTATGGTAAAATCAAAGGAGAATACCATGCGATTGATTTAATAAAGAGATACAACCCGGAAGTTTTGGTCATAGTATCTCTTATGCCGCTATCAGGGACACCTATGAGGAATATTTTGCCACCAAATCCAGAAGAGGTTGCGAAAATTATTGCTACAGCAAGGATTGAGATGACAGATGTTCCGATATCTTTGGGATGTGCTCGTGAAAGAGCCAACCCATTAATTGATGTTCTGGCGGTGGAATGCGGAGTGAATAGAATTGCTATACCTTCAGAAGAAGCGATTAAAAAAGCTCAAGAATATGGCCTGGATATTATTTGGAAGAAGACATGTTGTTCCGTTCCGATAAATCTGAAAGAGGTGTAAAATGAGCAAAGAAAGCCCTGAATATTTGCGAACCAGTCTTGCTGCTGCAATGACGCTTGGGTTCAAGAACGGACTTTTTTATCGTGATGCAAAGTTATTTTGTATCAATTTACTTCTCACATATGATTCAGGTTGCGCAGGTAACTGTGGCTATTGTGGCCTTTCAATGAGACGACCTGGGACGTATGAAGATAAAAGTTTTATAAGGGTAGAGTGGACAGCTTATAAACTCACGGATATAATGGAGAGAATTTCTGAAAATGTCGATAGAGTAAAAAGGATATGTCTTTCAATGATAACCAACAAAAGGGCTAGAAAGGATACATGGGAGATTACCAAAACCCTGAGGCAAGATCTAGATATTCCGATATCTCTTCTTAGTTCACCTACCATTCTGGATAAAAGTGATCTATATCGATTTAAGGAAAACGGTGCAGATATGATTGGAATAGCAGTGGATTGTGCAACCCCACATTTATTTGAAAAGATCAGAGGGAAAACGGTTAAAGGTCCACATAAATGGGAAAAATACTGGAAGTATTATGAAGAGGCGCTTGAAATATTTGGTAAACGAAAGGCCGGTGTTCATCTGATAGTAGGTCTTGGAGAAACAGAAAGAGAAATGATAGAAACGATTCAAAAGGCTTATGATATGGGGGGATGCACTCATCTATTTTCTTTTTTTCCTGAATGTAATTCATTACTTTCTCAGCATCCACAGCCACCAGTTGGACAGTATAGAAGGGTTCAGCTTGCTAGATTCTTGATTGATGAAGGTATAAGTAGGATAGATAATTTCAGTTTCGATTCCTTTGGTAAGTTGATAGATTTTGGCATATTACAAGATAATTTGTCATCGATTATTGAAACAGGAACTCCTTTTATGACCAGTGGCTGTCCTGGGAGAGATGGAGAAGTTGCTTGTAATAGACCCTATGCAAATTGTCCACCTGGTCCTAAAATCAGAAATTTTCCATTTCCTCCTGAAAAAGAGGATATTCAAAAAATAAATAAAGAATTATGGCGCAGATAGCGATAACATAATAAGAACATTAGGGCGACAGCGTATAACACAACATAAAAGGTTCGTGCCTAACGGCACTCACCCAAATTTTTGCTTCGAAAAAACTTCTTTTATGCTGGAGCCGTTATATGCAGTTGCGCCCCGAGGACGTCCTCTATGATGATAAAATATGGAAAATATGGGGTCAGGTCTTGTAATATAACAAAGGATATGCTATATTAGCCACCTGACCAGACCATTACGGATAGAATTTGCGGGAGCAGTTTATCACATCACCTCCAGAAGAAATGCCAGGCAGGCGATCTTCCTTCTCGAGAAAGACTTTGCTGATTTCCTCGGAGTCTTATGTTTGGTACTGTCATGGGGACGGCAGACTGTGTGAAAATTAATAATAATATTTTTTCATAAAAGCGCAAACCATCTACCCTTTATTAGAATGACCCCTATCACTGGACACATTTACCGAAAAAATGAGACTTCTTGTATAATAAAATAGGCTTAAAGGTAAAAGTAATACTTAGGCCAGTACCACTTTCCTTCTTTGCCTTAATCTTCTTAATATCTCTTCGCTTCCCAGGATGTTGATGGCCCGTTTGAGGTTATAGGCCAGAAAGGATAGGGAAATCTCAGCACTAACCGAAACCTTCCTTTTGGTTAGAAAGAAATAGGCACCCCAGCCTCGTTTTATGGTACCAAAGGGGTGTTCTACAATCATTTGTCTAAGCTTATATTTTTTTAGGTTCCTTTTGGTTTGTGAATCAATCTGGTCAAGGAAGTCCTGATCAGCATGCCGGCAGATGCTCCTGCCTTTTTTGGCGCTGGTGCATCTAGCTTTAAATTCACATTTCTGGCAAGCAGCATAATTTTAGGTATTCATAGCCGATTATCTTTCCATCTTTCTTCCTGGCCCGATAATAATGGAGTTCCTTTCCAGCTGGACAGAGATAGACATTTTTGGTTTTATCATACTTAAACTGATCAGAATAGAAGGCTTGGTCTTTGGTACCATTGGCATAGGTTTGTTTGGTGATGTAAACGGTGATTCCGTTTTCGGTACATTTTTTTAAGTCTTTAGCCTTATAGTAACCCTTATCGGCTAATACTTCAAAGGCTTTGTTCCCAAAGAGCTTTTTTGCCCTCATGGCCATGTGGTCAAGTTCACCTAAGTCATTTGGTTTTTGGGTAACCTTGAAGTCGGCAATTAATTTGTGTTTGGCATCTACAGTGGTTTGCACATTATAGCTTACCTCCACATGGTTATGGTTAGCCATCAGCCGGGCATCGGGATCGGTAGTGGAGATCTCATTTTCTCCACTTTGTTTTAGTTTCCTCTGGTACGATTCATACTTTTCTCTGCGGTCTCTTAATTGTTGTATTCTTTCTTCTATTTCTTTAACATCAGGCTGGCGGTCAGGGGATTCGAGTTGATCATGATGATCCAGTTCTTTGAGATAGCCTTCGATCTTCTCATCAAGGTATTGGAGATGCCTGGCTAATTTTTTGCTGCTATAGTTGTTTTTTTTGGAATTACAGGCTCGAAACTTGGGACCATCTATAGCGACCAGTTCTTTGCCAAATAGTTCCCATTCATCACATAACTTGGTGAAATCCCGAAAGACCTTCTTCAATGCTTGTTTGTTATCTTTCCGGAAATCGGCAATGGTCTTAAAGTCAGGTTTTAGTTTCTTGAGCAGCCAGATGACCTCTAAATTTCTGATCGCTTCCTGTTCCAGTCTTCGGGATGAACGCACTTAAGTTAAGATACCCGTAGAGATAGAGCTTAAGCATATCTTTGGGATGATAGGGTGGCCGTCCCAGTGAGGGGTTAACCGCCCTTTTGAAGCCCAGTCTTTTAAGATCAAGCTGCTTGATATATTCATCGATGATACGAATGGAGTTATTGTCACTTACATATTCATCTATACTTTCAGGAAAGAGTATGATTTGATTTCTATCTTCGCCTTCTATATATCTCATGAATTCACCTTCTTTCTTTTTTATTTATTTTTTTTCTATGGTTATATTATATCATTCTGGGTGGTTATATGTAAGTTAAAGGTGAGTTTTCACACAGTCTGACGGTTCTTTTGACAATATAATGTGACAGGGAAAGCTTGTACCAGCTCAATAATTCGATAACTTTTTCTAACTTTTCATAAGGGTTGATAATCTAATCTCTCATTTTTCTTATAAATAATTATATTCATACGACAGAAAGACTTGGTCTTTTGGTGCAAAGAAATACCTGGATTCCTGCTTTCGCAGGAACGACATAGGACCCTTTGTTTGCAAGCTTTTCAAACCCCCTTCAGGAATGCCCTTTAAACGCACGTAGAGTGCCTTTTTTTGCATTTCAATTTTCGAAAAATTGGCAGTTACGACCCCTGTTTTTAGCCTATTTTTACCTCTCCAAAATCACGAAACCCTTGTAAATAGCCACTTTTATATTTTGGAGGGGTGATAATTTAGCTAAAAAAAGCCATTTTTGAGGGGTAAAACCATAGCTCGACTTAAAATAATGCAAAAAAGAACGTTTTTTCGCATTCTTCCCTTGAAACCCTTATATTATAAGGCTTTCCTCTTGCTATAATGTGACAGGTGACGGTTCTTTGACAAACTTTTATTTCGTTTTTTATTTTTAAGATGTGAAGTGTAGGTCTTCACATTTAATATAACTTTTTTTGGGATTGGAATTGGTTTGGTTAAATGCTATGGGGATAGGAATTCCCTTTATCAAACTTTTTTCAATGATAGCTGCTTATAACAGATTGAAGAGAAACGGAATAACCAGCTGGGATGAGAAATGCGGAATCAAGGTAATACAGGACCAACTAAGTATCTTTAGAGTCATTTTATCTCATAAAAAGACCTCCATTTACATCGATAGTTTCTCCCGTAATAAAGTAATTATTAATTAAAAATTCTATAGTCTTGGCAATATGAATAGCTTCTCCAATTTGTTTAAGAGGAGTTGATTCTTTGAATTTTTTCATTTTTTCAGGTGTGGATACTTTTTTATGAAAAGGTGTATCTATTACTCCCGGTGATACTGCGTTAACACGGATAGTAGGAGCCAATTCATGGGCTAAACCTCTTGTAAATGAATCAATAGCACCTTTACAAGCACCGTAAATAGTAGCTCCTGGAGATCCGTGACGCATAGCAATAGAACTAATATTGATAATACAGGAGTTATTTCCTTTTTCTAACCAGGGAATAAAAAGAGAGGAAAGCTTCATAGTGGAAAAAGTATTTAAAGAGAATGTTTCCATCATTAGCTTCCATTCTAATTCTTTAGCTGCTTGACGACGGATCAGTCCTCCCGCATTATTTATTAAAACATCAAGCTTGGGAAACTTTTCTGTAACAGTATTAAATAATTTAAGGCACCCTTCTTCTTGAGATAAATCTGCCTGTACTAAAAATGATTTACCTCCTTTTATTTCTACGTTGGCTGCGACTTTTTCAGCTTCTTTTTGGGAACTATAATAATGGACGATAATTTCATTTTGAAAAGCTAAAAGCCTGGCTGTTTCTGCTCCTAAACCTGTACTTGCACCGGTAATAAGTATTATTTTAGACATTTTGCCTCCTCTTCTATATAAATGTAAATCAATATTATTATATTAAAACTATATATCATAATAATGACCGATGTCAATTGAGAGATTTGGAAAAATATAATTTTTAAGTTATTATATATTTAAGTTTAATAGATAAAATATAAAATGATATACGGGAGGCGGTGAATGATGGTCACTTTCGAAGATTTTGAGAAATTAGATATCCAAGTAGGAAAGGTAATAGAGGTAGAAGATTTTAAAGAAGCACGTATGCCTTCTTATAAATTAAAAATTGATTTTGGGGAATTAGGAATAAAAAAATCATCTGCTCAGATTACTAAATTATATTCTAAAGAAGATTTACTTAACCGACAGATTGTCGCGGTAGTTAATTTTCCTCCCAAGAGGGTAGCTGGGTTTAAATCAGAAGTTTTAATTTTAGGAGTAATGAAAGAAGAGGGGGAAGTTATTCTAATTCAGCCTGAGCGAGAAGCTCCTTTAGGCTATAAAATAGGGTAGAATAAGTTGAAAAACTTCAAAATTAGAGGTATTTTATGGAGAATGTAATAGATGAAGGAAAAGTCAATCAGGTTGTAAAATTAATAAAAAAATCTAAATATGCAATTGTTTTAACTGGGGCGGGAGTAAGTACTGGATCAGGGATACCTGATTTTAGGACTCCTGGCAAAGGTATCTGGGAGAAGGTAGACCCCTTTAAGGTTACTTCTATAACTGCCTTTGATGAAGATCCTCAGCGTTTTTATTATTTTTATCGGCCTCGTATCGAGATGTTGTCTCGGGTTTCTCCCAATCCTGCGCATAAGGCTATCTCCCAGTTAGAAGAGATGGGTTATATACACTGTCTTATCACTCAAAATATAGATAACCTTCACCAAAGGGCGGGTTCAAAGAAGGTTATTGAAGTCCATGGGACCTTAAGAAAAGCTATTTGTCGAAGATGTGGGAAAATAATCTCTTCAGAATTATTGATACAAAAGATTGACGCCTGTCTGCGTGCACCTGTCTGCGTGCGTACACGCACAGGCAGAGGCACGCACAGGCAGAAAAGTAAGGAAAAAGTACCTTATTGTGAATGTGGGGGAGTATTTAAACCGAATGTAGTACTTTTTGGCGAAATGCTTCCCAATTTAGATAATGCTATTTATGAATCTAAGCGAGCTGATTTAATACTGACTGTTGGTTCATCACTTCAGGTTAGCCCGGCGAATATGTTGCCTCAATATTGCCTAAATAGAGGAGGTAAATTAATTATTGTTAATTTTATGTCTACCCATCTGGATTATTTAGCTGAAGCAGTAATTAATGAAGATGTCTGTGATTTTTTACCTGCAGTAGTAAAAGTGTTAAAAAAGAAATAGTTAAAAATAAAATTGTTCTTTTTTTATAAAAATTTGACAAAACTGTAAAAACAAGTAAAATATAGTAGAAAAGTTACTATAAAAATGGCTGGCCATTTTACTAAAAAGAGATACTAAAAACAATCCACTAGTCCTCTGAAAACAGATTGTTTATGAGGGATCTCTTGTGTTTTAATAATGTTATCCCTTAAGAGGCAGATAGCTACCTTGCTTCTACCTCCTTAAAGAAACGTTATTGGACTTAAGAGAAATAATAACGAAAAGGAGGTAGAAAGTATGCAAGAAAATAAATTATATGTCGGAAACCTTAAGTATTCTGTAACTAGTGAGCAATTAAAAGAATTATTTTCCAGTTACGGTGAAGTTAAGAGTGTCAACATCATCGAAGGCAAAGGCTTTGCTTTTATAGAAATGGCTTCTCCTGAAGAAGCTGAAAAAGCCAAAGATGCTTTAAACGATACCGAATTTGATGGCCGTCCTTTGAAGATCGATGAAGCTCGTCCCCGCAAACCAAGAAGCGATTTTAGAAGATAATTAGATAATCATGTTGTAGCTGTAATTGATTAAATTTAAATTTGATTTAACTATAATAAATATTAGGTCAAAAATAGGTCAGCCATTTTAATCTATAAAAAATCAAATTTAAAGATAAAAGTATCCAACAAAAAAAATTAATTTTTTTATTTTGAGAGGTAATATTTTTTACAAAAAATTAAATAAATATTTTGGGGAGCTTATTAAAGCTGAGAGTGTTTTTAATAAACAGACCCTTGGAACCTGATCTGGATAATGCCAGCGTAGGGAGTATCTTTAATGATAACCGTAGATATTTGATTATAAGATCAAGGTTTACGGTTTTTTTATTTAAAATAAATTACTTTAAAAGAAAGGGGAATTTATAATGAAAAGAAATCAAGTAAGGATTATGACCGAGATTGGTATGGCGGTGGCATTAGCTGCTATTTTAAATTTTATTCCTTTGTGGAGGATGGCTCAGGGGGGGTCGGTTAGCCTCGAAATGCTGCCGATTTTAATTATAGCTTTGCGCTGGGGAGCTGGCTCAGGTATGATGGCTGGAGTAGTATATGGTTTAGTTCAATTAGCGCTTGGTCCTTTCATTATCCATCCAGCACAACTGGTATTAGATTATCCTTTACCTTACATGCTGGTTGGATTAGCCGGAATATTCTCAAACAAGATTAATTTAAAGGCAAAGGGAAGTACGTATGGCTGGTTATTATTAGCTGTCTTTACTGGTGGACTGGGAAGGTTTATTAGCCACTTCCTTTCCGGGATTATATTTTTTGCTCAGTATGCTCCGGAAGGTCAAAGTCCATGGGTATATTCAGCAATATATAATATCAGTTACCTTTTGCCATCGCTGTTGCTCTGTTATATAATTATAATACCGTTAATAAAGAATATAGTAATTAATGAGGGCAAAAACGAAAGATGAGAGGATAATTTATGTCAACGAATAAGGCGGTTATTGTCTTAAACGGAGAATTAAAAGGAAATAAGGAAGAATGTAAGAAACTAATCGGAGAGAAAGATGTATTGTTTGTTGCTGCTGATGGTGGAGTCTTATTATTAGAGAGCATAGGTTTTTTGCCTGATGTGATTATAGGTGATTTTGATTCGCTTACCAAGGCACAATATCAACGTTATGAAAAAATGGGAGTTAAGATTATAAAATACCCGGTTGAAAAGGACGAAACCGATGGTGAACTGGCACTTCAATATTGTCGGGAAAGAGGTTTTAATAATGTTATTATCATCGGCTTTGCCGGGGGGCGATTAGATCAGCAGTTAGCCAATATCTTTCTCCTGGAATATGCTTTTAGAAATGGAATAACCGCATTTATTAAGGAACCTGGGCTGGAAATGGGGATAATAAATAGAGAAAAAGTGTTTTTTCAAAAAATAGGGGTAAGGCTTTCTTTGATTCCCTTAGATGAAAAGGTTACCGGTGTTACTATAACGGGATGTAAATATTTGCTCGAATCAGAAAGCCTATTAAGATATAAGACCCGAGGTATTAGCAATATAATTGAGCAGGAAAAAGCTGTTATTACCGTTAAGAAAGGGCTATTGCTATATGTTCTTAATAAGAGTGTATCCTCCTCTATAATCCCAGACTAATCTTTAATGCCTTGTTTGCTTTATTCATAACTTCGTCCTCAAAATGCCCAAGTTTTTTAACTATTCGTTCTTTTGATATGGTTCTTATTTGATCACCTTGAATAATACTATCTAAATTTAAACCGCCTTTATTTTTCTCTACCCATACATCTGTAGGATATTCTTTAGAGATTTCTTTTTGGCTGGTTACAATTGCCACAATAGTTGTTGAGGAAAATTTATTTCCAATATCATTCTGAATTATAACACAAGGTCTTATTTTACCGGTTTCTGAGCCTTTAACAGGTTCTAAATCTACTAAAACAATATCTCCTCTTTCAATATCCATAGGTTAAATATTTTCTCCATCGATATATTTATAATCTTCACATATTTTAAGATTTAGTTTAGCTTTTGCTTTATATCCTTCAGCTAACTCTTTTTTAAGCTTTTCCTCTTTTATTTTACTGGAATATACTTCAGTTGCTTCCCGGACAAATTCACTCAAATTCATATTTAATTCTTTGCTGGTTCTTTTTATTTCATACAATAAATTATCCGAGAAGTTTATATTTATTCTTTTCATTTTTACTCACTTATCATTAAGATCCTTTTCTTTTAAAAATCTTATTGTACATATTTATTATACATATTAAATATACACCTATAGATACATCTTGTCAACAGTTATTATTAATATTGTCATTTAAAAATCAAAAGTGCACTATAAAGAGAAAGAAAATAAATTAAGTGAAAGTAGAGAAAAGACCTAAGTATAACTTTTCTATTTAATTGCCTTCGTTAAAGTTTACATTAATAATAAAATATAAAAAACAAAAAAGTTTGTAGAAGAAAAAAAATAAGTGTAAAATATTAAATATCAATCTTCAGAAGACAAGGAGGAATTTCTAAATTGTTTAATAGAATCGCTAATATAGTAAGAGGATTGGCTGTAGATATGATAGAGAAGGCTAATTCCGGTCACCCGGGATTACCCTTGGGTTGTGCTGAAATTGGAGCAGTACTCTTTGGAGATGTATTAAAATACGATTCTGCTGTCCCGGATTGGCCGGATCGAGACCGTTTTGTGCTATCTGCCGGGCATGGCTCAGCCTGGTTATATTCTCTGTTACATCTTTCGGGATACAAACTTTCACTCGAGGATTTAAAAAAATTTAGGCAGCTTAATTCCAAAACTCCTGGTCATCCTGAATATGGAGAAACTCCTGGAATAGAAGTTTCCACCGGACCTTTGGGGCAAGGATTTGCCAATGCCGTAGGAATGGCACTGGTAGAGAAAATGTTGGCAGTCAGATTTAATACCAAGGATTATAAAATTGTTGACCATTATACCTATACTCTTTTAAGTGACGGCTGTATGATGGAAGGTGTTACCTCTGAAGCTGCTTCTTTAGCTGGCCATCTGGGCTTGGAAAAGTTAATAGCTATCTATGATGATAATAAGATATGCCTGTCTGGAGAAACTAAAATAACCTTTACTGAATCGGTAGCCGATAGATTTAAAGCTTATAACTGGCAGGTAATAGAAAATGTCGATGGTCATAAAGTAGAAGAAATTAAAGATGCCCTGCTAGAAGCCAAGAAAAGCAAAAATAAACCTACCTTAATTATAGCCAGAACCCATATTGGTTATGGAGCTCCCACCAAGCAGGATTCCTGCAGTTGCCATGGTTCACCTTTAGGTGAGGAAGAGGTCAGAGGTCTAAAGAAGAATTTAGGTCTTCCTTTAGATGAGAAATTTTATGTTTCAGCTGAGGTAAGAGAATTTTTTGAGAATAGAAAAAAAGAATTGATTAAAAAAAGAGAAGAATGGCAGAACCTATTTGAAGAATGGACTAAAAAGTCTCCCCTATTAAGAAAGAAGTGGGATGAAGCCTTAAATTTAGTCCTCCCCCCAGATTTAGAATTGGAAAGTTTGGAAATAAAGTCTCCGGTAGCTACTCGAGTAGCGTCATCGATAGTCTTGAATAAACTTGCTGATGAAATTCCTTATCTTATCGGTGGTTCGGCAGATTTAGAACCTTCTACTAAAGCTTATTTAAGTAAATATGAGGATGTTCAAAAGGATAACTTTAATGGTAGAAATATCAGATTCGGAGTTAGAGAACATGCGATGGGAGCGATCGTTAATGGTATTGCAGTGCATAAGGGATTTAGACCTTATTGTTCCACTTTTTTTGTTTTTTCTGATTATATACGCCCAGCTATTAGGATGGCAGCTTTAATGAAGCTTCCGGTAATCTATATCTTTACCCACGATTCTTTCTTTGTAGGAGAAGATGGCCCAACTCATCAACCGGTAGAGCAACTTGAATCTTTAAGGACTATACCAAATCTAAAGATTATTCGACCTGCTGATGAAGAAGAGACCAAATTAGCCTGGAGAGAAATCTTAAAGAAGACCGAAGAGCCTACCGCCTTGATTTTATCCCGACAGGATTTGCCCCATCTGGAAAAATCTCGTGGAGTAAAAGAATTCGCTCGAGGTGGTTATATAATATCTCACCAAGAAAAAGAAGTCCCTCAAGTAGTATTAATGGCCAGTGGCAGCGAGGTTTCGATAGCTCTAAAAGTAAGCCTTATATTAAAAGTGAATGGCATTGCCAGTCGGATAGTATCTATTCCGGATAGAGAAGAATTTTTAAGACAGGGCGAAAAATATATAGAAGAAGTTTTAGGTCCACAAGATGCTCTTCGAGTAGTGATTGAGGCTAATACCGGCCAAGGGTGGTATCAGCTATTGAATAATTCTCATTATACGGTATTTATGAAATCTTTTGGAAAAAGTGCTCCTGCCCAACAATTAGCTGATTATTTCGGTTTTAACCCCGAAAAGATTGCCCAAAAAATCATACAACTTTGTCAGGGGACGGTCCTTTGACAAATGCAGACAGCCAAAAAGTAACCGCAACTTAAAAGCAGAAATTCAATATCTTTCCATTCTTGAAATACAAAGAATGCTGGAAGATGATATTGCTCCAATTGTTAAGGCTGTAGATGGAGCTCATGTTTATCTTCCTGTAGCCTATAATAAAATAACCGAAGAAATAACTAACTATGCCACCCTTACTGGTAATGAAATCACCGCAAATCAATTTGAATTTTTTAATTTAGATAACAACAAATCAGTGATGATAATCAACAATAAAAAACTTTCAACTTATTTGGAAAATTTATTATAAACCTTATTTTAAATTTCTCTTTAATTTCTCCTTAAGATCTTACCCTATTAAGAAAAGGTATTTCGAGTTATAGTTACTGTCTTTAAGAGAAGATACATTGACAAATTTAATTACAAAATAAAAAGGGTAAATTATAAAGAAAATCGTCTTCTTTAGTTTACCCTATTTTTATTGTATTTTTATCTCTATTCGATTTTCCCCCGACTTTGACAGTTGATTTTTTAAGATCTCTGATTTTATGCTGGTTTTCAAGGATTATGCAAAAATCGTTTTCACTAGGTAGTGTTTTTTCAAGACAAAAACTTAGGTAAATTTCTAAATCTCATTTACCTGCATCTCCTATAAACAGATAGCAAACTTTTTAAATCTATCTATCTTAATAATTACATTACAAACCCCTCAGGTGTGGTAATCTTGGCCGGTACCCTTATCTTCAAGGTCCTTAATATATCATTTGCCAGTCCCTCAACCGGAGATCTT
>Ga0210049_1000447_pt1 | contig 34413 bp, 37 predicted proteins | sample CryGeyCG2014_300_2_FD_183964 | JGI IMG/M metagenome (GOLD analysis project Ga0210049, IMG submission 183964) | Groundwater microbial communities from aquifer - Crystal Geyser CG06_land_8/20/14_3.00 (SPAdes) (version 2) | ecosystem: Environmental > Aquatic > Deep subsurface > Groundwater | place... | reverse complement strand
TTACTTTTAGGAACTGGGCTGCTTCCTTTAGGGTCAAAATTTGAGTTATATCCTTAACAGGCTTTTCAAGGAAATCTGAAACGCCAAGCTTGAAAGCAGTCCTTATCCGGTCGTCTATCTCATAGCCACTCATCATTATGGCGGTTGTCTTTGGGCTGATCCTTTTCAGTTCCTTCAGGACCTCTACGCCGTCCATGCCTGAAGGCAGGACCACGTCTATGAATGCAAGGTCATACTCTGTCTTTTCAGCCAGAGAAAGGGCATCTCTGCCTGTCAGGGCTACGCTTACCTCGCAGGTATCCCTAAATATACGCTTGAAGAACTCAAGCATAGCCAGCTCGTCGTCTACGACAAGGATCTTGAATTTGGATTCCGAGTGCGCTTCTTTTTTGTCTTCTTCCTGCATGTCTCCGACTTTCTACCCAAAGTGTGATTTTTCAAACTCAACAAACAGAATGACGCAGAATGACAAGGAATGACACAGAATGACAAATTATTACAATGCGTGGACATCAGTTGGATATACTAAAACCAAGTATTTACCTTATATTTCAACTCTTTTCCTATTTTACCAAAATAGGTTTTCAAGTCATGCGCCATCAACCGCTCGGCCACCTCTCCCGCCTCGACGGCGGGTCGCCGAAGCGGCGACCATACCATCGTAGTTTTATATATCGCTTTACTTAGCCGCCTGCCGAAGAGGCACGGCGGCTATTATCTTTTGCCTGAATGACGCGGTTCCTGGGTGCTCTGCATAAATGAATGTCGGTCGTTCCACTCTTCCACCCGTCGAAGACTTAAGTGATGTCTTCGACCCACTCGGCCACCTCTCCGAACTGCGAATTTGGTTTATTTTTCAACGTCTATATGCGAACTACACTTTATTTTACACGATCAGATGATGACCACACTTCTGTCAATTAGAAAATACAGTAAAATTGATAAAGTCCAACGTCACAAATTTTTATTGGCAGATATGCGAAGTAGCTTGTTTACGACATCGTTTATGATCTTGTCTGTCTTTTTATTGTTTGAAACCGTCCCTTCTATTGAAGTGCTCACTATTTCACCCGGCAGTCTTCCCGAACCTGCCTGACCTGTTACTTTGGAAACGCTATTCCTGCTGCCAGGATTTTGCGGCATAGACTTATCGCCTGAAACCACCGCGGGATCCTGTTTACGACCAGTATCTATCTTGCCCTTGATCAAATCATTGATCTCGCGTTTGTCAAAAAGAACACGACCGCCAAATTTATAGCAAGGCAACTCGCTTCGGGATACCTTGTTGCGGATAGTACCAGGGGAAAGATTCGTGAATTCTGCTAATTGTTTTGTTGTTAACCAAACAATTTCTGCTTCTTTTGCTTTTTCCATTCTTTAATTTAACCTCCTTCTGGTTAATTCGGATGCTTACACGCCAAGCCAAAGGCTGCCTGGCCAAACGCTATTACCGCGTCGTCAGGCTGTTGCCACCAATTTATTCAGGTCGCTTACACTGCGAATGACAAATCTCTTTTTCGCTTCCAGACTGCTAAAAAACGCAAGTTGCTTTCCCGAAAGCTCGGTTTCATATTTAACCTCAATTAATTTTTTATCTTCCGTGAAAAAATCTATTTCCAGCTCGTTCTCATAAATATAGCGTGGGTTCAGGTCCTTAATTTTTAAAAATACGTAATTCTCAAACAGACTCCCCTTGTCCCTGAATCCCGTAAAAAATACCCTGATGCCCAGGTCAGCGGCATAAATTTTTCTGGGCGAAAGCATCGCTTCGTTGGTTTTTCCTTTCCTTTGAACGGAATAAATTAAATAAGAATCTATAAACATCTGCAGGAACCTTTTTGACGTGTCTGGAGAAATATTAAGAATGCGGGCTATCTTATTAATACTTGCTTTCTTTCCCGCCCTTTCCATTAAAAGAATGAAATAATCCTTCAGAACCTGGATATTCCTTATGTTGTGAACTGCGGCTATATCCTTGTATATTATATCGTCAACAAGGTCCTTTATATAATCTGTCTGCCCGTGCAGGACATATTCAGGCAGGCCGCCGGTGCCCAGATATTCCTCAAAATATCTTTCAACGAGATGACTGTCCGCCTTATTGATTTTAACACGCTTGAAATTCAGATATTCCTCAAAGTCCAGAGGCAGCACCTCAATTATATAGTTCCTTCCGGTTAGAAATGATTTCCTGCTTTTAAGAATGGAGGCGCTTGATGAAGACGCATAAATTTTTAAATTCTGGCTGTCATGAAGATTTTTAAGCTGGATTTCAAAATCATTCTGGTAGGCAATTTCATCAAGAAAAATAAAAACTTTCTCTTGGAAACCTAATTTATTGATTTTCCGATATTCTTCAATAATTTCCAGAATGGATTTTTTCAGAATCAGATAATCATCAAGGCTTACGTAAAAAATATGTTTCGGGTCAATGCCTTTACTGTCAAGCAGTTTTTTAATAAAAAGTTTCATCAGGGTTGTCTTACCGATCCTGCGTAAACCTGTCAGAAAAATAACCGCTTTTGAAGAAAAATGTTTTTCCATCTTCCCCAGAAAAAATGGCCTTTCAATACCTTCCGGCTGATATTTTGCTTCCCACCAGGGATTATAACGATATAGCAGCTTTTCCATAAAATTTACCTCTGGTATATATTATACGATAAAATCGTATAAAAGTCAAGAAAAATATACGATTCCAGCTTTATTATCGTTTATGCAGCCTAAAACCTGGTCAATTCGGATTCTTATACGCCAGGCCGAAGGCTGCCTGGCCCAGCGATATTCCCCCGTCATTACACGGGACCTGGCTGTGCGTGAAAACCGCGAATGATCTCTTCACAAGCTTGCCGGAAATCATTTCCAGCAGAAGCTTGTTCTGAAAAACACCCCCGCTGAGCACAACCCTTTTCAGTCCCGTTGACCTGCTTATCCGCCCGCAGGTTTCCACCACCATATCCGCAACTGTTGCATGGAATTTATACGCGATTTTCTCGGGGGGAACTTTCGCGGCCAGATCTTTTACTATTCCCCTGATTACCTGCCCCGTCTCTATCACCCTTACCCCATCTTGATTCTCTATCTTATATTTATAACGTTGACACGTTGACACGTTGACACGTTGACACGTTTTTTCCGCCTCTGCCTGCAGCTCCACCGCCGCCTGAGCCTCATACGTGGAAATGTCGCATATTCCAAGCAAAGACGACACCGCGTCAAAGAACCTGCCCATGCTTGAGGTTAAGGGGCAGTTTATCTTTTGCTCAAGCATCCTGCTTATAAATTTTATTTTATTTTTTCCGACCCTTCTAACTAATGGAACGCGCAGCCCGGTTAAACCGCTGCCGTATGCATCCGCCAGAAAACTCAACGCCATCCGCCACGGTTCTTCCGCGACTTTGTCACCACCAGGCATCGGGATATATTTAAGGCGGCCTGCCCTTTCAAATCCCTTATAACCCGCGATCAGGAACTCACCGCCCCATATATTTCCGTCAATGCCGTAACCTGTCCCGTCCAGGATAACGCCGATAACCCTGCCTTCCAGCTTATTATCCGCCATGCAGCTGAGCGCGTGCGCGAAATGATGTTGGACCCCAAGCAGTTTCGCGCCTTTTTTCCCTGATTCAAGCGCGTATCCGGTGGCAAGATAATCCGGGTGGAGATCGTATGCCAGGGTGTCCGGATTTATGCCGAACATCTCCCTGTATTTCCTGATCTCATCCCTGTAGAAATCAAAGGTCTCCCTGTTCTTCAGGTCACCGATATGCTGGCTTACGAATGCAAGCCTTCCTTCCGCGAGGCAGAAGGTATTTTTCAATTCAGCCCCGCACCCCAGGACCTGCCGGCGGTTTCCCGGGCTTACGCCCGTTTCAACGGGCAGCGGGACAAACCCTCTTGCTCTGCGCAGGATCGCCGGCTTTCCGGCTATAACCTGCACTATGGAATCGTCGCAGCGGTTCTTTATGTCCCTGTCGTGGAGCAGAAAATAATCCGCTGTCCCGGAAAGTTTTTTAATTGCCTGCGCGTTATCTGCTACCAGGGGTTCGTCAGCGATATTCGCGCTGGTCGCGACAACAGCGGGAATGCGCAGCTCTTTCAGTAGAAGATGAAGAACGGGAGCGTACGGCAGCATCACCCCGAGATAGTTAGTGCGGGGCGCTATAGAATCTGCGACAATACCGGCGATCTGCCCCACGCGTTTCTTCAGGAGCGTTACGGGCCTCTGGGGACCGGCCAGCGCCTTTTCAGATTTTTTATCAATTTCACAATATTTCCCCGCTGTTTCGGCGTCCCTCATCATAACTGCGAAGGGTTTAAAGGGACGGTGTTTCAGCCTGCGCAGCTTCCGGACTATCCTGTTGTTTCCCGCGTCGCACATTATCAGGAACCCGCCCACCCCTTTCACCGCGACGATCTTTCCTCTTTCAATCAGCCTCGCCGCCTTCTTTATCGGATCAGTTATTCCGTCATTTTGCACTTTGCAATTTGCATTTTGCAATTTGCAATCTTTATTCGCTTTAACAAGCCACACCCGCGGACCGCACGACCCGCAGGCGTTAGGCTGCGCGTGGTAGCGCCGGGTTGCCGGATCATTATATTCCGACGAACAATCGGCGCACATTCTGAACTTGCTCATTGTCGTATGCCTGCGGTCATAGGGAAGGTCCGTTATTATAGTGAACCTGGGGCCGCAGTCCGTGCAGTTTATGAACGGGTACCCGGATCTCCGATCCGACTGGGAAAACAGCTCTCTGACGCAATTCCCGCAGGTGGCGATATCCGGAGAAACAAGAACTCTGTTTATTCCCTTCGTGATACTTTTCTTTATCTCGAATCTGCCGGGACCCGCGGGCCTCAGCATCCTGACGGTTTTTGCTGAAATACCGGCAAGCGGCGGCGGATTTTTAAGAACGATCTTGAGAAATTTTTTCAGCCGGCCTGCCGGGCCCTCAGCCTCTATAACGACTCCGCTCATGGAATTTTGCACAAAGCCCTTAAGGCCAAGTAAGACCGCTTCTCTGTAAACAAAAGGGCGGAACCCCACTCCCTGCACTACCCCGCCGAGTTCTATCCTCATCCTTTTCGCGCTCAATTTATTCTTCCAGTTCAACCGACTCTATGGAAATACCCACGCCCTCAAATTCTTCCAGTTCGATCTCGGCGCCTGCCGCCGCAGTACCTTTCGCAAGCCGTGAAAATGCAAACTGCAGCGAATCCCCGATGATCATCTCCCCGATCCCCGCTTTTACCTTTATTTTAATGACTTTTTTGCTCTTCTTGGAGGATGTTGCCAGTTCAAGGGCTTTCTTCAGTATTCCCTTCGCGATCCCTATCTCATGCATTTTTACTCCCTGAATAGTCCGCAGCAGTTTACAAAGTTTATAAAGTTTACAGAGTTTACAAAGTAAAATATTTCTCTGTGTCTCCGTGCCTCTGTGGTTTATCTTTTACTTTTGTTCCGAAGGAATCCCTTTGGGACAATTTACAATTTGCAATTTGACTTTTGCAATAATTTTCTATTATCAGGCTCCACGGAGAATACAGGCTTTCACGAACGGCGAAGCCAGCTTTTTCATATTTTCAAGTTCATCCGGTTTGTAAGGAGCTATTTTCCTGAATTCCGGCTTCATTGCCTGTTTGTTTACAAAATTCTGCAGGCAATATTTCCTTGCCCCCTTTATTGACCTGGCAATGGAAACCACATCATCAGCGGTGTGAAGCGAAGGCACAATGGTTGTCCTGAATTCGTATTCAATGCCGCTCTCCATTATTGTCTTTATGCTTTCTTTTATCCTTCTAATGTCTATTTTTACTCCCGCCGCCTCTTCGTATTTTGTCTTCTTCCTTTTTTTCTCTGACACGTTGACACGTTGACACGTTGACACGTCATCTATTGGTGCCTTCACGTCCATTGCTATGTAATCAACCATCTTATTTTTTAGCAGGTCTTTTACAGTATCGGGCAGAGCGCCGTTGGTGTCAAGCTTTACTTTCATCCCAAGTTCCCTGATCTCTTTCAGCAATTCCCCTATATCCGCGTAGATGCAGGGTTCGCCTCCGGTCAGGCATATGCCGTCGATCCATCTCCTGAATTTTTGGAGGTGTTCCTTTATCTTTGCAAGCGGGATCGTTTCATGCTTTTCCGGATGCAGGACAAGGCCCTGGTTCTGGCAGAAAGGGCAACGGAAATTACACCTGGAAACAAAGAGCGTGGACACTATCCTGCCGTCCCAGTCAAGCATTGACGATTCGATCATTCCCTTAATTTCTATTTTCATCTTTCATACCTAAAAAACTTTAACCACGAATTTCCACGAATTCTCACGGATTCTAAACTTTGACTCTCTGACTCTGTGACTCTTTGACTCTATCTAAGGAACCGGCTTAACCGGCCCTCGTGAACAACATACAATGACATTGCCCGTCCTTTTCGATCTCGTCCCTGTGGTATATGCAGGGGCATATGATGGTTTTATCCTTTTCCGTGTCACCGGTGCGTATCCTGCAAGGGCAGTAGATCTCCCCGTGCTTCTCCTTGTTCCTGAGCAGGCCCTGGAGGATCCTTTCCGCGATTTTTTCGTCCGGGTTGAGCCTGAACCCGTTTTCCGCCGCGTATTTCTCCATCTTCTTTTTCAGCTCTTCCTTCTCGTTTTCCATCTCTGCCTCTCTTTATGCTGACAACTCTCAACTGACAACCGACAACTTTCTTAAACATTGTATCACAAAACCGCTGGTTTGTCAAAGAAAATAAGGCACAAACCCTGTCTCGCTTTTATATCAATATAAATATAGCAGAAATATTGACAAAATTGGTAAAATATGATAGACTATTTTATATATTAGCACTGAAAGGAAAAGCAGAAAAATGCCGATTAGCGATATACTGAAAAAATGGGCTGTCAGCAGGCTGGCAAAGCAGCTTCCTTATGCTTCCAAGGATAACCTTGTAAAACTGGCCGGGATGGTCGAGAAAATGGCCATCCTGCCTGAAGACAAGGAAAGAGCAAGGGTGGTAGGTGAAAAATTCAAGGCTGAGCACCCCAGCCTTATATACGCGAAAGAAATACTGGGAAGGCTTAACCCTAAATGCAGGGACAAATTCTCCGTGAACCTGGTGGTCAACCACCTTGCGATCGGTAACGGGATCAGGAAAAAATTCGCGGAAAAGAACGGTTTCCTCCCGCCCTCAACGATACTCATAAGCCCTTCCATGAAATGCAACCTTAGATGCCAGGGATGTTACGCCGCGGACTACGAAAAAGAAACGGACATGGAACCCTCCGTCCTCGACAAGATCGTGAAAGAAGGAAAGGAAATGGGCACCTTTTTCTACACCATACTCGGCGGAGAGCCCTTCATTTATCCCCACCTGCTTGATTTCATCGCGCGCCATCCAGATTGTTACTTCCAGATATTCACGAACGGCACCCTTCTTGACAGCGAAAAAATAAACAGGCTCGTAAAGATCGGCAACGCGGCCCTGATGTTCAGCCTTGAAGGATTTGAAAAAGAAACAAATGAAAGGCGCGCGCCCGGAGTATACGGCAAGGTAATGGATGCGATGGAACACGCGAGGGAAGCGGGCCTGCTTTTCGGATATTCCTGTTACGTGACTAAAAATAACGTAGAGCAGATCGTCAGCGACGAATTCATTGACCTGATGATACAGAAAGGCGCGCTTATCGGTTGGTATTTCCTTTGCATGCCCGTAGGCAAAAAGCCCTCGGTGGAATTTATGCCTACCCCCCAGCAGAGGCTTTACCTTAAAATGCGCAGGGACCACATAAGGAACGCTAAGCCGATCTTTATAGTTGATTTCTGGAACGACGCTCCCTATGTAAGGGGGTGCATTGCAGGCAGGCAGTTCATACACGTAAACTCGCGCGGGGACATAGAACCCTGCATATTTATACACTTCGCCACGCACAACATAAAGAACTCATCGATCAGCGAGGCGCTCAAATCCCCGTTTTTCAGGGCGCTCAAAGACCGCCAGCCTTACGACGATAACCTGTATCTGCCCTGCACCATCATTGATAACCCGGAGGTCTTAAGGGAAACAGTCGAAAGAACAAATCCCTATCCCACGCACCAGGGCGCGTCCACCCTCATCAACGACCCCGAGATACGCGGTCACCTGGACAGCTACGCCAGAGAGGTCCGGAGCTTATACAATAAAGTGTGGGAAGAAGATATCAAGAGAGGCGACTGGAAGCTCGCGAGGAAGCACACCGCGGAAAAAAGGATGGGCATAAGAAAGGAATAACCGCCCTACTTTGAGCTTTCCGTTTGTTTTTTTAGGTCCCTCAGCGCCTTTCGCATTTTTATCTTGTCAATAATACCCATGCGATCGCAAAAAAGCACGCCGTTGAGGTGATCAATTTCATGCTGAATAATACGGGCCGCCAATTCGGCGGCTTTTATTTTTAACTTGTCCCCTTTTTCGTTAAGGGCCCCGAACTGCACTTCTCTCGACCTTCTGATATCCGCGAATATCCCGGGAAAGCTCAGACAGCCTTCCTTCATGACTATTCTGCCCTTTCTTTTGTAGATGCACGGGTTAACTAACTTGAGCACCTCGCTGCCCGCGAGCATTACCACGAGCCGCTTTCCGATACCCACCTGCGGAGCCGCAAGGCCAAGGCCTTTTGACGCGATCATCGCGTGGACCATATTTTCAAGGACCCTTCGGTCCTCATCGGTTATTTTCTTCAGCGGCTTGCACCGCTTCCTGAGCACGGCGCTGCCATAAGTTCTTATGCTGAAACCCGGCATCTATTCCCCGCCCTTCTTTTTTATGATCCTGTTCCCGTGATCCACGAAAACGATCCTGGGCTTCCATTCCTTTGCCGCTTCTTCTTCAACGCCTGAAAACGAAAGCACCAGGATCTCGTCGTCCACCTCGCCCAGGTGCGCGGCAGGCCCGTTCAGGCACATCTCGCCCGAACCTTTCCTGCCTTTGATCGCGTATGTAATAAACCTTTCGCCGTTCCGCATGTTGAGGACCCAGACCTGTTCGCCTGGCAGGATGTCCGCGGCGGCCAGAAGGTCTTCGTCTATCGCGAGGCTTCCCTCGTAATCAACCCTTGTCGCGGTAACCCTCGCCCTGTGTATTTTTGATTTTAACATTATCCTCTGCATAATTACCTCCGCTAAATACGATTACGGTGATTTTTAGATAATGATTACGGTGATTATTAAAAGGTATTAATCACTGTAATCTATTTTGAAATCACTGAAATCATTTTCTAAAGAACATCGAGGAAGCGAATTCGTTCTGGAAATCAGCGCTGCTGGAAAGCTCCACGTATTCGCACCATCTTGCTATCTCGCCGGCTTTCCGCCGCTGTTCTTCAGAGAGGAGCGCGATCTTGGCCCCTGATGAAGCCGCGTTTCCTATGAACTTTATTTTTTCCAGGGGGATGTCCGGAAGCAGCCCTATCTCCCTCGCGTTCTCCCTCCTGATATAATTGCCGAATGCCCCAGCAAGCAGCACCTCGTCTATGTCTTTGTCCGTGATGCCCAGTTCCTTTTCCAGTATCTTTATGCCGGACGATATCGCGCCTTTCGCGAGCTGCAGCTCCCTTAGATCCCTCTGGATTATGTCCACGGATCTGTTGGTTTCGGGATTGCCCGCGAGCGTAAAAACCCTGCCTCCGTTTTTTTCGGTTACCCTTTCCGCTATCGCGGACTTTGTGCCGGCGGGTATCTCTGAACGGGCAAGCATCCTTCCTGTTTCGTCAAGTATTCCCGCTCTCAGCATTTCCGCGGCCGCGTCAAGCAGGCCTGAACCGCATATCCCCGCTGGCGCGAGGTTATCGATCACGTTCACGTTCACGTCGTCGTTGAAAACAACCTTCTCGATCGCCCCGCCTGTGCCCCTCATCCCGCAGCTTATCCTTGCGCCTTCAAAAGCCGGGCCTGCTGCCGTGGAGGCGCACACGAGCCTGTCTTCGTTGCCCAGAACTATCTCGCCGTTTGTGCCTATGTCCACCGCGAGCCTTATTGATTTTCCCCTGTACAGACGGGCGGCAAGTATCACCGCGACCGTGTCCCCGCCGACAAACCCCGCGATGCTGGGAAAAACAAAAACTTTTCCTCCGGGATTTATTGTAAGTCCGGCCTTCTCAGCGTCTATTTCCACGCTCTCTTTAACAAACGGCGTAAAAGGGACAAAACCCAGGCTCCTGGGCGACACGTTCAGGAATATATGCTGCATCGTGGAATTACCCGCAACCGTCACCCTGTAAATATTTACCCTGTTTATGCCCGCGGACCGCGCCAGTTCCCCTATGATGCTGTTGAATTCTTCAATGATGCGCCCGTGAAGGTCTTCCAGCCCGTTCTCGCTCTGAATTGAATGGTGGATGCGGGATATCACATCGTCGCCGTATACGACCTGCGGGTTCATACGCGCGCATACCGCTATATCCTGCCCGGTGTTGAGGTCCATCAGCGTCCCCACAACGGTAGTCGTACCCAGGTCGAAAGCCACGCCGTAGTCCGCGGCAGAAGCACTGCCTTTTTTTCGGGCCCCTTGGCTTACTTCCCTGCCCGCGGAAAGCACGTCGGAGGTAAGTATCCTCTGGGCGGAAAACCTCGAGGAGGATGGCACTTCTATCACCATACCGGAACTGACCCTTGTCTGGCAGGCAAGCCGGACGCCGCGGCGCAGGTCTTCCTTACTGACAAGTTTCTCTTCTGTGGGATTCGGGCTTGTCTTTCCCCTGTGAACTATGACCCTGCATTTGCCGCAGGTACCCTCGCTTCCGCAGGGCGATTCTATTATTATCCCCGCTTCGCAGGCGGCTTCATACAGGGACGTGCCAGGGAGGACGTAAACACCTCTGCCTTCCGGCTGAAAAGTCACTTTTATGCGCTTTTCCATTTTCTCGTAACCTCGTAACCACGGATTAACACGGATTTACACGGATTCAACTTTTAACTTTTAACTTTTAACGTTCAACTTTCAACTTTATTTTAAGGAAACCGGCTTGCCGGTCTTCGCGGACTGCAGGATCGCGAGCGCTATCCTCAGGGCTTCCCTGCCGTCTTCTCCCGTGACAGCGGGAGTTTTCCCGCCTGCGGCGCAACAGTCTATAAAGTGGTCTGTCTGCTTCAGGAAACCGTCCATCAAACTGCTGCTCTTGACCCTGCCTGTCTTGCCTTTTTCTTTTTCGCTTGAAATAATGAATTCTGTGTGATCCCCTTCAGGGGCTCCGAAGATCAGCGCCCCTCCCGGCCCCATTGTGTCATGAAGCCCCGAGGTGCCGCATCCGTCGGGCAGGCCCCATGACCAGGAAAGCATCTGCACGTCGCCTGATCTAAAAGTTATCACGGCCACGCCCGAATCAAGGGCGGTCCTGTCTTTCCTGAATTTTGTTATATTGGCGCATACCTCTTTTGCCTCGCCGAAAGTAAAGCGCGCGAAATCGTAGGAATGCACCGCACCGTCCACGAACGGGCCCCCGCCGATCTTTTCATCCATGAACCAGGGGGCAGGTGGAGCCGAGCCTCCCGCAACATGGCGCCAGTATACCGGCCTTCCTATCGCGCCGGACTGTATTAGTTCCCTGTATTTCAGCCATTCGTCATCAAACCTTCTTACAAAACCGACCTGCAAGATCACCTTTGCTTTTTTGCTTTCCGCGATCATCTTATCGGCGTTCTCTATGCTCATACATATGGGTTTTTCGCAGAAAACGTGCTTCCCCGCTCTTGCCGCGTCAACAACGATATCCGTGTGGAAAAACGTGGGCGTGCAGCACAGTATGGCGTCCACCCCGGACTTAAGCAGCTCCCTGTGATCCTTGAAAGAATATTTCGCGCCCATCCTTGCCTTCGCGTCCGCTGCTTTCTTCTCGTCAACATCCGCGACCGCTATAACTTCCGCTTTGTCCTTGAGCTTCGCGAGCATGTCCATGTGCAGGCCCGCTATCCCTCCGCATCCGACGATCCCGATCTTTACCATATAGCCTCCATGTATGAGTTAAGGAGTCGGCTCGCTTTGAAGATCAGCGATCCCTGGAGTCAAGGGGTCAGCCAGCCTTCGGCTGTCTTTGGAGTCAAAATACAGTAATTTGACTCCTAGACTCCTCAACTCCCAGTCCGATGTAACATCGGACAACTCCCAGACTTTATTTTATAGTCCGAACTGCTTTGCCAGGCACTTGATCTTCTCCGCCTGGAACGATGCGATCACTTCGTGCTTGTTATACGGGTAAACGCGGATCTCTTTCCGGGCGCTGACCCTGTTATACGCGGCGAACACTGTTGAAGGCGGGCAGATGTCGTCCCACAGCCCGACTGACCAAACCGAACGCCCTTTTATCCCCTGCGCGAGGTTCATCCCGTCAAAGTGACTGAGCGTATCGTATACCTTTTCAAGGTCCTCCGGGTACATTCTCAGGTAATCCGCTATCTCCAGGTAAGGATAACAGGGCGATAATTCCACGCCCCGCTGGAAATTGCACAGGTACGGTATGTCCGGCATTGCCAGAGAAACCCTGGGGTCAAGCCCTGCCGCGGCGATCGTTATACCTCCGCCCTGGCTGATCCCGGTGACTGCAACGCGTTTTTTATCCACCTCGGGGCGGCTGAACACGAAATCCAGTATCCTTACCGCGTCCGTGTAAACTCCCCTGTAGTAGTATTCGTTTTTATCCAGTATGCCCTGCGTCATCCATCCCCTGACAGACGGGTTGCTGTAACCCATCATGTTGCCTGTGGACCCGCCCTGCCCTCTTGTATCCATTACCGCGACCGCGCAGCCCATCAGCAGCCAGGACGAGTAATCCCATACCCTGCCCCTTCCGCCTGTATACCCGTGATATACCACTACCGCGGGCAGGTTCTTTTTTCCCGCGGATCCCGGGACAAGGTACCACCCCTTTATCCTGTCTCCCCTGAAGCCCGAAAACGCAAGGTCAAAAGCCTCGATCTTCGCCCCGTAAAAATCACGGAACGGCTTAAGCTGCGGGCTGAGCGGGTGCTTCCTCGCATCAGCTATCGTTTTATTCCAGAAAGACCTGAGATCCTTCTTCGCTGTTAGCCGCGGCTTGTAAGCGCGCAGCTTTTCCAAAGGCATGTCAATGGACGCCATTCTTCCTCCGTAATAAGTTTAAGAGTTGGCTCGCGTTGAAAATTTGCGAACCTGGGAGTTGTGGAGTTAGCCAGCCTTCGGCTGTCTTGGGAGTAAAATAGAAAGAATTTGCTCCTAAACCCCTTAACTCCCAGTCCTGAACCCGAACAAAGTGAGTGGTCCAGCGGCAACTCCCGCCCGCCGGTATTCACGGCGGGAACCCCAAAACTCTATCTGCCCAGGATCTTGTCGATCGAAAGGGAAATGTGGTACAGGATGGTATCCGAATGGAACCTGTAAGGGCCGAATTCAGCTGTCAGGTAGTCATTGTATCCGATCTCATTTAACGCCTGAACGACTCCGGGCCAGTTTACGTTCCCCTCAAGTAAATTCACAAATCCCGTGATGTTCCCGGTGCTTGTATTGAAATCCTTTAAATGGATCTTCTTTATTTTTTTGCCCAGTATCCTTATCCACTGCTCGGGAAACCCGTTCACGAGCACGTTGCCCGTATCGAAGTATGCCTGGATATAGGGCTTGTTGATCTCTTCTATAAACCCCTTCATCTCCAGAGGGCTCAACAGGAATTTATTCCAGACATTTTCCGCGCCGATAAAAACCTTGCATGCCTCTGCCGCGGGAGCAAGTTCCAGCATTGCCTGCTTTGCCCTTTCATAAACCACATCATACGGAGTATCTTCTGAAACTACTCCAGGGACGACCAGGACCGTATCAGCCCCAAGCCAGGAAGTCACTTCCAGAGCCTTTTTTACGTAGTCTATTGCCTTTTTCCTCTCGTCCGGGTTGTTGCTTGTAAGCGGGGGCCATCCCGCGCAGACGCTGCAGACCTTTATCCCCGACTCTTTTGCCAGAGAGGTTATTTTTTCCGCGTCACCCTTCGCGGTCTTGAGATTTACGTCCGCGCCTTCACCCGCGAAATTGATCTCCACCCCGTCAAAACCCGCCTTCTTCGCCAGAGCGAAACAATCCTTTATGCCCATACCACCCGGAAAAATACATTTGTTTACAGCTTTCTTCATCCTATTCCTCCTTCTTTTAACCACGAATTAACCCCTGCGGGTTTCTACGAAACCATAACGCTGGGGCCTGCGAACCAGAGCCATGTTGATGGTTCTCCGGCACGAATTTCCCCCTGCAGCTGCTACGCAGCTCAATGCAGGGACCTTCGGGTCAGAACCGAGTCGATGACCCTATGGCACGGATTTTTGTAACTCAAGGCTTCAGCCTTGATATCAAAACTAAAGTTTTGAGTTACTCTAACCTGTGTTAACCTGTGTTAACCTGTGGTTATTATTTTATATAGATCCTCGGGACAAGCATGCCCACCGTGGTGACCACCTCATATCCTATGGTATTATACCAGCCTGCGAGTTCCTCAGCCCTGATCTCCTCCCTGCCCTGCCTGCCGAACAGCACCACCTCATCCCCGACCTTTATCTTCGATATTCCCGTGACGTCAACAAGGCTCTGGTCCATGCATATCCTTCCCGCGACCGGAACCCTTTTCCCTCTTATAATAACGCTGGAACGGTTGGAAAGATTCCTGGCGTAACCCTGGGCGTAACCGACAGGGATCACGGCTATCAGGGATCTCCGCTTCGTCCTGAAAGTCCTGCCGTAGCTTATGCTTGCGCCTTTGCCCACCTCTTTAAGCGACACGATCCTGGCTTTCAGCGACATTGCCGGCTTAAGGAACGCGCATTTTCTTTTTGTTCCCCACGGCGAGATCCCGTAAAGCATGATGCCGGGCCGCACTGCCGTCAGCCGCATTCCGGGGTATGCAAGAGTAGCAATGCTGTTAGAGATATGGATCAAGGGAATCCTAATACCTTGGCCTGCCAGCTTATCCAGGATATCCTTAAATTTCTTATACTGTTCCTTTGTGTATTTCCTGTCATCCCCGGCGCTTGAAAGGTGGGAAAATATCCCCTCGATCCTTATATTGGGAAGCTCCGCGATTTTCCGGGCGAAACAAACCGCTTCCTCAGGCATAACGCCAAGCCTGCCCATGCCGGTGTCAACCTTTATGTGGACCTTCGCGGTCCTGCCGGCCTTTCTTGCCGCAAGCGAAAGATTTTTTGCGGATTTGAGATCGAAAATAGTCTGGGAAAAACGATTTGCCAGCACTTCCCTGAAACGCTCGTGCGGCGTGTAGTTCAGGATCAGCACCGCGGCTTTTATCCCGCCTCTGCGCAGCTCTTCCGCTTCGTCTATGTTAGCAACAGCTAACATATCCGCGCCGTTTTTAAGCATAGCCTTGCCGGATGGAACCGCTCCGTGGCCATACGCGTCCGCCTTGACCACCGCGATTATTTTAACGTTCCTGCCAACGGTCCTGCGCACATACCGCGCGTTGGACCCTATGCTCCCAAGATCCACCTCAACCCATCTTAGCATAACAAACCTTAATTATGAATTATAAATTATGAGTTATGAGTCAAAAACAAGGATTTTTATTTAAATTTAATTCCATGCTGTTGATTCATAATTCATAACTCATAATTCATAATTGTCTTATTTGAGCTTGCGGCTGCCCGGCTTCACCACGGGGATCCCCTGCTTGCAGAGCGGGCAGTTCTGGGAATCAAATGTCTTTATTTTTAATTTTACAACCGAGTGCACCGGCGCGTTGAAATTCAGGCTCTTTATGCTCCTATTAACGATCGAGCCTACGCCCGCCAGCTTTGCCCCGCTTTTCCTGACGATCTTGATTATTTCCTTTACCGAGCCGCCGGTTGTGAGCACGTCCTCAACAACAAGGACCCTTTCTCCATTTCTCAGTTCAAAACCGCGCCTTAACGTCAGCCTGCCTTCGTCTCTCTCTGCGAAGAGCGACCTTGCCTTCAGCACCCTTGCGACCTCCTGGCCTATCACTATGCCGCCTATTGCCGGTGAAACAACCGCGTCTATTTTCTTATTGCCGAATTTCTTCGCTATCTCACTCGCGAGGAACGCGGCGTAGTTGGGATACTGCAGGACAAGCGCGCACTGAACGTACCTGTTGCTGTGGAGCCCTGAGGTCAGCAGGAAGTGGCCGCTGAGAAGCGCGCGGCTTTTCCCCAGGATATCCATAACCTTCTTGCCATCGCTGCTCATTTTATGAACCTTTCGATTACAGTGATTTTATAAAAATGATTACGGTGATTATCTTCAGTATCAAGAATCAAGTTTAAAACTAATGACAAAAGACTAATGACAAATGACTGCACTATCCTATTTCTTTAAGGATTGAGACTGCGGCTGAGACAGGATCTGCGGCTTCAAGGATAGGCCTTCCGACGACTATGAAATCCGCGCCTTTTCCGACCGCGTCGCGCGGGGTTACCACCCTTTTCTGGTCTCCGGTTTCCGCTGCTGCCGGCCTGACTCCCGGAACAACTATCAGGAAATTCCTGCCGCACGCCTTGCGCACGGTCTTTATTTCCCGCCCGGATGCGACAACGCCGTCCAGCCCGCAGGATTTTGCCAGGCGCGCGAGGGCTACAACCTGCCTTTCCACGCCGCGGTTTATACCCAGCTCTTTCTTCAGGATGTTTCCATCAATGCTTGTAAGGACTGTGACCGCGACAACGCGCATCCCGCCCTTGTTTTTCGCCGCCTCCCGCATCATCTCGGTGCCGCCGCCTGCGTGCACGGTAAGCATATCAACTCCCAGAGAGAGCGCGGATCTCACGGCCATGCCGACCGTGTTGGGTATGTCGTGGTATTTCAGGTCAAGGAAAACTTTTTTATTGAATTTCTTGACCATCTCGACGATCCCCGGGCCTTCCTTAGTGAAAAGTATGCTGCCTATCTTGAACATGCCTGCGCAGTCTTTCAGCATCGCGACAAATTTTTTCGCTGCGCCGTAGTCCTTGACATCCAGCGCGACTATTAACGGATTGTTTTTCATTTAGATAACTCCGTCATCCTCTTTCTTCCTCTCCCTTAACGGGAGAGGAAGGTGGTGAGGGTGAATTCATTTTGCCTTCAATGATCCCACAAGCAAACCTATTTTTTTGATCCTGTTTTCAACCATATATTTCCTGATGCCGTCTATTATTTCCGGTATCGCGCGGGGATTAACAAAATTCGCCGTGCCAACAGCTACTGCTTTCGCCCCGCACACCATGAATTCAAGGGCGTCGCGCGCGTCCATGATCCCGCCCATGCCTATTATTGGTATCCTGACGGTATTATATACTTCCCGGACCATCCTCAGCGCTATCGGTTTTATTGCCGGGCCTGAAAGCCCCCCGGTTGTGTTGCTTAGGCAGGGTGTTCTTTTTTCAAGGTTTATCGCCATACCAAGCGGCGTGTTTATCAGGGAAACCGCGTCAGCCCCTGCCCTTTCAACCGCCCTCGCTATTATTTTTATGTCGGTCACGTTCGGGGAAAGCTTTACTATAAGGGGAAGTCTGGTAATTCTGCGCACCCTTCGGACCACGCCAGCCGCTGCTTTTTCATCCTGGGCGAACATTCTTAACCTTTCCTTTTCTTTCCTCTCCCTTGACGGGAGAGGACTAAGGTGAGGGTGAAGGTTTGGGCAGGAAATATTCAGTTCTATTCCCGAAACACCCCTGACACCCTTCAGCTCCCTTGTTATATCTGTGTATTCCTGCTCTGTTTCCCCGCCGATACTCACTATTATGGGTATTCCCGGCTTCCTGAGAACAGGCATCTTATCTCTTATGAACGCTTCTGTTCCCGGGTTCTGCAGGCCGATGCAGTTGAGCATCCCGCTGTATGTTTCTTTTATCCTCGGAGGCGGATTTCCCTTCCTGGGCTTCAGGGTGATCGTCTTTGTCACTATGGCGCCCATCTCTTTAAGATCAAAGAATTCCGCGTATTCCTCGCCGAACGCGAACGTGCCGGACCCACACATTACCGGATTTTTCATCTTTATCCCAGCTATATTTACTGATAAATCAGTGGTGAGTGGTGAGTGGTGAGTGGTGAGTTTCACTTCTTATCTCCTGGCTTTGACCTTTGAACTTTGTGCTATTATTTCCAAATGATCTTTCCCTTTACACGTTACACCTTATCCGCCCCGATCAATATCGGGGCGAGACCTCGCCCTGCCTTTACGCAGGGCGGGCACCTTACACGTTATTTAGACTCATCAGACGATCTCTCCCGCGTTGAAGACCGGGCCGTCCTTGCACACAAGCTTGTAACCTTGTTTTGTATTAACGGGGCAGCCGTAACAGGCGCCAATCCCGCATGCCATATCCTCTTCAAGCGATACCTGGCACGGTATTTTATGCTTCGCTGCGATCCTAGATACTTCCCTGAGCATTGCTTTTGGCCCGCACGCGTACACCGTCGAGCGTTTGTTTTTTCGTATAACGTATGACGTACGACGTACGACGTTTTCTAAAAGCCCAGTAACCAGACCCTTATAGCCTTTAGAGCCATCGTCGGTACTGACCTTTACCGTACAACCTAGGTTCTTGAATTCGTTCTCGCACAGCAGTTCTTTCTTTGTCTTCGCCCCTATTAAAACTATGATCCTGGATCCTGGATGCTGGATGCTGGATGAAGGATTTAAATTTAACTTTTGCAATTTACAATTTGACTTTTGCAATTCTTCTGCTAACAGCAGAAGAGGCGCTACCCCCATCCCTCCTGCGACCAGTATAGCCGAATTTATTTTTCTGGGTATACTGAACCCGTTTCCAAGAGGTCCGATAACATTTATGATCTCACCCGGTTTCTTCCGCGCAAGCGCTTCTGTTCCCTTCCCTACTGTCTTATAAAATATTTCTATCCATCCTTGCTTTTGCGCTGACACGTTGATACGTTGATACGCTGATACGTTTGCATTATTGATTTTATGGATGCTGAACGGCCTGCGCAGCAGGATCCCCGCAGGTCCCGAACACCTTATATGAACAAATTGCCCCGGTCTTGCCTTTATGGCAATAAGCGGGGCAATGATCTTTAACCTGTAAAAATCCGGCCCTACCTTTTTATTTTCAATTATCCTGCACTTTTCAGTCTTCACCATGCTCCGTCTTTACAATTTGCAATTTAAAATTTACAATTTACAATTTGAAATTTGTAATTTATAAGGAATACAACACTCTTCCCCCCACTATCGTCGTCACCACCCTTCCTCTCACTGTCCTGCCGATAAAAGGCGAGTTCTTGCACGGACCCGCGAAATCCGCCGGTGCTATCGTCCATTCAGCGCCCGTGTCAAATATGACAACATCGGCATCCTGATCCGGCGCTATGACTCCCTTTTTCAAACCAAGGATCCTCGCTGGATTTACCGTCATCTTGGCAACCGCGCTCTTCAGTGTGATCACCCCTTCTCCGACTATTTCTGTCAGGATAAGCGCCAGGCAAGTTTCAAGGCCTACCATTCCGAACGGGGCTGAGCGGTAATCATCGTCCTTTTCTTCCTGGCTGTGCGGCGCGTGGTCCGTCGCGATGGCGTCTATCGTTCCGTCGCGTAATCCCTTCCTCAGCGCGGATATGTCATCCCTGGTCCGCAGCGGCGGGTTCACCTTTGTGCTGGTATCGAATCCCCTTACCAGGTCATCGGTAAGTATGAGATGGTGGGGTGTAACCTCGGCGCTGACATTTACCTTCTTTCTTTTCGCCTGTTTCAAGATCTCGACTGTTCCCCTTGTGCTTGAGTGCGATATGTGCAGGGCGCCGCCGGTCATGGCGGCAAGAGAGATATCCCGGTACACTATCACTTCCTCGGCCTCTGCCGGCATTCCCGTTATTCCCAGCACAGTCGAATTATAACCTTCGTTCATCACGCCGTTCCTTGAAAGCTGCTTGTCCTGGCAGTGGGACATTATTGGCAGGCTGAACATTTTCGCGTATTCAAAAGCCCTGCGCATTACAAGCGCGTTCATAACGCTGTCCCCGTCATCAGAAAGCGCCACTACGCCCGCGTCCTTCAGCTCGCTTATCTCCGCGAGCTCCTCGCCCTTCCTTCCTTTGGTTATGGCACCCACCGGGAAAATCCTTACCGTCCCGCCCCTGTTCTCCTTAGCTTTTTCAAGGATGTATTTCACGGTCCCGGGGCTGTCGATGGGAGGATTCGTATTAGGCATGCAGCATATGCTGGTAAAACCGCCTTTTAACGCGGCAAGGGAGGTCTGCGCTATCGTTTCCTCGTCTTCCCTGCCAGGCTCCCTGAGATGGCAGTGCATGTCGATAAGGCCCGGGGCCACGGTTTTACCTTTTGCGTCTATGACGCGGGCGTTCTTTTCCCTGATGTTCTTGCCTACGGCGGCGATCTTATCATCCTTGATAAGGATGTCCAGTTTTCCTTCTTTTCCGCCCGGGTTTACGACCCTTCCGTTCTTTATAAGTATCATTCTTTTTCCTTAAATTATAAATTATGAGTTATGAATTATGAGTTAAAAGCAAAGGATGTTATTTAAAGTCAATTCGTGAAAATTCGTGTTAATTCGTGGTTAAAAATTATGCTTTAGCGGTAATCTTAAACTTTCAGCTTTCAGCTTTGAGCTAAATTTGCTTCTGTGCCAGAAGCAGGTATAGCACCGCCATCCTGACCGCTATGCCGTTGGTGACCTGTTCCAGTATCACCGAACAGGCACCGTCTGCCACGCTGCTCGAGATCTCTATCCCGCGATTTATCGGGCCCGGGTGCATAACAAGGCAGTCGCTCTTTGCAAGCTTCAGCCTTTCCGGCGTGATGCAGAAATCCTTCACGTATTCATGTATGCTGGGGAAGAAATTGCTGGTCTGCCTTTCCAGCTGTATCCTGAGGCCCATAATAACGTCCGCGTCTATGAACGCCTCCTCAGGCCGGTAAAAAACCTGCACTTTAAGGTCCTGAGCCCTGGGCGGGATGAGCGTTGGCGGGCCCACAACCTTTACCACCGCGCCCATCTTGGTAAGCCCCCAGATGTTGGAGCGCGCCACCCTGCTGTGCAGGATGTCGCCTATTATCACCACGTTAAGGCCTTCTATTTTTTTCTTTTTTTCCCGGATAGTGAACATGTCAAGCAGCGCCTGGGTTGGATGCTCGTGCGAGCCGTCCCCGGCGTTCACTAACGACGCCTTCAGGACCCTGCTCAGCAGGAAAGCCGCCCCTTCCACCGGGTGCCTCACGACAACAGCGTCAACCTCCATTGCCTGGATGTTGCGCGCGGTGTCCGTGAGGCTTTCTCCCTTCACAACGCTGGAAGCTGAAGAGGCAATGTTGATCACGTCTGCGCTCAGCCTTTTTGACGCGAGTTCAAATGAAATGCGGGTTCGGGTGCTGGGTTCGTAGAAAAGATTTACAACGGTTTTACCCCTAAGGGCAGGCACTTTCTTGATGGGGCGGATGGAAACTTCCTTGAATCCTCTTGCGGTATCAAGTATGAGTTCGATCTCTTCCCTGCTCAGTTCTTCTATTCCAAGAAGGTCTTTTCTTTTAAACACAATCTTCTTGCTGTTCATTCCTCTTCCTCATTCCTGCTGCATGCATTAACTATTCGTTTAAATTTATTCCTTGTTTTTGCGTTGATACGTTGATACGCTGACACGTTGACACGCTTTATATTATGGACTGTTAACAACAACTTCATCCCTTCCATCCGACTCTTTCATCCTTACTTCCACTATTTGGCGGTGTGTTGTTGAAATGGACACTCCGGAATAATCCGCCTGTATCGGCAGTTCCCTCAGGCCCCTGTCAACCAGCACCGCGAGCTGTATGTTCCTCGGCCTTCCGAAATCCACAAGCTCATCCATCGCGGCGCGGATGGTCCTGCCGGTGTAAAGCACGTCGTCAACAAGGACTATTTTCCTGTCCGTAAGGTCAAAACCTATCTCCGTGCTCCTTACGATCGGCTGGGCTGAGATCGTTGTGAGGTCGTCGCGGTACAGGGTTATGTCAAGGATACCCAGCGGGACCTCAGCCTTATATTTGCTTTTTAACAATACGGCGATGCGGTCCGCGATATGGGCGCCCCTCATCCGGATGCCTACTATCGCAAGGTCTTTCAGCCCGTTCTTCGCGCTGTTCCTCTGCGCTATCTCATCGCAGATCCGTGCGATCGTCTTGCTTACCCCGTTTTTATCCAGTATTACCTGTGTCTTATTTGTCTTCATTTTTTCCTGGCTAACTTATCCTGCTGTACCCACCCTTGTCCGCCAATTCTTAAGGTGGAAATCTTTAAGGAGTGTGATTTGATATTACGATAAAATTCCTTGTTGTTGCGTTGACACGCTGATACGTTGACACGTTGACACGCTTTAAAAAGGAAACTGACTTAACTGTCTTTTAAACGAACAGCTTCGCTATCTTCACATTATCATTTGAGCTTATTATAAGAAGCGATTTCCCGCTTATGGAAGAAGTTGTTCCATATATATGGGTCAGGTTCGCTTTCTCGCTTGAAAGTTTCCTGCACACCTCTGATATGGCGCCGGTCTTGTCTTCAAGCTCCAGGAACACGATCTCCTGCTCTTTCATGGTGAACTTCAGGGGTTTTAACGTATCCATGGTTTTTTTGTTGTCTGACGTCACTATCCTGAATTTGGCTTTCCCGCCCTCACCGTATCCGCAGATCGCCTGTATGTTGATACCCGCGCCTGCAAGCACCGTGCTTATTTTCGCGAGCATTCCCACTTCATCAGGCGTCTCTACATAAACCTCCTTTCCTAATCTCGCGTTTACCATATCTTCCCCCTGCCCTTTATGGCTATGCAGCGTTCCGCCTTCAGATAATACAAAAGATTTCTTTTTATATATAGCATAAAGTCTATTCTTATCCAATTAATCATGCTGCAATCTGCATATAATCTGAATAATCATCTTTATCCAAAAAAACCCCACTTTTTAGTGGGGATTTCAAAGCTTTTTCCTGTCCAACAACCCAACATATATTCTATCATAATTTCAGAAAAATGTCAAGTTAAAAAGTATTTAGTGTTCCGCAACATTCAAAAGTATACTTTTGGGAACCTTAAAAGTATACTTTCTCATAAATGATATTCCCCGATTTTCTGCTCATCTTTTAACACAATAATCTTTTTGTTGGGGATAAGACACACGGTTACTTCTTGCTCCGGAAATCGACCTACCTTCCAGATTCTGCCTTCGAGAGTACCCACCCCCCTCACCCTACCCCTCTCCCTCGAGGGGAGAGGATAAAGGAGAGGGTGATTATTACCTGATTTTTAAACCAGCCAGCCTAAATCAATTTCCCCCAGATAGGTATACTTCTGATTGTTCCCCAGGTATACTTTTGATTATTTCCGCACAGTTAAAAAGTATTTAGTTAAAAAGTATTTAGGACATTTGAGACATTAAGTACATCAAAAACATTAAATTCATTAACTTCATTAAACACATTATCTATACATTATAATCATTTAAAAATGCTTTCAATGGTTTCAATGTCTCTAATGTTTTTAATGTTTTCAATATTTTTCAATCCAGATACCGGGCAACCGCCGCTATTGTCAGCGGGTTCGGGTCGTCTATGTCCACGCTGGACCACGCGTCCATCATATAATCATTAATGTATTTATACGGAAGGAAACCGTATCCCCCATCGCCCCAATCCGCAGACCAGCTGTTCTTGAATTTAACCAGTTCTTTCCTGTCATCATAACCCACCGGGCAGATAGCGTGACCGCCTAACGGCCGTTCTCCCGTTGCAGGCATAGGCACAACACCGCTGAGCGTGTTCATCATTCCGCTGAAAACCATTACCCCTATCACACAGGGACCTTTGGCTGAAAGCGACATCCGCAGTTCGTCCAGGTCCAGTATCCTGGCATAGGTAAGCTGCCTGAACTTTGCAGCGTCTTCTTTCGCGCCTTTTTTAGCCCTGTTTTTCTGAAGCGGCATGTAAGGCCAGAACTTTTCCCTGCACACGCCCTTTTTCTTCAGGACCTTCATTGCCACCCTTATGGACGTGCCTTCTGAATCCGGCGCCCCGTCTATTTTCTTGCATTCGCTGTAAACAAACCTGGGTGACAGATCAATTATCTTCGCGTAGTCAACCCGTTCCTGGTATTCCTTCATTCCAGCAACGGAAGCGAATCCCACGCAGGTGCCTTCATCGCCCTGGTCCCGGATCGCGGTCATTTTTCCGGTATAATCCACCCGCATCGGCAGTTTCACCGCGGGAAGGTAAGCCCTCATTAAGTAATCCCTGTTGTCTTTCTTGTCCCTTCTGCATCCTAATTTATGCATATCCATCCCCGATCGAAAATTGACCCACCCCGCTTAATCTAATTTTTTGTACACATCTCCGCGCGGAAGGATCAGTATCACATGGACTATTTTTTCTTTTGGGTCTATCCAATAAACAGATCTTAGACAGGCATTCTCAATCCTGTATAAACCGGCGTGTCCCTTTAATTGTTTTATCTTCCCCGGGTAATAGAATGGATTGTCTTCTAAAAGCGTAAAGTCTTCTGTCAGCGCCTTCCTCGTTTTTTCTACGGATTTTCTATAATACTTGAGCGCCCTTTTGTGCAGCCGGACCTCAAACTTTGCCATATTACGCTTTTCTCCAGCTGGTCCCTTTTTCTTTATAGGACTCTGCCAGCGCCTGTTCTATCATTGCCCACTCTTTAATGGTGAATTCGTCTTCTATTTTCTCAACAACGGTCTGCCTTATTACTTCGGAAACGCTTTTGTATTGCCTGCGGGCAAGATTGTTAAGATAATCATAAAGCACGGCAGGGACTCTTACCCCGATCGTTCTTTCCTTATTTTTAATTTTAGTTTCCATGCCTGACCTCCGTCTATCGCTATGTTAAACATATTATAACATAGTTTTACATGCTTGTCAAGAGAAAAATAAAAACCGCGTGATTTGTGCGATTTTTCAAAATAGGTTTCTAGGGCAGGCGTATTGCAGACCTAAGGTGTTTTGGAAGACGCCGTGATTGCCAATCCTGCCATTCCTGCCTCAGATCTTTTGGAAGACGCCGTGACAGCCGGTTAAGTTCCCTGGCAATTTTAACCCTGGCATTGGCAGGATCAGCTGCCGCAGCGGCTTTAAGAACATAGCAGGCGGCGCCGAAGGCGTGTTGGGCAACATGCGCGGTTGCCGCTGCCTGGCCTGCAGCGCGCGCGGCAAAACAAGCCGCGTCATTTTCTTTCACTTCGCGGGCTGCCGCGTGAGCAGCGAGCGAAACTTTGCGTATATCAACCATCCTGAACACGCCTGTGCGGGCCCATGCCCTGCATGCTTCTATGGCTTTGCAGGGCCGGTCGTCCTCCGGGTACGCCTTCTCAAAAAATGGAAGCACCCGTTCTGCGCTTTCCGCGGCCCAGGTCGCAAGCGCTCTCTGATCCTGTTTGTTGAATTTCTTCATGAATTATCTTACTGATTTCCAAGCCACATTTAGTGCCAAAAGTAGGCAAAAATGGCGCTAAATCCAATAACCAAATCCGCCTTATGCGCTATTTTGGCAGGGAGAGCTCTTGCAAAATTATGGGTCTTTTTCTCGCTCATGTATCTGTCGAAAGAACGGGATTCTATCTGGTGAATCAGAATATTACGGCTCCATCCGTATTTAATTGTCATTCTAAGGTAATATTCCCGGCGATACGTATCACTGCATTTTTCTATTATAACAACATTCTGTCCCCAGGGAATTTCTCGCACAACCTGTGCGAGTTTTGGGCTGTCTACGTAGGTAATATAGAATTTTCTCATTCTGTCTAAATTGGCATAGGAAAAGCCTATGGTCCTGGGGATCTCTTTCTGCAGATCGTCGGCAAGCCGCTGTATTATCTTTTGTCCCCAGCCCAATTTTTTTTGCTTCTCAACTATGGACTTTCCTATCTTCCAGTAAAGATCTATGAGTTCTTTGTTAACCGAACGGTAGGCAGATATCCGCGCCTGCTTAATTCTCGTTTTTAAGTCATTGAGAAACTTAAGATACTCACCATTTTCTGAAATCAATTTTTTATCCATTTGCTACTCCCCAATCCTCCTGTCCACAGTTCTACTTATTCAGGTCTAAACAATCAAGATGTATTATACCACATTTCTACGATAAAATCAAAATAAAAGGGTTTTATCCTCAGAAGCATTCCTTGTTCAGCTCCACCTGCCTGATGCAGTCGTCTATCGTGCGGACAGGATGCCTTGGGAACGGCCACCACTTGCCTGATGCCCTTCTCCAGTACAGGTGCCATCTCTTGTCATAGCCGGTATAGCGGATATGGAACACGGATGAACGACACCAGCGGGACGGGTCTGAGAAAACAGGCCTTCTTTCATAGACGGTAATCCTGTTGCCCCGAACATCGGCGGCAAAGCCGATCTTGTGTTTATGCATCTCCGGAATACTGTCACATTTGTCGCGCAGGTATGTGGATATCCTGCCTAATGCCTCCAGACGTATATCGTCAGGCAGTTTCTTGTTATACGTAAGCGCCTTGATGCCGGATTCGCCTGCCGCCTCATAAGCGTTCAGGTAATAGGCGAGCTGATTTACGCTGAGCTTGCTCTCCCTGGCTAAATCATAGAAGTCATCGTCGGAAACTGCCTTAAGCGCTTTCTTTGCCCAGCAGCACTTCTTCTGAAAGGTAATGTTGGTTTTCATCGCGGTTATTTCTTTTGTCTATATTTTACCAGGTTTCTAATGTCCGGCATGAATTCATCTGTTTTATGGACGAAACACATATATTCCATTACGACCCTGAATACTTTTTCTTCCTTTTCTGCTGCGTCTTTCTTAAGCTTTTCCAGCGTATCCCAGAGGAGCTGCTGCGTTTTATCACTAAAGGTGCATTTCTGGATAATGAAAAACCACTTTTCCTTTTCAGCTGCGGATTCAGCGGAATCCTGATAATGCCAGGCCGACTGGTCGATATGGCCAAACAACTTCTTTCTCATCTCCCTTATTTCATCCGCAAGCCTTTTTCTTTCCTCAGAGGCGCCTGGACCTGATAGGTGTGCCAGGGCATTGGCTATGGCTTGCCTCAGCTCCTTTTTCTCCTTTTCTGTCTGGTCGTTTATCACTCCGCTGGCCTTAAGCTCCTGCTCTATGGCACTCTTTGTCTTCATGCCGCTCTTAACGAATCTGTCAAAGCTGGAGCGATAGAAGTCATCGGCTTCCTTTTCGATCTTCTCTGTAGGCCTGTAAAATTTCACTCTCCCTACCCCTTCGATTGTCATAGTCTTTTCAGTCCACACCACTTCTTTCTTCTCTTCATCAGGCTGAGCTTCAGGCTCAGGTTCCTTTTCCTGGTTCTTTTTCTCCAATTCCTCTAAAAGCGCGGAGGCAAGCAGACCGGAGATAGACAGACCGAGAATATCCATTTGAAACCTCTTCTATAAAGTGTTGCTGTATTATGTTCAACAGGATACGTTAAATGACGAATTTGACGAGAAATTTAGAATTATTAAGGGAGCAAAGGATACTTGCGGATAATTCCAAATACTACACGAGCATTTTTCAAAATCAAATTATTTTTCAGGATTCCCCAAAGTTTTTCTCTGTCAGGGCATTCCGTTAGTAATTTATTCTTGATTGTCTCTAGTACTCTGTAACACAAATCATTGACTAATTTGTCTTTGCGAGGTCCGATGGACTCTCCGAAGAGTCCGTATACTCCGTCCTTTCGGAGTCATCGGACCGAAGAGTCATACGGACTCCTTCGGAGAACGGCAGTGACGAAGCAATCTCGTATACAGATTGCCGCGCCCTTCGGGTCCAATGGACAATGACAAGCGGGTTAAAAATTAATGTTACAATGCACTAGTCTGCTATCTTTAACACTCGACAATTTTGCTTTATTGAGGATTAGCCAAAAGTAGGCAAAAATGGCACTAAAATGGGGTATTTGGGCTAAATTGCATAACTCGACTTAAATCTCTACAGAGAATGGAAAATGGAGCAATAGACCGCTCCGATGTAACATCGGAGCTCTAATTTTTCGCGCAGCGAAAAAAATGCCGGAGGAGAGCTGACTACGCTAAGGTTTACACTTCGTAGCTTTAGCGTAGTAGTGCTTCGTCAGCCATGGATTTGTTCCTTTGTGAGACCTTGCCAAAAGCCGAGAATGGAAAATGGAGCAATAGACCGCTCCGATGTTACATCGGAGCTCTAATTTTTCGCTGCGCGAAAAATTGCCGGAGGAGAGATTTGAACTCTCAAGACCTTTCGGACAGTGGATTTTGAGTCCACCGCGTATACCATTCCGCCACTCCGGCTAATAATCTATTGCTCTATTCTCTATTTTCAGCTTTTAGATCTATTTTCTATTGCTCTATTCTCATTTTATAATCTATTATTCAATTGCTCCATTTTCGGATTTTGAGTTTATTGTTCCATTCTCTATTTTCTTAGCTTATAGGTCGTGCGTAATGATCGACATAGCTGTCAACCAGTTCGCGGATTATTTTCTGGTATTTCGCGTGGGATTGTTTCGCTATGTTTTTCAGGGTGTCTATGTTCGCCTTTTTCAGATAAAGCGTGACCTTTACTTTCTCTCCCCTCGCCATGAGCTCTTCGGGAGGTGGAAGAAAATCCTTTATCTTGACAAGTTCCCCGATAGGCATATTCAGATCAATTTTTTTCTTCATAGTAATTCCTTTTTTCAATACCTTGTTTTAAATCTTCACCGATGTTAAGTCAAGGTTATAAGAACCTTCTTGCCGAGAGCGTCTGCCACTTTTTCAAGCACTGACAGCGAGTATCCGCGGTAGTCCAGGGACTCCATTCTGGAAATTGCTTCCTGAGAGGTTTTTGCCAGCTTCGCAAGCTGGGATTGCGTGAGATTTTTTTTCTTTCTTGCCCTGATAAGCTGGAGCGCTGTCGCGACAAAGGGATCGTCGTCCGCCTGCCGGGCGTATTTTCTGAATTCAGGGTTCTTAAGTTTCTTTTTCTCCCATTCCTCAAAACTCATCAGCTTTATTTTTTTCATCATAGCTTATACTCTCCCCGGGCGAACCTTGTTTCAAAATCCTTTTTAATTCTCAGCGCCCTTTCTATTTCTTCTTGCGGCACCCTGTCTGTCTTTTTGGTAAAGCCATGAGTGCATATTATGTGATTTTTCATAAAAAAGAAGTGTAAAACCCTGTGCTGATTGCCGCTGGATATCGCTCTCAATTCTCTTATGCCCTGGTCCAGATAATCCACATAGGGTCTTTTAAGCTCGTAGCCCATTTCCCGCAGAAGTTTTAACAGATTACTGATTTTAACCTGCGCCTTTACCGGCAGACTATCCAGATATTCTTCAACCGGGCAGCCGCCGTCAGCAGACCTGTAGTATCTTATTTTCCACATTCATGCTCCGTAATATATTATATATCAAAATTGATATAATGTCAAGAAAAATATAAAAATTCAATTATTTTTTAAATAACCGGCTAAACTTTCATTATTATTATACTCTTTCCCCCGTAACATCTACCCCTACTCGGTTATTCGACCTTTGATATTTTCATTGAGGCAACGGCGGGGCATTCTTCAGGAACAATATTCAGGCGGAGGTCGGCGCCGTTGCACCGCCCGCTGAAAAGCGCGTCCTTTACCGTGCATTCGACGGTCTTCCACGTTTTTGAATCGGTAAGCTTGAATACCTTAGCCAGTTTCCAGGAACCGGGTCCGTTCGGTCCCTTGACCAGTTCGTCGCTTGAATCATAGACGATCTCGGCATAACCCGCGCCTTCATCAAAATAATCAACGCTGATAGCCACGCTGGGCGCCTTGCCGTCCTTGAATTCGGGGTAATCAATATAAAAATACATATAGTATCCTTTTCGTTTTATATCTGGCTCCTTTACGCCCACCCATGCCGCCCGGCCGTCTTTCACTACCGGCACATTCTTAGAAAAATCCGCTGATTCGCCCAGGTAGATTCCGGCCTTTTTCTGTATCCTGTCCAGTGTCACGGAAATTTCTTTCAGGCCTTCAGGCAGGGGAAAACCGTAATGCGCGTCGAAACGGGAATCCACCTTCCCGCCGGAAACGCGTGTTCCGAACAACTGGCATCCGGTGGTCTGAATGCTTCCGCCGTTCTCGATAACAAATTCCGTGTCGCCGTAATGGTTCTTGTTAAGGTACACGTTCACCAGCTCGATACGTCCGCCTTCAGCGCGGATCTGGCCATACTGGTTGAAATGCGCGAGCTCAAAGCGCAGCGTCCCGGACTGCGCCTTCACCGAGAACCTCGGCTTTCCCCACCAGAACATCGTGTTATATAAGGTAACGGCTGACTTGAATCCTTTGCCGGCCATAAAACATCCCGGTTCATCCGCGCTCTGCCCGGGCTCGTCGACGTCGCACTCGGTATTCACAAGCACAAGGCCGTTCTTTCCAACGCCATCGAACACAACGCCCATTTTCGTGTAGTCTGAGCCGTGGCCGAGTACGAATCCGCTTGCGCCGTTGCCGCCTTCGGTTATGAAGTGAAGCCCTATGCGCGAGTTAAAATTGAAATTCTCGAACTGGAGCTCGTTTTCGCAATAGCCGAAAACAAACGCTTCAAGATTTTCATTCTGGTATTTCAGCAGGGAAGCCAGGCCTGAACCGCCTTTTCCCTCTGTAAAATTCTTATCCTGGTACGGCGCGCGGCACCAGTAATGCCCATTGAACATAGCATTGCGCACCTCGCCGTTCTTTGAGCCTTTCCCGACACTGATACCGGTCCTCAGCGGCGCCCCGGCAACATAGTCAAGATAGTGGTCATCGCAGCGGTAAGAGGAAAAGTCCGCCAGGTAATACGGGTTGAGGAATGTGGAGTTTATAACGTATATACCGGCGCCGCGCACAAAAACTTTTTTTCCTTTGAAGCGATCTTTATGCACGCTATCTCGCATTTCGGCTTGCCGTCGTTGGGCGGGTCTATCCTGAAACCGGTCACCTTTCCCTTCCAGTACTTGCTGCCCGACATGTCTATCTTGTACTCGTGCCATGCGCCGTCACCCGAAAAACCCGCCTGGGCCTTCTTGTTCTCATCCCACTTCTGGTCGTCCTCGGTGATGAAGAATATCGCGTCGCCCGCCCCGGTGCTCATTTTCATTTTTATTATAATATCCGTAAATCTCGAAGCGTCTATGTCGACCGCGGGTGAAAAAATATAGGGGTCGTAGCCGTTGCATTCAAGAACAAGGGCGCCGGCGGCTATTTCCGCCTTCCCTATATTGCTCACCGGGCAACTCACCCAGTCTTCCCCGCCTTTGGAGAAATCCCAGTTGTAAAGCACGTCTACCCCGCCCTCTTTCGTCACTTCAGCCGCAGAAATACGGTTGAAGGTTAAAGGTTGAAGGTTAAAGGTTAAAACAAGAATCAGTAATAAAGAAATTCTGCGCATAAAACCCCCTTTCCTTATCAGTGGCCAGTGTCCAGTTTAAAAATTAAAGATTGCAGATTGTAGATTGAAGGAATTTCATTTAATTAATTCCTTGTTGTTGCTCTGACACGCTGACACGCTGATGCGTTGACACGCCTTAAATCAAGGACACTGGTCGCCTCATCGGCGGGTCGCCGAAGTGGCGACAAGTGTCAAGAGTCAAGTTAAAAACAAATTCCGGACACCAGACGTTAAATTTAAAACTTTAAATAGAAATCCTTGTTGTTGATTCATAATTTATAATTCATAATTCATAATTTCAGTAGGTTATCTTGTCTTCGGGAAGGAACGGGCATTTGATAAAAATATACCTTACCGGGGCGCTTGTGTCGTTAACGATATCGTGTTTTTCCTTCGCTTCCAGGCGGAACACGTCCCCCTGCTTTACCCGGTGTTCCTTATCGTTCACCAGGATCTTCGGTTCGCCCTCGAAGAAATAAAACACCTCCTCGACCTCGTTATGGCCGTGCGCCCCCATCGCCTCGCCGGGTTCAAGCCGTATTATGCCCCATTCAAGTTTCGGTCCCCGCATCAGGTATTTCGGCCCCGACTTGTTGCCTTTCCTGTATTCTTTTTCATTTTCATTTACTTTTTCCATCTTTTTCCCCTTGGATTTTTTAAGTGCAGTTTGCAAAGTTTATATAGTTTACAGAGTGAAAATCCGTGGAAATTCGTGTTAATTCGTGGTTACGGATATTTTTGTGAAGTTTATCTAACGCGCACGCTGAACCTTATCTCCCTTTCCTCTTCCGCTCCCAGCATCGCTATCTTCCACCGCAGGCCTTTCACGTCTTCCTGCCCGAAATACGGAACGCTTCCCCAGGAATGCCACGCGCCAAGCCCGGGGTCAGAAGTATACGCCCAGGAATCCGCCGGCGGGAACGTGTCCATCCCGATGAAGGAAACCGGGTTGTTTGAACAGGTATCGAATGCTTTCGCGTCAAGGATAACGATCTCCGTTGCTGTCTCTGTCCCGTTGTTCTTCACGGTTATGGTATATTCAAGCGCATCGCCTGCCGAGACCGGTATTGCCGCTGTGCCCGGCGTGTCAGAACCTGAATTCCTGTGGCTTTTTACAATTGAAATAACCGGCTGAACAACCGCCCAGGCCTGGGTATCGCAGAGTTCAAGGTCAGGCCGCGAAACCGTGATGACCGGAAAGCCTCCTATCCTGTCCCTGTAGTAAAAAACAGCTGTTCCTGAAACCAGGCTTGCCGCGTCTATATTATTCCATTCAGTGCTGCTTACCGAGAAACTGCCTGCGGGTGACGCGGTAACCAGGGATACCGTCCCGCCGAAGGTACCATCAATGCTGCCTGCCCCGTCCTGCGCTTCCACTGTGATCGCGGGCGAAGTCTCAACACAGCTGATGGAAAAAGGCAGGGATGTTATTCTTATCTGCGCCGGTCCTGTCTTTATTACCGCTAACGTAACAGTGGCGTCCGATGCTCCGGCCTGCGGTATATTGACCCTTGCCAGCACGGCTGTTTTTGTCCCGCCCGCGTATCCGTATTCCGCTATTTTTTCACCGCCGTTCACCGCGTATCTGCCCGAAGCCAGAAGGAACCTGACGCGCCCGTCATAGAAATTCCTCTGGATCTTATTCAAGACCGTTATGGTATTCGCTGTCTGCGTGCCGTCGTCAGGCAGAGCGTGCGCCGCGGAAACCCTCGCAGCCCCCCAGTCACCCACAAGCTGGATGTTATCAGAACCTCCGGCATGGCCTGAAAGCGGCGAGGAGCATGACCATCCGGAACCGGATTTCACGAACTCAAAAAAACCGCCGTTCGCGTAATTCTCGGCGCTCTGCGTGTAGACCGCGTAATAAGGGTTTGACTGCTTTATACCGTTGGCATGGGTATGTCCCATAAGCATCAGATCGCAGGGCTTGTCTGTATCCGGAATAAACGCCGAAGGATTGGCATCAGTCCAGGCATGCTGGGCTATCAGCCTGTATTTTATGGAAGGATCGTTCCAGTTCGTATTGTAATCGGACGCGGCCCATGTCTTCAGGGTTCCGTCGGTAAAATCATGCGCCAGCACGTAGAACGAGCCCATTATGAAGGAAAAACTTCGCTGGCCGAAATACGATTCCCATTTCGCGTTGACCCCGTCATCGTTATTGCCCTTTACCGTAACGCAGGGAACCCTGTATACTGTTTTCGCGGTTGTGTACCACGTAAATTTATTGTCCGTGTTCGTCCAGGCGTCGTCCACCTCGTCTCCCGTATTCAGCACAAGCCTCGGATTTATAAGATTGACAACAGGCGCAGCCCACCCTATAAGGCCCGCGCTCCTGTGTCCGTTCGCCTCAACGGCCGCGTCCTTGTCTATCTGCTCATCAGTAAGCTGTATTATGTAGAAGCTCGTTTCAAAGTCCCGGACAACGCTGACTGAATTTATCCAGCTCGCGCTTCCGCCGGCAGTGTGGGAAATATTCAACTTGAACAGCTCAGGCGGCGCGTCAGCCGGAACTCTGACCGTCAGGTTCCATCCGTTCTCCGTGCCGCGGTTTATTATGCCATAGGCAACATATGTCACGCTGCAGTTCCATGTCCTAAGGTCATTCTCCAGGGAAGCGCTCCACAAAGAAGCGGACAGGCCCGCGTCTCCCCTTATCTCAGCGATAATATCTTTGCCCGGCTCAGCGAAAGCGGGATTTGCCTGCCTGGGCGCCCATATTTCGATCGCCGCGCCCGCGCATTTTGCAGTCATTATCCCGCATATTAATACAATGATCCCTGCTTTGTTTTTACTGTTCATTTTTTAAGGTTTCCGGGAAGGAGTCCGTCATATTTATCCGTCTACATCCGTTCTTTTGATCCGTCTGAATCTGCGCCCAACTTTTATTATACTACTTAAAGATAAAAAGTCAAGCAATTTAATAAAGTATGTTCCGCAACATTCAAAAGTATACTTTTGGGAACCTTAAAAGTATACTTTCTCATAAATGATATTCCCCGATTTTCTGCTCATCTTTTAACACAATAATCTTTTTGTTGGGGATAAGACACACGGT
>Ga0210049_1000446_pt1 | contig 34421 bp, 34 predicted proteins | sample CryGeyCG2014_300_2_FD_183964 | JGI IMG/M metagenome (GOLD analysis project Ga0210049, IMG submission 183964) | Groundwater microbial communities from aquifer - Crystal Geyser CG06_land_8/20/14_3.00 (SPAdes) (version 2) | ecosystem: Environmental > Aquatic > Deep subsurface > Groundwater | place... | reverse complement strand
TTATGAAAAAAGCTCCAATTAATAAGAAAATTATTATAAAAACGACAAGCTTGCCCATTTTAATCAATAAAATAATTAAGATGAAGTTTTTATATTTTATCAATCAGTTATTGTAACAATTGTTCAGTTAGCCAATTTTTTTACTTCCTTAATTTGTGGAAGCATAAATACTGAAAATATAAATCTTAAAATCCCAGATATAAAGAATACAAAAAGCAAGACATTAATTCCAACATTGACATGGGTTGCAAGCAAACCGCCAATAGTTGCTCCTGAGAATACAGCAAGTCCATTTATGACATTTTGATATGCAACACATAAACTTCTACGCTGAGGAGTTACTGTGTCATAAACAAAGTTTCCTGCTGCAAGGTTAAAGCCCGCCCAGGTAAGCCCGCTTAAAACCTGGATAAAGATAAGCCACCAGAAATTATGGGAAAAAATCCATAATATTGGCAATAAAGGAACAAGGAACAATCCACAGAATTTCACTATTTTAATGTTGCCGTATTTTTCTGAGAAATTCCCCCAATATCTGAATGCAAAAAGTGTTGTAACAGCAGCTGCAATATTGATTATTGTGAAAGTAGTATAGCTGAAATTCAAATCTTTTAGCATATATACTGCAAAGAACGGCCCCGCAATGTTTGTTGCGAAAATAATTGCGGCAATATAAATCACAAATCTCCCAAAATTATTATAACGCATTCTTTTAAGGAAGTCAAAAAAAGAGAAATAATATCCTTTTTCTAATTTCAATTTAGATTCATATTTCTTGCTTAAGAAATACCTTGAGAAAAGCCTTGCAACCATTGCAATCATAAATATAATAATAAATCCAATATACACTGCTTCTTTTTTCCATAAATCAAGGAAAAAACCTGCAAGCAATGTTGTAATAAGAGCAGCTGCCCCGCAGACAATGTTTCTTTTTGCAAAAAAACTATATCTGTGCTTTTCAGAAACTAAATCGCCTATCCAGGATGCCCAGGCAGGCCCGTATAAAGAACCAAAAATCACGTAAAGCGTAAAGAAAAAAACAAGCATCAAAGGCGCATAGGAAACAAATTTTGCTGTTGATTTGAATAAAAACAATAAAGAAAGCAGAGCTATCGGAATTAACATCAATGCCTGAAAAAGAACAGACCTTACAATTAATTTCTTTCTTCCTGCCTGTTCAAGCCTTTTTGGAGTCTGTAATTGCAGGGCTGGAGCAATTAAATTTGGAATAGAAGTCAGCATTGCAATTTGTATGTTGCTTGCCTGCATCGCAATTGCATAAGGCGCGATATAACTGTCAACCACTCCGGCAGTAACAGAAGCAGAAACTCCATCCTTGATGCTGTTTTTCAAACTTTTCTCTTTTTGTTTTTCAGTTAGGGACTTTGGAAGTTTTTTAAAATCAACATATTCTTTTTTTCTCTCTTTTTTTCTTCGTTTTTTAATTATAAAAGGCAGGCTTGTTATCAGCTCTACAGATTGTGTAAAAGGCTTTAGAATATAATTAAGGTGCATAAACTGAGAATTTGAAGATGCTGGCATTTTACACTTTTTAGGCTGATATTTTAAAGTGATAAAGGTATAAAAAACTAATTTATAAATTTACTGGGCCTTAATGTGATATGCAATGCGTCAGCCGGGCGGAAAAAATCTCTGAGATTTTTAGTGCCCTTCTGCCGTTAATGCGTCAGCCGGGAGTTGAACCCGGATACCTGCCTTGGGAAGGCAGAATCTTAGCCATTGGATTACTGACGCTTATCTTATTTTGCCGCAGTTTTCCACATCAATTCAAAATATTTTTTATATCCTTCTGAAATTTCCTTATTCTTGATTACTATTGCAAGAGGATTTTCCTTGCTCCATAAAATTATTGCAACTTTATCCCCATAAATATTTATCGCAAGCGGAGAAACATATTTCTGAGGCAGATATCTTATTTCTGAAAGCGGAATTTTCAATTTTTCATCCTTCTTGTTGAAGATTACTCTGGTTCTTATTTTATTTTCCTTTCTCCGTTTATCAAACCATTTAAAATAAAATTGCAGAATTTCATAGGCAAGAGGAGATGCGCCAATAATCAGAATTTCTTTGCCCATTTCAATTTCATCTTCAAAAACAGCCTTTAACCCTGTCTTGCCTTTGTAAAAATTTGTGCCCTCTTTTTCCTTTGTGCCTTCATAAAGGGAAATCATTTCTGGAAGGGCATTTTTAAGAAGATTTTCCCTTTCCCGCATTGTTTCAAGAAAAATATTTGGAGAAGATGCCTGAAACAGCCGCCTGTTATTTTTCAAAATATAGCCGACTAATCCTTTCTTGATAAGCCTCTCAGTTGTATCATAAACATTTCTCCGGTGCAGTCCGGTTTTCCTTGAAATTTGTCCTGCAAGAGAGGGGCCAAGCTCAAGAAGCGCTCTGTAAACCAATGCCTCATTATTTGTAAGTCCAAGTTTTCTCAACTGCTCAATTTCCATAACAAATTCAATAATTCATCATTTTTATATTCTTCTATTGGGGTGATAAAAATCACCACATAAATTAATTAGGAATTTTCTGCTGTTATTTTTCGGGAGGTTAAAACAAAAAATAAAATGGAAAACCAAATTGTAAAATTGATTGCAGAAGACAGATTGCAGGTTCCAATGTCAAGCCTCGAACAGAAAGTTCGAAAATCCAAGATGAGTGATGCCAAAAGCATTGCTGAAATGATTGGAGAAAAATTTGACGGAAACAGAGTCTATGCTTTTATCGAAGAAGAAGACAAAGACAGGGCTAGAGGAATGAAGGAAGCTGTTGCAGAATTCGAACAAGAGTTTCCAAAATATGGTGCTATCTTGAAAGGCAAAATCAATGAAAAAAGAAAGCTAAGCGAGAAATATCTCTATTTTGGACTTTACGACGGCTGCAAATTGACAAGCGAGGATTACTTAGGCGTGTTGCAAAACATAGGCCTTACAGAAAGAGCTGCAAGAGAACTATATCCAGAACTCTTGAATCTCAGCAGAAAGCTTGTAAAAGGAAAAGGTGAGGAAAGAAGCATTATTGTAGGAACTTACTAGTAAATTAAAAAACGCTTCTAAGACAAACCTTAAATATTGCTTCTCCTTTTCTTTTTTTACGAAAAGCAAAGTAGAATAAAATGCCAGAAGAAGAAACTATTAAATTTGATGAATGGCAGAAGCTTGACCTACGCGTAGGAAAAATTCTTTCTGTAGAGCCTCATCCAAATGCAGACAAACTCTATTTACTTGAAGTTGACCTTGGGCCCTTAGGAAAAAGAAAACTTGTTGCCGGATTAAAACAGCATTATGATTCAAAAAAATTGATTGGTAAATTATGTGTCGTATTCACAAATCTTGAGCATGCAACAATTAGGGGAATAAAAAGCGAAGGCATGATTCTTGCAGCTGTCAATGAAGGCAAAAGCAAAGTTTTCATTATCAAGCCTGAAAAAGAAATTGAGCTCGGCTCAAAAATCCATTAAACAATAAATTAAATTAATTAACCTAATTTAATTAATTCAGAATTTCTACAAGTTTTTCACTTGAAGTGTGCCCGCTTAAAATTGTGACATTTGCCCTCGGAATATCGAGCTCGTCTGAAAGAAAATCAATCAATGCCTTATTTGCCTTGCCCTTCTCAGGTTTTTCCCTGAGATGAACTTTCAGCAAATTTTCTCCTATTTCTTCAAGTTTCTCTTGTTTTGCATTTGTTATTACTCTGATCTTAACTATCATATTGTTAAATGAAAAATTTGGCTTTAAAAACTTTAAGGTTGTGAAGAATATTGAAAAATGGGCCCGAGCGGGATCGAACCGCTGATCTTCTCGGGACATAGGGAGAGGAAAATTGGGGGGCATCTATGGGTGGGAAAATAGGCATTAGATCTATGCAATCCAAATATAAAGATAAATTGCAATTATGGAGAAAAAAAGGAGGAAAATCATTGGCCAAATATTCTGTTCCTAAAAAAATTAAAATGCCCCAACTTAATGAAGAACTTGCCGAATTTATTGGGGTTTATTTAGGAGATGGTACTCTTACTAAATATTTTATAAGAATTTTTGGAGATAAGAGATATGATTTGCATTATTTTAATTATTTATCTTCGTTAGTTTATAGTATCACAAGCATACAACCAAAGATAAGAATAGAAAAAGGCAGAAATCTGTTAATCTTAGATATAGGCTCAAAATTATTTTGTGATTATCTGAAAAAGGAATTTGGGTTTAAAGACGGATGCAAAATAAGGAATAAATTAGTCATACCAGAAAAAATTATTCAAAGAAAAGAGCTTGTTTTTTCTTGTTTAAGAGGATTGATTGATACTGACGGGAGTGTATCCAAAGATGGGGAAACTTTATGCATCCGTTTTCGTTCGCATAATCCATTAATAATTGAACAATTAGCTAAATTAAATGAACAATTAAATATTTTTACATTCCAATACAAAACGGTAATTGGAACCAGAAACATAAATAAAATAGATTCTTTTTTTAAAACAATTGGCAGTTCCAATTTAAGTAATATAATAAGATATTGTGAATTTAAAAAAGGCAATTTAATTAAAAAAGAAGAAGTTTTAAAATATGCTGATTTATATAAAAAGGTTAGAATTCCTTATGGGCCATTAGTCTAGTGGTTTAATGATGCTTCGTTCACGTCGAAGAGACAGCAGTTCGATTCTGCTATGGCCCACTTTATATTTTAGACCACGAGCCCATAAGAACAGACAATAACTGAATGCTTTAAATCTTTTATTATAAATCAATTCCAAACAATTTAATTTCTCTTTCTGCGTCAGCTAAGGTTCCAGAAGAATGAACAATATTATGAACCGCGCGCATTTCATTTATGGCGCGCTGCAAAGAGTCTTTAGAAAAAGCCCGAATTGAATTCGGAGAATATTGGCGGGCTTCAAAAGGGTCTGTAGGACCGCAAATTTTTCTGACATTGGCTATAGCATTTTCTCCCTCATAAACAATGAGGACAGAATCTCCTGATGTCATATATTGGAGTATTGAAAGAAAATTTTGTTCAGTTATTTTTTCCTTGAGATGAGAATAAAGCTGTTCAACTTTCTGGCTTTCAAGAATGCATTTTTTGTAGAATTTTTTCGCCAGTTTTTCAGCCTCAAATTTTCTCAATATTTCTGGAACATAGCCCTCAGAAACTCCATCAGGCTTGATTATGACCAATGTTTTTTCGTAAGGCATTTTTGCTTCAAGCATTTTTAAGAATTTTTTCAAGAGCTTTGTCAATCTTACTGTATAACTGCTTAATATTTCCATTGTTCAACAATTTATAGTCAGCATATTTCAAAGTTTCCTTGAAATTAAGCAGTTTCCATTCTCGGGCTTCATCTTCCTTGAAATCTGCAAGAGTAGTCTTCTCTTCTCCTTCACGGCCTCTTGAAACAATTCTTTCATATCTTAAGGAAGGTTTTGCATCAATCAAAATTAAAACAGCCCAATTTTCTTTTGCCACCCTTGCATCCGTAGGCGTTCTTATGCCATCAATCAGCAGGTTTTTCTTTCCAGATTCTTTCAATTTTTTAATAGTCAATTTGATAAAATATTCCTGTCCGTATTTATCCCGGTATTTTTTTTGGATTTTCTGCAAATTTTCTCTTGTAATTTCAAGCCCTTCTTTTCTTGCAACTTCTCTGACTAAATTGCCCATAATAACGCGATAGAAGCCTCTTTTTGCTTCAAGATAATCTCCTGCGGCGGTTTTGCCGCTTCCAATTGTTCCGAGAAGTCCTATCATTATTCTTTTCCCTTTTTTTATAACTCTCTTTTTCATTTTATCTTTTTATATTTTATTGCAATTCAAAGATATTTTTAAATTACAATCACCAAATTCCTCTTCTATCAAGTTCATTATGAACTAAGGCAACGACATGGCTCGCAAAATATTCAAGAGGGCCAAGTGAGATCTTTTTTGTAATTTCTTTCACTCTTTTAATCTCTCTTTTTGGAATTCCTTCGTGATCGCCAAAAATAAACACAGGATCATTTTCAATCTTAGCAGTTCGTATATCCTCTCCTTTTGGGTCAAGCATGTAAATCGTTTTCCCCTGCTCATGCAGTTCCTCAACCAAATCTAAAAATGACTTTTTCTCAATCCAGCAGTCCTCAAAAGCCTCAACTTTTCTGCCTCTTTTGTATTTGTAAAGCATGTGGCTTATCAGCTCTGCAGGCTCTCTTTTGCTTATTCTTGCCCTTGCTCCAAATATTTCAAGATGTTTTGGAGCGTCAGGAGGTCCGTTAAAAATCATATGCAGTCTCACATAAGGCCTTCGGGCTCTTGAAAAGAAAAATGAAGAAACAATGACGTGACAGGCAATATCAATTCTTCCTGCCCTAAGCAAATCGTGAATGTGCCCGCTTGTCCTTGCATGCTGTGAAAAATAAATGAATTCGCGCATTAAACAATAAAACAATAGAGATTTAAAAATCTAATTAAAAGAATTTGTTAATTTATATTATTGATAAAGTGTAGTTACTTGCATTCCCCAAGGCTGAAAAAGCTGAAAATAAAGAAATAAATGCTGCACCAATTATGAGCCATAGAATAAGACAGATTATAGAAAGAATTAATCCAATTATGCTTGTAACCAATCCACCTGTAGCGATGCCTGTAGGAAAAATCTTTTTTTGTTTAACTGAAAAGACTATTCCTAGAATACTACAAACCATTCCAAGTATGGGAAACCAGCAAAAAATAATGCTGACAATTCCAAGAACAATACTTGCAATCCCCATTCCAGTATCTTTTCTTGCAGACTTTGCCATATTTCAGAAAATTTATTTGAATATTTAAAGGTTTTGAATAAAGAGAGAGAATACTAATGAAAAATTAAAAAGAAAAAGAAAAAAAAGCTAGCTTATTTACCCCAAGCCATTATTCCTATAATTACTAAATTAACTATTGGAATAATCGTCAAGATTCCCCACCAGCCAGGTTTGCCTATTTCTTCTGCAATTTTCCACCATAGCCACACCATTATTACTATCATCGCTATTGCTCCTATAACTGGAACAAAAGGCAACAATATTGCGAGCGTAAACCAAGGCGAAACTTCTGCCATTTGGGTCATTAAGTAAACATTAGCTATTGGTATCCACGCAAGCCAAGCATTCTTTGTTTTGGTTTTGTTAGCAATTGCCATTAATGCCAATGCACTATAAACATACAAGGCAATAAAAATAAGCACTAAAACTAACATCATTGTAGCAAACATTGCAACAAGACTCCCAAGCCCCATGGTCCCCAATAAATCAGTTAAACTTACCATTTCTATATCCTCCTTTTAATTTATTTATTCAAAGAAAGAATCTGTAGTTTTTAAAGATAATGCTCTCCATAAAAAATTACATCTGTTTTAAGAATAAACGGGCAAGTTCTTTTGGTCTTAATATTAAGGCAATTATAAAAGCAATAAGAATTGGTGTTAAAAAATAAACAAATACAAATAACAGGGAAATTTTTCCAATGAAAATCTGGTTTATAGATGGGAAAACTTTTAGCCAAAACCAGCCAGACATATAATCAACAGACGTTCCTACTAAAGAACCAAGGTTTGTTATCAAAAGCGTTCCATTTGCGCCCCAAGCAAGAGGAGGCTGCCATATATCCAAAAGAAAGCTGAATGCCAGCCAAGAGCTGAATCCATATTTTATCATCTTGAATAGATGCAATTTTTGATGTATGACATAAGTGAGAGGAACTCCAAAAATAAGAATTGTCAGCAAAATAAAACCCACATTATAAAGAAGATACCGCAGGGGAGGAACAGCCTCAATAAACCATGATGAAACCATCACTATTGGCAGGAGAATTATCTAAAGAAAAGCAAATGCCAAAATTGAGATTATCACAATCCATTCATCCTTACTAACAGAAATTCCTTTTTCTTCAACTCCTCTGATAAAGCGGTAAAGCTTTCTTAGCATTATCTTGAAGCCTTTTTTTGTTTCTGCAGCAAGATTTGTTTGCTCAAGCTCTGCTACAACATGCCTTAAATCCTCTTTATCGGCTTCAGAAAAGGTTTTTCTAAGCATCCTTGAGAGTTTTATCAGGTCGCATAAATATCTGCCAATCTTTGCCAATCCAATTCCTTCGCTTAGCAAATAATCTTTGAAGTTCAGAATGATTTCCTTATTCTCTTCGGAAATGACCTGGTTTTCTTTTATTCGTTCTATTGCCCTTTCAAAACTTTGCTTGTAATTGTGTATGTCTGCCATCATGTTAAATGGCGGGATTTGCTAGCTATTAAACCACGAACTAAGAGCATCTCACTAACTCCAAATGCTCCCGCCGGGATTCGCACCCGGGTCTTAGCCCTGAGAAGGCCGAATACTTGGCTGCTATACTACGGGAGCATAAAGATTAGATAATGCTCTGATAGCCTCGCCCGGATTCGAACCGAGGTCTACGCCGCCAGAGGGCATAATGCTTGACCGCTACACCACGAGGCTAAATTTTCTAAATCTGTCTATATGTTTCTTGTTAGAAAAGCCAATTTCTTTTAAATATTTGCTTATCTCTTTTTGTCTTGAAAGAGAAAATGCTTTGTTTATTATGATTTTTGAGGGGCTAAATCCAAGTTGTACAAAAGCTTTTCTCGCGTCTTCTAACAATGTTTTATTATAATTTTTGAAGTTTATTCTCAACAGATTTGGATCTTGATTTGACATTCTATGAATGCAGCCATCTGTGTCGATTAATCCTCTAATGCAGGCTCTTAGATATTCATTATTTTTAAAAATCCAATTTGGGATAGTTATCTGGTTTTTTATTTTGTCTCCTGATTTTAAACCTTCATTTATCAAAGATTCTACGAGCTTTTTGCTTGAAAAACAAATAAATCTTTCATGTTTATCTTTGACAATTATCTCTTTTCCTTCTAAGCCAAACAAGTCAAAACATAACTTTTTTAGATAGCTCATATGATAATCTTTATCTAAATTATAATCTCCTGCAATTTTTACCTGATAGACCCCTGTCTTTTTGCCTTTTTTATAATAGCATATATTACCATCACCTAAAACAGCGCCAACAAATTCTGCAAGATTCTCATTAAATTTAATTTTGGGGAGTATTATCGTTGAACCCAATGAATTTTTGCCTCCTTTAGACCTCCCCCAGTTATCATCAAGTTTTTTAATTATAAAATTATCAAAATTAACCTTAGCTATTCTACATAATTTGCTGTAAACTTCTTCGGATAGATATCTCTTCTCATTTCTCAATTCATGAAGGAGGTATATTGAATTATGGTTTATTTCATTGGCAAGTTTATCCCAGCTCATGCCTTCTTTTGCCGATTCTATCAATTCTTTTTGCTTGCCTTTTTTAAGAACTATTCTCATTAAAAATAAAATTGAATTCCCTTTTAATAGTTTACTATTTGACCGCTAGACTAAGGGGCTTTGTACAAAAAATTCACGAATAGGGCATTTAAAAAGATTTAGCGTTGGCATTGAAAAAAGTTTATAAATTAAACATCCATCCATTAAACATGGCAAACAATTCAAAAGAGAAGGTGAAGGCTGTTGAAGATAAAATACGCGATCTCATAAACGACATCAAGGTAATGAATGAGGAAGAGCTTAAAGAAGGCGAAGGGAAGAAAATTGAAGACGATGCCGCTGAGGAGCTCATCAAAAAATTAAAGGCGATTGCTTCTGCTGTAGGAAATATATAATCTTCAAGAGAAAAATTTTTAAGCAAATATAGTTCTATTTGGTAATATAAAATGTTCAGCAAGACAAAATGCAAGAATTGCGGGAAGAAAATTGACAAAGCATTCAGCTATTGCCCTTTTTGCGGTATTCGAAAAAAAGAGGATGATTTTTTCCAAAAGGGGCTGATTGATGAGCTTGAAGAATCCCCCCAGATGGAGGCATTCCCAGCAATGTTCTCAAAAATATTCAATCAGGTTGAAAGACAGTTCAGAGAGATTGACAAGGACTTAAAAGTTTCTGATAAAAAAATGCCAATAACAAATGGTTTTAGCGTCAGCATAAACATGTCAAATGGCGGAAAACCTGAAATAAAAGTCAGAAAATTTGGAGAAAACGCGGCGCAAAACATCAATGTTGAAAACATAGAAGCTGAAAAATCTGAAAAAGAGCAAAAACAATTCAAAAAGAAAATAAGCAAAAAAGATGCTGAAAAACTTTCAAGTCTGCCAAGACATGAGCCAATAACAACAGTGAGAAGATTCAGCGATAAGATTGTATATGAAATTGACTTGCCTGGAGTTGACAAGAAGAACATAATCATAAACAAGCTTCAAAACAGCATTGAAATAAAGGCATTTTCAAAAGACAAGGCATTCATGAAATTAATACCTATTTCTCTGCCAATAAAAAAATCAGAAGTAAAGGATGGAAAGCTTATCCTCGAATTAAAGACAGAAGCATAATTAGAGCCAGTTCAATTGAATCTGCAAGTTGTCGTAAGTGGGCAGTTCAATTATAATTGCCGGTTTTAAACCAAGATTTTTTATTTCTTTTGCAAGTTTTGTCGCAATTTCTGCAGATGTGAGAATGCGAAGCTTTTTCTCGTCTATTTCAATCAATCTTGATGGAATATCATATCTTTTCATAAGAATATTTCTTGTATCTTGCATTTTTTCAAGAATTTTAATTTTTCTAGCTCTTGGAATTTCAGAAATTCTTTTTTCATAATCAAAGCCAGGAATAATCTCGGAATATAATGCCGCGCGATACAAATCATTGTCTTGGGTAATCTCATCATAGGGCTTTTTGACTTTCATGAGCCTTAATTTCAATCTGTTGCAGTACTGAAATCTGTCTTTTGTGGATGCAGTACAGTAATGAACTCTTAGATTTTTAGCATTTTTATCGCAATATTTCAGTATTTTCAGTGCAAGCTCATTGCTTCCCTGAACAACACATGAATTTTTCTTAAAATTGAGACCAAATTTGTAAAGGCAAAAAGCGTTTGTCGTTGATATTTCAAGTTCATTAAGATTCAAAAAGTCAATAATGCCTTTGGCAGAATCAATCAAAGCAATCGTTTTCTTTTCTGTTTTTGGAATAACTGGAATCTCAATTCCAACAAGCCATTTCCTTTTCTTTTTCGCAACAATATCCTTAGCAAGTTTTATTTTGGCAATCTCTTTTTTCAAGTTTCCTTTTAAAAAATCAGGATGAAATCTGACCTCATCAATTCCTGCGGTATAAAGACTCATTAGTTTTTGTTTTGAAACGCGAAGCGTCGGCAGATAAATATGAATATGAAAGTTTTTGCCAAATTTTTTCTTCAGGGCTTTTGTGAATTTCAAAGTCCTGCTTAAAATAAGCAGAGGATCGCCGCCGGTGATGCCTGCGCCTTTTGCCTGGCTTAATCTTGCCTCTTCAATTGCTTCTGAAACAGCATTTACATTGCTCAGTTTGCGTTCATTTGCCCAGACAATGTCTTTTTCCTTTCTTTTTTCAGAAAGAGGGCAGTAAAAACATCCTCTTCTGCATTTTCCTGTTATAAACAAAACAAGCTTTCTTCCTTCAACGCAAAATTTGCATCCTTCTGTTAATTTTCCTGTGCAGTAAGATAGAAATTTAGTTTTTTGTATCATGTCTATAAATTGAAACCCTTACACTTTTTAAAATATATTCTCTTATTGGAGTTTCAATTTTAGATCATCCTAAAAACCTGGGGTTTTTATGATGTTATCACTCAAAGAAATATTTCATTGCTTCCTGAATTGAGCCGACTTCAATTACCTGGACACCTGTTTCTTCAGAGACATTAACTCTTTTTGGAATCTGCTCTGAAGTGCAAAGGTCATTTGTTCCAAATTTCTCGCAGTGCTCTTTTATTTCATAAATAACTTCCCGGCTTTGCAATAAAGGAACCAAAAGCACAGAAACATTTGCTTCTTTTGCGACCTGCGCTTTTGCAAGAATACTTTCAACAGGACCTATGCTTCCATCATGATTTATGCTTCCAGTAATCATAACATCATTTCTCAATGATTTATTTTCAAGAGCAGCGATTGTTGCGATTGTCAAAGCACATCCAGCAGAAGGCCCGCCTATAGTGGATGCATTTGCATATATATTATAGATTAAATCATAATTACTCACATTAACTCCCGATATATCCGCTGCAACAATCCTTGCAATTCTTATGCTTTGCTGAGTATCTGCCCAAAAAAGCAGATTATCAATATCCACTAAAACCCTTCCTGAACCCGGCATCGCTTCAACAACCAAATTTGTTGAAACTCCTTTGCTCTCATTATTCACAGCAGGAACATTCATTGATACAATTGTTGCATTTCCGATGCTTACAACAGAAGTAGATTTGGAAAATGAAGAAATTATCTCTCCGCTTGTTTTATTTTTTTCGAGTTTATTTAACTTAATTGCCTGCAAATTAAATATCAAAAAAGTCAAAACAGCCAGAATTACTAGCATGATAATAATGTCTTTTGTATTCCCTTGCTTCTCTAATTTCTTATCAGATTTTGAATTTGCCATTTTCCTCAACAAGTTTTCCGTCAAAGTAAATTTTTCCGCCATCTCTTAAATCTTTGACAATGTCTGCATGAATTACAGATTTATTGCCTTTCTTGCCATTTTTTCCCTTGTAGCATTCAGGATAGGCAAATCCAAGAGCTAAATGAATTGTGCCTCCGATTTTCTCATCAAAAAGAGTGTTGTCTGTGAATTTGTCAATCTTGTAATTGCAGCCAATTCCAAGCTCTCCGACATAACTTGAACCAGAATCTGTTGCAAGCATTTGCTTCAGAAATTTTTCATTTTTTTCTGCTTTTGCCCTGACAACTTTTCCGTTTCTGAATTCCAAAAAAATTCCTGAAATTTTTCTGCCCATAAACCTGTAAGGAAAATCAAATTTTATGAATCCGTTTAATGAGTTCTTAAGCGGAGCTGTGAAAACTTCGCCGTCAGGCATGTTGTAGCTGCCATCTCCGATGATTGCATGCATTCCTTTAATGCTCATCGTCAAATCAGTATTTTTTGCAACAATTCTGACCTTGTCTGTTTTGTTCAACAAATTTTGAACTTTCTTCATTTTTTCTGTTTCTTTTTTCCAGTCAAGAAGGCTTGAAGAAAAAACAAATTTTTGGAATTTTTCAAAAGACATGCCTGCATCTTTTGCGAGAGTTTTTGTAGGCCAATCAAAAATAACCCATCTTTTTTTAATGTGAATTTTGCTGAGCGGATCTAAAATTTTTCGTCGCAACAGAATCTTGCGAGTATCGCAATTTCTCAATTCATTTCTGTTTTTTGGGGCTCGGATAAAAATAAAAGCATCTGTATTGAGATGCTTGAATTCAGTTATTTTTGGATAATGCCTTAATTGCTCTTCGGTTGCATTATTATAATAAATATGAGCAAAGCCTTCTGTGCTCCAATCAATCATTGGATAAGCTCCTTTCAATAAAATCTGCCTATAAAGCTCGAGAACAAGGGGTTTTGCAGGTAGGTCTGAGTCTATCAGAACAGTTTCTCCTTTCTTAACCTTGCAAGAATAATCGACGAGAATTTTTGCCAGTTTTTTAACACTATTTTTTTTCATTTTTAGCCTCTTTAATAAATGGGCCCGCTCAGATTCGAACTGAGGACCCCTGCCTTATCAGAGCAGTGCTCTAACCAAGCTGAGCTACGGACCCTTGCATCGAAAAACAAGATTTGATTTATAAATTTATTTATAAAGATTTGGTTAGAAAATATAGCAAAGACTACGGCAAAATATTTAAGCAGCGATTACAGAAAAATATACTAAAATACATTTCAAAAAGGCGGAGTTTTTCATTTATTTTGTTTTAAAAGAAAAGCTTTTAAAATGCATATACCTATGAATATTCATATGTATAATAATATGTATTAGAATATGTAAAAAGAAAGGTATTTAAATATGTTTTAACCTATGTATTAACATGACTAATCATACGCTGCACGATGGCTTAGACCTAAAAAAAGAGATTCTAAAATTAGCTGAAAAAAAGGGCAAGATAGTGACTACTTCTGAGATTGCTACTGAGTTTAAGATCTCCTGGAACACTGCTGAAAAAGCCCTTCTTGAATTAACAATTGATAATAAAATTGAACGGCTCAAAAAAGCCGGCGTAAATTTATGGATTCTAAAATGAGAAGATTAAACTGGATTAAAGTTTTCATTGCAATGGTTTTGTTAGCTGGAGCAATATATTTCTGCATCTATTCAATAAATTCATTGCAATCAAAATTGAAAAATCCAATCACTGGGGATGTAATAAGCCAAGGACAAGATTCTGGATATGGTAATTTAGATTCAAACAGCGCTGTTGGAAAAATTAATCTTAAGGATAAAGATGGTGAAGAAGTCGAAGCAAAAATCAATTATTTGAATGGCAAAAAAGATATTGAAATAATTCCAAAACAAAGCCCTATCAAAAAAATAGTTTTGCATGATGTAAATCTCTCTGAAAATGAAACAGGATTAATTTATTATTTGAATATAAGCAAGGCGGCGAGCGAAGTTAATCTAACCTTAAATGAAAGTGATAGCAATATTTCTGCCAATTTAGGTGAAATTATAAATATTACTGCAACAATGATAATTCCATCATCAGGAAATGTTGATATTTATGAAGACAATAGTGAAATTTCATCAGGAGGCGCGCCTTTAAGCACAACAGTAAGCTACAGTGGTGCAGGAGAGCATAACATAACTGCAGTATACAATGGAAATGATAATTACACCTTTAGTTTTGAAACTCATTGGATTAATGTTACTGCTGAATTGATTCCTCCAACACCAACTGCTGTAACGCCGGCAAACAATTCAATAGATGGAGATGGAAATGTCTATTTCACCTGCAATGCGACGGATAATGCCAATTTAAAAAACATTTCATTGATTTTCAATGATGCAATAAATCAGACGCAAAATGTAAATGGAACTTCAAATCAATCAAGCTTCAATATAACCGGGCTTGCAAATGACAATTACAATTGGAGTTGCGAGGCATGCGATTCAAGCCATAATTGTGAAAACTACTCATTAATGTTATTGACAGTGGATACAAATGCAATTCCAAATTCAACGAACTACACTGGAGGAAACACGACAAACTGGAGCGAAGTTCCTGACTTAACAAATGTCTGCAATGGAACTGCAGTCATAGATATGACTGATGGAAGCGTAAGATGGTGGAATTGCGTGAATGCGTCATATCAAAACTTTGATACTAATGTAAATTTGACATATAATTTTGTAGATTTAACCTTTGGATTGAATCCGACATTCAATTCAAGCGCGCAAATAGTTTTTGAAGATCTGCCATGGGATTCAACTCCAGAAATTTTGATGGATGGAGTAATTTGCGATCCAAGCACATGCCAAAATGTAACCTATGATAATGCAACAGGAATCTTGGTCTTTAATGCAACTCACTTTACAAATTTCACAACAGTTGGAAACAGCAGGCTTATAATTTGGGATCAGAATGACACAGGAATGCCTGGAGGAGATAATCCTGCATGCGAAGGAAGCCAGATAAACTTTTTCGCAAATTACAGCAGAACAGCGAATGGAAATCCAATCACTGGAGCAACCTGCATAATTAATTTCACAGACTCTTTAGGAAATTCAATGACTTATAATGGAACTTCGACTTATTATGATTATAACAGGACATTTAATTCATTAGGAACAAAGAATTACAATATAAATTGCAGCAAGACAGGCGCTCAAATGCTTGTGCTGACTGATTCAATAATAATGACTGACTGCTCAGCTCCAAACTCAACTCTTGTTTTACCCGCAAATGGAAATCTTACAAATTTAACAACTATAAATTTCAATTGCAATGCAACAGACAATATTGAATTGAAAAATAACACATTCTATTGGAATGCTTCAGGAGCATGGAATGAAAATGGAACTGAAAATGTTTCAGGAACAAACAATCTGACAACATTCTCAAGAACAATAAGCAACGGAAAAATAATATGGAATTGCCTTGCGTGCGATAATTCATCATTATGCAGCTTTGCTCCTGCAAATTATACTATTACAATAGATTCAGATATTCCTTTAATAGAATTTGAAAATCCAACAGAGAATTCAAGCACAATAGTAAATAGAACATATCTGCAGGTAAACGTGACTGCTTCAGATACATTAAGTCTGAAAAATATTACAATAAACTTGTATAATTCAACTGATTTATTGAGAAGCAACGCAACAACCACTTCGCCAAATTTCATCAATTATACTGGAATGAGTGATGGGCTGTATTATTTCAATGCAACCGCTTACGATGATGCAGGAAACATCAATTCAACTGAAACAAGGAATGTGACAATTGACACTGCTGCTCCAAACGTAACAATCATCTCGCCAACAAACATCACATACACAGACACTTTGATTTGGTTCAATGCGACTGCAAATGAAGCAATCAATAATTGGATTCTAAATTATAATGGAACAAATCTGACGATTACAATAAATTCAACCATAGTAGTTCAAGAAGGTACATGGCATTTAATTTTGTATGCAAATGATACTGGTGGAAATATCGGATTGAATAATTCAACATGGTTTAGTGTAAACACAACAACCACTCCTTCAGGACCTAGCGGTGGCGGAGGCGGTGGAGGCGGAATAACAGCATGCACTGAAAATTGGCTGTGCTCTGAATTCAGCAGTTGTGTTGATGGAATGCAGACAAGAACCTGCACTGATTTGAATAATTGCGGAACTTCATTAAACAAGCCCGCAGAAACTATTAGCTGCGAAGCACTGCCTTTCTGGCAAAACAATCTCAAAGACAGAGATGAAACAGATATAGACTGCGGAGGAAGTCAAGCTCCAAAATGCTCTGATGGAAAAAGCTGCCTTGTAAATAATGACTGCTTGAGCAATAATTGCTACAATAGCACATGCCTTGCTGCAGGAATGCCTGCTGAAAAGCCAATAACAATAATTTCAGAAGAAATAACTCAGAGACTGAAATCCTGCTTCATATGGATATTCTTGTTGATTGCCATATTGGTGACATACAGGCTTGTCACAGAATATGCAAGGCCAGAAGTAAAAGTAAACAATGAGCTGAGATTTTATCTGAGAAAACAGCAGGGCATCGCCAAACAGATTAAAAAAGAAGAGAAAAAAATTGCTACAATCTCTGCAATTGAGAAAAAAATAAGAAAAGAGCCTGCGAAGGAGAGAATTGAAATCAAGAAGGAAAAGGAAAAAGAAAGAGCATTCAGACTTGCAGATGTCTTTGAATCAATAACTCCAAAAATAAAAAGTGCAGATGAAAAAATAAAAGAATTGGAGAAAAAAGGACTATCTCAAAGACAATTAGAAAGAGAAGAAACAATTCTTGCTGAAGGCAGAAAAATCAGGGAAGTTGTTCAAAGAGAAGTCAGACCTGTTGAAGAAGAAAAAGCATTGGAAAAAGGTGTTGAAAAAAGAAAGAGAACAAGATTGATTCATGATGTCTTGCATTCATTGGGGTTATACAGTTATCCTGACGAAATTGCAGAAGCAGAAAGAAGAGGGATAAGAGTTTTGATGGCTGAAGAAAAGCAGCGAGAAATTGAACATGCCAGAAAAAGAAGAGAAGAAGCTACAAGAAAAGAAAAAATAAAAGAGGAAATTAAAACATTCAGGGCAAAGGAGACAAGATTTGTCCATAAATTACTGCATTCAGTCGGATTATACAAATCTCCTGAAGAAAAAGAACGAGAAAAAAGAGCAAAAGAAATGAAAGAAAAAGAAGAGGCAAAGCTAAGAGCAGAAGAAGAGGCAAAAAAAGCAAAAGAAATGCGCGAAAGAGAGCATTTGAAAGAAATTGAAGAAAATAAGAGAAAAGAAAAAATCAAGAGAGAGGAGAAGAAGAAAAGGCAGGAAGAGCAGCAAAAACAATTAATGAGACTGAGAGAAGAGGAAGCGAGAAGAAAAGCAGAGGAAGCAATAAAAAAAACGCGCGTTTCTCAAGAAGTTGACATAGAAATAGATGTCGGAAAAATCCAAGCAGAATTAGAAGCTGAAAAGAGAGAAAAAGAAAAGAATGAAGGAATTGAAGAAAATAAGAGAAAAGAAGAAATCAAGAGAGAGGAGAAGAAGAAAAGGCAGGAAGAGCAGCAAAAACAATTAATGAGACTGAGAGAAGAGGAAGCGAGAAGAAAAGAAGAGCAAAGAAGAGAAGAAATTTTCAGAAAGCAGCGCGCTGCTGAAGAAATAATACTAGAAACCGAGCCTGAAGAAGTAAAACCAACACCCCAGCTAGTAATAATTGAAGAGACTGTTAAACCGGTTCAGGCAGCTGCAGAAACAAAAAAAGAAGCGCCAAAAACAATAGAGAAGCAAAAAACAATCAAAGAGCAAGTTTTAAATAAATTAAAAGACGTATATTCAGAGGAATAAAAAGAGGTAAAAAAGAGGATGTCAACGACAATTGGAGTCATCTCACTAAAAGGAGGTGTTGGAAAAACAACGACAGTTGCAAATCTTGGGACTGTTCTTGCGAATGATTTTAATCAAAGAGTTCTATTAATCGACGCAAACTTTTCAGCCCCAAATCTTGCCCTGCATTTCGGAGTTGTAAAGCCAGAAGCAACAATTTTTGATGTTTTAATTGACAAAATCAGCATGAACCGAGCGATTATAAAGCATGACGCTGGATTTGATTACATTGCAGGCTCGCTGATAAACGAAAAGACAGATTTTGACATTTTTCAGCTTAGGAAAAAAATAGATTTGATAAAAAGAAATTATGATGTAATTTTGATTGACACTTCTCCTACAAGCAGCAATGAAATGCTTATTGCAATGGTTGCAAGCGATGAACTGCTTGTTGTCACAACTCCAGATTATCCGACATTGAGCTGCACAATGAAGGCTGTAAAAATGGCCAAAAAAAAGAAAACTCCAATCATAGGATTGATTTTAAACAAAATTCGAGGAAAAAAATTTGAGCTTACAACAGAAGACATTGAAGATATTGCAGAAACTCCTGTTCTTGCTATTCTGCCTGATGATATTTCTGTTCTTGAAGCATTATCAATTACAACCCCTGCAACTTTATACGCACCGGACAAAGAAGTCTGCATTGAATACAAAAAACTCGCTGCAGCATTAATCGGCAGGGAATTCAAAGACCCAAGGATTTGGTTTAGAATGAAACAGCTTTTTAATGTTGCTGTAAAAGGAAAGGCTGAAAAGCATGAGGTCAACCGAGAGATCCTGAAAGAAGAGCGTTAAAAAATCTATTTTCTAAATGCCTTGCTCACCGATTCATTCCAGAAAGTTGGCAAATCAAATTTTGCCATGCCTTGAAAGTCATCAGAATAAACATAAAAATATTTTTCTTTTTCAGCATATTTTGAAAAATTAATGTTCTTATAAAAATTATTCAAAAATTTTCTCTCGAAATTTGATTGTAGCAGGCTTGGCTCTTTCAAGAAAAGGCTGTCTGCAAGCCTCAAAACATTAATATCTATGAATGCTGAATTTTGCGTGACAAATATCAAAGACAAATTTTTATGTCTTGCAATTGCCATCATCTGAGTCAGCAACTTATTTGTATTTTTCATCGGCTCTCTGGCAGAAAAAAGAAGGGCGGCTTCATCAACAAGAACAACAGAATCAGGTTTTATTTTTTCAATGTTTTCAATTTTATTTATAAAAAGAGGAAGCTTTGATTTTACAAAACCAATTGCATAAATCTTTCTTTTGGTCTTGTTTTTGGCCATCTCTAAAAATTTCATTCCAAGCGCTGTTTTTCCAGAGCCCCTTCTGCCAATTATAAGGGCTATTAAACTTCTATTGAGCAACTTGTTCTCAAATTCCTGATAATGCCCAATACCTTTGACTACTTCTATTTCTTTCAACTCTTGCTTTTTAAATTGAAAAGGCCACATTTGAACGTTTGAACGCCTCGGGCTGGACTCGAACCAACGACCCACTGATTTCAGTAAGCCTACCAAGATAGACACAATTCTTAACAGTCAGTTGCTCTACCTGTTGCTCCTTCTCAAATTGTTTTATGAAAAGTCTGAGCTACCGAGGCAAAATTGTCTAATCCTAAGATCAAACAATCGTTATTAATAACTTTATAATAGCTATATAAATTTTTGGGGATCACTACAAACACACAATACTCTTTCTTTAAATCCTCGATTTTATTTTTTAATTTATAGGCTTTTTGCACACCTTTCCACGCGGTGCATTCAATTATAATAGAGTTATTGATCAAAAAATCTGGAAAATAAAAATTTTTATTAATTTTCACAAGAGGTTCGTATTGATATTTAACTCCCATTCTTTCTAATATATCTGCCACATCTTTCTCAAATTTATTCCTTACTAATCCCCCCCTTTTAGTTCTGTATTTATAGCCACCTATTTTTTTAAATCGAGAATACTGAAGTTCATAATATTTTTCAGGATTATTGAGTCGCATATGTCTGTGCCATTTCTTCAATTTTTCAGATTGAATTTGTTGTAATCTTTTCATATCAATATTAAAAGTACCTTTTTTCTTTTTACTGATAACACATTTTTTTCCGCCAATCCTTTGCCCCCAGTTTGAAGGAAGTTCTTTGATTTCAATACTCTCCTTATTGATTTTTAAGAAGGCTGTTATTTTTTTGAATCTTTTGAGTGGGAGAAGCCTCTTTTCAAGCTTATAATGATATACAGAACCTTCAGGTATATCCAATAATTTTGAGAAATTTTTTTCTGAGCCCGCTTTTTCAATTGCCGCCTTAATTAGCTTAGTCTGCTCTCCCCTGATTAATTTGACAAACATATTTTTTATAATGTGAATAGCTTAATAAATTTAACTACCCTATAAAGCTACCGAGGCTTGAAAAACACAATAAAAATTAATTTATAAAGCTTCTCAATCAAAAATCATTTTTTTCCTTTTGAAAGCTTTTTCTTTATGAACCTCATCTTTAAACCCAAATCTTCTTTATCCTCAAATTTCTGCTCACTTCTGAATCTTTCAAGTGAAGCATATACCTTCGAATGGGGTTTTCCGCGAATCAGAGAAGTTATCGCCAATAATGCATTTTCAACATCTTCGTCTTTTCCAATTAATGCTATTGTATGATCTTTAACAGAAATAGCGCATTCGGTCAATCCTGATAAAACTCTTTTTACTTTGCCCTCCTTTCCAATAACTCGAGCTTTTGCAGTATTTACCCTGGACGCTCGAACATAATCTTTAATATAGATTTTTTCAAGCATAACCTCTTCATCTATAAGCAAAAGAGCTGTTTTAATATCAAAACCAAGTTCAAGCGCTTCTAAAATTTTTGAGGCAGTATGTTCATCTATCGCAGAGCCTTCAATAAGAATTTCATCGGGATTTATTTCAAGCTTGACATTCAATGCTTTTTCAATTTTATCTTTAGAAGCCAGAATTTTTCCAGAACGTCTTAAAAAAATCTTTTTCATTTTTGAAGAATATTAAAATTCTGTCTGGGCTGTTTTCAGGAATCCGCGTCTTTGCAGCCATTGAACAGCTGCCTTGCTGTATTTATATAAAACATCTCCTTTTTCATCACATTGAAATTCCCATGGTTCAACTAAAACTATGTCTCCTTCACGGAGCCACAGCCTTCTTTTTAATCTTCCAGGAACTCGGCAGACTCTTGTCTTTCCATCCATGCATCTAACTTTCATTCTTGATGCTCCAAGTCTTTGATCAAGAATTCCAAGAACCTCTCTTCCTCTTGGAGTTCTGACTCTGATGATTTCTCCTGTTGGAGAAATTTCCTCGTTAGAAACAGGTTCTTCTGTTTCTGCTCCAAATTCTTCTTCGTCAGTAGGCATAGAAATAAAAGAAAAAATTTGTTTATAAACCTTCTCAGAAAAAAACTTTCTTAAAGCAAAGACAAAGCATATGGAATGCCTTTAATTTCCATGACTCCATCTTCAGAAATTAGTCCTGACTTTATTCCTGCAGCAACTGCTTTCTTTCCAACTAAATTAAAAGTAGAATCATCAAGAGCTGCATCTTTTAGAATTTCAAGAACTTCTTTTTCATTTTTCTTCTCGCTACCATAGAATTCTTTGCTTACATCAAGCTGTTTCTTGCCCTCTTCAAATCTTTTTCCAAGAAGCTCTGCATCGCAGACAGCGACAGTTTTTCTATAAGCCTCGTGAATTTTTACGAACATTTTTTATTGTTTGTTATTTGTTAAATGGATTTTATTTCACCTCCGCTGACAGAGATGACATTAGTTGGCATGTCAATGCCAATTTTTTAATAACAATATTGAATGACTGATGTTTTTACTGGATTTTTGCCCTTACAGAATGCTTTGCACCGCATGCAAGACATTTTAAAAATAAAAATTGATCCTGTTTCAAAAGTTCTGTATCTGGCTTTTTGCATTCAGGACATATAACGAATTCAGTCGCATATGCCTCAATTTTCTCATTTATCATTGCTGAGCTAAGTTTTCTATTAAGTATTAATCTCTCTCCTTCTATCAATCCTGGCGTTGCAAGCTCACGAAGCAGGAACTTCGCAACATGCTCTGGAGGCCTTCGCAAAGTAGCGCAGATTTGCTGAAAGTTAGTAATTATTGTCTTGCTTCCTTCAATATGCCCTTTTACTTTTGGGATTTCAAATCTTTCTGCAGCTTCTATCGGCTTTATTTCATTATACGCTTTTTTCAAGAGTTCTTCATATTCCATTTTAAATTAAGTATTTTAATGGCTTTTAAATTTAATCTTAGAATAAAAAAGCTTAAAGCAGTTTTAACGTTCCTGGTTTTGGCTCATACAAAGTATTTGATTCAAGAAGCTCATTTATTGAAGAATTGATCTGTTCTATTGGCTCGGCCAAATCAATAATCAGCTCTTCAATGTCAATTTCATCTCCTTTCATCTTTATTTTCTCGACAATCTTTTTTTTCAGGTTTTCAAGAGCAGAGATTTCTTTAAGTTCTTCTTTGGAAGCAGGATCAACAGCTAATTTTTCCTCAGTGACTTCAAGATGGCTTTGGTTTTCGGCATTGCGAGATTCCTGCATTTTAACTGCAGAATCTTCTGATGAATACACTTCGTTACTTTCTTCAATTTCCCCGAATTGTTTTGTTAATTCAAGTTTTCTGACAAAAAGCCATTTAGGGTCTGCAATCCTTACAATGTCTGGAAAAATATAAAGCTCATCATTATAAATTCTAAGAAAGCCTATAACAACAATAATATCTCCAATTTCAACTCTCTCTAATTTTGAAACATCTTCCCCAAAAGATTTAATGCGGATTTGCCCTGTTGCATCGTCCAAAGTTACTGTGGCATATTTTCTTTCTCCGCTGCTTGAATATTTATCTATTACATTTGCAATTAAATTTATTTTTGATGCATTAATCTCTTCATTGTTTTTGTTTTTCAATGATACAAACACAGATGCATTATCCTGGCTTTGCTCATTATTCAATATCTGAGATATGCAAAGCCTGTATGCTGTTTGTCTTTTTCTTTGTTCTGCCATTTTATCTATACTTTTGAAAGATAACCCTTCCTTGGTTCATAAACGTCACCTGTCCTTTTTAATTTATCTATGATTTCCTCAAGTTCATTCTCAGTTATTTTTCCTTCAAGGTCGCCCAACAATTCTTCAAAAGGAATCAACTTTCCCATTCTTGATTCAAGCCTTGCAACAGCCTCTCTGACTAAAATAATTCTCGAACGTTCTGATGCAGGCACACCTGTTGAAATTCTGTCTATGTCAATTGTTTTTGTTTCATAATCAAATCCAACCTGAGTCAATGAAAATTTCATCAAGTCAATCGCTCGTTTTGTATCCTCTTTTGTTATTTTTTTGCTTAATCTCGCGCGAGCGCTTCCTTCTGCCAGTCTGATTATTGCTTCAAGCTGTCTCGCACTTATTGGAATTGGCTTAACAAGCTCGTCAGAAAAAACAGGCGCATTTCTTAGTTCAACATAAAAATTCTTGATTTCCTCTACAGCCTTGTCTGTTAATTCTGGAACTATTTTTTGTTTTGCATAAGCTACATATTTTCTGAAAAGAAGTGGGTCTATTGGCTGTTTTGCTGCAAGTTTTCTATGTTCAAGCAAAACATGTGTTGCAATTGCTTCATCTTTTGCCCTTTCTGGCAAGTCTCTAAGTGTAAAAATTAAATCAAATCTATTGATTAATGTAGGCTCAAGATTAATTTGTTGTGCAACAGGCTGATATGGATCAAATCTTCCGAATTTGGGATTAGCTGCTCCAAGAACAGAAGTCTCTGCTCTTAAGGTTGCCTGAACATTTGCTTTTGAAATTGTAACTGTCTGCTGTTCCATTGCTTCATGCATCGCGCTTCTGTCTTCAGGCGCCATTTTTTCAAGTTCATCAAGGCAGGCAATTCCCTTATTTGCAAGAACCATTGTTCCTGCTTCAAGCGCCCAACCTCGCATATATTCATCTCTAACAACTGTTGCAGTCATTCCAGCACCAGTAGCTGCTTTTCCCGAGATATATCTTCCTTTAGGAGCGACCATTGAAACAAATTTTAGCATTACAGATTTTGCGACTCCTGGATCTCCAACAAGCAAAATATGCATGTCTCCTCTGGAAAAAGTTTTGTCACTTCGACATTTTCTAATTCCTCCAAAAAGCTGCAATGCAATAGCTTCTTTTATTTCTTCATAACCATAAACACTTGGGGCAATGCTTTCCCTGAGTTTCTTATATAATTCAGGATCTGTGGCAAGTTCTTTTATCTGCTTTTCATCTTCTTCGCTTATATCTAAATCTTCATAAGTTTCTTCAAGAGGGATTAAATTATTTGCATCAACTGATAAATTATAAGTTGTTTTTTGGCTTCCTGAAGGAGTAAATTGAGTTACTTCTTTTAAAATTCCAACTATTCTTATTCTTGCCCCAGGAGTTGTTCTTTCCTCCATTTTTGGCTCAACTAAATCTTCTTTTAAAAAAATAGGAAGTCTTCTTGGCTGCTCTCCTCCTGATAAAGATTCTGGGGATTCTTCAATAATTATTCTTTGAGCATCAATCATATCTTTTCCAACAAGTCTGAAACCGCCTTTTCTTCCGCAGCTGCATCTGCTTGGTTCTACGAACCGCGAGTCTATCTGCAAAACAGAAATTATTGTTCCGCAGCTCGGGCATTCAAATCTTGCATTCACAACCTGGGGTCTTACATCAGATGCCTGCCTGATAATTCCATCAATGCAAATCATCTGTCCAAGATGTTTAGCTCTTATATCCCTGATTTTCATGCTTTGGGATTCTGGCAAATCAATTAGTCTAACGCGTGCATTTGAAAGAAATCCAAGTTCGTCTAATGCCAATTCAAGCAAGCGGAGCATATCTTCTGGACTTTTGAAAATATTCTCAGCAAGTTCGTGTGAGAAAGAGGCAATATCTGAAAAAGAAACAATCACTGATTTTTTTCCATGTTTGGCATACTTGCCTATCTCTTTCTTATAAGTTTCAAAAAATTCTTTTGCTTCAGTCAGCAAATCCTCTTGTTGCATAATTAGGAACCAAGGTCCCCGATACCTTCCTTTTTAAGAAAATATCTAACCCCATTCACCCCCGTACCTTTTTTTATTTTAATTCTATTTAAATTCTTTATTGTTATGAAAAATATTGTTTTTCAAACTAAAGTTATGAAAAATATGATTTTTCAAACTAAAGTTATGAAAAATATAAATTTCAAAAATATACTCTGAAAACAGAAAATTATCTTCTCTTTATATTTCTTGTATTTTTCAAAAGCTGCTTCATTGATTCCTCAAGCTGCTGCTTATTCTTTGTCCCTGTACAAACAAGTTTTCCATTGCTAAAAAGCAAAAATGTTGCATTTGGCTTTGTCAATTTATAGACAAGGCCTGGAAACTGCTCTGGTTCATATTCTGTATTCTCAAGGTCTAAAGAAAGCTCGTTCAAATTCAATTTCATGTTTATTTTGCCGCTCGCAACAATGTTCTGAACTTCTATTTTAGGTTTTGTTGTTATGTGTATTCCTATTTTTCTCAATTGTCTTATAACGCTTGAGATAACTTCTCTTACCTGTCCTGTGCTTTTTGTTCCAGTACAAACCAAGTTTCCAGAAGAGAATACAAGAACTGCTGATTTTGGTTTTTTCACACGCAGAACCAATCCTGGAAATTGTTCAGGATTATATTCTGTATTCGGCTGTGAACGCGCTAACTTGACAAGAGGAATAGGTTTTCCAAAAGAAGCTGTTGCAACAATGTTCTGAACTTTCAAATTTGACTTTGTCATTCTATACCCTTTTCCCTCGCCTTTTATACCCTTTTTAAATAAGCCCCCTTTTTAAAGGTTTTCAGGCTCCAAAACTTATTGTTTTGACTTTCTTTTGCATCTTGAACATTTCAGAAATTTCTTTTACAGAAGTCGCGTCCTCTGGCTTTTTATCAGGCCTTATCCAGCCCTGAATTCTTGGAAATCTTAATGCAAAGCCTGGCTCATCTCCCTGCTTGCCTGCTGTATGGATAGGACTTTTAGTAATTTCATCAGCCATTACTGTAAAAACAATTTTTGGCTGAACCCATACATCTGCCTCTAAGACAGAGTCAACTCTACCAGCTTTTTTATCCAATTTATTTTTATCAAGAATTTTTCTTATCTCGACCCATTTTTCTTCAGTCAAGCCGCTTCCAATTTTTGCAATGCTCTTAAATTCATCTGCTTTTTCATCATAAACAGCTCCAAGCAAAGCACCAATTCCAAATTTTGCGCGAGCCCCTCTGCCCCTTATATAGCCAACAATCACAACATCGATTGTGTCCTGCAACTCGCCCCTGTAGCTTCTCTTTAATTTTATCCAGTTAAAATTTCTGGCTCCTGCCTGATAAACAGCATCAAGCCTTTTCGCGATAATTCCTTCTGCGCCTTTCTCGACATTCTCCTCAAAAAATTCCTCGATTTTCTTTGAATTATCAGTGATTATTCTTTCTGCAAATCTTATTGTCTGCCCTTTCCTGATGATTTTATGAAGTTTCTCGATTCTTTTTTCATAAGGCTCCTGCGTCAAATCCCTGCCGTCAGCATAAAGCAAATCAAAGGAAAAAAGAATAAGAGGAAATTCTTTTACTCTCTCTGTGATATCATATTTTCTTTTTCTTGTTATTGTGACTTGGAAGGGAAAAAGCTCTTCTGTTTCTTCATTGAATGCAACTGCTTCTCCTTCAAGAATTGCTGTTTTTGCTGAAACCTGCTTTCTAATTCCAGCAACAATGTCAGGAAACATATGAGTCATTCTCTCCTGATTTCTTGAAAAAATCTCTATTTCATTCCCTTGTTTATGAATCTGACAATTATGCAATGCACACATAGTCGTGCAATAACTTTCATCATCTTCAACTTGTAAATTATAAACTACTTGTCTTGGATCAACTTCTCTGTTTTTTCCAATTCTGGATAATTCTTTTTTTCTAAGAATTTTAACAAAAACTTTGCTTTCTTTTATTCTTGCTTTCCGTTCATTTTTTGTTATTATTAATTTATAGTAAGTTGTATCATTAATTATGATTTTTTTAATTCCAATGATAACTCCAAAATTCAAGCCTGTTAACTGGCTGTAAACAGCTAAGCTTGCTTCTTTAGTTGTAATGGCTGTTCTGTTTAGTTTATCTGTATGCCCATCTGCTTCTATCCAGCCGTTTAAAAAGGCTAAGAATTGTTCTTTTGATATGCTAAAAAACCATTCTGGCAATGTTTTGCCTTTCCATCCTTTTTTCCATTTTTGCCTAAAATTATGAGAAAGCCAGTGCAAAAATGGCTTGTCTTCCCAATAAAGCTGTATCGCCCCATTGTGGGTACTTTGACCAAAATTAGAAATAGCAAACTCTTTTCCAATTAGTTTTTTATATTCCTCACAAAGTTTTTCTTCTGTTTTAGCATTAAATAATAAACCTATCCTATTTGTTGCGTTATATTCATTTGAATAACCGTCTCCAATCCAATAGCCTAAAAATCTGAAAAAAGCTGTATTGAGCTGAAAAGTTTTCTGATAATTAGAAATAGTTCTTAAGGTAACTTTTTTAGGTGTTATTTGTTTTTGTAATTTTGGTAAAGGAAAAATAACCTCTGATTTTTCAGGAATCTTTTCTACAGAAAGCCATTTTATTTTATTATTTATATTACATAAAATGCGATGTCCTTCTGTAATTTTAAATTCATTGCCTAAATAGGTCTGAAATTTAAAAATTCTTTCCTTTTTGCCTATTACTCTTTTATTTTTCGCTATAACTTTCTTGAATTTTCCATTATGTGTCAAAATAAAATCTCCCACCTTAACATTGCTTACAGGTAACAGCCCTCTTTCTTTAACATAAATAGAAGTAAAACCTGAAATGCATCTTAGGCCGTCATATTTTGTTTCCACAGCGCATTTTCCTATTTTTTTCAGGATGTCTTCAGCAGAAGGCAGTCTCTCTGCAAGAGCCATTCTTACAGGGCTTCCAACTTTAATCTCGAATTTTTTTATTCCTCTTTCACCTTTTTCTGCAAGTGTTTTTGCAACAAGCCCCAAGTCAGAACATAGATTATAGGCCCTTTCTATCTCCACTCTAAATTCCCTGGCTCCTGTAAATGCCTTGCTTAAAGAATCCATGATTGTTGGGTCGCCGATGCCTAATCTTAATCTTCCCAAGACAAATCTTGCAATGTAAAGAGCCTCTTTCGCGGAACAATTTGAAAACAGGCCGGCAAGCAGATTTATTTTTTTGTCAACGCTTCCCTCTCCGCCTATTTTCGCAATTTTTACAAGTTCCTCATAAACTTCCTCAACAGAAAGAGATTTTGGTTTTATCAGTGTTACAGGCTTTTTCTTATAAAGTTGCTCTATAACTAACCCTAAATCGCCAAGTTTCTTATAAAGTGCATGAACATTTTTTTCAGCTGTTCCACAAACCTTAGCAATGGCTTTTACAATCAATTTTTCAGCCATACCCAACTCAAGCCCACTAAATGGAGGAAGTAATTGCTCCTGACAGAAATAAATCATTTTATCAATCTCTTCTTTTGAGGAATTCTTGAATAAATCAGACAATATTTCAAACATTTCCAGGCGCTTGGATGTTTTTTCCAGCCTCTCTAAATAGTCTGCAAACCTTGAAAATTTCATAAAAAACTCAGTGAAAGTGAATATTTATAAATTACTGAAAGGGGTTATTATTGTAAAGTAGGCTAAGCTTAAAATGGCAGGAAATGGCAGGGGATTATTAGGAAGTATGAAAAAAGCAGCAACCATAGGATTGATTTCTTCAATTTTAGTATTAATTCCCCAAAAAGCATATTCAAAATTTCTAGAGGGATATTTTGGACATACTGATATTTTTGGCAGCTATGAGCAAAGTCTTTCAAATGATGTCAATTCAGGAAAAATTTCCCTTGAAAATGAGCTTTACCAAAAAATAGATGATAAAGGAAAAGAAGAGATGTGGAAGAGGGGTTTTTTTTCTACAAATTACAAATGGAATAATAAGCAGGAATCAAGTTTTGATGCTGATTTGAATATCATAAACGTGGGTTTAAGTTTAAACAAAGATATTCTCATATCTGACAAGTTTAATTATCTTAAAGGGATTTATGGAGACAGAAACAATAATTGCTTTTCTTTTATATTTCCTTTAAGTGAATCCTTCTTTAAGATGGATATAGAAGGGGGGTCTGGTAAAATTGCGGGAATGAATTATAGCTCTTCTGGAAAAGCATATTATGTTGGGGGAGGAAAACAATGGGATAATTCCTATGTTGAAATTAGTTGGGGATACAAAGCAGGCTCTGAAAAATTTGATAACCTGGAAGTTTTGTCAAATTCATGGATTTTTGATGCTCTTTTTAGCTGTGGCGATGAAAAAATTCAGTATAATCCCAATAATAAGATTGAATTAAAAATTGAGAATCAGACTAATCAGAATAATGAAAGCATAATTAAAACAAATATCGAAACGAGAATAACCCATTTAAAAATTTTTAATCAACAAATTCTAGATGAAATTCGCATAAAATATGAAAATGTGACAAATTTAACATATACCTCTGCAAATGAAAACAGCATTGATGTAAAAGCTGTATGGAATAATTTAATTGGAAATTTTAGCTATTCAACATCAGCTTCGGGAGTTAAAATTAGCGGGGGTGGAGGCATTAGAATAAAATGAGCAAGAAACTTTTATTTGCTTTAGCATTTATTTTATTTGGAACACTTTTCTCAGGCATTGCATCTGCCTGTATTTTTGATTCTGACTGCCCAAACGGATATTTTTGCAATTTAGTCTCGCATGCATGTTCTACAATACCAGACACTCAAGGCCCAGATTCCCCAAGCTTGCTTGTTGCAAACAATGCAGAAAGCAATGAAACAATCTCTTTGCAGTGGGGCGTTCCTGCAGACAATGGAAATTCAGGGACAAGCTCAACTTATCATCTGCAAATTTCAAATGCCTCAGATTTCAGTGTTTTGATTTTTGACCAAAATGTTCAGGGAAATAATTTTAATTTTTCCCAGTACGGAGCTTTTTACTGGCACGTAAAGGCAAAAGACAACGAAGGAAATTGGGGGCCTTATTCTGAAACAAGAAATTTTAGTGTTTATGACATAACACCGCCAATAATTTCAGTCCTTTCTCCTGAAAACACAACATACACTAAAAGCAACATATGGTTCAATGCAACTGCAAATGAACAAGTAAACTCTTGGATTGTAAATTACAATGGAACAAATCTGACAATTCCAATCAACTCACTTCTTGCAGTAAATAATGGGCTATGGCAATTGCTTCTGTATGCAAATGACACCTCGAACAATTGGGGATCAAATAATTCAATCTGGTTTACTGTAAATGCATGCATTCCAAATTTGCAAAATACTTCATGGGGTGATTGGAGCAATTTTTCTGAATGTAGAATTAATGATACTTATTTAGAAGTTAGAAATTTAACTCAATATGATGATAGCGGTTGCGGGGCTGCAAACAGTACATTCTATGATTATCGGGAATCTGGGTGCAATTATTGCAGCTATAATTTTACAAATACAACATGGAATAGCTGGCAGAATCAAACCTCCTGCCAAGCAAACAATACAATTTTGCAGAACAGAAGCAAAACAGAATATGATTCAAATTATTCAACTTGTTATCAAGTAACTCTGCTTCCATCAGACTTATGGAACTCGGGAAATAATAATACATATTGGGAATTTCAAGAAATTGGATGTGATTATGATGGTGCTCCTGACCTGCAGATAATTTCTCCTGCGAACATAAACTACATGAATGCAACAATTCTTTTGAATATCTCTGCAAATGATTCAACATTAGATAAAATTTGGTATAATTGGAATGGAACAAATTATACTTACACTATTCCATTGAATATAACTTTCAATGAAGGAAGCAACATATTAACAGCTTGGGCTAATGATTCTTTAGGAAATTTGAATTCAACAACAGTGTCTTTTACAATAATAATCCCAGAAGTAAAAGTAAATTCAATAAATATTTATGAGGCATCTCAAGAATCTGAATATGTTGAGCAACAAAATTCAACCATAAGCACAAACATAACTTACAATCTTGCTGGAAATTTAACAATAAGATTTCTTGTTAATGGAACAGAAAAAGAAAATAAAACTGTTTCTTTCTCAAATGAAACAAAAATTGTAAATTTTTCGTGGATAACAGAGGCAGGTTCAAAAAATATAAACATCTCTATTGATGCTGTTGCAAATGAAATAAATTTAACAAACAACTGGAAAAACAATACAATTTCTGTAAAAGGAATAGATGAAGTCCTGAGCATCGAGTTAATTGCGCCATACAGCAATGGCTCTTCTTACTGCATTGCGACAGGAGCATATTCTGATTTTGCCCCAATTCCTCAAGAACTTTGGCAAAATTTGAGTGTTCAAGATCAAGATAAAGTTTTTGATTATGCTGCAGAAATCAAGAAAAAATCAGGCATTGGAACAATGTCAGCAAGCCAGCCTGAACAGCAGCAATGCTCCCCACCTATGACAGGAAATAAAACAGTTTGGGTTATTCTCGCTGAATTTAATGATACAAATCATAGTATGACTGACTGTGATGGCGGCGAATGCACTCCACAATATTGGCAAGACAAACTTTTCAATGAAACTCTGACAGAAAGAATTGGCCTGCCTTGGGCTCAAACAAATAGGACAATGAGAAATTTCTACAAAGAAGCATCATACAATCAACTTTTCATCAATGGAACAATCGTGAATATGTCCTGGGCAAAATTAAATAACACAATGGGTTATTATGCAGGCAGACAATGCGAGCTTCTTCGCGATGCGGTTGTTGCAATGGACCCTTGGTTTGATTTTTCTGCGTACAATGACAGTTCAACGAATATTACAATTCAAATAACTCATGCAGGAGATGGATGGGAAACAAACACAAGTGATCCTAATTTAATATGGTCTCTCTCGCTTTCATCCTGCAGCCCATATGCAACTGCAGATGGCAAAATAATCCAAAGAGGAACAATAACTCCTGAATCAGAAGCAGGAAATTACAAATCTTTTGGAACCTGCTGCCATGAGCTTGGGCATCAGCTTGGAATGCCCGATTTATATGATACTGGAGGCGGAGGCTTTGTAGTTTCTGCATGGGATTCAATGGCGGATGATTATTCAGGGAATTTGACAGAAGGATGCGGGAGCGTTCCAAATTATTTTGGAGCGTGGAATGTTTTGCTTAAAGGCTGGACAAACCCACAAATAATTCTGCCTGGTTCTATTGCAAATGTCACTCTTGTCGATCATTCTGCAACAAATGGAACAAGAATCATAAAAGTTCCAATAAAAAATGAAAATTCAACAGAATATTTCTTGCTTGAAACAAGAGTAAACAGCTCAGGGATTTTTGATTACAAGTATGACAAGGCTATCTTGCAGGATGGAATTATAATATGGCATATTGATGATAGCCAAGGAAGCATCGGCATAAATAACATTAATACAAATAACGGATTTGTAAACTACAAGCGCGTTCTTATTGAAGATAAAAATGATACAGGATATGTAAATAATCTGCTTTATGAATTAAGAAATGCGGCATTTATAGAGGGCTTCAAATTTGTATGGAATAATTCGGGCCATATTGCAGGAGTTATAAATGACAGCACTAATTCAAGCATGAGAGATCCTGCAAATAAAAGTGCAAATGGCGGAGGGCCTGTAAGTGGAGTTAATGTTTACAATATTGTCAGAGATGGAAATTCTTATAATGCAACAATTAAAAATTCTCTTCTGCCAAATGCAACTTTCAAGGCAGCATTAAATATAACAAGCAATGCAAACATTTCTCTTGAAAATGTTGTTGCAAACATCAGCTGTGATGCGTGGCTTTCATGCCCATCATCAATTTCAATAAATATTTCTGCAAACGGAAACAAAATCCAAAGAATAAATATCACAACAAATGAAACAAATTACAGCGATGGGGAGTTCAAGCAGATAAATGCGAGTGTTTATGGAAAGTTAAATGCAACAGAAAAAGTTCTGACATCAACAGGAAATGATTCAGGCAGCGCAAATCCTGGCGCGCCTCTGCCAGAGCAAGAAACAACCACCCCAAATGCGCCAATAATTCAATATTCAAATCCTGATAATATAAACCAAGAAAGAGAGGATAAAAATAACCAAGCAGCAGATTTTGAGATGAATGAGCTTATTGAACAGATAGAAATACAGGAAAACAGAAACATTGACAGCTCTCAAATTATAACCAGCAGCACAATAAATAATAATCCTGATAATAGACAAGAAATAAAACAATTCCTAATTTTCATAAATCTTCTGTTGTTGTTCATAAGCCTTGGAACAATTGTTGTAATTAAAAGAATGAGAAGAAATTAAAGCGCTTCAATTGTCTTTGGCATTTTCTCTCTTGTTTGTCTCCAACTGCCAAAAAAAACAATCTTTTTCAAATCAATATGAGCTTTTCTCAATTTTGTTGTCGGCTGTTTTAACGCATTTGCAATTGGAATTATGGCTTCGACTTGAACATCAATCGGGATTTTCAATTCTTTTTTCACAAACTCTTCATTAAAAGCTCCAACCCAGCAGCATGCAAGGTCTAAATCAGTCGCTTTCAAAAGCATATTCTGAATTGCAGCACCTGCCTGCTGCCTAAGATAAATTTTTGCTCTTTCTCCATAAAATCTGCCCGTCTGAGAAGTTTCAGAGCATACAATAATCAAAAAAGAAGCTTTTCCAACAAAATCCTGTTGGCAGGCATCACAAATTGATTTTTTCTTTTCATGATCAGAAACAACAATTAATTTTACAGTAGAAATTCCGCCTGCACAAGGAGCATGAGTCGCTGCTTCAAGAACCAAGGAAAGCTTGCCCCAATTAACAGGCTTGTTTGAA
>Ga0210049_1000443_pt1 | contig 34565 bp, 32 predicted proteins | sample CryGeyCG2014_300_2_FD_183964 | JGI IMG/M metagenome (GOLD analysis project Ga0210049, IMG submission 183964) | Groundwater microbial communities from aquifer - Crystal Geyser CG06_land_8/20/14_3.00 (SPAdes) (version 2) | ecosystem: Environmental > Aquatic > Deep subsurface > Groundwater | place... | reverse complement strand
TTTCTGCCTCGCTATCTCCTTCACTCAGAAAGCCAAGGATAGTTTGTACAGCAATGCGCTTGCCTCTCAAAGTAGGCTTGCCATTGCAAATATCAGGATCAAGCGTGATGCGGCCATCAAAATAGCTGTGCATAATTTTTCCCTTAATAATCAATATATTGTGTATATTAAACTTGCCCGCGCAGCGCGGCAAGTTTGAGGTTTTTGCGCAGTTCCTTGGGTTCAAGTGCCATCAGCTTGCCCGCCCATTCCTGCAACATGTCAGCCAGCGCCGTCTTTTCTTCTGCGCTCCAATCCGCACCGGCCAATGCTTGTTCGGCCAGTTTTTTGATGCGCCCACCCCAGAATGCGTCGGAGATTTTCAACTTGCCACCCTTGAGCTTGTTTTCGATCTCGGCGCGCAACTCTTCAATCGCGCGCTGATTGGGTGACATGGTGGCGAGAGCTGCCTGGCGAGCGGCTTCACGTTCATCTTCTTCACGTTTCGCTGCCTCTTTGGCAATTTGATGCCGTTTCGATTCCTCTGCTTTTACTGCAATTGACACTTTCTGCACAGCAAGCCTAGCTTGCGTTTCTTTGCACAAGTTGAGAAATGCTTGTTTACGCTGAACAGCCAGGTTCGTATCAGTATGTTGCGTTCTTAATTTGCGTAGTCCTGCCTGCAAAGGAGTGGCTATGCCATTTTTGACCTGATCAACCTCGACAAAAATCCAGCCAAATGGGTAAGTATTCTGTCCGTCATGGCAGCGATTCGTGCTGATAGGCAAAGTTTGTGCTGTTGGATTTTTTTCATACTTGGTTGTGATGCGCCGGTACTGCTTGAGTGCCAGATAATCCGCTCCAGCATATTTGCCTATGCGCAGCAAAAATCCGCGCTTTTCCCGTATTGCCTGTGTAACCAGCGGCATAATTTGCTCATACCATGCGCAGCACTCTGTTGTTCGCATCATTTCACGATGAGCTTCAAGACGTTCTTGATAAAAAGTATTGCAGGCAAGAACGATCTGATCGAATGGAATATTACGTATTTGACGTTTTTGATCTGCTTCCAGCCAAGTATTACGATTTTCAAGAATAGTTAACTCGGAACGAAAAGCCTCTGCCATAAAGGGCTCAATACATTCTGGAAAATTCTGCGTAGCATCCCTTACTGAAGTGGCAGAATTATCCTTACGATGACGACTTTGTTTACTCAAAATCCGGGTTGGTTCGGAACAATTAGCGTCCAACATCGCATCAGAAATTTTTAATAAGCGCAGTGGATCGCTGGCAAAACTTCCTCCCATCAATCTTTCTTGAATCTGTGTATTTTTATTCTTGAAAACATATGATGCTTCTGGAAAATTTTGTTCCCGCGCCAAATATTCCAACAGCGCGGTGCGGATAGCCCCTTTCAAGCCGGTGCCAGGCAAGATAGGCAAATCAGAGATTGGGTCAAACGCAGTGCGTTCAATAATAAGAGGAAATTGCATTTGCTGGATACGCTGATCCTGCTGTTTCTTGATGCCTGATTTCATAGGCAAAAAACGACCCGCCAATGACTTCATTGTATTGAGGTGCGTTTCACTGTGGAATATATGCCACAAACCTTGGATGGAACCGGCCTGCGCAAGCAAATTTCTGAGTTGCTCTTCAGTCGCAAATGCAGCTTCGTCTATCCAAGGGAATGGGTACAGGCAGTCACCATCCATGACGTAATTGGTCGGCTCGTAATCTATTCCGCAGCCTATATGCACGGGCGACAGTGTGCTGATGGTGATTGGCTTGATTTGCATGAATTCCATGATCACACCTCCATCCTGATGCCGACGACCGGCGCGTAGCCTTGCTGCACGGTGGCGGGTTCGATTTCGGATAATTGTCCGTCCCCGCCTAAGCCCTGGCCGATAAACTGGCTGGGGGTGTAGGCATCTTGCGGCACGAATACCGCAGCGGTGGCGGCGAGCAGTACGGGATTCTTGAAGGGCTTGCTGGACAGGCCGTGCAAATTACCGTGCCGCCCGAAACGGGTGATGACGCGCCAGTAGCTTTTGTCGCCATCAAAGCCCAGCCCTTGTGGTGCGCAGGGTGCAAGGGTGAGATAGGCCGTGGGTTCGAATTGCGAGCTTTCACCTGACGGCGAAAGGCCTGGGAGAATCGTTGTATTCGAACGGTTTTCGATGGCATTATGCGAATCTGTCGCACCCGCAATGGCGGTATTTTCTTGTGCGAATGAATTCGCACCCACAAGAGGACGGACAGTTTTCGTGGGTGCGAATTCATTCGCACAAATAGTTTCGACCGTAAATTTGCCCAGACCGATGGAGGCATCACGGCCAAAGCCGTGGCTACCGATGGCTTCCAGTAAAGTTTTAAATGTTTTCAATGAGATGCGGGTTTCGTCCAGCACGCAATACAGATCCACGCGTTGATCTCTTGCGAAGAATATTTGCGGCTGGGTGTAGGGCGCAAATTCTCCTTCACCCGTGGTGCCGGTAAGTCGGTTCAGGGTGTTATGCGGTTGCGGCGCTTCCACGGGCTTGCCGTTGGCGAAGGCCTCTTTGTCATTCACCGCAGCAGCCAACATTTCCGACAAGGATTTGCCGATTTCGGAAAGCGGAATCCAGCGTTTGGCTTTCTCGGCCTTGCGTTGCTGGGTCTGGTTCGTGGGTGCGATTTGCGAGCTTTCTCCTGACGGCGAAATGCCTGCGAGAACCGTTGCAATCGCACGCTTTTCATGTGCGAATGAATTCGCACCCACAAAATTAGCACTCACAAGTGACGCTGGCACATTGGGTTTAGGCAGATAACCCGATGGAAAACCGTCCGAGACGACCAGCCAGGGATTGTCTGAGGTATAGCCTTTAAGCAGCCGTTCAAGTTCGGCTTCCCCCAAGTGTTCGCGCGCTGTCCAGCACAGTTGACCAAACAGGGTGTCACCCGCCAGCGGCGTACCGAAAGCCGTGTGGAGTTTGAGCGTGGCGCGGTATGTAGTCATGGTGTTGGCGGATAGGGCAACAGATTGAGATTTTCAATGAATCTGAAATGCCGTTGATTCTTGCTAGCCAGTGGAATCCCGTTACTGAGTGCCGTGGCTGCAATCAAGCCATCTGCCAAGGCGATGCCGTGACTCAGGCGATAGTGCTCAAATAGGGTTACCGCAATCCGAGAAATTTCCGTAGTCAATTCCAGTTCAGTAAATTGGCGCACAGCGATTTGGGTCAAATTCCATTCGCGCAGATTTCGGCATCCCGCGAGTAGCTCTAGTCGAGTAATGGTCGAAATAGCCAGAATATGCTGCGCTGCAACCTGACCCAGAAATTCTTTGGCCTGCACGTCACCTCTGCCAGCATCAATGATGATGTCCGTGTCAATCAGCAGCATGGCGGCCTTCCCATTCACGTTGGCGCAAGGCTTGAACATAAGCCGCGCTATCAGCCATCTCCGGCCGGTCTGCCCACATGCCGAAGAAGGGAGTGTCGAGTTCTAGTTCGGTACTTTCTGTTTGGACACGCTTCGTTTTGGAGCGAGATAAAAGAAACTCGATGAACTCGGAAAGTTCCTGCTGTTTTTCCTGGGGCAACGCGGTAGCACGCTGAAATGCTTCTGCAAGTGTCATGATGAGGCTCCTTCTGCAAACGGGTTATCGGGAAGGGTCAGCGCCTCGCCATCTATTATCTTGAGGTCTTTGAATTCAATCTTGCCGTAGCCGCGTGAACCGGAACCGCCCAGACTATCGAGTTCCAGCAGCTTCAAGCCTTGCAGCAACAGGGGCAGCAGGTCTTCGCCGTCATGCACCTTGAGGCTGAGGCGAAAGTCAAATTGAGAACCCGCGATGACGCGCTCGGTAAAACGCGGATTATCCGCCGTCCCGGAGATGCGGTTGATGGTATTTTCCGATTTGGCTTCGGTAGCCAGCAGGTTGCGCTTGTCCAGTATTTCTTCTTTCCAGGTCTTGTTGAGAGCGCAATCCCAGAATGCGAGACGGGTCGGACCGATGGCTTTGATCTTCTCGTCAGCTTCCTTGTCAGGCGCGCCACCGAACAGGCGCAGCAAGTTTTCGGCATCGGTATTAACTTCGCCGTCTTTGAGTTGCTTGAAGGAAAAAGGTTTGCCGTCAGAAGCGAGTACCAACCCCAGTTTCCACTCCAGCAGGCTGCGTATCTTGCCCTTGAGCGAGGAACCGGGAATGTAGGGCAGGCCGGATACCGGGTCTTTGACGACCTGATTGTCAATCCCGCCGATGTGCATTTCAGTGTCGCCACCGCCGATGTGCAGGCCGGTTTTTAACACCAGCGTGCCGGAAATTTGCTTGATTTGGGTGAGTTGCATGGTGAGTCCTTTCAATGAATGTGAATCTCGCGCAGCGATTCGTTTGCCTCCTCTACCGCAAGCGGGAGAGGATTGAGGTGAGGGAAACGATCATGGCGCTGACGATTCATAATTTGGGTTGGCTTGAGCCATGATCGTTAGGCGGCAAGACGGTCAGTCGGCAAGGGAAGCTGAAAGCGTCCTTCGACGATGCCGCGCACGGTGATGTCTTCGTCAATTTCTTCCCAGCGCAAGGCTGAACCGGATAGGCGCAGTGTCAACGCGGCCAATTGTTCCTCGCTCGCATCGCGCAACAGCCGAAAGCGATCAGCCGGAAACCCGATCTGCCTGCCATCCGTCAATTCAACAAACACCATCCGACCCGTTACCCAGGCACGAACAGCGCGCGGATCTATCTCAATGTGGGATGTATTCATTTCGAACAGTTTAATGGATTAATTGGGTTCATTTCAGTTTCTCATCCCCTTAAGAAAGCCCAAAACAGCCTCAAAGTGCAGGCGGAAGTGGTCGAGGGCTTTGGCACTGGTTGTGGCTTTATTCGCTGCCGTAAACCAGTATTCAAAATTTGCATCAACCAGTTCGCGGCCTTTGGCATAAGCCACTTTGGCATTCATCATGCGAATGAAGGCGTTGTATTTTTCGAACTCTGCTTTGCGTTCGTCATCATTGTCACCTTTGATACGCTGTTGCCAACCTACCAGTTCATCGTAAAAGCGACGTATCTGAGTGGGCTTGTTGAATTTATCCTTTGCTTTATTAAGTTCATCGGCGACAGATTTGGCCACCGAGTCGAACAGATCGGCGGGGATGATTTCTTCCCCAAACTTCAGCTTTTTTACATTTTCTTTAATAGTCTCGCTGACAATCTTGTCTGGTGATTCTTCGCGTTGCCTGCCTTGCTGAAATGGTGCTTGTGCCATGCTGATCCCCTTTGCGATTTTCAAACGAATTGTATGTGGTTCTGTGCAAACAATATTGCTTGGCAAGCTTGCCATTTCACTTGCTAGTGAGCTGTGCGAATTTGTCGCACCCACGAAACAGTTTGGCCTCGCCCTGTGGGTGCGATTTGCGAGCTTTCTCCTGACGGCGAAATGCCTGCGAGAACCGTTGCAATCGCACGTTTTACATTTATACCCATACTGCATCCCACAATGGGTAATCTCCAATGTGCTTGACCAGCCCTGCACGCAAGGGATTGGCGACGATATATCGGGCAATGTCTCGAATATCATCTTCCTGACGAATGGCATGATCGTAAAACCCTTTTTGCCACAGTGTGCCGCCGCGTTTGAGGTAATCGTTCACTCGCCGTGCGGAACGTGCCTTGAAACGTTTGACGATTGCCGACAGTGCCATCTTGTCTCTCATTTCAAATAGCCAGTGAACATGATCCGGCATGACGACCCATGCCAACGAATTTACGACAGCATCCTCATGCAATGCCCGCATCTCAGCCACGATGCAACGACCACAATGCCAGTCAGCAAAATAGCGATGTTCGCGCTTATCGAGCGCCACAGTAACGAAGTAGGCTCGTCCCGGTTCACTAAAGCGACCTTTAAGAAGTGCGTTGTAGGGCATTTGATTTTTTGTGCGAATGAATTCGCACCCACAAGAAGCACCTGATTTTGTTTAGTGGGTTCGAATTCATTCGAACGCTTTTTATTTTCGACGGCCATACAGCAACACCGATAAGGGCAAACGGTACGCACCTCGATGTTCACGCAATGCCTCTGCAATTTCAACATTCAACGCCGAAGCAAACTCGCGATTCTTGACTAGCCGCGTTGTACGGTAAGCCAGTTGCGAGCGCCACAGACTGTCTTCGGGCTTGCGATTTGTATTGCAGGGCTGGTCTTTTTCGGCTTTGTCGGCCAGTTCCAGCAGGGAATACACCATACCGGATGATAGCGGTGCTCCATGATCTTCGGCCTGGTCCAGCAGTGCTTGCAGTTTTTTTGCCCTGACAGTCATCAACTTGTGCCAATCCGACCAGCTCACCGTTTGATTCCAAAGCGTGGCGGCGTTTTTAGTGGGTTCTGCTTTTGTGGGTTCGAATTTATTCGAACTGCTTTCATTAGGTTGTGCGAATGAATTCGCACCCACGGAATTCGCACCCACAGGAATGTGCTTTTCAACATACGTCTTGGATTTCTCAAGGGCGGCTTCGGCGGAACGTGCCAGTTGCTTTGCCGGAACCTTGGGCTTGGTCATCACCATGCCTACCGAGAAGGTAATGTTCTCGTTCACCATATATTTTGCAAAATGCTTCTGTATCTCACCTGCCAGCGCGATGGTGGATTGCCACGGGCCGATCAGGAAGAAGTCATCGCCACCGGCAAACACGGTGTAGGTATTGCGATAGTGCGCCACACCCTGTTCATCTTTGCCATGTTCGCAAAACCACGGCAGCCAGAGCGCGAAGAACAGATTTACCTGGCGCGACAGTGAAGCCATTTTGGCGAAGGTCGGCTTTTCCAAGCCCTGCTGAAACAGCGCGCCAAGATTATCCACATCGCCCTTGAGTGTGACCAGACCGATTTCACCGAGCCATTTGGTCTTGTCATTCCCGCGAAAGCGGGAATCCAGTTCAATTGAAGCGCTGGATTCCGGGTCAAGCCCGGAATGACGAGCAGAAAGTACGCCGTCTTCTGCAGCAAGAACGTGCAGTGTCTTGATTTCATCACCTGTACATTGACCTATTTCTTCTTCAGACAGGCGATCATATTTTCCATGCAATTTCAACGTCCGGTCATCCTCATTCCAGCGCGGCACATAGGTATTCACAAAGCGCCTTGCATAACCGTGAAACACCGTTCCATCGGCTTCCGGCAAGTCAAAATCCCAGCAACGAACCAGTTTGCGCTCGCTCGCCAATTGCCCGTATTTGCCGGAAACGTCGTCTTCAGGCACGAAGGCAATCCGCCAGCCAAAGTAATCGAGCGAAAGATGATCTTTAGAGAGGCTGTCAACGTCACGGGTAATCAGTACGCGCTTCTTTTTTGTCAGGGCTTCGCCGATGCGAATCTGGTCATCGGCCAGTTTGCAGAGCGCATAGTCACGTTTTGCGCTGGGAGCAATATCAGCCGGATAACGACCATTGATCTGGCATACGCCAAGTTCGTTATTGAACTCATTCAAAAAGCCATCAAAGACTGCGGGGGATGTTTTCGCACATAGGTCAAAGCGGTGATGCTTGGCTTTGTCCAACTCCTCGAACAGTTTCTTTTGCAGTGCGCCAAAATTGCCTCGGCTGAAGTCATTGCAGGAGGCTGCCGTGGTCGCCAGTCCAATACCGATCTCGCCGTAGGTGTGCTGTAAACACCAGTTATTGAATTCCGTGCGTACCCGTTCTACCGCTTGCTGTGCGGCTTTGGTATTCGGCGCGACAATCAAAAACTTGCCCGCTGCATTGATGATCTGACTGGTGGGCGGCAACTCAAGAGCTTCCAGCAACTTGAGCGCCGCGCATTCCGCCAGCAGGGCAACCTGAAACGAGCGTCCGCGCAGCAGTTTGTGCGCATGTTTGTTGGTCTGCCCGCCCTCGGCAAAAATGAAGTTCTGGATACCGAAAAAGTCACCCTGTACCAGCAGGAATTTTTTGTCATCCCAACCGGATCTGGACTTGAGTGAGTCTGCCGTTTCCAGCTGGTGAGCGTGATGCCAGCGCCATAACGCCGCAGCCAATGCCGCCGTTGCCTTGGAATGGTCGTAAAGCGAAACTTCCGGCTTCACACCAAATGCGGTCGCGGCAGGAATGGCGTGCGTCATAGTCAACCACAACGCGTCGAAGTGATCCAGCCAGAGTGGCAGATTGTCGCGGTGGGATTTTGGAATATCTTTTAATCCGGCAAGCAACTGATTCCACAGCGCCTTATACTCATCCTGTGCCGATTTATTGTCGGCAGGCGTGCAGTCCTGTTTGGGAAACATAGCTTGAGGCGAGAGAGGCTTGAGCGGATAACGCCATTTGAGGCTGCCTTCGATGATCTCGCCCTTGCCGATTTGCTCGAAGAGCGTGAGCAAACGAGCGCAGTAATGGTTATCGCGTTCCTTGAGGTTGTTGTATTCTACCTCGAACTTATCGCGCTCAAAGCCGGAGGCAACCCGGTCGGCGGTAGCAATGACCCATTGCAAAAAGGTCTCCGGTTTGTGATGAGCCGCTGCGGCATTGACGGCGGAGTCAGGGAATTGGCTATCGCCTGCCGGTATCTTGAAAGGTTCGCAGTCACGCTTCAGATTGGGAAAATGAGCTGTTTTCTCCAGTTCATCCCACGCGATGCCGGTATAAGCCGCATGCAGATGACTGAACCATCCGCGCGCATCAGTAAATTCCTTGTGATGAGGGCAATAGAGTTGCTGGTTGCTGTCCAGCGTGTCAGGGCTGACCTCAACTTTGGCTCTTTCGGCCAGTTTGCCCAGGTCGTGCAGGAAGCCACAGAGTGCCACGCGGGAAGTTGCGTCAAGCATATTCGATTCACCTTTAAAGATTTTATTCAGAATAGTCGAGTCAATCCGCGCAATCAACGATGGCAAGCTTGCCATTCAACGCTCGAACAGCTATCACGCGCACTGCTACCGATGCGAAGTCTACCTTAAACAGGACTGGAGCTTACTAAACAGGAACAAAAAAGGTGGATACTGGCAAAGGATTTTCAAGCAAAAAACCCGCTCAGAATGAGTTCTTCGGTGAGCGACCGATAATCGGCAGCGCCCGTGCTGTGCGCTTCATATTCAAATACGTCCTGCCCGTGCATCGGGCTAGTCGCCAAAGCGACATTCTCGCCTATGCGGGTATGACAAACCTGCGACCCAAATTGATTTTTGAGCTTGTCGTAGATGTCGTAGGATAGTTTTCGCCTCGAGTCGAAACGCGTAACGAGTATCCGGCGCGGTATCTTGCGTTTGAGTTTGATTTCCAGCACGTTGAGCGCACTGTCCAGGCGATGCACGCCTTGCAATGACAAGAAATCGGCGGACACTGGAATCAGCACCCGATCGGCTGCCAGCAAGGCATTTAAGGTGAGTACGCCCAGCATCGGGCAGCAATCTATCAATATCGGCGCACCTGTTAATGCTAATTCTTCCTGCAATCCATGTCTTAGCAGCGTTGCCGCCTGCGGGTCACCGCCCAGCAAGGCATCTATTTTTGCCAATTCGAGAGCCGCAGGAATGAGTTGCCAGCCTCGCGCAGTATCCTGTAACAGATTGGCCAGCGGTTTTTTTTGCTTGAAAAATGCGGCGATGCTGTTATCTGTCGTGATGTGCTTAATCCCGCTGGACAGAGTCAAGTGTCCTTGCGGGTCTAAATCCAGTGCGATGGGGGACGACTGCGCAATATAGAGCGCAGCCGTTATGTTCAGACAAGTAGTGGTTTTCCCTACCCCGCCTTTTTGATTAAATACGGCGATTACCGCCATTTTTCACCCCGATAAATAGGGTGACCGACCCGCGCTTATTCCACGGTGACTGACTTGGCGAGATTTCTCGGCTTGTCTACATCGGTACCCTTTTGCAATGCGACGTAATATGCCAGCAACTGCAATGGAATGGTATGCAGAATAGGGCTTAAATACCCCGCGTGTTCGGGCATTTGCAAGACATGCACGCCTTCTGTTTCACTGATATGGCTATCAGAATCGGCAAATACATATAACTCACCGCCACGCGCACGAACTTCCTGTAGGTTGGATTTCAGCTTTTCCAGCAAGACATCGTTTGGTGCCACCGATATGACGGGCATATCCTTGTCTACCAGCGCCAGAGGGCCATGCTTTAATTCACCTGCCGGGTAAGCTTCGGCGTGAATGTAGGAGATTTCCTTGAGCTTGAGGGCACCCTCCAGCGCAATCGGGTAATGCAGACCTCTACCCAAAAATAGTGCATGTTGTTTATCCGCAAATTGTTCTGCCAGCAGGGCAATCTTTGGTTCCATATCCAGCACTTTTTGTACCGCGCTGGGTAGATGGCGCAAGGCGTGCAAGTACTGCTGCTCTTGCACGAGATGGCCACGTTGCTTCGCCAATACCAGGGTAAGCAAGAACAACGCAACGAGTTGTGTCGTGAATGCCTTGGTTGAAGCTACGCCAATTTCAGGTCCGGCGCGTGTCAAAAAGCGTAGTTTGGAAGCTCTGACCAATGCGCTCTCAGGAACATTGCATATTGCCAGAGTGTGTGGGTGACCCAGTGCCTTGGCATGATTCAGGGCGGCTAAGGTATCGGCAGTCTCACCCGATTGCGAAAGCACTACCACCAGCGACTTGGGATTGGGAACGCTGGTGCGATAGCGGTACTCACTGGCGATTTCCACTGTGCAGGGTATCCGGGCGATTTCCTCCAGCCAGTAACGTGCTACCAAGCCTGCGTGATAGCTGGTGCCGCAAGCAAGAATCAGGATGCTATTGACCTCCGCAAATGACTTTTCAGCTTCAGAGCCAAAGATATTTGGTGAAATGGATAGGCTGTTGCAGACAGATTCCAGCGTATCGGCGATGGCTTGGGGTTGCTCGTGAATTTCTTTTTGCATGTAATGGCGATAATTGCCTAATTGCACACTTTCATTGCTTATCTCACTAACCTGGACAGGGCGTACCACCAGGTTACCTGTCAAGTCGAATATGCGGTAACTTTGGCGCTGAATCTCTACTACATCGCCTTCTTCCAGATAGATAACCCGGTTGGTAACGGGTAGTAACGCCGATACATCCGAAGCCACAAAATTTTCACCGATACCGACTCCCATCAGCAACGGGCTACCGCGTCTGGCGCAAATTAGTTGATCTGTATTGTCTGCCGCAATCACGCCCAGCGCATATGCACCCACCAACTCAGTGAGCGCCATTTGTGTGGACACCAACAATGAATTGCCATGCACATAATTATTGTGTATCAGGTGGGCGATGACTTCAGTATCAGTTTCCGATGTAAAAACATAGCCTTCGGTGATGAGACGTGCGCGCAACGCTTCATAATTCTCAATAATGCCGTTATGCACTACGGCAATCAGGTCATTGCTCTGATGGGGATGAGCGTTTTCTATACTGGGCGCACCATGTGTCGCCCATCGAGTGTGTGCTATGCCAATCCAGCCTTGTGTCGCGGCACTTTTCTCTGCAAGTTCTGCCACACGGCCTGTGCTGCGCACGCGATCCAACTGACTATCATGCCCAACTACCAGCCCTGCCGAGTCATAACCCCGATATTCCAGTCGCTGCAATCCTTCAAGAAGGATGGGGACAACATTACGCTGCGCAATAGCGCCTACGATTCCACACATATTCATACTCCTGTTGATTGCTGTGATGCAGAACTTGCCGCTTGATTACTTAGGCTGTTTCGCCGGTCGCTGCCATCCGTTGATAGTAATCTGCCTGGAACGTGACAAGGTAAGTTCTCCAGCGGGCGTATCGCGGGTAATAGTAGATCCGGCACCGATGGTTGATCCGCTTGCGACCGTTACCGGTGCGACTAGTTGCGTGTCAGAGCCAATGAACACATCATCCTCGATGATGGTGCGAAACTTGTTCGCGCCGTCATAATTGCAGGTAATCGTACCCGCTCCTATATTCACCCTGCGCCCTATCGTACTATCTCCGATGTAGCTCAGATGGTTCGCCTTACTGGACTGGGCAATTTCGCTATTTTTGATTTCCACAAAATTACCCACATGGACATCATCGTGTAATTTGCTGCCGGGTCGAAGCCGGGCATAAGGTCCGATGCGGCAATCGGCACCTGCGATACTACTGTCTATGTGACTGAACGGAGCAATTTGTGTACCCTCGGCCAGGAGGGAATTTCTAATAATGCAATAAGCACCAATTTTTACATTGTTCCCTAAACTGACTTCACCTTCAAATATACAACCCACATCAATTTCTACGTCAAGACCACAGACCAGTTTGCCGCGAACATCAATACGCGCAGGATCGGCCAGTGTGACCCCCTGTACCATCAGTCTGTTTGCTTCAACCTGCTGCCAGCTCCGTTCAAGTACCGCCAGTTGAGTTTTGCTGTTAATTCCATGTATTTCCCACTCATCAGCAGGTTGCACGGTATGAACTGCTACACCATCTGCAACCGCCATGCCGACTATATCCGTCAGATAATATTCACCTTGTGAATTGTTATTCTCCAGCTTCGCCAGCCAATTTCTCAGGAATTGAGTAGGTGCGAGCATGATGCCGGTATTCACCTCATTGATTTCACGCTGCTCGGCGGTGGCATCTTTTTCTTCCACAATACTTACGACATCAGCTTGCTCGTTTCGCACGATACGCCCATATCCCGTAGGATTGGCAAGATTAACAGTCAATACGGTAAGCCCCGCGCCCGCTTGTTGCATCTGGTGGAGTGTTTTGTGCTGGATCAACGGCACATCTCCGTACAATATCAGCGTTTGACTGTCATCGGATAGCAAAGGCATGGCCTGTTGCACGGCATGGCCGGTTCCAAGTTGAGGTTCTTGAATCACGAAGTTTGCGTTAGTTGAGGATGCAAGTGCCTTGGGTACGGATTCACCGCCGTGTCCATACACCACGCAAATTTTTAGGGGATTAAGCAACTGCGCACAATCAAGAACATGCTGAACCAAAGGCTTTCCGGCAAGGTTATGCAACACCTTAGGAAGGTTAGAGTACATGCGGGTACCTTTTCCGGCAGCCAGAATAACGATGTTTAAAGGATTCATATTTAGCCTATAGAAGTTCGCTGATTATAAACAAATAATTTCAATTATGGTTGAGTTAACTTGGGTTCTATTGCTGCAATTTGATGCGGGGAAAAATCCTAGAAATGGCAGTTGACCGTTCTACCTCCTTGTTAATTGAATAAATTTAATGGAATTATTAAGGATGCCAAGCCCTTCAATTGGGTGAGTTTGCTACGAACCGGATTGTAAAATTTGTGTGGCACATTGCGTCGTTGCAACGCCTGGCACAGCACCCCAAGGGGGGCCATGCAAGCATTGCGCCGACAGGCGAAAGCTCGCAAAATTGCACACTCAAGCTCGTCCAACTGCCATGTCAAGGATAATTGCGCAATTCAGAAACAAAAAAAGCAGCCGAAGCTGCTTTTTTTGGTTTGTTTGCGATTAGTGGGACGTATGTTTACGAATTTGCTGAATAGCTCGCAATTGAGCGATTGCTTCGGCAAGTTCGGCTTGGGCGTGTGCGTAATCAATATCGGAAGTACGATTTTTCAGCGCCTCTTCCGCAGCTCGCTTGGCTTCTATCGCACGAGACTCATCCAGATCTTTGCCACGAATTGCGGTATCTGCAAGTATCGTAACTACATCTGGCTGAACTTCAAGCATTCCACCGGACACATAAATCAACTCTTCCTGTGCCTGATCCGGGCGCTTGATGCGCACAGAACCAGGTTTAATGCGCGTCAACAGTGCGGCATGACGCGGATAAATACCTAGTTCACCCATCTGGCCAGGAACAATGACTATTTCAGCCAGGCCGGAGAAGAGAGACTCTTCCGCGCTTACTACGTCAACATGAACTGTCATTGCCATTTGGATCACCTCTATTAAAGCGTCTTGGCTTTTTCAATTGCCTCTTCGATAGCACCGACCATATAGAACGCTTGTTCTGGCAAGTGATCGTATTCGCCTTCAACAATACCCTTGAAACCTTTGATGGTGTCCTTTAAAGAAACATATTTACCTGGGCTACCGGTAAATACTTCAGCCACATGGAAAGGTTGTGACAGGAAGCGTTGAATCTTGCGAGCACGAGAAACAGCCAGTTTATCTTCAGGTGCCAGTTCATCCATACCCAAAATTGCGATAATGTCGCGCAATTCTTTGTAACGTTGCAAGGTTTGTTGTACGCCACGCGCTACTGAGTAGTGTTCAGCACCAACAACCAAAGGATCGAGTTGGCGTGAACTTGAATCGAGCGGATCCACTGCCGGATAAATACCTAAAGATGCGATGTCGCGAGACAGCACAACGGTCGAATCCAAGTGCAAGAAGGTAGTCGCAGGAGCGGGGTCGGTCAAGTCATCTGCCGGAACATAAACAGCTTGAACGGAAGTGATCGAACCTACTTTTGTAGAAGTAATACGCTCTTGTAAACGACCCATTTCCTCAGCCAACGTAGGTTGATAACCCACGGCGGAAGGCATGCGACCCAACAAGGCAGAAACTTCAGTTCCGGCCAGTGTGTAGCGATAAATATTATCCACAAAGAACAGGATGTCGCGACCTTCGTCACGGAACTTTTCAGCCATGGTCAAACCGGTCAGCGCCACGCGCAGACGGTTACCAGGCGGTTCGTTCATTTGACCAAAGACCATGGAAACTTTGTCCAGAACGTTGGAATCTTTCATTTCGTGATAGAAGTCGTTACCTTCACGGGTACGCTCACCTACACCAGCGAAAACTGACAACCCGCTGTGTTGCTTGGCGATATTGTTAATCAGTTCCATCATATTCACGGTCTTGCCTACACCTGCACCACCGAACAGACCGACTTTACCGCCTTTAGCAAACGGGCAAACCAAGTCAATCACCTTGATACCAGTTTCCAGCAAATCAACAGAAGGTGAAAGTTCATCAAACTTAGGCGCTTTTTGGTGAATCGCACGACGCTCTTCACAAGGAATTTCACCTGCGTCGTCAATTGGGCGACCCAGTACGTCCATGATACGACCCAAGGTACCCACACCGACAGGAACGCTGATGGGATTATGGGTATTCACTACCGACATTCCGCGCTTCAAGCCGTCGGATGAACCCATTGCAATCGTACGAACGACACCGTCGCCCAACTGCTGTTCCACTTCAAACGTCAAACCGGCTTCAACAAGCGAACCGGCATCGGCATTCAGCGTCAGTGCATCATAAATCTTCGGCATCTGATCGCGTGGAAATTCGATGTCAACCACCGCACCGATACACTGAACAATCTTTCCTTGAGTCATTTTAAAATTCCCCGTCTAAAATAATTTTGTAATTTACTGCTATTGCGTTGAAAGCGATTAACCTACCGCTGCGGCACCGCTACAGATTTCAGAAATCTCACGGGTAATGGCAGCCTGACGAGCCTTGTTATAAACCAGCTTGAGGTCGGCGATAACCGACTTGGCATTATCAGAAGCAGCCTTCATCGCAACCATACGTGAGCTTTGCTCAGATGCCATGTTTTCGACGACACCTTGGTACACCAACGATTCGATATAGCGCAGCAACAATTCATCAATCACATCTTTGGCTTCTGGTTCATAAATATAGTCCCAGTTACCATCTGCGCTGCCCATTTTCTCACCGGTCAAGGGCAACAATTGCTCAATACACGGCTCTTGTTTCATGGTATTTACAAAGTGGTTATAGCAGATATGAATCTCATCTACTTCACCGGCAACATAGGCATCCAGCATGACTTTAGTTGCACCAATCAGATTTTCCATGTGAGGCACATCACCCAGCCCTGTCAGGTGTGACTTCACTTCTGCGTTGATGCGGTTCATGAACCCCAGCCCCTTGTTGCCGATTGCGCTTACCGTAACAGCCTTGCCTTCACTCTCCCATGTTTTCATATGGGCAACTGCCAAGCGCAATACGTTGGTATTTAAACCCCCGCACAGCCCCTTGTCAGAAGTAATGACTATCACTCCAACCTTTTTGAGGTTGTCGCGTTTAACCAGATACGGATGTTTATATTCCGGATTGGCGCGTGAAAGATGAGCTGCAACATTACGTATCTTTTCTGCATATGGACGCGCTGCACGCATACGTTCCTGCGCCTTGCGCATCTTGGCTGCTGCAACCATTTCCATAGCGCGCGTAATCTTGCGTGTATTTTCTACACTCTTGATTTTTGTGCGGATCTCTTTACTGCCAGCCATCTCTCACCCCTGCCTTATAACCAGCCACTTGGCAACCGGGTTAGGATTGCTCAGCGGATGGCTCGTTGTTTTATCAGTAAACCGCTGTTGCCTTGAACTCTTCAATCGCAGCAGACAACAATTTTTCATTGTCTCCGTTCAGATCCTTACTGGACTCAATTGCATCCATCAGGGTCTTTTGCTTTGATTTCAAATAAGATTGCAAGGAAGACTCAAACGCGAGCGCTTTGCTGACTTCAACATCATCAAAGTAACCTTTGTTCACGGAGAACAGTGTCACAGCCATATCGGCTACCGACAATGGGCAGTATTGCAACTGCTTCATCAACTCGGTAACTAAACGACCACGTTCAAGTTGTTTGCGAGTTGTTTCATCCAGATCAGACGCGAACTGCGCAAAGGCTGCCAACTCACGATATTGAGCCAAGGCCAGACGTACACCGCCACCCAGTTTCTTGATAACTTTGGTCTGAGCCGCACCGCCTACACGAGATACCGAAATACCAGCGTTAATCGCGGGACGAATACCTGCGTTAAACAAGTCTGTTTCCAGGAATATCTGTCCATCGGTAATTGAAATGACGTTCGTTGGAACGAATGCGGATACGTCACCACCTTGTGTTTCGATGATAGGCAAGGCTGTCAAAGAACCTGTTTTCCCTTTAACTTCACCCTTGGTGAAGGCTTCGACGTAGTCAGCACTTACACGTGCAGCACGTTCGAGCAAACGGGAATGCAGGTAGAACACATCACCGGGATACGCCTCACGACCGGGGGGACGACGCAACAGCAGTGAAATTTGGCGATATGCCCAAGCCTGCTTTGTCAGGTCATCGTAAACAATCAGTGCATCCTGACCACGGTCACGGAAGTATTCGCCCATCGTACAGCCCGCATACGGTGCCAAAAATTGCATCGCGGCGGAATCAGAAGCAGTCGCAGCAACTACGATGGTGTAACCCATCGCGCCATGCTCTTCCAGCTTGCGAACCACGTTAGCGATCGTTGAGGCTTTCTGACCGATAGCAACGTAGATACAGGTCATGTTTTGACCCTTCTGGTTGATGATCGCATCAATGGCAACAGCGGTTTTACCCGTTTGACGGTCGCCGATAATCAATTCCCGCTGACCGCGACCGACTGGAACCATGGCATCAATTGATTTGAGACCTGTTTGTACAGGTTCATCAACCGATTTACGTTGAATCACACCCGGTGCAAGTTTTTCAATCTTGTCCGTCATCTTGGTGTTGATCGGGCCTTTACCATCAATTGGCTGCCCCAACGAGTCAACGACACGACCACATAATTCAGGTCCTACCGGCACTTCAAGAATGCGACCCGTGCATTTGACCGTGTCACCTTCGGTGATGTGTTCGTATTCACCCAGAATAACTGCACCTACCGAGTCACGTTCCAGATTCAATGCCAAACCATACACGTTGCCAGTAAATTCCAGCATTTCACCTTGCATAACATCGGATAAACCGTGCACTCGCACGATACCGTCAGTCACACTAACGACAGTACCTTCAGTACGGGCTTCAGTCAGTGTTTCAAAGTTTTCTATGCGACTGCGAATCAAATTACTAATTTCAGAAGGGTTGAGCTTCATCTGCTTTTCCTTATTTCGTTATATCAGTCATCAAGCCAGGGCGTTTGTGAGCTCGGCAAGACGTGTATGCGCGGAACCGTCAATTACTTTGTCGCCGGCACGAATCACTACGCCACCCAAAAGGGCTTTATCAATTTTGCAACTCAGCTTAATCTCACGTTCCATACGCGCTCTGAGGGCGGCAGAAATTTTCTGCTGTTGCGCATCACTGAGCTCGAAAGCCGAAACCACCGTTACCTCCACAAACTTCTCAGCTTCGGCACGCAGCCCCTCGAACATTGCCGCGATCTCTGCAGAAACACAGAGACGACCGCTTTCAACAAGCACACGAATAAAATTTATCTGCTGTTTGTTAAGTTGCTTCCCGCACAACTCCAAAATTATAGGTTCAATCTTGGTTTTTGAGAGACGCGGATTGCCTACTGCAGATTGCACTTCAGGATTTGACATCAACTCTGCAAGGCGGAGCAGCGTTGCAGACCAGCCTTTCAAATCGCCGAGTTTCTGTGCTTCATCAAACGCTGCCTGAGCGTATGGACGGGCTATGGTATTGGCTTCTGACATAACGTTTAGATTTCCGCGACGAGTTTTTCAAGCAAATCATTGTGAGCTTTTGCGTCAATTTCGCGACCAAGAATTTTTCCAGCCCCAGCCAGAGCAATCGCGGATACTTGTGTACGCAGTTGTTCTTTGGCACGAAACACTTCTTGATCAATCTCAGCTTTAGCACCCGCGATAATGCGATCACCTTCAACTTTAGCTTGCGTCTTGGCTGCTTCTACGATTTCACTCGCACGCTTATCGCCGCCCACCAATATATCCGCTGCTTTTTCTTTTGCTTCGCGAATAATCTCGGCAGAACGCTTTGCTGCCATTTCCAGATCATGCTTTCCACGCTCACCAGCAGCCAAGCCATCAGCAATCGTTTTTTGGCGAGTTTCAATTGCATTCATCAACGGCGGCCAGATGAACTTAGCCGTAAACCATATCAATACGGCAAACGTCAAAGCCTGTGCAATTAGTGTAAAAGTAATATCCATTTCAGCTCCTTACGTCGGCCATTACTACTTTGGCCAGGATCAAACTAGTGAACAACGCTTAACAGTGGGTTTGCAAAAGCGAACATCATTGCCAAACCAACACCGATAATGAAGGAAGCATCAATCAGACCCAGCAACAGGAATACTTTACCCTGCAAAGTTGAAATCATTTCAGGTTGGCGAGCCGCACCATCCAGGAAACTGCTACACATAATACCGATACCGATACAAGCGCCAGCAGCACCCAGTCCGATGATCAGGCCAATACCAACGCCTGTATATGCTTGAATCAGTGCCAAAAATTGCATGTTGTCCATCGTGTTTCCTTTCAATTTACTAACAGTGGTTAAAAAAATACTTGTACTTAAAACTAGTGGCTTTCATGCGCCATTGCAATATATACAACAGTCAACATCATGAAGATGAAGGCCTGCAGCACGACAATCAAGATGTGAAAGATTGCCCATCCGGCACCCAACAGCGCACCAAATATCGTTCCTGCCAAGCCAGTAGCGGCCCACATTCCCAGCAGCAGAAATATGATCTCACCCGCATACATGTTACCGAACAGACGCAAAGAATGAGAAAGCGGCTTTGAAACATATTCGATCAGGTTAAACAGGAAGTTGGCAGGCCAAACCAGGGGATGCGAGCCAAAAGGAGCGCAAAACAGCTCATGTATCCATCCGCTAAAACCTTTTACTTTAATGCTGAAGAAAATCATTAGAAACCATACAGCCAGCGCCAGCGCGAAGGTCGTGTTGATATCCGAGGTCGGAACCGCGCGCCAGTGTTCCTGACCAAACACATGCTCATAAATCCAAGCCATCACATCAATTGGCAAGAAGTCCATGGCATTCATCATCAAAACCCAGACGAATACAGTCAATGCCAAGGGAGCGACAAATTTGCTGCGATCACCATGGAATAGCCCCTTGACCTGATCGTCAACAAATTCAAACAGCAGCTCAATGGCTGCCTGGCGCTTGGTTGGCACACCCATTGTTGCGCCACGAACTACCCACCACAACAGTCCAAACGTAAGCAAACCCAATATACCGGCCGTTACCAACGTATCCATATGCAAAGACCAGAAAGTACTGTCTCCGATGGATTGTGAATTAAAGGTAAGGTGATGAGTGATATAGCTAGAGGGTGTTAGAGCTTGTTCGGTTGACATTCAATATCCAGTTATTATTTATTATTCCCTACGGCTCCCAGTCCTGCACCAGATACCAGTACAGATACCGCTAACCCACCTATCAGAGCCAAAGGAACTAGCCCGTCATAAAGTTTAAATATCGCCAACAACTGCACTGATATTACCATCACTTTGGCTATTTCAGCCTTGAGCAATGCAATCAGTACACCGCCTGCAGATTGGTCAACACGACTGCGAGTCATCACCACACCCACATAGCCGCCAACTACGGCTGAGATTCCACCCAAAAAGGAAGAAATTGCTGCGTGAACGCTTATAAATAGTAATGAGGCTATGCCTATGGTCAACGTCGCTATTATTTGCCAGCGCGCTGCCTTTTCAAAGGCTTGTTTTATGGTTATTTTTGTTTCGTTCATCTCGGCAACATGATTCAAATTTTTTGTACCGAGGTTTTTGAATTGTCGGCATTGTCTTTGATTCCATCAGCCAAAGTCAAGCCCTTCTAACTAAATTTTTTGCAAGTTGGCAATCAACTCGTCCAATTGTTCGTGATTTACATAGTCAATGACCAATTGCCCCGCGCCCTTGTTTTTTTCTTTTATCGTAACATTCGTCCCCATGCGTTCGGACAATTCTTCCTGTAAACGCAATACATCACGGCTTTTTACGGTAATTTGACGTGGCTGACTGGTTTCAGGATTTAACCATTTCTGTATCAATTTTTCCGTTTCTCGCACGGACAAACCTTCCAGGCAGATTTTGTTTGCCGCAGCGATTTGTCTGGCTCCATCCAGGCTTAATAGCGCGCGTCCATGCCCCATATCCAATGCTCCGGACATTATTTTCATCTGAATTTCATCAGGAAGTTTGAGCAAACGTAACAAATTGCTTGCGGCGCTGCGTGATCGTCCCACTGCATCAGCGGCAAGCTGGTGCGTCATTTTAAACTCGTCTATCAACCGCTTGATGCCGGCCGCCTCTTCGAGCGGATTAAGATTCTCGCGCTGGATATTCTCAATTAACGCCATCGCTAGGGCAGCGTTGTCTGGAACGCTGCGCACCAGCACGGGTACATGAGAAAGGCCTGCCAGCTGCGCGGCGCGCCAACGGCGTTCCCCGGCGATTATTTCGTAACTACTATCTTCGAGCTGCCGCACCAGAATGGGCTGCATCACTCCCTGCGCTTTGATGGAAGATGCCAGACTGTTCAAGGACGCTTCGTCCATCTGTGAACGTGGCTGATACTTTCCAGGCTTGAGCAGCGACACATTCAACTCGCGAAGCACATCGTCTTTTTCGCTTTTCCCGCCTGATAACAATGCATCCAGCCCGCGCCCCAAGCCTTTTTGTGGTTTTGTCATGATGGTTTTCCCTTTATTGTGGCTTGGCTGAATGCGCCTGGTTGGCCAACAACTCGGCGGCTAATGCCAGATAAGCCTGAGTTCCCTTGGATGCCTTGTCATGGTAAAGCACCGGAACTCCATAACTAGGTGCTTCCGCCAGGCGAATGTTGCGCGGAATCACGGTACGATATACCTTATCGCCAAAATGTTGCTGCAACTGATCCGATACTTGCTGCGCCAGCGTGTTTCTTGGATCAAACATGGTACGCAACAGACCCTCGATTTCCAGCACCGGGTTCAGGCTGGCTCGCACTCTACGGATAGTGTTGACCAGATCACTCAATCCTTCCAAGGCATAGTATTCGCACTGCATCGGTATCATCACCGATTTCGCCGCACATAATCCGTTTAAAGTCAAAAGGTTAAGTGCTGGAGGGCAATCTATCAGAACGTAATCATAATTTTCTGCCACACGGTCAATCTCGTCTTTCAAACGCATTTCCCGATGGGCTAAATTCACCAGTTCAACTTCTGCACCCGCCAAATCCCGATTAGCCGGCAGCACAAAATATTGCCCTATCTCGGATTTTTTGATCACTTCGCCCACCGTTTTGCTGCCTAGCAACACATGGTAAACGCTCAGCTCCAGATCACGTTTCTCAATACCGCTGCCCATGGTTGCATTACCCTGAGGATCAAGATCAACCAGTAATACACGCTGCTTGGCGGCGGCCAGGCTGGCTGCCAGATTCACGGTTGTTGTGGTTTTACCTACCCCACCTTTCTGGTTGGCTATGGCCATTATCTTGGTCATTGAGTCTGCTCCTCTTTATTTCTGGCAATAACTAAACTACGCGCAGCATCCAGACCTGGCACACATAACGTGATGACTTGTTCAACCAGGTAGTTATTCGGCACATTGGCCAACTCCTGTTCAGGCAACCCCTTCATCGCAACCCAACCGCCATGCTGCGCAAGCAGATGGCTCGTAATTTGCAGGAAATCCCCCAACTCGGTAAACGCGCGGGAAATAATCCCATCAAACTTATCTGTTACCGTAAATTCTTCCACCCTTGCACAACAAACCGACACATTCTTTAGCCCCAACTCGATAATCGCCTGCTGGACAAAACCGGTTTTTTTGCTGTTGCTGTCCAGCAAAGTCACGCTCCAATCCGGGTGGGCGATGGCCAGCACGAGTCCAGGCAAACCTGCCCCGCAACCGACATCCAGCCAACGTCCCGCCCAAAGATGAGGCAACACCGCCAGACTATCCAGTAAGTGGTGGCTGACCATCTGCGCGGGATCACGGATTGCGGTCAAGTTGTAAACCTTGTTCCACTTCACCAGCAAAGCCAGATAATCCAGCAACTTGTTCTGTGTCTGACAGTCAATTTTCAAACCCAGTCGAAGGATGCCACTGTTTAATTCTTCTGCCAGTTTCATGCGCTTATCTCACCCGCCTTGGCATCCCGGAAACCGCGCTTGAGATGAACCAACAATAATGAAATCGCGGCGGGAGTAATACCGGCAATGCGCGCCGCTTGGCCTATCGTTTCAGGCTTGAATTGATTGAGTTTTTGTTTTGCCTCTATGGATAGCCCGCGAACTTGGCTGTAATCCAGATTATCCGGCAAACGCATTACCTCATTGTGACTATTGCGCGCTATTTCCTCATCTTGGCGCTCAATATAGCCTTGATACTTGGCCTGTATTTCTACTTGCTCGGCCACCTTCTCGTCCTCTACTGCGACACCCGCACCAGGCAAAGTAAGCAATCCGGCGTAATTTACATTGGGTCGTCGCAGCAACTCGTAAAGTGAATACTCCCGCTCTATATTTTTGCCCAGTACGCGCAACGCATCCTCAAGCGGCAAATGATGCGGGTTTACCCATGTACTGCGCATACGCTGCTCTTCCAGAACAATCGCCTCACGCTTTTTCTCGAAGGCGCGCCATCGTGCATCATCAACGACACCCAATTTTCTTCCCGTTTCAGTCAAACGCAGATCGGCATTGTCTTCGCGCAATTGCAAACGGTATTCGGCACGACTGGTAAACATGCGATAAGGTTCAGTTACCCCCTGGGTAATCAAGTCGTCCACCAACACCCCCAGATACGCTTCGTCGCGACGCGGACACCACGCTTCCATTTCGCGAACCTGGAGCGATGCATTCAAGCCCGCCAACAAACCCTGTGCCGCAGCTTCTTCGTAACCCGTCGTGCCGTTAATTTGTCCGGCAAAAAATAACCCGCGTATCGCCTTGGTCTCCAAAGAGTTTTTTAATCCTGAAGGATTGAAAAAATCATACTCAATCGCATAGCCGGGTCGCAAAATGTGCGCATTTTCCAAGCCTTTAATGGAACGCACTAATTCGAGCTGCACATCGAACGGCAAACTGGTTGAAATCCCGTTCGGATAGACCTCGTGCGTAGTCAATCCTTCTGGTTCCAGAAAAATCTGGTGTGAATTTTTATCGGCGAAACGGGTAATTTTGTCTTCAATTGAAGGACAGTAACGCGGTCCTATTCCCTCAATGACACCGGTAAACATAGGCGAACGATCCAGTCCACCGCGAATAATGTCATGCGTCCGTTCATTCGTATCGGTAATCCAGCAAGGCATTTGCCGGGGATGTTGCGCCGCATTGCCCATAAAGGAAAACACCGGCACCGGAACATCCCCCGCCTGCTCGCGCAACAGCGCGTAATTGATAGTACGTCCGTCAATGCGCGGCGGTGTACCTGTTTTCAGGCGCCCTACCGGCAGTTGCAACTCGCGCAGGCGATGCGCCAGACTGATCGAGGGAGGGTCTCCCGCACGCCCCGCCTGATAATTTGCCTGTCCCACATGCACCAATCCGCCCAGAAAAGTACCGGCGGTCAACACTACCGTTTTTGCCTTAAAGCGCAGTCCGAGCTGGGTAACGACACCGGTAACTTTGTCCTGCTCCACCAGCAAATCATCAACCGCCTGTTGAAACAACCAGAGATCGGGCTGATTTTCCAGACGCGAACGGATTGCCTGCTTGTAAAGCATACGGTCAGCTTGCGCGCGCGTAGCGCGCACTGCGAAGCCTTTGCTGGAATTGAGGATGCGGAACTGGATGCCGCCTTCATCGGTCGCCATCGCCATTGCTCCGCCAAGCGCATCTACCTCTTTGACCAAGTGCCCCTTACCTATTCCGCCGATGGAAGGGTTGCACGACATCTGACCCAGGGTCTCGATATTGTGACTCATTAACAAGGTCTTACAACCGGAACGCGCGCTGACCAGCGCGGCCTCGGTTCCGGCATGGCCGCCGCCCACCACAATTACATCGAATACATCAGGAAAATTCATGTCGCCACTGAACAAAAAGGGAGGCGCATCATACAACAGACCGAACACAATCCGAAATATGCTGTTTCACGTGGAACACCTACAATTATTTCCCGATACAGAAGCGACTGAATATTTCGCCCAAAAGATCGTCGGCAGTAAACCTGCCAGTGATGCTGTTCAAAGCTTGCTGGGCGAGACGTAACTCCTCGGCAAATAGTTCCGGCATATTCACCTGCAAAGATGCGTGGTCGAGGTGGGTCTGTGCCAGATTTAACGCAATTAAATGGCGTTCTCTGGCAATAAACGCACTGCTTTCCTGATTATTCCAGCCAATCAGTTTGAGCAATTGATCGCGAAACTGTTCGATTCCCTCCCCCGTCTTGGCGGAAATGTATATGCCTTCTTCCCTCTGCGCATCAGGCATATCCTTAATCAGGTCTGCCTTATTGAACACTTTGAGATGAGGAATGTCTGCGGGAAAGCTGGAGAAAATCTTCCAGTCTTCCTCGCTGCACCCCATGTCGGCATCCAGCAGCAACAAAATCAAATCAGCCTTTAGAACGGCCTGATGGGTGCGCGCCATGCCCATGTTCTCGACTGCATCCCGAGAACTTCGCAGTCCCGCTGTATCCATAATGTGCAACGGCACACCGTGTATTTGTATTGCCTGACGTATCACGTCGCGCGTCGTTCCCGGCACATCGCTGACCAATGCCACCTCTTCACCCGACAGACGGTTTAACAGGCTCGATTTGCCCACATTGGGCCGTCCTACCAGCGCGATATGCGCCCCTTCACGCAGCAGGCTACCCTGTTTCGCCGTGGCGATGATTTGCTGTAGTTTTGTTTGAGCATCGTGCAGCAACTTGTCGCGCAGAGTAGTATCGGAAACATCAATATCCTCTTCTGGAAAGTCCAGCATCGCCTCGGTCAACATGCGCAGACGGAGCAAAACATCCACCAGCACATTGACCGCCGCAGAAAAATCGCCCTGCAAGGAACGTACCGCGCTGCGCGCCGCTTCTGTGGTGGTTGCCGCAATCAGGTCGGCGACACTTTCGGCTTGAGCCAAATCAATTTTGTCATTCAAAAAAGCGCGGCGTGTAAACTCCCCGGGTTCAGCCAGACGTGCGCCCAAGCCAAGACAGCGCTGCAACAGCAATTGCAAAATGGCCGTTCCGCCGTGTCCCTGTAATTCAAGAACATCTTCGCCGGTATAAGAATGCGGTGCAGAAAAATACAAGGCAATGCCCTGATCTATAACCTCACCCTTTTCATCCAGAAAATCACCGTAAGTGGCATGGCGAGGTACTGGCAATTTGCCGAGAACGGCAACTGCGATAGCAGAGATTTCCTTGCCTGAAACACGCACTACGCCGACACCCCCACGGCCTTGCGCCGTGGCGATAGCAGCTATCGGATCAGCGTTTTGCTGCTGCACCCTCTGCCTCTACGTTACGCGTGATATACCACTGCTGCGCGATGGACAAACCATTATTGACAATCGAATACAGCACCAGCCCCGCAGGGAAGAAGAAAAACACCACACTGAATGCAATCGGCATAATCTGCATGACTTTAGCCTGCAAAGGATCAGCCGGAACAGGATTAAGTTTGGATTGCAAATACATACTGGCACCCATGATCAACGGCAAGATATAGTAAGGGTCAGCGGTTGATAAGTCGGTAATCCAGCCAAAGAATGGGGCATAGCGCATCTCGACGCTGGCCAGAATAGACCAATACAAGGCGATAAATACCGGTATCTGGATCAAAACCGGCAGACAGCCGCCCAGCGGGTTGATTTTCTCGGTCTTGTACAAATCCATCATGGCGCGGTTCAGTCGTTCACGATCATCGCCATACTGCTGCTTGATTTTTTCCAGCTTGGGAGCAACCAGACGCATCTTGCCCATGGAACGGTAACTGGCCGCCGACAATGGAAAAAATGCTAATTTAATCAACAAGGTAAGCAGAATAATCGCCACTCCCCAGTTTTGCACAATGCCATGCAGGAAAGTCAGCATCAAAAAAATAGGAGTCGCCAAAACGGTCAGCCAGCCATAATCCACCGACAACCCCAATCCTGGCGCAATATCGTTGATTGAAGACTGGGCAGGTCCCGCGTAAAGAGCGACATTTACAAGAGATTTTTGTCCCGCCGCGATTGCCGGTACGGGTATAACCACCCCCGCTGAATACAAACCACTCTCCAGTTTGCGCGTGAAATACTCGCGATTGGTTTTTTGCTCAGGAATCCAGGCTGCCACAAAATAATGCTGCAACATACCTATCCAGCCGTTATTTGCTTCCTTTGGATAGGCAACCTTGGCTTTATCAATATCTGAAAATGCGACTTTTTGGAATTTTTCCTGCTCCGTATACACCGCAGGTCCGGTGTAAGTTGGCACCATCTTGGAACCCCCTACAGGTTCTTCACTATCCCGAATAAACTGATAATAAGCCGAGGTATTGATTGCCACACTGCTGTTGTTTTCTATTTGATAAGCAACATCAATTACATAGCTGCTTTTATGGAAGGTTAACAGTTTGGTAACTTGAACGCCGCCCACGCTTTCGGCAACCAGCTTTACCTGAATCTGCTCGGCATTATCCTTGAGTTCGTAACTATCCTGAGTGCTGGTAAAAATACTATTGTGATTCGGCATCCCTGCGCCCAGCAAACCTGACTGAGCAACATAAGTAGGTTTTCCCTCACCTTTCTGGAATAGCACAAAATTTTTATTTTTATCCTGGGCAGCGGGTTGTTTAAGAAAATCCAGTTGCAGAATATCTCCGCCTACGCTGCTGATATCGGCTTCCAGAAAATCCGTTTTAACCTTGATAATTTTCCCGGTTGCCTGCTTTGCCGACTGCTCAACAATCGCCGCTTGTGCTGCGACGCTGGCTGCCTTGGTGGTTGCTACCGGTAAATCAGATTTTACGGATGCAGTCTGAGTTTGCTGAGCCAACTCTGGATGCTGGTAACGTTGCCAGCCATCCCACACCATCATCAGTGAAAACGAAAAAATTAAAAACAGGAAAAGTCTCTGAAAGTCCATGATGGTATTTTGTATTGATTAAGGTATTGGATCGTAGCCACCTGGATGCCAGGGGTTGCAGCGAACTAGACGCTTGATACTCAACCATAAACCTTTTAACAGGCCATGCTTGGTCAACGCTTCACATGCGTAATGTGAACAACTTGGGGTAAAACGACACGAAGGCGGTCTGAGCGGGCTAATAAAATATTGGTAGCCATGTATCACCTTAATCAGGATTCTGCGCATCGTGTGACTACCCGACTAAAAAGTTTACTCAAACTGTTTGTTTTCGCAGCTTTGTCTAATGGTTCGTTTTTACGCACCATGACAACAATATCAATCGCCACAAATTTTATTTTATGTACGCGAAAAAGTTGTCTTATTTCGCGCTTGGCGAGATTTCTGTCTACCGCTCTCGGCATCAGCCTTTTGGCCGCAACGATACCCAGTCTCGCTAATTGCAAATTATTCGGTACAAAAAAAATCTTGAAATAATTGTCTGAAATCATTAATGATTTCAGACAATTATTGTAGCCAACACCGCGCGAAATACGTTGCGCGGCAGTAAAGCTCTGGGGATGCTTAAACAGCGAGTTTTGCACGACCCTTGGCACGGCGCGCACGGATTACCGCTCTACCGGCACGAGTTTTCATGCGAACCAAAAATCCATGGGTGCGTTTTCTTCTAGTTACTGAAGGTTGATATGTGCGTTTCATTGTAATTTATCCTCGGAGGGTCATTAAACGCGGCATTACAATATGTTAGCTTCTTTGTGTCAAGACAAATTTGCTTTGTTGCTTGTGGATAAGTTTTGTTATGGCCTGTAGAATGCAGCCACTTTATAGCTAATTTCCTCACTCTTTCCAGTATATATGCAAGAAAAATCCTTCTGGGATACCTGTTTGCGCTCATTTGAAAAGAGCCTTCCCCCCCAACAATTCAACTCATGGATAAAACCACTCCGGTTATCCAACGACAACGGCTGTCTGGTTTTAACCGCGCCCAATACTTTCACGCTGAAAATTGTTCAAGATCGTTTCTTCCCCGAAATTAAACGTCTGGCGCAACTGACTTACTCGGAAGTACCACCATTCGATTTTCGTATTGAAGAATCAACGGCCAAAAACGCTCCACCCCCACCGCCTGCGGTAGAAAAAAAGAAATTGCCGACGGACAATAAACCGAAAATAGAAACCTCCTTCAGGGGCTACGGAAAGCTCAATCAAAGTTTAACTTTTGAAAATTTCGTCATCGGTAAAGCGAATCAACTGGCCTTTGCAGCCGCTACCCAAGTAGCTGAATTACCTGGAGTTTCTTATAATCCGCTGTTCATTTATGGTGGCGTTGGACTAGGTAAAACACATTTGGCTCAAGCTATAGGCAACCAGATCAGGGTCAATAACCCACAGGCAAAAGTTTGCTACATGCACGCCGAACGCTATGTGGCCGACGTTGTACGAGCCTACCAAACCAATAAATTCGAGGAATTCAAACAGTATTATCACTCTCTGGACGTGCTGCTGATTGATGACATTCAATTTTTCGCCGGTAAGGCAAAAACTCAGGAAGAGTTTTTTTATGCCTTCAACACCCTGGTTGATTCACACAAGCAGGTAATCCTTACCAGCGATACTTTCCCCAAAGAATTAACGGGGCTGGAAAGTCGTCTGATTTCACGTTTCGGCTGGGGATTGACCATCGGCATAGAACCGCCTGAACTGGAAATGCGCGTTGCTATTCTGCTTAAAAAAGCGACTTTAAGCGGCTATGCGCTTAGCGATGCTGTTGCTTTTTTTATTGCCAAACATGTCAATTCAAACGTCAGAGAACTTGAAGGTGCGCTTAAACGCGTGGAAGCTTATACCAAATTTCACAAACGCAGCATTTCTGTTGAAGCGGCAAAAGAGGCACTCAAGGATATTCTGGTCGCTCAAAGCAGACAGATTTCCATTGATAATATTCAAAAAACAGTTGCTGACTATTACCGCATAAAAATTGCAGATATGCTTTCCAAAAGGCGCACCCGAAATCTGACCCGCCCAAGACAGATTGCCATGACATTGGCACGCGAACTTACTCCGATGAGCCTACCGGAAATTGGTAATTCTTTTGGTGGCAAAGATCACTCCACGGTAATTCACGCCTGTCAGACAATAACTGCGTTAAGAACCAGCGATACCACGATGGATGCCGACTATAAAATCTTGCTCCAGACTCTGACGGGATAAAGCTGTGATTAAATTGTGGATGAAATGTGGACATTGCAATTAAAAACGGTACAGATAAACTTACCCACATTAGCCATCCCATTAACAAACAGCAAAATAACAACTGCGTTTTATATTCAACAAACTGGTTTGAAAGACATTTTTAGACTTATCCACGCAAACAGGCCACATTATTATTATTGTTAGGTATTTATATTATGTTTATACAGAAAATAGAAAAAGAAGCTTTGTTGAAACCTCTGCAAGTGGTGGTGGGTGTCGTCGAACGTAAACAAACCATGCCTATTTTATCTAACATATTGATAGAAAAGGAAAATGGTAAAATAAAACTTACTGCGACTGATCTTGAAATTCAAATTACCAACACCATCGAAACGGATGACAGTTCCAGTGCTGCCATTACAGTTGGCGGTAAAAAACTTCAGGACATCCTGCGTATCCTTCCAGACCAGAGCAAAATTTCCATTGAAGTCAAAGAAAACAAAGCTCAAATAAAATCAAATAAAAGCAGATTCAATCTGCAAACCTTGCCGGCACAGGATTTTCCCAAACTAAGCAATCAATTACAAAACAGCAATAAAATCACGTTAAGCCAGAATGCGCTGAAATCGCTGCTAGGCTCAATTCAATACGCTATGGCTCAACAAGATGTGCGTTACTATCTGAATGGCGTGTTGCTGGGTGTTGAAGGCAACAAGCTCAAAGCTGTTGCAACCGATGGACACAGGCTGGCATACAATGCCATCACCATCGAAGCGGATTTAGCGAAACAGGAAATCATCATCCCTCGCAAGGCAGTCATGGAACTCGCAAAACTGCTTGCCGATGATGACAGTGCAATTGAACTTGAGTTCTCAGATCAACAACTAAAAACCAGTTTTTCAGGAATTCAGCTAGTTACCAAATTGATTGAAGGAAAATTCCCTGATTATCAAAGAGTTATACCTGATTACAGCAACCACCTGAGCATGAACCGGACGCTGGTACAACAAGCATTGCAACGCGCAGCCATCTTGTCGAATGAAAAATTCAGGGGGGTACGTTTTGTTCTTACCGAGAAAAATCTGAGTGTAATAAGCAGCAACAGCGAACAGGAAGAAGCTCAGGTGGAGATTGAAACGGATTACCACGGCGAGGCGATTGATATTGGCTTTAACGTCAATTATCTGTTGGATGGTTTGAACAGCATCAACAGTGAACAGGCTATTTTTTCTTTTGGCAGTCCCAATAGCAGTATTTTGATTACCTCTCCCGATAATCAGGAATTCCGCTATGTGGTCATGCCCATGCGTATCTAGCTGGGCTAGTTAACTTCAACGCATTTTGCATTTTTTGTTTGTGTAATGTTTCACGTGAAACAAATCAATACCTGGAAAGAAACCGATGAGTGAATACGATTCAACTAGTATCAAAGTGCTAAAAGGTCTGGAAGCAGTCCGTAAACGTCCGGGTATGTACATCGGCGATACAAATGACGGCACCGGCTTGCACCATATGGTATTTGAAGCTGTGGATAACGCAGTTGATGAAGCATTGGCAGGGCATTGTAATGAAATCAACGTCATCATTCATGCGGACAATTCGATCAGTGTCAGCGACAATGGCCGGGGAATTCCTACCGACATACATAAGGAAGAAGGCCGTTCTGCCGCTGAAGTTATTATGACCATCCTCCATGCGGGGGGTAAATTTGACAGCAATTCCTATAAAGTATCCGGCGGTTTGCACGGAGTAGGTGTTTCGGTAGTTAACGCTTTGTCGGAATGGCTTAAATTGACTATCTACCGCGACGGTAAAGAACACTTTATGGAATTCCGTCACGGCGACCCGGTCGCCCCGCTCAGGGTGGTGGGAGATTCCAAAAGGAAAGGCACTATCGTGCATTTCCTGGCGGCAACGGAAACTTTTGGAGAGATCGAATATCATTTCGATATTCTTGCCAAACGCTTGCGCGAACTTTCATTTTTGAACAACGGCGTAAAAATTGCGCTGATTGACCAGCGCAATGGCAAGGAAGAAAACTTCGCGTTCAGCGGCGGTATCAGAAGTTTCGTGGAATACATGAACCGCAATAAATTGGCGTTACATCCCACTATTTTTCATGCCATCAGCGAAAAAGACGGAATCACCGCCGAAATTGCCATGCAGTGGAACGATACTTATCAGGAAAGCGTGCAATGCTTTACCAACAACATTCCACAGCGCGACGGGGGAACCCACCTGACCGCCCTGCGCGCAGCGTTGACGCGTACCTTGAATAATTACATTGAAACCGAACAGTTGGCGAAAAAGGCCAAGGTGGATACTACCGGAGACGATATGCGCGAAGGTTTGACGGCAGTATTGTCGGTTAAATTACCCGACCCTAAATTTTCGTCCCAGACCAAAGATAAACTGGTTTCCTCGGAAGTCCGCCCTGTCATTGAAGAGCTGATAGCTGAACAAATGACGGCTTTTCTGCTCGAAAAACCCGTCGAAGCAAAAATCATCGTAGGAAAAATAATTGATGCCGCGCGTGCCCGCGAAGCGGCGCGCAAAGCCCGCGACCTGACCCGCCGCAAAGGGATTCTGGATGGTATGGGCTTGCCCGGAAAACTGGCAGATTGCCAGGAAAAAGACCCAAAATTATCAGAACTTTATCTGGTCGAGGGGGATTCTGCGGGAGGCTCTGCCAAACAAGGTCGTGATCGTAAGTTTCAGGCCATCCTGCCGCTAAAAGGCAAGATTTTGAACGTGGAAAAGGCGCGCTTTGAAAAGCTCATCGGCTCCCAGGAAATTGCCACGCTGATTACCGTGCTGGGAACGGGCATTGGCAAGGACGAATACAATGCCGACAAATTGCGCTATCACCGCATTATCATCATGACCGATGCGGACGTGGACGGTTCACATATCCGTACCCTGCTGCTCACCTTTTTTTACCGTCAAATGCCAGAACTGGTCGAACGCGGCCACATCTACATCGCACAACCGCCACTGTACAAAATCAAGCAAGGCCGCGACGAGCGTTATCTCAAGGATGACAAGGAAATGAGTAACTACCTGCTCGTTTCCGCGTTGAAAGACACCGCGCTTTTTACCGAAGCTGACGCAAAGCCGATTCAGGATGAGGCACTCGAACAGATTGCCAAGCAATACATTATTGCCGAAGAAGTCATCGAACGACTTTCCCGGTTTATTGCGCCTGAGGCAACCCATGCCCTGCTCAACTTACCTGCCCTGTCGTTGGAAAATGACCAGCAGGCGGCCAACAGTGCAGCGTTGTTGCAAGCCGCCGTCAGTGGCATAAAGGTCAGTGTCGAACGCAACGAACATGATGAATTGAAACTCTGCCTGACAAAGTTGTTGCACGGCAATTACTCCGTCAGTTATCTCGATCGAGCCTTTTTGCAAAGCAGTGATTATGTGCAAATTCGCAAAGCCGCAGATATTCTGACCGGGCTGATTAAACCGGGCGCGTACATTATGCGTGGCGAACAGAAACGTACCGTGTCCAGTTTCAAGCAGGCTATCGAGTGGCTGCTGCAAGAAGCCAAGCGAGGCGTGAGCGTGCAGCGTTACAAAGGCTTGGGCGAAATGAACCCGGAACAGCTATGGGAAACCACCATGGATGTGACCAACCGCATCTTGCTCAAAGTGCGCATCGAAGATGCGATCGCCGCCGACGAAGTGTTCACCACGCTGATGGGCGACCTGGTCGAACCTCGCCGCGCATTTATCGAAAAGAATGCCTTGGGAGTGAGAAATCTGGACGTGTAAAGCGGCGAGGTTTTTTCAGCTCTAAAAAATGGCCACGATTTCGTGGCCATTTTTTATGGGTGAACGCATGAAGCCAAATCACTTACAAAAGTCACCTTCCTGAATAATGAGCAAACTTCGCCGTCCAGGACTAAAAACAGCGGCATGTGCCGATTTTGGCGCAGCTTACAGCCTTGCATGCCAGTAAACATAAGGCTTGCAAGGCAGGGCTCTTAAAACCGGTCTAAAATCGCCTGCCTCATAGCAGGTAAGGTCGTGGGCATGGCCGAACAAGAAAATCGCTTGCTGCGCCTTATGCTGCGTATTTCGGAGCAAGGTATTGCGCGAACCCAGAGACCGAGCGTTCTCACGCGTGTCTAACGGCATGAACATGGCGCTACACGGGGGATACTCTCTTGTGGTTGGTGGCTGACGAGACATTCTGTCTCAGGCACTACAGAAACTACTGGAACAGGCTAAGGACGATAGCGGCGTTGATGCGTGGTCGCGGATCACCCAGCTGACGAAAACTTTGCATAACGACGAGCTGTTGCATCTGCGTAGATCATTGGCAACCAGTATCGTAGATAGACTGTCGTGCTGAGCTCCCGCTTCTGGATTGCCGCTGTGTGACGACTTTCAACCCCATCCCCCTTTCCCCTTTCCCCTTTCCCCTTTCCCCTTCGAGGGGGAAGAATCTACTCCCTCCCCTTCAAAGGGAGGGTTGGGGTGGGGATGGGGGGATGCTGTAATTGTGATGAGCGGTAATTTATGATGTGGGGTATCCAGCTTAATACGGTAATGTTAGTATTTCAGAATGGAATCAAGCATACCGAAAGTCCGGCCTGTCTCGCCAAAGGCTGGGATTGACTATCCTCGCAACTATGCCGAGTTTCTGGCG
>Ga0210049_1000442_pt1 | contig 34589 bp, 25 predicted proteins | sample CryGeyCG2014_300_2_FD_183964 | JGI IMG/M metagenome (GOLD analysis project Ga0210049, IMG submission 183964) | Groundwater microbial communities from aquifer - Crystal Geyser CG06_land_8/20/14_3.00 (SPAdes) (version 2) | ecosystem: Environmental > Aquatic > Deep subsurface > Groundwater | place... | reverse complement strand
CCACTGCATAGCCGAGAAAACCGGATTCGGCAGGGACGGAGACTCTGCCCTACAACCCGTTCGAGCCTTTGCGCCGGTGGCAGAAAGATCAGCGTATGTCCCGCGTTCCTTTATGATACAATTCCAGTAGTACTAAGTAGATCGTCATGAATTCTGTCCCCATTTTCTCACCACAGAGATCACGGAGAACACGGAAATGAAGGCAAATCTTTGCAGGCATTGCGGTTTTTGAGGGGACAATATATTTGATGATTTACTTACATCTGTCTTCCACCAATTTCGTTATCTGGTCATCCCGTTGTCCTGCTATCCCGCTCGCTAACTTTCCGTCTCACCATCCCCTGACGGACAGCATCTCCTTCTCATCCATCTGGCGAATGTCGAGTCCGGGCATGGCTGAACCTAATCCTTCGGACAGCTTGGCGACGGTTTCCGGCCGGTCGTAGTAGGTGGTCGCGTCCACGATGGCCTTGGCGCGCGGACCGGGATCCTCCGACTTGAAGATGCCCGACCCGACGAAGATCGCCTCTGCCCCGAGTTGCATCATGAGCGACGCGTCCGCCGGGGTGGCGATGCCTCCAGCAGAGAAATTGGGGACGGGCAGCTTGCCGGTTGCGGCGATCTCCACGACAAGGTCGTATGGCGCGCCGAGGTTCTTGGCTTCGGCCATCAGCTCTTCTCTGGGAAGCGACTGCAAACGACGCATCCCGTCCATGACCGCGCGCATGTGACGGACGGCCTCGACAATGTTACCAGAACCTGCCTCGCCTTTGGTGCGAATCATGGCTGCGCCTTCGCCGATGCGGCGGAGGGCTTCGCCGAGGTCGCGACAACCGCAGACGAAAGGAACGCGGAAGGCATGTTTGTTGACATGGAAGTGCTCGTCGGCAGGGGTGAGGACTTCGCTCTCATCGACGAAATCGACGCCCATGGCTTCCAGCACCTGCGCCTCGGCAAAGTGACCGATGCGGCACTTCGCCATGACGGGGATCTCGTACTTGGACTCTTTGAGAGCTTCCATGATCTCACGAATCTTAAGCGGGTCAGCCATGCGGGCGACGCCGCCTTCTTTGCGAATGTCGGCAGGGACGCGCTCAAGCGCCATGACGGCGACGGCGCCGGCTTCGGCGGCGATGAGCGCCTGCTCCGCGGAAGTGACGTCCATGATGACACCGCCCTTCAGCATTTCCGCTAGCCCCACTTTGTTTCTCCATGTTGACTTGTCGATCTCTCCGTTGTTGGTTGACATGTCGGTGCTCCTTCGTAGATGGTCTATAGGGATGTATCCTCGTTAAGGTTGAGAATCCACGTTTTCTGCCGTAGGATAAATCTCCAGCTTTGTCTACCGTAGGATAAAGCTTCAGCTTTGTCAATCGCGTCTCACCGGGAGATAAAGCTCCAGCTTTATCCTACGCCAAGTGCATGTTGGGGCGGGACAGCGTCCCATCGGATTCCGCAGGGCCATTCCTCAACCTTAACGAGTAGGGGATGGGAATCCGTTCCCCGATATGACGCATGATGTCCCGCCAGCGTCGGGGAAAGGATTCCCATCCTACATCAGTCTTCTTCCCTCAAAGGCGCGGGCGATGGTGACCTGGTCTGCGTAGTCTAAGTCGCCGCCCACCGGGAGTCCCATGGCCAACTGGGTGACACGCACGGGGAAAGGCCTCAGCAACTCCGCAATATACAACGCGGTTGCATCCCCCTCAACCGTCGGGTTCGTTGCCAGAATCACCTCAGAGATGGCTCCTTCGCGTACGCGCTGGATTAATGGGTCGATCCGAAGATCGTCTGGCCCAATTCCGTCGATAGGGGAGAGGTGCCCCTGCAATACGTGGTAGCAGCCTCGGTACGTTCCAGTGTTCTCCACCGCCATGAGGTCGCGCGGCTCTGCAACCACGCACAAAGAAGCGCGGTCGCGCCGGTCATCCTGACAGATGGGGCACAGCTCACCTTCGCTCAGGCTGAAACAACGGCTGCAATCCCGTATCTTTGCGCGGGTATCAACAACCGCCTGGCTTAATTTCTCGGCGAAGTTCGGCGGCTCTCGAAGAATGTGGTAGGCGATGCGTTGCGCCGATTTGGGGCCGATGCCGGGGAGCTTCTCGAGTTCTTCTAACAACCGGGCGATGGGACGCGGGTACAGCAATAAGTGTTACCTCCCACCCAGAAGCCTAGACAGATTGAGCCCCGGGGGTAACGTCGGCATTACGCCGCTCAGACGATGGTCGTGCTCCTCCTGCGCCTTTCGGAGAGCTTCGCGAACCGCGGTAACCACCAAGTCTTCCAGCATCTGAACATCGCCCGGGTCAACCACGGCCGGGTCGAGCTTGATCTCCAGAATGTCACCCATACCGGTGATAGTGACTGTCACCATCCCGCCGCCGGACGACACCTCGATTCTCTCTCTGTCCAGTTCTTTTTCGATGCGCCCAATGTCCTCCTGCATCTTCTGGACCTGGTTCATGACCATATTTCCAAGCGCGCCACTTAACATAGAACCTCTCCGCTAACTCGATTGACCGCTGGGTCGTTCACTCACGACTTTGGCGTCGAAGAGTGACATTGCGGCGCTGACGCCGTCTGCGGCGCTGACGCCGTCTGCGGCGCTGACGCCGTCTGCGGCGCTGACGCCGTTTTCCGCAGCGTCCTTGTCTGGTGCGTCCGGTTGACCGCCGGTACGTTCACCACCGCTCACAGACGCGGTCCGGGTAACTCCGGAGCGTGTGGACTTCGCTGTCTGGCTACCCAAACTGCACTTGATGCCAATGGGTTTCCCAATCAGCCCTGAAACGATCTGCCGAACAGTATCCTTGTTGGCTGTATTCTCAACAATGTGGTCGTAGTGGAACTGATTGGCAAATTCGAGGGACAGCGCGTTCTCACTGAGATTTACTGGTGTTGCGTCCAGCAGCACGGCGTGAAGACGAACCGATTGCTTCCGGGCGACGGCGAGCACCTGTGTCCACAATCCATCAATCCCTGCTGGCAGCACGCCTGGGGTTGCACTGGCAACGGGAGCTGAGGCTTCGACCTCTGCTTCCACGTGTACTTTGGGTTCAGAAGGTATTCGCTTTGTCAACAGTCGCTCTCGGGACGGCTCTGCTGCGGAAAGTATGGACACGGCTTTGGGTTCGTCTCTTGCCGGCTCAGAGACGGATACGGGTTCCCGACTCTGAGTGCATTTGAACATCGTCAGCTCAGCCAGGAGACGGTGCTGTGAGTTGGCGCGCATTTCCCGTTCGGCGCGACAGAGCTCATCGATGATGTCTGCCAGAGATCTCCTGTTGAAGAGCGAAGCCTGCTCCTTCATCTTGTTGACCATCTCGGCGGGGAGCACATTGATGTCCTGCGAATCGCACCCGAGGCTCAAGATCAGCAGGTCCCGCAAGTGACTCCCCAGATCGAGGAACATCTGCTGAATGTCCTTCCCCTGGTTCACAGCGCGATGCAGCAGGAGAACTGCCTGCCGTGTGTCCTTGCGAATGAGTGCATCCGTCATTTCGGAAAGCAGTTCGTGTCCGACGCTCCCCAGCACTGCCTCAATCTCAATCTCGGTGACGGTTCCCTCGCTGTACGCGGCGGCCTGTTCGAGAATGCTCAGGGCGTCCCTCGCCGAACCTTCCGCGGCGCGTGCAATGCGCCCGAGAGCGGTGAGCTCGACATCGAGCTTCTCCTCCTTGATAACGGTCTTCAACCGTTGGATGATGTGTTCCGGCGAGATGGGTCTGAAGTCGAAACGCTGGCAGCGAGAGAGAATCGTGCCAGGTACTTTATGAGTCTCGGTGGTAGCAAGAATGAAAACGACGTGGGGAGGAGGCTCTTCCAGCGTCTTGAGGAGCGCGTTGAATGCGTGGATGGAAAGCTGATGCACCTCGTCGATGATGTAAACCCGGTAGCGTCCCTCGGCAGGGGCGTAATTCACCTTCTCAATGATGACGTCCCGCACCTTGTCCACGCCGGTGTTGGAGGCCGCGTCGATCTCCAGCACATCCATCGCTGAACCGCGCGCGATACGGAGACACATGTCGCATTTACAGCAGGGCGTTGCGGTGGGTCCCTGTTCGCAGTTGAGTCCTTTTGCCACCAGCCGGGCTGTGGTCGTTTTGCCGGTTCCGCGTGGACCGCAGAAAAGGTAGGCGTGGTTGACGCGGGGAGGATCCGACTTGAGCGCGTTGCTCAGCGTGTGGGTCACGTGCTCCTGTCCGACGACATCCCCGAAAACCTGGGGACGGTAGCGACGGTAGAATGACTGCAAGCCGAAATCCGAATTCTGTGCCGTAAGAAGAGACATCTTCCTCAAGTATCCATCGTTAGTAACGTACGGTACGCCAACCGATTCTTCAACGCGGACTCACTGAGTCCGATGCGAACGCTATTCAATGAAAAAGAAATTGATCGTGCAACCTGCCTTCGATAGAGCTTCCCAGGCGTTACTTGCGCTGTTAGCTCAGATCGGGTTATCTACGGCACACGGAAGAGAACCCTTATCGCTGCTTCCTTCCGGACCTGACGAGGTTCGGATTGTTCCGTTGCATAGGGCCCAATCGTCAACACCACATGCGCGAGTCAGACCCCAAGAGGACAGGACCTCAGGCAGGTATTCGACCCCGCGTAGGCGGATTTCGGGTACAGGGCACCGCCAGCTCCCCGCTTAGCACGATCAAAACTGGTAACTGGTGAGTGGTACTCTCTTCGACCGATCACGATTCTCCAATCACGACTCACCAAGAGAATGGCGGAGAGGGTGGGATTCGAACCCACGAGCGAAGGTTATCCGCCACGCGCTCTCCAGGCGCGCTCCATCGTCCACTCGGACACCTCTCCGCATTTCGGATGTCGGATCGCGGATGGGGGATGTAGATGTCGGCCATCGCCCGCCAACATCCGACATCCGCAATCAATTGGCGGAGAGGGTGGGATTCGAACCCACGTGGGAGCTTTGACGCCCCCAAACCGATTTCGAGTCGGCCCCGTTATGACCACTTCGGTACCTCTCCCTACACCATTCGCAGTTTTCCAAAGAACTGTTGCAGGATTTGCCTGCAAGGTTGCTCAAGTATGCCGCTGGAAACCTCTACCCGGTGATTCAGGCGGCAGTTCTGCAGGATGCTCTCTACCGGGATCACACTCCCGGCAGCTCCTGCCTTAGGGTCCGGCGTCCCAAAAACACAACGTCCAATACGTGCCTGAACCATGGCGCCGGCGCACATGGCGCAGGGCTCCAGCGTCACATAAAGGGTGACGTCATTCAGTCGCCACGTTCCCAGTGTGTGCGCCGCCCGGGTAATCACTTCCATCTCAGCGTGTGCAACTGGGTTCTGCTTCTGTTCACGCAGGTTATGACCTCGCGCGATGATACGGTCGCCTGCTACCGCTACCGCGCCGACAGGCACTTCATCAACAACAAGAGCAGCCTCAGCTTCTCGCAGGGCTGCCCGCATGTGTCTGCGGTCGTTGTCCAGGTCCACGGCGTTAGCGGTAAGCGCCATCTTTTTTTGTATGCACTACGACTGGTACCCCCGCCAGGAATCGAACTTGGATCTTGGACTTAGGAGGTCCCTGCTCTGTCCATTGAGCTACGGGGGCAATTCGGGTCCCTGCCCACCATTGAAGGTGGATTTGGCGCGCCCGGCAGGATTTGAACCTGCGACCCCTGGCTCCGGAGGCCAGTGCTCTGTCCCCTGAGCTACGGGCGCGCACTTACTTCACGGACACTGACATACCTCTCAATCGTGCTTCGACCTTGCGACATGCTACCACACATCGAGTGTTTCGACAACCGAAGCAGAACCGGGAACGAGAGGTTACCCTCGAATGCGGAGCTTCCCAGGCTCGACAACGATCCCCTTCAGCGGGACGTGGGAGGTGGCCGTCATGCCAGAGGTGTCGCGGCGGATTTGGCTGATGATGGCCCGCTCGACAAAGCCCGGTGGGTTCCATTTGCCGATCTTTACGGAGCGCACATCGAATTCGACAGACCGGGAATTGCGCAGCTTTGGTACGCCGGTGATAGTGACGCAGATCAGCCGTCCGCGAAATTCCGTAAGTCCTGACACCGCTACGGAATCGGTGTGAAGGTCCACCACTGCATTCTCAAGGGGAAGATTGCGTGGGACGTAACTCTCCGCCAGGCCGGGCGCTTTGGTGCGGAGAACGGTATTGATATCGGACTCAAAGACGGTGATCTCAAACGGCATCGTCGTGCCTGTATAGCGATGAGCCTGCTCTATCAGTCGCCACCGTGCGGCGAGAGCAAGAAGGTTCGTTGTCGATCGGGTCACTTCACTGGACGATATTTCAGGAGGGTGAGACGTTTCGGGGGGAACGTACAGAGCCATGCGAAGGACGTACAGAACCGCGCAGCATGCGAGGGTTATGACGACCAGGCAGATTCTCGTTGCAGGGCGACGCATCCAAGCCATCGTGTGTTACCGTCCCTTCCAGTCGGGATTGCACCGCGAGATTTGCGCTGCTGCAACGAGTATAACACGGTGCAGTAGAAGAGGGACAAATCGGCGACAGTGATAGCGGCAACCGTCGGGAAGGACCGCGCGAAGTTTCAATCGTCCTCAATGGTCCAGTGTCGATCCTGCAGGACATTCATCCACTTCACGTGTCCATCGCACCACAGCACGTTGTAGCCTCGGTTGTGTCGGGTTTCCGGGAGGTGATTGGGGCCTTGCTGGTCGGGAGGGGTGATCCCTTCGCCATCGGAAGGGTCGCCGTCGCCCACCTCGGGCGCGCCGTTGATGGGTGAGTCCGCTACCATGAGTGTGCTGGCGGGAGTTGGGATTTCTGCGAGCGAGATGTAGTTATCCAGCCCCGACTTGCTGTCGGCCGTTCCGTGAGTGCCTCCACAGGGGGTTTTGTTGCCACCCCAGTAGGAGCCGTTGTAGCCGTAGCCCGTGTAACCATCCGCCCAGGGGAGGTCGCCTCGGGATGGACAGGTGAAGAGTTGCTTCGACTGGACGTAGGGCTGTACGACTCCCTGCCAGGAAAGATCGAGCGCCGCGATGCGCTCGCCGAGGGACTTCGTGGCCGACCAGACCGCGGTTGAGTTCACCGCGCAGCCTGATGTCCAATAAGACGGCTGGGAGTCGGGCAATCGCTCATCGTAGTCCTGAGCATACATCAGGATGGCAATTCCCATCTGTTTCTCATTGGACGCGCAGGTCGCGGTGCGCGCCTTCTCCCTTGCGCGGGCGAAGACGGGAAAGAGAATGGCTGCCAGAATGGCGATGATGCCAATGACGACCAGGAGCTCGATGAGGGTGAATCCCCCGTTTGTTCTGCCGAATTTCATGTCCCACCTCCCAGAGTCAGATTGACTCACGCGAATCTACCTGTGCAGACGTTGGGTCGATGAAAACTGTTCGGCAAAATGTCCGACGGGGGAAGTGAGCCGTATCACTCGTCCTGGATGGTCCATGCCTGCCACGGCAAACGCTTCTTGTTCCACTTCACGTGTCCGTCGCAGTAGAGCACGTTGAAGCCCCCGTTGTGTCGCAGTTGAGGATAGTAGATGTTCCCCATCACGAAGGGGTCTGCTCCCGCGCCGGTAGAGAATCCCGAACGCTCAATTGTGTCCCACCTATCCCCCATCACGTAACGACCGTTTGGTGGGGAATCAGCGGCGAGGAGGGTTTCCGACGGGTTCACAACATCAGCGTCCATCGTCCGATATCCGCCGACGCCCTGCGGGCAATTGTTTGACCTGCATTTCGCGTTGCAGACGACTTCCCCCGGAGCACCATCCAGTTTGGGCGCTCCACCATAGTAGGAGCCATTGTAAGCGTAACCTGTTCCATTACATCCTGCTGCTGGCGTATCCCCGTTGCAAGTTTCATCATTGTTCCCGGTCGGCGCAAACTCGGATGCGCTGGGACAGACGAGAATCTGCTTGTTCTTCAAGTAGGGTTGGATGACTGCCTGCCATGAGTTCTCTCGACCAGAGCACTTTCCTGTGAGCGACTCAACGACGCAACTGCCGGTGTCCATGTAGTACCAGGGGTTGGGATCGGGCAGGACCTGGTCGTAGTCGGAGATGTACATCATCACCGCCAACCCGATTTGCTTCAGGTTGGACGAACATGCTGCCTGTCGCGCTTTCTCCCTCGCCTTCGCGAAGACGGGGAACAGAATGGCGGCAAGGATGGCCATGATGGCGATCACAATCAACATCTCGATCAGTGTAAAACCGCGCCTGGGTGGACACGAATAATCTCTCGGCTTCATCGCAGTTTGCTCCCTTGTTCTCTGTGGATTTGGGTTCTGAACGTTGACTTTGACAAGTAGTACCCTGAGAAGTTGTGTTTCTAACACACTGGGGCACATTTTTTCTGCATGACGCGGCGTGTGTGCGGTAGCATCATTCGCTGAAGGACGCACAGACCTTTTGGCCGTCGGGAATCTGCTTTGTTTCCTCCCGGCTCTGTATGCAGGTCGCTTGGGGTTGTCGCGCGTCTGGATTGGTGGTATACTTTCCGCAGTTTACGACAGGTCATCAAAGGTGAGAGGAACGCTGAGTCTGCGGAAACGAGTCCGGCAGCGGTTCGAGAGATTGAGGCAATAGATGTCTGGTTTGCGTACGTGCGCCCTCGTTTCTCTCGGGTGTCCCAAGAACCTGGTTGACTCGGAGGTGATGCTCGGTTTTCTGAAAGAGAAAGGGTGGCAGGTAACCACTGATGAGACTCGAGCCGATGTTCTCATTGTTAACACCTGCGCCTTTCTCAGCGACGCGATCGATGAATCTGTCGCCACTCTTCGCGATGTCCTTCGCCTGAAGGAACAAGCCAACTGCAAGGCCGTCATCGCCACAGGCTGTCTTCCCACACGCGATCTGTCCCTCCTCCGTCAGTCCGTTCCCGGCGTCGATGGATTTGTCGGAGTGGACGACATACCACGCATTGCCGAAGTTGTCGAAGACGCGATGCGCGGAGTTGAATCGGTTGCCGTGAACGGGGCCGGTTACGTTTACGAAAGTACGACCCCTCGGCTGTTGGCGACTCCACCGTGGACGGCCTACGTGAAAATTGCCGAGGGTTGCGATCGGGCGTGTTCGTTCTGCGTGATCCCGCAGATTCGCGGCGTATTCAGGAGTCGATCGATGGAGTCGATTGTCGAGGAAGCACGCAACCTTGCAGAGAAGAACGTACGCGAGATCGTTCTTATTTCGCAGGACTCCACCCGATACGGCATGGATTTGTACCGAAAGCGAAATGTGGATGAATTGCTGGCGCGCCTCGCGGACGTCGAAGCGTTAGACTGGATTCGATTGCTGTACTGCTATCCAACACATGTGTCGGATGCGTTAATCGAGACAGTGGCCGGGCATCACCACATCTGCAATTACTTTGACATCCCGTTGCAGCACGCTCACCCCGATATATTGAGATTGATGAAGCGTGCCGGGTCAGCGGAGTCTTACAGAGCGCTCATTGCGAGAATCCGCAGCTCCATACCGCAAGCGGTGTTTCGGAGCGCCTTCATCGTAGGATTTCCAGGGGAGACGGAAGACCACTTCCGCTATCTGCTGGATTTTGTTCAAGAAATGAAGTTTGACCGGCTTGCGGCGTTCCGATACTCGCCGGAACGTGGAACCCTGAGCTTCGAGTTCCCGGACCAGGTTCCGGCGGAAGTGACCGAAGGGCGGTTCCACGAGCTGATGTCTGTGCAGCAGTCGATATCGCTGGCGAAGAACAGCAGCAAGGTCGGGCATCGCCTGAGCGTGTTATTGGAGGAATTGCGGGATGTTCCTGCGCACGGAGGCAACGGGAAGCCACCGAAGCGGAAGTCTCCGCGAAAGTACCGTCTGGGAGTCGGTCGCACCGAGGGCGATGCGCCTGATATTGACGCGTCGGTGTATGTTCATAATTGTCGCTCCCAGCCCGGCGACATGATTGATGTAGAAATAACGGAGACCCATGAGTACGACTTAGAGGGCAGACAGGTCTGAGCTTGTCACCATTATGATGTTCTGGGAGGTGGCTCGATTGAGCCTTGCAGTCTCGAAGGAAACAAAAGAAGGGTTCGCAAAGGTACTATTGGAGGACACACTGATTGATGTGCTGTTGCGCGATGGGAAGCCTCTGCGGACGCCCGAGCTGGTCCAGCGTGGGTCCAATGGAATTACGCTGTCGCGCGAGTTCCTCCGGCAGGAGCTGCTTAAGTCGTCGCGAATCGTTTTCTCCAACCGGAAGTGGAACATCAGTTCCAGGCAGGAGGGAAGGCAACGGTCTGTTGAGGGACTTCTCGGAGAAACGCTGGAGGTGGTAGGGCGCCCGCTTGATTCCGAGAGCCTCGCAAGAGAACTCGCCGCTACGCGGGGACGGCACGAGCGGAATTACTACCACATGGTCCCCCGGCTTCTTTCGGGGCGCGGGAGATACGTGGAGATCCACGGGGAAGTCTACGTGCTTGACCGATGGCTGCTCGAAGTTGCCACTCAAAACGAGCACGATATTCTCATCGAGAACTTCCTGGACAAGGACCCGGAATTTGAGGAGATCCGCGCTGCTCTGGGCGCGCGCCGGTTCACAGGGAGCGGGAAGCCAGCAGATTGGGTGGTCAAGATCATTGAGGGGGTCGACCGGCCAGTCCACCACCGCATCATCTCGTTCCTGATCTGGAAGGAGCAGGGCCGCCACTTCGATCCAGTGGCCGTGTGGTGCGCGATCTATGACGACGAACGTCTTCATACCCTCTCGACAGGTCATGTGCTGACCTCTGGAATGAAAGCGGAACTCAAAGCGGAAATTGCAGAAGCGGCGGCGGGCGCGGAGAAGGGCGCCATGAAGGATGTCACCGTTGACATCGCTGCTCTTTTGAAGAAGAAAGTCGCCAAGTCTCAGGTTGTCAGCCTGGATGCGGAAGACATCGAGCAAGTGTCGGAATACATCGAAGAGATCGGGCACCCCGCTTCGCTGTCCCAACTCCTTAGTTACGTGTTTGATCTTTCAGCAGGAGATGACGAATTTGCCGCCACGCTCCAGGCTCTTTCCGTATCCCTCGAAAAGGATGAGAACTATGAGAACGTCGGGGCGCACCAGTATTGCCCATCCGCTCTCATCCCGGAGGAAGTTCACGATGGACCCGACATACTCCAGATCGAGCGCGTCTCCGTGCAGAACGAGGCCGGGGAGGACATCGACATCCTTCTGGAGGACGGCGGACTGGATGGAGACCTTGCCAAGGCGGTTGCTGCCGCGGAGTGGGAGGAATCGGGCGAGGAATTCGACGTGGCCCGCGTTCCCAAGACTCGTAAGTCAAGGGAGCAAATCATTTACCCCGTTTCCCACCGCCACTATCTGTCCGGAACCATGAAGTACCGGGAGTTGGACGACGAGTTCTTTGGCGTGGAAACCGGACTCATGTTCGCCAAGTTTGTCAGCGAAGAGCTTGGCGATATCCCTGTGTGGATCAGTGAGGAAACGGGACTTATCACCGGGTTGGGAAAAGTCTACCAGGAGCTTCTTGAACCGTGTGGAAGTGTGCTTTGTCTCCGTCCCACCGACGATCCCGGCCGATTCTCTATCAGCACAGGCGAGAAGGACGAATTGTTATCCGTCTCGCCGGAACGCGTTGATGAATTGACGGCGATGGCGGATGAGGCTGCCTCCAAGCCGATGTCCGTGTTTGACATTATATGTCAGCTCATGGCTCAACACGAAGGGGGGATGGAGTTTATCACCCTCTGGGCCGAGGTCAACATCGTCCGTCGAACCTGCAAACGACTGATCGCGTCCATCCTTAGCGGCTACCATTGTTTCCGCCTGGTTGTCGGCGCCTCCAAAACTTTCTTCCTATTCGATGAGTCCAAGGTCGAGCAGGGGTTCAACGGAAGAAAGCGTCGGTACATTGTGGAAGATGACATGTACTGAGAACCCTGTTTGCTCGCGCTGTCTCCTACCTCCGTGTAAGGTGTCCCCATGGACAGAGAAATCAGAGTTCGGATGGCCCCGTCACCGACGGGGCCTTTTCATGTTGGCAGCGCGCGAACAGCGCTGTTTAACTATCTGTTTGCGCGCCATCACGCAGGCGCTTTTGTTCTGCGAATCGAGGACACCGACCTCGTCCGGTCCACCCCCGAATCCCTGCAGTCGATTTACGATGGTTTGCGTTGGCTGGGACTGGGTTGGGACGAAGGCCCCGGTCGGGGGGGCGAACTGGGACCATACCTACAGTCCGAGCGACTGCCCCTCTACCGGGAATTCGTCTCGAAGCTGTTGACCGAAGAGAAGGCGTATCACTGTTACTGCACGTCGGAGGAACTCGAAGTTCGGCGAGAAGCGCTGCGCGCGGCGGGCAAGGAAACTAAATATGACGGCAAGTGTAAAGACCTGGCGGAACCGGAACGCAGTGCGCTTGAGCAGCAGGGCAGGAAATCGGCGGTTCGTTTCAGGATGCCATCCGGCGGACAGACCCGGTTCACCGATATGATCCGCGGTGAGGTGACTTTTGACAACAGCCTGCTCGACGACTTTGTCATATTGAAATCCGACGGTTTCCCCACTTACAACTTCGCCGCGGTCGTTGATGATGCGATGATGCGTATCAGTCACGTCATTCGCGGGGAAGACGGCATATCCAACACGCCGCGGCAATTACTTTTGTACGAGTCCATGGGGTTGCCAATTCCCCAGTTTGCCCACTTACCGCTGCTCCTCGGGAAAGATCGTAGCAAACTCTCCAAGCGCCATGGCTCCACGGCCTTATCAGAATTCCGCGACAACGGGATTCTCCCGGAAGCCATGCTTAACTTCCTGGCACTGCTGGGGTGGTCCCGCGGAGAACAGGATGCTGAAGAGATTCTCTCACGAGAAGAGCTGATTGAGCGGTTCGACATTGCGAGTGTCAACAAGTCAGGAGCCGTGTTTGATCTCGAAAAGCTGGAGTGGATGAATGGACATTACCTCCGGTCTACCCCCCTCGAGAAGCTGGTCGAGCTTGCATTGCCATATCTGCGGCAGTCAGGACTTGTAGGAAAAGTATTGTCAGACAGCCACCGGCGGCATGTCCGTAACGTGCTTGCGCTGGTGCAGGAGAGAATTCGGTATCTCTCGGACGTTCCGAGCATGACTGCTTATTTCTTCTGTGAATCGCTGGATTACGATGAAAAGGCCGTCAGCAAAGCAGTGAAAGACAGCGACGTCGGTCAGCGTCTCGAGGCGTTGTCCACGCGGCTCGAGGGGCTGAGAGAGTTCACGAAGGAGAGCATCGAGCAGGCAGTACGGTCCCTCGCCGAAGAGCTGGGTATCTCCGCTGGAAAGTTGATTCACCCCACGCGCGCAGCCGTCACAGGGCAAGGAGTGGGGCCGGGGTTGTTTGAGTTGATGGAAGTGCTGGGGCGGGAAAAGTGCCTGTATCGCATCGCTGCGTTCCGGTCGAAGTTCCTGTCGGACGCGGTGAGTGGATAATTCGTGGCAACTAAAATGCAGATTCCCACCGGTGTGCTTATCGCTGTGGGTTCGCTCAGGACAACCAGTCGGGGCGCGAACGTGAGAGAGCGGAACCCCCCCCGAGCTTATAGACATTGGACCATACACAAGGAGGAGAGAACAGGATGATCGTTACAACCAAGCAGTTGTTTGAGGTGGCTTACGGCGAGTTCGCCGTCGGCGCCTACAACATCAACAACGCAGAACAGACGGTGGGGCTTTTCCGCGGCTGTGCGGAGTCCCAAGCGCCGTTCATCATTCAGATCAGCAAGGGCGCCCGCAAGTACACCGACAAGCAGATACTCGAGGGGCTTATCCGGTCGGCCGCGGAGGTCTTCCCCGATAACATTTTTGCGGTGCACCTTGACCATGGGGACGAGGAAGCGTGCTACGATTGCATCGATTCCGGTTTCTACAGCAGCGTAATGATTGATGCCTCTCACGAGTCGTTCGATGGGAACATCGCCGCTACAAAGCGTGTTGTGGAGCGCGCCCACGCGAAGGGCATCAGCGTTGAGGCCGAACTGGGGCAACTGGGAGGCGTCGAAGAAGACATCAAGGTCGATGAGAAGAACGCCAAGCTGACCGATCCTGCGCAGGCGAAGGAATTCGTCGAAAGGACGGGCTGCGACAGTCTGGCCTGTGCGATTGGTACCAGTCACGGCGCGTTCAAATTCTCGGGCAGCCAGGGCCTCCATTTTGATGTCATCGAGAGGATTCAGAAACTCCTCCCCTGCTTCCCGCTGGTCATGCACGGCTCCAGCTCCGTTCCACAGGATGAAGTGGAACGCATCAATGCCGCCGGGGGCGAAATGAAGGGCGCATCGGGAGTGAATGTCAAGGAATATCTTCCCGCGGCCAAGAAGGGCGTCTGCAAGATCAACATCGATACCGACGGCCGGCTGGTCTGGACTCGCGTGCACCGCGAGTTCTTCCGTGATCATCCCGACGGCTTCGACTTCCGCAAGCCGGGAGAGATTTTCATCAACGAATACACCAAGTTTATCGCCAGCCGCAATGAGTTGCTCGGCTCCGCCGGGCAGTTGGAGAAGGTGCGAGCCGCTGTGAAGTAGCGCGCGCCGCTGGATGCGGCGTAGGAACCGCCGGGGAGATTGCTTCTATCGAGGCAGTCTCCCTTTTTCTTTGACAATGTCTCCTTGCTGGAATAAAATTCCGTCAGTCAACAACGTAGGAAGGGGGCGCTCATTTGCGCCGAACCTCGGCTCGTAAAGTAATCGATCTTATCGAGAATGGGGACACGATCCTGTGTTCTGGTTTCGTGGGCTGTGGCCATCCCGAAGAGCTGACACTGACCTTGGAACAGCGGTTCCTGGAGACCGGCGCGCCTCGGGATCTCACCATCATCTACGCGGCCGGGCAGGGCGACGGGAAAGACCGCGGCATCAACCATCTGGCGCACGAAGCCCTCGTCAAGAGAGTTATTGGCGGTCATTGGAACCTCGCCCCCAAGATGGGGCACCTCGCCGTTGAGAACAAGATCGAGGCCTACTGCTTCCCTCAGGGCGTCATCACCCACCTGTACCGCGACATCGCGGCCGGGAAACCGGGGACCATCACGCATGTGGGCATCGGCACCTTTGTTGATCCGAGAATCTCCGGGGGCAAGCTCAACGAGAAGGCTCAAGACGACCTGATCGAGGTGGTGCAACTTGGAGGTCGCGAGTGGCTCTGGTACAAGGCGATGAAGATCGACTGGAGTTTCATTCGCGGAACAACCGCCGACGTTCGAGGGAACCTCACGCTCGAGCGGGAGGCGCTGGTGTTGGAGACGCTCGCCGCTGCGCAGGCGGCGCGCAACTGCGGCGGGAACGTCGTTGCCCAAGTTCAATCCATCCTTGATGGTCTCGCTGCCAACCCGCGTGATGTTCGCGTGCCCGGCATTCTCGTTGACTACCTTGTCATCGCGGCGGCCGAGAACCATCCGCAGACATTTGCCGAATACTACAATCCCGCATACTCCGGCGAAAAGCGCGTTGCCCTTTCGGACCTTCCCCCCATGCCTTTCGATGAACGGAAGATCATTGCGCGTCGCGCGCTCCTTGAGGTGCAGGGACCATCGGTGGTGAACTTGGGGATCGGGATGCCGGAAGGCATTGCCCAAGTCGCATCCGAGGAGGGAATCAGCGACCAGTTGAACCTGACGGTAGAGTCCGGTCCCATCGGCGGTATTCCAGCAGGCGGGTTGAGTTTTGGCGCGTCGGCCAACCCGGAGGCGATCGTGGATCAACCGGCGCAGTTCGATTTCTACGACGGTGGCGGTCTCGACATTGCTTTCCTCGGCATGGCACAGGTCGATGAACGAGGCAATGTCAACGTCAGCCGATTCGGGCCGCGCATTGCCGGAGCAGGGGGATTCATCAACATCAGCCAGAACGCGAAGGTCGTCGTTTTCTGTGGCTCGTTGACGGCGGGAGGCTTGGAGATTGCGGTCGAAGAGAACCAGGTGAGAATTGTTCAAGAAGGCAAACACCACAAGTTCGTGTCCGAAGTGGAGCACATCACCTTCAGCGGCGCGGAATCTGCAAAGCGGGTCCAGCGAGTGCTTTACGTCACGGAAAGAGCGGTCTTCGAGCTGCTTGGGGAGGGGATTGCTCTCATCGAGGTCGCCCCTGGTATCGACGTTGACAGGGATGTCCTCAGCCAGATCGGGTTCCGCCCCACAATCTTGGGCCCGCGGCTAATGGACGCGCGAATCTTCCGGCAGGAGAAGATGGGACTCTTGTGATGCATTCGGCGGAGAGGATGGAAAGCCGGTGCGCGCGACCGTGAAGGCTTGAGAACCCGCCTCATTGCTCAACTACTTCGGTAGAACCCTTTCCATCGCGGGCGTCATGTAGCAGCATGTGGTCTACGCGGATATTCATGCTTGAGAAGGACACGACCGAAGGGAATGACTTACGTTACTGTAACCGTTGTTCTCTTCCGGCGGTGTAGGTGGCTGTGGCGTTGCCCGCGGCATCGGTGGTGGCCTGCTCGGGTGACAGGCTGCCGTAGTTGTTGTTGCCGCGCAGGTCGAGGCCCGTATCCACGTCGTACACGGTCTGACCCCGAGCATCGAGGATCTTCACGATCTCGAAGGTCACCTCCAGTCCGGGCAGCGGCGCGCCCTCATAAGAAGTATTCAAGGTGACCGCGGCGGTGGATTGTCCGTCCGGCGGCACCGTGGAAGGGTTGACGGTAAGAACGCCATCGGGCGGGATGATATTGACGAGGGTTGTCCCCTCCCCGAACGGCTCCGCCGGATTGAAGGCACGGATGAGGAAATAGTAGTCACCCTGACCGTGGTCCGCGTAGTCGACCGTCGCGGTCCACCTTCACCTTGCAGAACCTGAAGCCCTCGGCCTTGTAGGCGTCACGCAGACACTGCCGTTCCTCTTCGTTCCCATACATGCCGACGACGGCTCCTCCCGAGCCGGAGAACTTCACGGGATGCCCAAGGTCGCGCGCGATCTGGATCATTCGCAGGTTGTCGCTCCCGATGGTCGCATCTCCGAGAACCTTCCGCCGGAGGTCGAAATTGGCGTTCATGAGTTCTCCGAGCTTCTCGTGGTTTGGCTCTTCGAGCGCGCGCTTCGCTTTATCCGCCAGCATTGCCCAGCGTTCCATGGCCTTGAGCACCTCCGGTTCACCGCGTTCGTAGCGGTAACGCAGGGCGCCGTGGACCTTGCCGGACTCGGTGGGGAGCTGTGGATGCGCCACGGGGAGGGCGTACGCCAGGAACAGGGGCGGGAGAAGCGCCGAGTCGATTCGCTGGTAGTCGCCGTGTCCGTCGCGTTCCATGAGCTGTTGGTTGAAGTCCATGTAGACCGTTCCCCCATAAACTTGGATCACTCGATCCTGGAGCCCGGCGGTGATATCCAATTCGTCTCTCTCCACGCTCAGCACGAGGTTCGGTAGAAACGGGTTCCCGATGAAATCTTCACGCACCTCAAAGAATTCCATGAGACATCGAAACAACGCGACAATGATCGCGCTGGAGCCACCCAATCCCACTTGGCGGGGGATGTTGGTGTCGTAGGTTACGGTGAAGTTCCTATCCGGCAGCGCGACGCCGCGTTCATCGCAGTAGTCCTTGAAGCGCTTGCAGGCGGCAAGAAGCAGCCGCAGTCCGCCGTAGTACCCGTCTCGTCTTGCAGTGGAGACCAACTGTTCAAGACTGTGGAAATGCGTGGGATCGTGCTTTAGGTTGGGAATGATCTCAAGGGTTGGACTCTCCCACAGGACTACCTTTGCCGAGAAGTTGCGGATGCAGGCGGAAATTGTCTTCCCGTAGTACCCATCCGATGGATTGCCGATCAGACCAACGCGCGCATAGGCTCGATTTTCGATGATCAATGCGGTCTCCCCGTGTGGTGAAATAACGTGCTTCCGCCGTGGCCGCTGACCTCGGGTCCGGCGTTGGATCAGTTTGGCAACAGCAGTGCTATAATACCACCGTTATGCTTGCTCCGAAAGTACTGCTGATTCCCCTTGACAGTCGTCCGTGCAACGCGCGCTTCCCAATACAGTTGGGCGCGATGGCTCGCTACGACATTGTTTCCCCTCCTATTGAGATTCTCGGGAACCTGCACAAGTCAGCACACTGGGAGCAGTTGCTGCACTGGACATCCGTTGCTCTCGGAGAAGACGGGCCACAGATGCTCGCGGGGATCGTCTCCGCGGACATGGTCTGCTACGGTGGACTGGTGCCATCACGCAGGCCCGCATTGCCCCTGAGAGAGTCGGAGGCGCGGCTGGATTGCATGGCGGCGCTGCTGTCCGGCGCGTTCGTCCGCGGCGTGGCGGCCTTCAATGTCATTATGCGGCTCTCCATTACGGTGGATTCCGACTCGCTGGCGCAACACTATGAGAATATCATCCGCTATGCCCAGCTTTTCGACGAGGCACGAGTGACAGGCGATGATGCGCGTCACGCGGCCGCAGAAAAGGCGCGCGCGGAGATCCCGAAAGCGGTACTCGAAGACTACCTGCTGGCGAGGAAGCGTAACCACGCAATCAATCGGCGCAGTGTCGCTGCGACCAATCGCGGGCACTTTGCGACCTTGACTCTCTGTCAGGAAGACGCGGCTCCGTTCGGGTTTCACAGGGAGGAGCAGCGGGCACTCTCGGGGCTGGTGGAGAAGAACGACCTGCGCGACCGCGTGTTTATCTATCCTGGAGCGGACGACGTCGCATGTCTGCTGCTTGCCAGAACCGCATTGAGGGACAAGGGACTGGCGCCCACCTTCTGCACTATCTACTCGCAGCCTGAGGCAGAAAGTCGCGTCCCCCCGTTTGAGGATAGACCCATCGGGGCATCCATCGCTGAGAGAGCTCGTTGCCTGGGAGTCGAATTTGTTGGCAGGGATGACGCCGATATTCTCCTGTATGTGAACGCGCCTGAGCCGATGCTGCGCCAGGACGCGGCCGATGAGGGGACACAGCGCGAGCGGAGAACCCGGTTGCTGCCGTTCGTGGCAGACATCGCGCAAGCCATCGAGAATAACTCTGGCGTTGCCGTTGCGGATGTAGCGTTCCCAAACGGTGGGGACGCGGAGCTCGTGCAGTTGCTGTTGGATGGCGCGCCGGTGTCCTCTCTGTTGAGCTACGCCGGCTGGAATACCGCAGGGAACACCCTTGGCACAGTGATGGCGCACAGTCTCATTCGGTGGAGTGCGGTTTCGTCGGGAGAATCCGGAGCGCAAATGGACGCGAATCACTACCGGTTCCTCTTTGAACGGTTTGCAGACGACTGGGCGTACCAGTCGATTGTCCGGCGCGAACTCGAGATGGACTGGGCGCCGGCACGGGGCGCATCGATTTTCGACTTCGGCACGCAGGCTCAAGGCGCTGAAGATTTTGTATGCGAGCGTCTGGAACCCTACGTCACTGCGCTCCAGCGCGGTCACTTTGCCGGCGATCCGGAGGTTGCACGGAGCAAGTGGTCGGCAGCTCTTCCGTGGGGGAGAGCCTTCGAAGTTGACTTCCGCCTGGTGTGATCGAGAAAACTGACAGAGAGGGAACATCGCCATGATCGTCATTATGCAGCAGGGATCTCCCCGGGTGGAGATTGACGCGGTGATCGAGGAGATCGACCGCCTGGGGTTCAGGTCGCACCCGATTTACGGAGTGGAGCGAACCGTTGTCGGCGTCATCGGTGACAACACTCGCGACCACTTGGAGCATTTCGAGCACTTCGACGGCGTGGAGCGAGTCTTACCCATTCTGCAACCCTACAAGTTTGCGGGGCGGGAGGTGCAGCAGGAGAAGACCACGATCCAGGTAAACGGTCTGACGATCGGGGGACCCCGCATTGTCTGCATTGCGGGTCCGTGCTCCGTGGAATCGCGCGAGCAGTTCATGACCACGGCGCGCGCGGTGAAGGATGCAGGGGCAGACATACTCCGTGGTGGGGCGTTCAAACCTCGAACTTCTCCATACAGCTTCAAGGGACTGAAGGAGGAAGGACTGAGAATTCTTGCAGAGGCGAAGCAGGAAACCGGGATGCCGGTCGTCGCGGAGGTCATGGACGCACGGCACGTGGAAATGGCGGACCAATACGTAGACTTGTTTCAGGTGGGAGCCAGGAATATGCAGAATTTTACTCTCCTGGAGGAGTTGGGCCGGGCCAATAAGCCAGTCTTCCTCAAGCGCGGCATGAGCGCAACCGTCGAGGACCTACTGATGGCGGCGGAGTATGTCATATCCGAAGGCAATCGTAACATCGTTTTATGTGAGCGAGGGATACGAACATTTGAGACGGCCACCCGCAACACGCTGGATGTTAGCGCGATTCCGGTCATCAAGCGCCTCAGCCACCTGCCGGTTTTTGCGGACCCAAGCCATGGCGGGGGACACTGGTGGCTCGTGGAACCTCTATCATTCGCCTGTGTTGCCGCGGGAGCGGACGGTCTCATGGTCGAAGTCCACCATAACCCGAGGGTGGCCTTGAGTGATGGGCCGCAATCTCTGACGCCGAAGAATTTTCAGAAGCTCATGTCGAGACTCCCCGAGATCGCGGCTGCTGTGGATCGATCGCGGTAGGTAGCACTCGGGTGTAAGTCAGATTTGTGATGGCGCATGATGCGGACTCTGTGAGTCCGCCGTGATCGTCAGCCCTGTAGCCCGTGCTACAGGGGTAATGTGACGGTTCCACCTGTTCCCTGCGAGCCCCCGCTCGCTCAGCTTACCGACAGCAGGGGCTGTCTGGGTAAGGGGAGGCCCCCACCGTCTCCCCTGACGCAGGGGCTACAGGGCTGACGATCACAAATCTTACTTTCACCCGTAGCGCTCGTCGTCGTTGACCGAGGCGCTTTGTTTCTGGTAACATGCCGGTACAAACTGGCGTCAGTTGGTCGTGCACAAGCGCCACTTCAACGGCAAAGGCAATGAGTCTCCTCTCGAAACTCGAAACGAAACTGGAAGGTGCGGTGGAAGGTCTTTTCACACGCGCATTCCGTGACCGTTTGCAGCCACTGGAGATCGCGAAGAAGATCCAGAAGGCCATGCATGAGTCGAAGATACTCACTGTCGGAACCGCCTACGCGCCGAATCGTTTCAAGGTCAGACTGAATCCTTTGGACTACGACTATCTGTCGGGAATCTCAGCCGCGTTTGTGCCGGAACTTGAAGGGTACATCAGTGAGTATGCCGGTCAGATAAACTGTCGGCTCGCCGATAGTCCGTCGGTGATACTGGTGGAAGACGCGTCGGTCAAGGTGTCCGCAACGCAGATTGAATCGGAGATAACCAACACGCCGCGGGAGCTTTCTCGGAAGATGCGAAATCGCGCGCAGCGATCATCTTATCTGCTTCACGTAACCGAAGGACCGGACTCTGGACGACAGTTCGATGTTGCAGATGGGGAGACGATTCTCGGACGCGATGGTGAATGCGGTATCCCTCTTTCCGACCCAAGCAGCTCCCGTAACCACGCGAGGCTTTTGTGCGCGAACGGTGAGGTTACCATCGAAGACCTGGGGAGCACCAACGGCACCTATGTTAACAGTGAGCAGATCGACCGATACAGCTTGCTCCCCGGAGATGTGATCGGCATCGGGACGACATCAATGGAGCTGAAGGTGGTGCATACCGTCTGATGCAGTTGTTCTCCTTCGCAGCTCAATATCTTCTAATAGCGGCGCTGTACTACTTCCTGTTTCAGTTAGTGGCTGTTCTGCGTGATGGGCTGCATCGAGTCGACAATCTCCAGTCAGGTGAAGGCTCCGTGGCGCGCCCGTCGGCAACTTCAACTGAAGACGGAGAACTTGTTGTTGTCCAGGGAGGAAAGTTCAGGAAAGGCGAACGTTTCACACTGAAGAAACAGTCCGTATCCCTGGGACGCACAGATGAGAATGATATCGTGGTGGACGACCCGTATGCGTCGAAACGTCACGCCGCCATCCGAAGACTGCGCGGAGTCCATCAAATCGCCGACCTTGGGAGCAGTAATGGGACTTTGCTGAACGGACGGCTTGTGACGGAACCCGTTGAGCTGAAGTCGGGGGACAGGATTCAGATTGGGGATGCCATCCTGAGATACGAAAAACCACACTGAGACAGGACAAGGACATTGAAGTTTGGGAAATGCACAGACATAGGGAAAGTGAGATCGGCGAACGAAGATTCAGTGCTGATCGATGAGAAACTACAACTATTTGTGGTTGCCGACGGCATGGGGGGGCACGCCAGCGGCGAAGTCGCCAGCCGTCTCGCTGTGGAGTCCCTGCAACGCTTCTTGTTGGAGCGAATGGGTTCCGGCGCTCAGGCCACCACGGCCGAGGTGGCGCGCAATGTGCGTGAAGCCTTCGAGTGTGCAGGAGACGCGGTGGTGCAACACGCCAGGCGGACCGCTTCGGACATGGCGACCACGATGACAGTCGCAGTGGTGCATGGCAGGGAACTGGTTCTTGGGCACGTGGGTGACAGCCGTGCATACAAGATCTCCGACACGGACATTCGACAGGTATCCGAAGACCACTCGCTCGTCGCTCAAATGGTGCGGGACGGTCTCCTGAGTCCCGAAGACGCGGAGCAGCACCCAAAGAAGCACATCGTTGTTCGCGCAATCGGCCCGCAGGTTGAGAACTCTTCGCCGGATGTCACAATCGTTCCTCTTGACGAGTCCGACTCCATCCTGCTCTGTTCCGACGGCCTGAGCAATGTGCTTCCACCGGACGAAATGTTCAATATCGTGCAGCGTCACGATGCCCCCGACAAGGCAGCACAGGCACTGGTCGACGCGGCCAATGCCAAAGGTGGTCCTGACAACATCAGTGCTGTATTGATACAGGGGCCTTGGGACACCCCCGGCGCGGCGAGATCTCGCTCCTCCCACTTGCCGCTGAGAGGTCTGTTGATCGCCGTAGCGCTGTTTGCTCTGGCCGGACTGGGCCGCGCCTACGTGATCCACCATTTCTTCTATCTTGGTGTGTCTGATGGCAAGGTGGCCATCTACCCTGGGCTGGCCCGTTTCCCTGGCATTCTGGCGACCAGAGAACCCCACAGGGTGACGAAGACACCCGTGGAAGAGTGCCTTTCTCCCTATCAGGACCGGTTGGTTCGAGGGATTCAGTTCTCATCGATTGAAGAAGCCACCAGAGGAATTGCCGGCTTGCAGAGCAAGCCACCGCTGGGTGTGTCGCCGTTTCCGTCCTCGGACTCGGCGGCTGCATCCGATCTCCCTAAGACCACAATACCTGACCCGCTCACCCCCCCGCGATGAAGACAAACGCGTTCCAAGAGCGACGACTCCTTCTTATTTCCTTTGTCTGGGTCTGGGGAGCTTTTGCCATCGCGTACTGGAACCGTTACTACCCCGGTAGCTGGGAGCCGGCGGTACGTGCGGCTGTTACCCACTTCGCCATTTTCTTCTCCCTCTCATTCTTGCTTGGATACACCTGTCGACAACGTGATCATCTCTTGCTTCCTCTCCTGGCCACATTGACCGGTATCGGCCTGACCATGATTTACGATGTGAAGCCCGCCTTCCTGTCCAGGCAGTGCCAGTGGCTGGTCGTCGGTGCAGCAGGTCTGTGGTTGGTGACCGGCGTGCGGGATGTCAGTTCCTTGAGCCGCTTCAAGTACACATGGATGTTTCTTGGGGCGACTCTCCTTCTCGCCACCAGCCTGCTCGGCAAACGCCTCGGCGCCAGCGGAGAGATCACGCTTGCCCTTCAACTGGGACCGGTCAGCTTTCAGCCCTCGGAATTTGCGCGGCTGTTTCTTATCATCTTTCTTGCGGGATTTCTTGGCGAGAAGAGTCGACTCATGGGATTCCGGGAACCCACCTGGTGGCGCATCGGCCGGCAGGACTTGCGGTACCTTGGGCCATTGCTGATTATGTGGGGAATATCTCTACTCTTCCTTGTGCAGCAACGCGATCTCGGCGCGGCATTGCTTTTCTTCGGGATCTTTATCGGGATGCTGTACATGGCGGAAACGCGCATCGTCTATCTGACGATCGGGATCGCTCTGTTCATGGGTGGAGCTTATGCGTGTTACCGGGCATTCGGTCACGTGCAAACGCGCATCGACATCTGGCTGAACCCGTGGCAGGACGTGGAGAACAAGGGCTACCAGATCGTGCAGTCTCTTTTCGCGTTGGGCGGCGGTGGGTTGCTGGGAACCGGACTCGGGTGCGGATACTCCGCCCGGATTCCTGCCGTTCACACCGACCTGATTTTCAGCGCCATCGCGGAAGAGCTGGGGCTGGCGGGAAGTATCGCCGTTCTGGCGCTATTCCTGATCCTCGTCGTGCGAGGATTTCACGCCGCCCTTGCAGCCAGAAACGAGTTGACGTCGTTGATGGCCGCGGGTCTGGCATTCAGCCTGGGTCTTCAGGTGTGCATCATCATTGGCGGGGCAACGAAGATGATTCCGCTTACCGGGATCACTCTCCCGTTTATTAGCTATGGTGGAAGTTCGCTTACCGCTAACTTTATTTTAATGGGACTTATCCTGGCGATATCCAGCGAGGGGTCCGGAGAAGATCCGGAGAAAGTGGAGCGACGATGAAACGCAATATCCTGAGAACCGCTCACCTTTTCTTTGTCCTTTTTCCCGCGATCGGAGTGTATCTTGCCTATTGGCAGGTTTTCGCCAGTGAGGACCTGATGAACCATCCGCGGAACCGGCGAGTGTTGCTGAATGAGAAGCGCGTACTGCGTGGAACCATCTTCGATCGTAACGCAGAGCCGTTGGCACGGAGCGAGTTTGAGCTGAGCGGCCAGGGCGGAACGCGCCGTCAGGTACGCAAGCTGATGGCGCCCGCTGCGATGAGTCACGTCACAGGCTATCTCAGCGATCGTTACGGGCGCACCGGTATCGAGAGCAAACTCAACAGCCACTTGTCAGGCATGACGCGTCTCCGGTCGTGGGACGACCTGCGAGATTTCCTGATGGCAGATCAACGGCGTGGCCACGACGTTTTCCTGACTATCGACGCCCACGTGCAGGAAGCCGCATACTCGGCCCTGGAAGGGCGACGAGGCGCGGTAGTGGCCCTTGTTCCCTCAACCGGCGAAATCCTCGCCCTCACGAGTTCCCCGGGATACGATGTGGCTAGAGTTGATACCGCTTGGGAGACAATTCAAGAAGACCCCGAGGAACCGCTCTTCAACCGCGCCACTTCCGGTCTTTATCCACCAGGTTCCACCTTCAAGGTGGTCACAGCAGGCGATGCTCTCGAAGAGGGGATCGCTGAACCGAAGACCTCCTTTCGGTGCAACGGGCACGTGAACATCGAGGGCTACGATGTCCGATGTCCCGACGGGAAGGCGCACGGTCGCGTGGACCTGACCCAGGCGCTTGTCGTTTCATGCAATGTCGTCCATGCGCAACTGGCCGTCCAGATTGGCAAGAGCCGCTATACGAGCTATGCGCGCCGCTGGGGACTCGGTGAGGATTTGTTCGGTGACCTCCCCTCCAAGGCATCCAGTATCGTGCGCAGCGACTCAAACCTCACCACGACCGTCCTTGCTCAGACGGGATTCGGACAGGGGGAGGTCTCGGTAACGCCGCTCCAAATGGCAGTGATTGCCGCGACCATCGCCAATGGCGGGCTACGCATGCAACCCTACATTATTGATCGCGTCTGCAGCTATGGTGGTGAGCGACTTCAGCAGACAACGCCGAAGGGGGAGCAGCAAGTGATTTCACCCGACACGGCTGGTTTGCTCGCAGGGATGATGGAGGCGGTGGTATCGCTTGGATCCACCCGCGGCACATTCTCCAGCCTCTCGTTCTCCGTTGCCGGGAAGACCGGTACCGCTCAGAATCCGCACGGCAAGGCACACGCGTGGTTTATCGGCTTTGCTCCAGTTGAGAGTCCACAAGTCGCCGTGGCCTGTGTTATCGAGAACGCCGGCGCGGGATCCAAAGAGGCCGCTCCGGTGGTCAGAGATGTGATGGCCGCGGCCCTTGCTCATTTGTAGGGCGAAGCATTACCGGTCGAGTCCCAGTCGGGTTACCTGTTCCGGAGGAGCCTTCAGCTTTGCCAGTGTTTCCCGCAGTATCTGCTGCATCTGTCGCACCGGCGCTGGTTGATCATCGCAGCGATTCACCAGCTCGTTCAGGTCTGACGCTTTGTCGCTCAGCCATGTTGGATCCGACCATGGAGGGCAGTCGTGAACTTCGCGACGCCCGTTCTGATAGGTTCCCAGCCCATACGGGATGAAGCGCGCGAGATGGTAGCCGTGCCAGTAGAGCGGTTGGTTTTCAGGAACCGGCGACTGATGCAGAATCCACTGTCCGTCGGTGATGCTTACGCTTTGCCCGAACATCCCCATGAGAGCAAAGTCCCTTGTCTTTGCACACGGATCCTGCAACACAGGAAAAAGGCTGATACCGTTTAGTGGTTTATTGTCGGGGAAGTCCGGAACCGGGCGCCCCACGGCTTCAATAACCGTCGGATAGATGTCTACCAACTGGACGAGCTGCCTTCTCCATGCGCCGCACCCTCCGGGATGAGCCGCGATGAACGGGATGTGTGCGACCGCATCAAATTGGTGCGTCTGCAGCTTCCCTATGCGACCGTGATCGCCGTTGAACGTGCCGTGGTCGGTGGTGAAGATTACCAGCGTGTCGTCCCACAGATTCAGCTCGTCCATCGCATCCAGCACCTTTCCAAGAGCGCGGTCCACCAGAACAACATTCGCCGCGTAGCGTGCGCGCGAATTCTGGAACTCCTCTGACGTCATGTGGTCGCGCCACTTGGCGTAGGGCCAATTGAACGCGGGGAAGCGGCTGTACCCTTCGGGATCGAACAGCTTCACCAGATCCTCAGGCGGATCGAGCGGCTCATGGGGCGTGAAACAATCAATGTGCAGATAGAAGTTCTGGTGTGAATGGTTGCGCCGCAGCCAGTCCGCCGCGGTCGAGAATGTGCGCATCGCGAACCAGTCTTCCTCCGACTGACGCAGAAAGTGGACATTGCGCCAGTGACGCTCGCACTTGCCCATCCGGTCGTTGGGCGGACAATCAAACTCCACGGGGTCGGTGTAAAGCCCGTCTGCTTCCTGCCCACGGATGAACTGGAAGCCGCTGTAGCCCATGTGATAATTGCCGGAACCTTGCTCCCACAAGTGAAAGTGATCGGAGACGAGGTAACTCACGGGCAATCCGTTTTCCTGCATCCAGCGAATCGACATATTTGGTGGGCCGGAAACCTGACGCGGTAGGTCGAGGTCTTCCTCTTCCAGCGGCCCCCACCCGCGCTCAAGGAATTCCAGCCGCCCAGTGTAGATATCCCGCCTTGCAGGCATACAGGGAGAACTCCCGCAGTAGGCATTCTCAAATACAGTTCCTCGTTCAGCCAGTCTTTCCATGTTGGGGGTAGGGACGGACCATGGCGGCGCTTCCTGACTCCAGCACTCGTGGAGCGGTTTTCCACCTGTGTAGGGACTGCAATGGTCGCGTCTCAAGGTGTCGCAAAGGATTACGATGACATTCACGGGATGACCTCCATCAAACGAAAGTCGTGCGCGGGAACAAGCAGCTTGACGCGCAGCGCATCGCCGTCCGATTTGGCTTCAATGCTTCGCAGCGTCTCGTCGCCGCCGGGCATGAGGGCGACGCCGCCACGGTTGATGCGGCGATCCCATTCGTAGGGCTGCTCATTGGGTTTCGGGTTCAGCTCCGAACGCTCGCCATCAAGTACCTGCGCTCGGGTCGCGTCAAGGGTGAGGGCTTTGGCATCCAGCCTGAACTCCAGTTGGTTCGGCGTGTCGGCGAGGTTGGCGATGACGACGATCGCTCGACCGTTGGGTTTGACGTAGAGACTTGTTTTGATTCCCTCCGCCGGTGAGAGAAACGTGACATCGGGGTTGTGCCAGTAACCCACGAAACGCACGTCGGGGTCGGCGATGCTGAGGTCATAGAAGCAATTCGGGTACAGGAACCCACCGAAACACCACTTCGAGTCCATCACCAGCATCATGGCATACATGTGGCGCATGAACTTGCGGTAGTTGTCGGGCGACTCGCTGCGCTTGACGTACTCCGACAAACCCATCCACATCATGATAGTTCCGTGCATCCCGGCGTTGGAGACCGTTTCCATGAAATCAAACGGGCCGGGGTAGCGATCCATGGCGTAGTCGATGCGGTACTCTCCTCCGGGAACCGCGGCGAACTGCCATCCGCCTATCTGCGACCCGGTGTAACCGCAGCTCCAATTGAAACCTTGGGTGCCGATGTCGCCGAAGACGTGCGCGGAGCGCTTGTAGTATTCCCGTTGCCCGAATAGCATCCAGCCCGGCTGCACGCGACCATCGGGAAGCAAGTATGCGGTTCCAGAGAGGGTGTTGTAGTTGGGTAGGGGAGTGCCGGTGTCGAAATAGACGCCGTCCACGCCATACTGGTCCTTCCAGCGTTCGTGGCTCCAGACGGCGTAGTCCACCTTGCTGCGCGTGAAAAGCATGTTGTATTGCAGCCCGCCGGAGTCCCACTCCGCCGCAAACTCGCTGGCGGTTTTTGCGCCCCAGTTGAATCCCGAGGTGTCCAGATGCGGAGTCACCTTGTACCCCTCCGCGTGCATCTGATCGGTAGCCTTTTTCGAGCCGTCAGGGTCGTAGCGATACGGTCCCACACCCTCCTCGTCCCAGCCCGCACTGTCGCCGAGCCACTTGCAGAAGATGCCTCCATCCCTTCGTTCGGGTCCGCGCCAGAAGTGTTTTCTCCAGTTGGTGGGCTGAGGTTTTTCCGGAGTCGCCTGGAATGAGAGGGTGATTGCTCGCGAACCACGCAACTCCGTGGGAATCGCAATGAAGTTGAACCGCCATTCCACGGTTTCCCCGACCCGCTCAAGGACCATCGCGGGAGCATCGTCGGAGGGGAACCATCCTTGATCGCTGTCGGCCATGTAGGAAATCCCGCGATCGTAGGTTCCGATCCAAATCTGCGGAACAAAGTTCCCCAGCGTCGGCTTCCAGCGTCTCTCCAGCTTTGCTTTCTTTTCCTGCACATTAACGGCTTGCCGGTAGTCGAACACACCGGTGTGCTGCATTTGCCCATCCCAGCCGGTATACTCGTACCAAACCTTCGATGAAAAGATCGTTCCCGCGTCCTTCGACAGATGCCCGTAGTGCGGAGGCGCGCCCATTCCGTGGGGGAGACCGATGCCGAAGATGCACAAGTACATCTCGACGAGTTCTTCCTTCAGCGGGACCACGAGCGACAGCCTGTTGATGCGAACCGGGGCGTTCTTCGTCGGGCTGAAGCGAAAGTTGAAAACGGTGTGTCCGTCGTATTCGATGTGGCCGTCGGTCGTTACCTGCAACGGATCGTCGCCGACTGAAGCAGTGGTCGTGCTTGTCCAATGGACTTCGTTCTCCTTTCGCAATGTCACTTTCAGCGCGCCGCCACCCGCGATGACAACCTTACCTGCGGTCTCCGCCTCCAGTCGCATAGGCGCGGAAAGCATCTCCCTGCCCTGATTGGTCACCTGCGCAAACAACCCCGCTGCATTCACTTTGTGGTTGCGGCCCCAGCACCCCACGTCGAGATCCGCTGCACCCGCATTCCGGACTTGAATAGGTGTCCATGGTTTGAGCACCCGATCGGTGATGCCGATCGTGTTCCGGAGCCAGGGATAGCGCTTGAAGCTGAATGGGGTATCTGCGAGCAGGGACACTTTGCCCGCGGTTCGCTGCTCGACGCGCAGCCGGTAGTCGCCGTTTGGCAGAGGGACTGGCAATTTCTGCAAGAGGAACGGTGCGCCTCCTTCGGGCGTAAAGGGAACTGTCGCCGTGGCCAACGTCTTGGCCCCCTGCTGCAAAGTGACCAACCACGAGTCAGACACAGCAGTCAAGGGCAGACGCGGGTAGGCGACTCCGATGACCTTGCCGACTCCCTGCAGGAAAGTGGTCTCATGCTCAACGCTCCCCAGACGAGTCAGTTGCGGCTGAGGGAAAAAGCGTCGGTAGTGGTTGCGGGCCTCTGCGGCTGAGAGCGGGCGACGATAGATCGTGAATTCGTCCACCAGCATCTCCTTGCCAAAGGGAGGCGCCACGGTGTGGTAGTCCTTCTGTGGGTCGAAGGGTTTCGGCATCATGCCTTCCAGCTTCTTCTCTCCGTTGACGTACAACACGATCTTCCGGTCAGCCCAGACCAAGACGAAGTGCATCCACGTGTCTGGGCGATAGTCCACACCGTGATTCTCCATGCCGCCAGAGACCTGAACGGCAAAACCGTCGTTCGGAATGTAGAAGGTCGGGCCGCCGTTGTCCGTGTGCAGAAACCATTGCAGCCGTGTCCCGAGGTGTTGCCACCCGAGGGGTTTGACCCACATCTCCACCGCGCCGAGGGAGGGATTCAGGTTGTCTTTGGCAGCATACGCAAGCGGAATCCATCCCCCGCTTGTTTTCAAGGCCTTGCCGCGAACGCCGGGGGCGAAGTCGGGTTGTCCCAGCGCGCGAACAGGCTTAGCGCTGCCGCGGGCTATCTCCGCGGTCACGGTATCCTCAAACGAAGCTCTGAGCAGAATGGCCTCCGGCGAGGCTACAAACTCCGTGGACGCGGGTAGCGCGCGCTGGAGGTTGAGGTCGAGCCACGACTCATCCGGCGCCGGAAAGAACTTCCGGAACAGACCGGAAACGACGCGAAACTGATCGATAGTCCCGACGAAGGATTCCCCGGGGTCCGCAGACCCGCCCAGTGTCAGCGTCGTATTCCCGCTTTCCTTCGTCGAGTAGTCGATGTATCGCCAACCGTGCGGCTCTTCATCGACGGTCTTTCCATCGACCGCCAGATAGGCAATATCCGACCCGAAGACGTGGGCATAGCTCCCGACGTAGACGGCCACGTGGTGCCATCGACGTGCCCGAATCGTGTGTGCCGGGGTTCGCATCTCGACCCACCACTCCGGGTGCGACTGGTCGGACGAGGTGAGCGTCCGGTGTGTCCAGCCAAGAGCGCCGTCGTCTGTCAGGAACAGATTCAGACCATTCGCCTTGCCGGGAGCGTGAGGTTTGAACAGCAGCGAGTACCGCCCCCCCTGGGATGGCAGAGCATCCGCGCGGAACCAGAAATCAATGATAAATCGTCCCTGTTGGAAAAGCCCCTCGCCAAGAATTAGCGCCAGTGGCGCATGTCCGGCCGCCAACTTCAATCCACCGCCGAAGCGACCCTCCGATGCAGACTCCGCTCCTTGGACTGCGGACAGCCTGGAACTCTTCCCGCTGAGGTCAGCGAAAGCATCCGGCGCGTCAAACGCGTACAGCGCGAGGGTGTTGCTTCCCGGCTGGTAGCGATTCCAGAACGCGGTGGAGTCCTCCTTCGCAGTATCCTGCGCAGAGACATGGAAGACGCCACACAACAGCGTTAGAAGCGCGAACAGCACCCCGCCGTCAATCAAGGCAATTGGTTGTCGCATGAAAGGTTCCTGTGCCCCACGAGTGATTTCCGCATTCACTCCACAACCACCAAGCGGAAGTCATGCCGTTTCACGGTAAGCTTTCTGATTCTGCCCCGCTCCACCAGTATCGGCTCTCCAGTCTCGCCATCCTTCGCCGACTGTATAGCGGAGCCCAGTTTGATGTTTGTCTCAACCCCCGCGTCGCCGGGGTTGACCACGACCAGCGTGGTCCTTCCAGCTTGAGTATTGCGATAGACCGAAATGAGAACCCCTGGTTGATCGGCCGCCGCCACCGACTGAGATCGCCAGTACGGAATCCACTCCGCGTACGAGTCGAGAACACCGGCATTGCGCAGGATTTCCATTCGATCCTTCGACCAGTCGGCGCCGAAGATGCCATTGTCGTGCAGCAACGCCAGTGCGAATACCGTGCGCGCGCGGGCGCTTTTCAGGTCGATGGGGATGTTCATCACAATCTGCACCGGGATGCCCGAATACTTGCCAATGATGGTTCGATACTTGTCGAGTCCCTGGGCGCTGAACATGTCGTCGAGGTCGGATTCGAGGTACATCGACTCCCACGCGTTCATGCGGGTAAGCCACGGCATCTGGAAGACCGCGCCCGGAGAGTAGACGTTGTTGGTGTCGGGAATCCCCAATTCCTGGACGATCCGTGCCACGCGCTGGTAGTAGTCGCGGACGAGAAACAGGTTCAATCGCGGCTCGGGTTTACCTTCGTCGTTGAGATACATGCTGCCCTTGTCCAGCGACCGGCCTTCGACCAGTGAGTTCCAGTCCCACCAGTGGCCGCCGGCCCCGGTGTTCTTCGCCATGAGGTAGAAGTAGTAAGCTTCGAAATCGTAGAAGCTGGGCACGCAGGCATCTTTCAGGTAGACCGTTCGCTGTTCCGGCTCCGGCCATATCGGGTTGCCGTCTTTGTCTCTGTAATGCAGCAGGCTCGAATCGGGCTGCGGGCGCGGGTTGGTTTCGCCTGCCCATTCGCCGGAAAAAACGCTGAACTCCGGCTGGAGATGGCCGATCAGGTCAGCGGCGCGGTAACTGCCATATTCGCGTCCCTTCTCGAGGAGATACCGTCCTTGTGCGTCACGTTTTGGGGGCGGCATGACGGGAAAGGAACCGGGGGTTGTTTTGTCCTGGAACTTAAATGGCTTACCGGCAATCCAGTCCTGCCACTCCCGGTCATCGAGAGGAAACACGAAGCAACCCGCTGTTCCCCACCACGACGCGCCACCGATGTGCATCCGTTCGCTGTTCCAGGCCATCGTGCGCGCGTCCGGGGGAAGGGGTTTGGTGGGAACGGGGAGGAAGGCGAACTTCAGTTGGCGGGGGCGGTCCAACACAACCGACCTGTTAATGAACGCGATCTTGAGCACGGTCGCCCCCTTGACCTTCTCCATGACGATATGCGGTTGATGTTTGTCCAAGTAGAATCCCTCGTAGCTGTCGGTGTACCAGTAGAGACCGCGCTCACCGTTGCCGACGTACATGACATGAGGGCGTGTGGGACGTTCGGAGAGATTGGTCCAGAGAACTCCCTCCTTCGGGGTTCCCGTGTAGGGATGGTTTTTCCGGTAGAGCATGATGCTGTCGCGCGGGCTGTAGGCAAAGGCGGTGTCAACCGGGTCCTTCAGCGGAATGACCAGCTCCAGACGGTCGAGGTTCACATTTCCTCTCGGATTCAGTTCGAGGAGGGTGAGGTATTGCCCCGTATAGTCTGCTTCCGAATGCAGCTCCACGGCGACGCTGCCAATGGCCCCTCCGCTCCTGCCGGAAGCGCGGGTGGGCAGCGTCGCGTTTTCCCATGAGAAGCCGTCGCCTCCTTCAGTCAGGACGACAGCGCGTCCATTCTGGCGCCCGATGAGTTGCACCGGCCCCGCCAGCAGGTCGCGTCCGGCCTCCTCAGGGACGAGGAGGTCGTGGAACTGAGACACCATACCGACGCGAGTTAGCTCGACGCGATTGCCTGCGGTCTCGTAGTTTCTTTTTCCAACCCTCAGCGGCGTGTACGGGCGAACGACGGTGTCAGCCGTACCTCCCTTGAAACTCTCGAAGGGGAAAAGCTTGCGCTCAAAAGTGTCCTTCTTCGTCAGGAGCGCCTTGCCGCTCGCATCCTGGATTTCAAGAGTGATGTCGTACTTCCCTTCCGGCAGCGGGGGAAAGCTGAAGGTCAATTCGGAAACTCCACCGGGGGCGAAGGGGGCCGAATTCCGACCCATTGTTTCGCCGCTCTGTTTGCCAAAAGAAGCGTGCAGGTATTTCGCCTTCTTCTTCAAGTCGGGATCAAGCCCAAGAATGCCATTGTCGCCGGTTACTTTCAGGCGATTGTACGACGGCATGTATGCAAACTGAAGCGCAGGGCTGGAGAGCTTTCGGGCGACCTGCAGGTTGTTGATGTAGCCGTCTACTTCGGCGTTGTGTTTTCGCAGAGGCATCTGGTGGTCGTAGTAGATCGCGCCGGTCGCGGCGTCTGTGATCTTCAGGAGAACCCAGTTGTCCTTCTTGGAGGCGGTGAGGTCGCCCAGTGGCAGACCGGCCGCGGCGATCACTGCCTCCTTGCTCTCCCCGAGTTTCACCATCACCGCGCTGGTCTTGTCGAAAAGACTCTTCCCGTCGGGGTCCAAAATACTGACCGCGACGTTGAGCGCAACTTCCTTCGACCGTGAATTGTGGAACCGGAACTTGAAGCTCGGGTTTCCGTGCATCCAGTCGCCCACCTCAACGAACTGGACGCCAATCGCTTGTGAGTCGAAAACGACTTCGGGGAACAGGTGGAACTGCAGCCAGCTTGCCACGACCCAGGCGTAGTAGTTGCTACCCGGGTCCTGCGCGGATACGAGCTGCATGACCCACCGATCTCCATCCTTAGTAGATCGTCATAAATTCTGTCCTCATTTCCTCACCACAGAGATCACGGAGAACACAGAAAAGAAGGCAAATCTTCGCGCGCTTTGCGCCTTCTGCGGTGGACAAGATTATTGATGATTTACTTACGTAGGTCGTCAAGAATACTGTCCCTGCTGAAACGAAGACGGACATACCCGATTGATTCGGTAATCCCCCCGAACTTGTTTCGGGGGAAGTTTAGGACCACGCTAACCGGAGGAGTGGAAAGCCCCTCTTGTCCGGCAGTTGTAGCGCGAACCTAACCTTCCCCCGGAACAAGTCCGGGGGGATTGAAGAAGAGGTTGCGCGGCGTCCGGGTTGTAGCGCGAACCTAACATTCCCCCGGAACAAGTCCGGGGGGATTGCCATTACCGAATCAAACTGTCAAATAG
>Ga0210049_1000438_pt1 | contig 34881 bp, 40 predicted proteins | sample CryGeyCG2014_300_2_FD_183964 | JGI IMG/M metagenome (GOLD analysis project Ga0210049, IMG submission 183964) | Groundwater microbial communities from aquifer - Crystal Geyser CG06_land_8/20/14_3.00 (SPAdes) (version 2) | ecosystem: Environmental > Aquatic > Deep subsurface > Groundwater | place... | reverse complement strand
TCAAAAACTCATGGAACACTTAATATGGTACAATACAAAGAGAATACACCAATCTTTGGGTAATATTTCACCCATTGATTATTTAATAAAAACTGTTCCGGAGTCTCAAATGTGCGTGACGCGTACAGAACATTGACAAAAGGTTAGATAAAATATATTATGTTACTAGAAAGCCGAGAGGCTTTTTAAAATTACTTAAAATTTCAAGATGAAAAAGATTATCAATTACCTTAAAGGCGCAAAAAGCGAATTAGAAAAAGTTACTTGGCCAACGCGTAAAGAAGCTGTTAGGTTAACTTTTGTTGTAATTGGTTTATCCTTTGTGTTCGCAGCATTTATTGGCGCTTTAGATCTATTATTTTCTTCTCTTATTCAAAGGGTTATAGGCCAATAAATTTTTAATCCCAATGCTCAAATAAAGAAGATTCCAAGGTTTTAGGAGGAATAAATGGCAAGACAAATAGAAACAGGCGAGAGACAATGGTATGTAATTCATACAAATTCTGGTTATGAGGATAAAGTAGCTGAAAATTTAAACCAAAGAATAGAAGCCTATGATATGCAGGATAAAATTTTTAGTGTTATAGTTCCTAAAGAAAAAAGGATTGAAATTAAGAACGGAAAAAGAAGGACAGTTGAAAAAAGGATATTCCCGGGTTATGTATTAGTTGAAATGATTGTAACCGATGATTCATGGTATGTTGTAAGAAATACACCTAATGTTACCGGGTTTGTAGGATCAGGAACTAATCCAATTCCTATATCTGATAGTGAATTAAGGATAATTCAGAAAAGAATAGGGACTGAGGAGCCAAAATATAAGATTAATGTCAATCCAGGTGATGCTGTTACAATCACAGACGGTCCTTTTAAGGATTTTGATGGTACCGTATCTGAAATTGATGAAGGAAAAGGTAAAGTTAAAATTTTAGTTTCAATATTTGGAAGAGAAACCCCCGTAGAATTAGACTTTTTACAGATTAGAAAGATATAAGCTAACAAAGGGTAAGGATAAAAATATGGCAAAACAAGTAAAAACCAAGATAAAGCTTCAGATAAGAGGCGGACAAGCAACTCCTGCACCTCCCGTAGGTTCTTCATTGGGTCAGCATGGAGTAAATATTATCGAATTTACTACTCAATTTAATGAGCATACTAAAGATAAAATGGGGCAATTAATTCCTGTTGTAATTACTATTTATGAAGACCGAACCTTTGATTTTGTTTTAAAAACTACTCCAGCTGCCGAACTCTTAAAAAAAGCAGCAGGGGTAGAAAAGGGTTCGGGTGTTCCTTATAAAGATAAAAAAGGTAAAGTTACAAAAGAACAGATAAGAGAAATAGCCGAGATTAAGATGCAAGATCTTAATGCTAACAGCACTGAGCAGGCAGAGAAGATTATTGCCGGTACTGCCCGTAGTATGGGGATTGAAGTAGAAAAATAATATTTTTAATAAAATAAAAAGTGGGAGCTCTGATATCCGTCGGGGCGCTTGACCACGAGGAGGAACAATGGCGAAAGAGGCCAAAAAGGAAGTTAAAAAGAAAGAAAAAAGTAAAAAAACTAAAGGAAAAGAAACTGAAAAAAAAGCGGAGGCTCTGACGCTCCAGCAGGAGCCGTCGGCCGGAGTCCCGATCGATAGCGTCGGGAAAATCAAGGAAGAAATCAAGAAACAGGAACCAGTAAAGAAAGATAGCTCGGATGAAAATTCTAAAAAAGAATTAAAGGAAGAAAAACCCAAGACACATAAGAAACATAAAATACATACTAAGAAGCGCGGTAAAAAATATAAAGAAGTATTAAAATTAGTTGATACAAACAAGAATTACTCTATCGAAGAAGCTATGGATTTAGCAATAAAAACCATTGCCACTAAATTTGATTCTTCAGTTGAAGCTCATATAAAGTTAGGTATTAAACCAGAGCAATCAGATCAAAATATAAGAACAGTTGCCGATTTGCCAGAAGGTACAGGGAAAACCGTTAAAGTTGCAGCTATTATCGGATCTGATAAGGAAAAAGAAGCAAAAGATGCTGGTGCTGATTTTTATGGCTCCGAGGATTTAGTATCCAAAATCGAAAAGGGGTTTTTGGATTTCGATGTAGTAATTGCTACTCCCGATATGATGGGGAAAATTGGTAAATTAGGTAGAATTTTGGGTACTAAAGGTATGATGCCAAATCCTAAAACAGAAACTGTAACTGACAATCCGGGTAAAGCGATTAAACAGATTAAGAGGGGAAGGGTTCAGATAAAAAATGATAAATTTGGAATAGTTCATGCTTCTTTTGGTAAGGTTTCTATGAGCAAAGATAAGCTTTTGAGCAACTTCGAAGCATTAATTGATACGGTTGTAAAAGCCAAGCCGCAATCTTCAAAAGGTAATTATTTAAAAAGCGCATTTTTAAGCACTACCATGGGCCCATCTATAAAATTAGACATAAGTAAAATACACCGTAAATAGATTTCAGTTTAGTATTTTTCTTTTTGCGGGAATCGTGTAAGATATAATTAGTTTTATAATGAGGACGAAATGAAGATTGGCGTAAAAAGAATAGATAAAACTATATCTTTGCCAAACAGTGCAAAGGATTCGATTAAGATTAATTTAATATCAAGAAGAGATGTAGTTATAGAGCCGGCAGAAAGTCGTTTAGTGCCGGTAAATGTTGTTGTTGATATCCCGAAAAATTATTTATTTTTAGTTACTCTTTCCCCTGACTTGGCTAAAAAGGGGTTAGTATTATTTGGGGGCCTTATTGTAATAGATTCAGCTGATAATAGTAAAGAAGAGCTAACATTACCTGTTTATAATTTTACAAAAGAAAGATCAGTTATTTTACAAGGCGAAATTGCAGCTCAAGGAGCATTGGTAAAGTCAGAATCTATTGCGTTTCAAGAAATAAAAAAATAATTATTTAAATAAATAATTTAAGATATTTTTAAGCCGGGTAGCCGGCTTTTTTGATAAGAATCATTTTTCTTCAGGAACATTCAAGCTATCCCAAGTTTGTTTGTTTACAAATTTGGTAAGCTTTGTTCCATCGTCATCGACAGCCCGAACCGCATATCTTGTTGCTCCACGCGCCTTAAAAGAAGTCTTTTTAAGATTATCATCGGGAACATTCACTTTTTGTCTCTTTCTAACATTATAAAATTCCATAATTCCTCCTGAAGCCTCGAAATATTTATTTCTTGCCCTGTACCGAGCCGCAAGGCGTCTGGTACAGGGCACTGTCGAGGCTGAAGCCCACCAAAAACTGTAAGTGAGGGTGGGCATATTACTGATTTTAATTTAACGACCATTACCTATTCAAAATTTACACATATTTATGCCCAAAATCATTAGATATTTTACTAGTGTTATCGCAAAGTTGGAAAAGGGGAGAAAGGATGATAATATTTAAACAATGGAAGTCGAAATTAAAGCAACAATAGAAGATTTTGATCCTATTTTAAGAAAATTAGAAGAAAAAGGAGCTGAATTTGATGAACCAAAAGAGCAGAAAGATATTTATTTAGGGATAAAAATAGAGAACCGGATGTATTAAAACCAGGCGTTTATGTTGTTAGAGTTAGACATTCAAAAAAAGGTGATTTTTTAGGTTATAAGGAAATTACAGATACAAAAGGAGTATGGAAAGAATACGAAACTAAAATAGATAATACAGAACAGGCGATTAATATTTTAAAATCAATTGGGTTAGTCGAGTTTTATACGATTGAAAAGGAAAGAATCACTGGGAAATTTTTAAAATTTGAATTGAATTTTGATAGAGTAAAAGGTTTGGGTGATTTTTTGGAAATAGAATTGATAAGCGATAATGGAGAAGAAGCCCAAAAAGAAATTAAGCAGTTTTTTAAGGAATTAGGTATAAACGAGGATAAACTGGAGAGAAGAGGGTATGGTGAGTTGTGGCAGGAAAAATATGGTGGCGGGTTTACAATTGACGAACAAAAATAAGGAGGAGGATAAATGTTTTTAGGTGTAGATGAATTATTAAAAAGGGTAAAAGAAGATAAATTGGTTGAGAATTTATGCGACCGTGAGCTTAATAATCCCGAAGGGACTGGTTTTGATTTGCGGGTAGCTGAGTTTTTTGAAATAAAAGGTGAAGGGTTTTTAGGCGAAACTGAACGTAAGACATGTGACATTGAATCAGTTGCTAAATACAAAGAAGGTGAAAAAAGAACGGTAAAAGTTAAGCCGGGAGATTTTTATTTGGTAAAAACTATAGAAAAAGTTAATTTACCTGATAATCTTGTTGGTTTTTTTAAGCCTAGAACCACTATGCAAAGAATGGGTATATTTTTAAGATCTTCTCAAGTTTCCCCAGGATATTCAGGCGAGCTTACATTTGCAATTAAAAATTTAGGTCCTTGTGAAGTCACAATAGAATTAGGGGCAAGAATAGCTCACGTTATTTTTGCAGAAGTTAAAGGTAAAACTCATTTATATAGAGGACAATGGCAGGGCGGACGGGTTTCTGCGACAGAAACCGAAACACAAGTTTAATTATTGAAAGTTTTAAAATAAAGCATCTTATTTCTGAAACACTCGTTTCGCTCCAGCGGCTTCGCTCGTTCTGCCTTCAACAAATTTTTTCCTGACACTTTCAGGAAAGCCAAGCAAATTTGTTTCAGGAGGTTCAGAAATAAAATGTTTTTAATAAAGATAAACAAGAGGATATATGTTAGAAAAAAAACACCCAGAATACCAATATCTAAATTTATTACAAGATATACTTGATAATGGTTCTGATAAGGAGCTATTTTTTACCCCGGAAATTCTAGAAGAATACAAGCATAAAGGAGAGGAACCGCCTTACATCAGGTCTGTTTTTGGCAGACAAATCCGTTTTGATCTAAATAAAGGATTCCCTCTTTTAACAACAAAAAAAGTTTTTCTAAAAGGCATAATCCATGAACTTTTATGGTTCTTAAAAGGAGATTCCAATATAAAATATCTGGTAGACAATGATGTGAGAATTTGGAACGAATGGGGCTGGAAAAGATACCACAAGCATTGCTTGCAAAATGAACCGCAAAACGATATGAGCCAGGAAGATTTTGTGGCAAAACTAAAATCGCTGCCCGCCACCGATCCTTTTGTAGGCAAGTGGGGGGATCTTATTACTGTTTATGGGAAAATGTGGCGAAAATGGCCAGCCTCTGACGGCAGAGAAATTGACCAATTAGGCTGGGTTATTGAAGGCTTGAAAGCAAAACCGTTTCGAAAATCATATGTGGTTTCGGCTTGGAATCCTGATTTTATCTATACTATGGCCTCAAAAGGCAATGCTAATGAGGTACCGCCGTTTTGCCACACGATGTATCAATTTGCTGTAACCGGAAAAAATAGATTGAATTTGGGGTTATATCAAAGAAGTGCTGATATATTCTTGGGCGTGCCTTTTAACATTACAAGTTATGCCCTGCTTTTGTTGATGGTAGCACAGGTAACTGGATTGGAAGTCGGAGAATTTGTTCATACTTTCGGCGATGTGCATATTTATTCAAATCATTTTGATGCTGTAAAAGAACAATTATCTAGGGAACCAAAGCCTTTTCCGGAAATGAAAATAAATCCGCAAATTAAAGATATAAATGGGTTTAAATATGAAGATTTTCAGATAGAAAATTACGATCCTTACCCAGCAATAAAAGCCGAAATAGCTAATATCGGAGGATTTTAAAATTAAGGTTTATGAAAAAAATAAAATTAAAATAAGCATAATTTAACTAAAAAGATGCCCACCCCAGGGGTGGGAAACGTGTTCACCCCTGGGGTGGAGGGAATTAGTGGGGAAATTGGGGATAATTTTTAACAATGGAAAGCAAACCAAAAATAAGCATAATTTGTGCCATATCAGAAAATAGGGCAATCGGTAAAGATAATAAACTTCTTTGGCATATTACTAATGATTTAAATAGATTTAAAGAGCTGACTTCTGGTCACGTAGTTTTAATGGGCAGAAATACATTTCTATCTATTGGCAGGCCTCTCCCTAATAGAACTAATATTATTATAACACAAGATAAAAGATATAAAGCTGCAGGATGCATTGTTTGCTATTCTTTAGAAGAAGCGATAGAAACCGCTAAACAATATGAAGAAGATGAAATATTTATAATCGGCGGCGGCCAAATTTATAAGCAGACTATAGGCTTGGTAGACAAGCTTTATTTAACGGTCGTAGAAAGTGAATTTGAAGCTGATACTTTTTTTCCGGATTATTCTGCATTCAAGAATGTTGTTTTTGAAAAGTCAGAAGAATCTGATGGATATAAATATAAGTTTTTGGAATTAGAAAGGTAGATATATGAATAAGATCAAAACAATAACTAAAGTTCTTGTTGGTGGATTAATAGTAAATATCCTTAGCTATTTTTATTACTTGTTAAAAGATTTGTGGTTTTCAACAAATATTATGCCTACTATAGGAGGATGTATCAAAGATGGCCCCATAATTGGATTTCCTATTAAGAGTCAAATTGTTTTAGGATGTACTTGTTGCGATCCGATAGCTCAGTTTTTATACTCAATATTTATATTTTTCCTAAATGTAGCTATTAGTTCTGTTGGCATTTATCTGGTTTTGTCTATATTCAAAAAATTAAAGCCTGTTAAATAGTAATTTACGACTTTTTTAGAAAAAGTCGCCCAAAAATCGCAAGCTCGCACAAAAAACCTAAAAATTAGCTGTTTTCAAGCTTTCGAATTCGAACGCCAAAGGCGGTCTCGTTCGGAGATGTTGACAATCTCCTTACTCGACTAGGTGAATTCTTACCTCTATCGAGGTTACTTGAAAACAATTGATTTTCTTAACGGCTTTTTGAGATGCTTGCATAAGAAACAAAAGCATTCTAAGAAATGTTCATAAAAACCAAGCTTATCTCTTACTTCTTCTAAAGTGCAGGGTTCTATCCAAGTTACAAAACGAGATCGAAATTAGGAAGAAAAAAAGACATCGGTTGGTGTCGGGGGTGTAGAGTTATTTAAGATAGGCAATGATACTTAGAGTAAATGCCACGATAGATAAGATTGAAACTGTTATGAACGGTGGTTTATATTTAGCATATTCTTCTTTTGCGCCTCGTTTTTTTGTGTCCCATAGCATGAGCGCGTGAATTAAACCGTATATTAGTACTATTGATCCTGAAACGACTTCTAGCCAGTCAAGGTTTATTGCTTTTAATTCAGGTAGAAAAATAATGGTTATAAACATAAATCCTATTACTGCACAGGCAATAATGGCTTTTATGGTTGATATGACGATACTCCTGGTTTTGTTATTTCTTTTGCATAGATATGCGATTGGATAATATACAGCAAATATCAAGAGCGGGATAGCCATTATTAAGTTGATTGTAGAAAAAAGCTTTCTATTAGGATTAAGCTCGTTTGGGTAGACAAACACATAGAAAAAAATAGATGCTAATAGTGTACATATAGCGATTATTTTTAAAATACCTTGAATAAGCCATATTATTGCTTCTAATTTTGCAACTCGTTCTATGATTTTCCTTGTCATTTATTCCATCCACCCTAAATCTTTTAAAGATTGGCATTCGTCACAGATTTTCTTGGGTGTATCAGGATCTGGTATATAATCTTCTGGTAGTTGGTCGGTTAAGGCTTTGCAATAATCACAATAAAAGTACATGTCAGATCCCGCATAAAGGGATCTATTATCAATTACTTTGGGTGTATTTTCTATTTTTCTACGTGATAGTTCTGCAAGAGTAAATGCTTTGTCTTTTTCAGTAGCTAATGTCATATCATTCACCTCTTTTCTATCTATTAGTTCTTTCATGATCATCAATGGTTCCTGTTTGTTTTGCTTCTTCTGAAATATATTTCTGGATAATCTCTATTACTTTTGCTACTTCTTTATGCCAGTAATTCTTTCTGGAAGAACTACAACAATTAATATTTGTTTTTTCTTCTGGGTTCATTTGAGTTCTAATAGTTATGCAACGGCATTCAGGACCACGTATCTTACCGTAAATACCCTGGCAATCATAACTGTAAACACTACTTTTAACGTCAATAATTTCTTCAATAGCCCCTATTTCATCTTCGAATCTCAATTCATGGTAACCAGGTTTTATTGCAAATTCTGCAATTCTTTTAGTAGTTTCCTCGTCAAAACGTATACTTACAGCATTACCGCAAGCATAAATCCATAAATGATATGAAATCAATTAACTGACCTCCTTTAAATCAAGGTACGAAATTATATGAGTATAATCATTCTTAAAACTATTGTCAATTACAGCTGTTTTTGTTATAGTTTATTCAAAGGTTGGAAGACCTTTATTTAATACTCACACTTTCTTATGGCTTTCCTGTCTCGATGAACATCGAGATTTAGTCAAATAAAAAAGAGAGTGGCGGCTCCGAATAATATCGGAGAAAAAGGAGAATCATCAAATGTCAGTAGAAATTAAAGAATTATTAGAAGCAGGCGCTCATTTCGGGCACAAATCTGAAAAATGGAATCCGAAAATGAAGCCTTTTATCTTTACCAAAAGGGGTGGTATCCACATTATTGATTTAACAAAGACCAAGGAAAAGCTTGAACAGGCCTTGGATTTTGTTAAGAAAATTTCTGAGCAGGGTAAGGTACTTATTTTCGTTGGTACTAAAAAACAAGCCCAGGAAATTATAAAAACAGAAGCCATCAGAGCCGGAATGCCATATGTAAATGAACGATGGTTAGGCGGAACGTTTACGAATTTTCAAACAATCATCAAACAGCTTAAGAAGCTTATTACCCTAAGAGAAGATAAAGAAAAAGGTGAGTGGGATAAATTCTCTAAGAAAGAGAAATCTTTAAAGCAAAAACAATTAGAAAAGCTTGAAAAATCTATTGGTGGATTAGAAAAACTAAGAGAACTTCCTAGCGCTCTTTATGTTGTTGATTCTACAAGAGAACATTTAGCCATAAAAGAAGCTAAAAAAATGAACATCCCGGCGATTGCTATTGTTGATTCAAATGGAGATCCGAATGATGTTGATTATCCGATTCCCGCGAATGATGATGCCATAAAGGTTGTTAAATTTATTACAACCAAAATGGCAGATGCTATTTTAGAAGTAAAGCCCGTTAAAGAAGAAGAAAAAGACTTTAGAGAAGAAAAGACTGAAGAAGGCGAAGAAGTTATAAAGGAAGATATTAAAGAGATTGAAGAAAAACTAAAAGAGAAAATTGAAGAAGAGGAAGTTGAAGCCAAAAAGAAAACCAAAACAACCGACTAATATTACTAAGGAGCAAGCTATGGATATAAAAATAGAAGATATACAAAAACTTAGAGAGCAAACGGGTGTTGGCATAATGGAAGCCAAGGGCGCATTAACTGAAGCGGCTGGAGATTTTGAAAAAGCTGTTGAAGTGTTGAGAAAAAAAGGCTTGTCAAAGGCGCAAAAAAGAGCCGGCAGAGAGGCAAAAGAAGGAATTATTGATTGTTATATACATCACGGGGGAAGAATTGGTGCAATGATTGAACTTAATACAGAAACAGACTTTGTTGCAAAAACTGATGATTTTAAGAATCTTGCTCGGGAAATTGCTCTTCAAGTTGCAACAATGGATCCTGAATATATCTCCATTGAAGATATACCTGAAGATATAATTAAAAAAGAAAAAGATATAGAAATTGAAAAATTGAAAACTGAAGGGAAACCTGAGAACATTATAGAGAAAATTATTGAAGGTAAAATGAATAATTTCTATAAGCAAGTAGTGTTATTAAAACAGTTTTATGTAAAAGATGAAAATAAAACTATTGAAGATTTGATTACCGAAGCTATTTCGAAATTAGGAGAAAATATTAAAGTACGTCGTTTCTCAAGATTTCAGATAAAATAATTTATGGCAAATCAAAAATTAAAATATAAAAGAATTCTTCTGAAAATTTCCGGGGAGGCTTTGCTTGGTAAAAAACAATATGGCATAGACCCGGCAATTGTAAAAGTTATTGCAAAACAAATAGATGATCTTAGGAAAATAGGTGTGGAAATAGCTATTGTAATAGGAGGCGGTAATATCTTCAGAGGATACACCGCCTCTATTGCTGGTATGGATAGAGCAACAGCAGACTATATGGGGATGATTGCTACAGTAATGAATGCGCTCGCCTTACAGGAAGCTTTAGAGAAGATTGAAACACCCGTTAGGGTGTTAACCGCAATTTCAATGCCTCAAGTTGCCGAGCCTTATATAAGAAGAAAAGCAATCAGGCATTTAGAAAAAGGAAGAATTGTGATTTGTGCAGCAGGATCAGGCAACCCTTATTTTTCCACAGATACAGCCGCTTCTCTTAGGGCTTTGGAAATAAATTGTGACGTTATAATCAAAGCTACAAAGGTTGGCGGGGTTTTTAATAAAGATCCCTTAAAATTTGAAGACGCTAAGCTTTTTGAAGCTTTAGAATACATGGAAATATTGAACAATGGGTTAAAGATTATGGATTCAACTGCGGTAACTTTATGTATGGATAACAATTTGCCAATGATTGTATTGAATCTTTTAAATGAAGGGGATATAGAAAAAGCTGTTTTAGGTGAAAAAGTCGGAACTCATATAAAATCAGATAAAAGCAAGACAGATTCTAAATAACAAAAAAAGGAGTTAATTATGGATATAAATGAATTTAAGAAAAAATTAGATAGTTCTGTTAACTTTTTTAAGGAAGAAATTAAATCTATCAGAACCGGGAGGGCTACCCCAGGTTTAGTCGAAGATATAAAAATTGATTATTACAATACTCCGACTCTATTAAAACAATTGGCAGCAATCAGCACCCCCGAACCTCGGTTAATAGTTATAAGTCCTTATGACAAATCTGCTTTAGCTAATATTGAAAAAGCAGTATCAGAATCAGAATTAGGGTTAATGGGTGCCAATGACGGTAATGTTATTAGAATTACTATTCCTCCTTTAACGGAAGAGAGAAGAGAGGAATATGTCAAACTCATCCATACTAAAGCTGAAGAAACGAGAGTATCAATGAGGAATATTCGTAGAGAAGAAATGGAAGCGCTAGAAGCACAGGAAAAATCAGGAGACGTTACAGAGGATGAAAGATTTAAAGGTGAAAAACAAATTCAAGATACGTTAAATGATTATATTAAAACCATTGATGGGATTATGGAACAAAAAGAAAAAGAAATAAGAGAAGTATAGTCTGTTTTAAATAATATTTTTGAAAAATATTGGTAAAAGTGATGACAAAAATTAAAAAAAATCAAACTAAAGTAGTTAAGATCGGTAATGTAACAATTGGAGGCAATAATCCTGTTGCTGTTCAGTCTATGGCTAATACCGATACACGAGATCCAAAATCAACGATTCAGCAGATTAAGAGGCTTGAAAAAGCCGGCTGTGAGATTGTGCGGCTTGCGGTTCCTGATGAAAAAGCCGCAAAATCAATAGCAAAAATAAAACCAAAAGTTTCTATACCTATAGTTGCTGATATTCATTTTGACTACAAATTAGCTCTAGAAGCATTAAAATCTGGTGCTGATAAAATTAGAATTAATCCTGGAAATATCGGCGAACAATGGAAAGTGAAAGAAGTTGTTAAAGAATGTAAAAAAAGAAGAGTACCTATAAGAATAGGTGTTAATATTGGTTCTTTAGAGCCTGAGGCAGAAAAGAAATATGGTAGAACACCAAAAGCAATGGTGGCGAGCGCTCTTAAAAACATTAAAATTTTAGAAGAACTCAACTTTAGAAATATTGTTATTTCTTTAAAAGCTTCAGATGTATTAAGGACAGTAGAAGCTTATCGGTTATTATCAAAAAGAGTAAATTATCCACTGCATTTGGGGATAACTGAGGCTGGGACTCCTAAAAGCGGAATTATTAAAAGTTCGGTTGGTTTAGGTATTTTATTATATGAAAGTATAGGTGATACAGTTAGAGTTTCTTTAACAGCTGATCCGGAAGAAGAGGTAAGAGTTGCTTGGGAAATTTTAAAATCTTTGGGATTACGGCAAAAAGGAGCGACGTTAATATCTTGTCCAACTTGCGGAAGGACTGAAATAGATTTGATTAAATTGGCAAATCTGGTAGAATCAAAAATTACAGCGATTGATAAGCCAATAACCGTTGCTGTAATGGGTTGTATCGTAAACGGCCCAGGAGAGGCAAAAGAAGCAGATATTGGTATTGCTGGCGGTAAAAAATCAGGCGTGATCTTTAAAAAAGGTAAAATTTTAAAAACTGTTCCAGAAGATAAACTACTTAGTGAACTATTAAAAGAAATAAAAGCTTTTTAGCATTGCTTTAAAACTATGCTGTTAAGTAATTGTCATTCTTGTTTCTCTTTTATCATTCACGCTTTCTTTCCGTCATTCCCGCCTTCGCGGGAATCCAGTTAAAGTTTGGCATTTTGTTTAGGAATTTTTCCTAAACAGAAACCCGCACTTTAAAAAGGTAGGTGATATTGTAATGCGTGAAATGACAAAATTTCAGATTGAAACCAACGAAGCCTATAAGGATGGCAGTAAGATTATGGGGTATGTTTTCGGTCTTTTTTTGGCCGTTTTCATGGTGGGGAATTGGTTAGTAGATTTCATTTTGAACCCTCCGCCAGCTCCTATTTACTTAGCCTCGTTGATAGTACCAATTTTTTGCACAATGGTATTATTAGTTTCGGTTATATTCGTTCATAAAAAAGCCGCTGAAGAAGCAAAATTCTACGATGAAGATGATCAGGGTGGTGAACCTTCCATCATTAGATGGGAAGATTATAGCTTTTTATCTCAATTTACAAAGGTATTGCTTGTAATAATCGAATGGATGGTTCTTTCAGAGTTGATACTTTTAGCTATTTATCTAATTACTAATTTGAAAGGGTGATATTGTGCATATTATTTTGTTAGATCCGCTAGGAGAAGAAATAACAAGAATTAAAAGTAAGGAGTGATATTCATGTTATTAATCGTTATGGATTCAACAGATAATCCTTTAGCTATTCTCAACGGTGAAGAAATTCCTAATCAGGAAAGCGTAGGTTTTATAGAAGAGCTAACAAAAGCAGTTAATATTAAAGCGAAAGAAGAAATAGATTCAGATTGGATTCGAAGCATGTGGGATAGTAGACAAGAACAATGTGGCAATATCATCTTACAAGCTGAGTGTATGTGCGGAAGGGAATAAATAGAAGAGGTGGTTTAAATGGATTCTATAAATCCAATCGTAAAAGAAACCGATACTTTCAGGTTAGAAATATTTCCAATCGATAATCCGCGCGTTCGAATAGGAGCAATATCAAGAAAAAAAGAAGTCGATCAAGATCATAAAATATATTGTGAATTTTCTAAAATGCTTGGGCTGGTTATAGATGATATAGTTGAGCAAAATAGCTTGGCTGATGATACTTCTTATCTTAATAGATATCCAACTGTTGTTGCTGCTATGTATACAAAGGACATTGAGGCTATTTTACAATACAAGGAAGCGTCGATTTTGATCGGACTTACCACTAATTGTCTTTTTGTACCTTTTGCTGCATATAGAGGCCGATCTACACAATACGAACAACTCACTGAAGATACTTTAATAGCTAAAAACCAAATTACCCTTGACGTAGAGATGAAATCTAATTTCAATAATCCGGGCGGTATTACCGTATAAATAAGTTTTGACTATATATAATTATAAAATTTTTAACTCTTACTCCCTGAAGGCAATTGCCTTCTTTTTTCTTGATTTGTTGTGTTTATAATGATAAATTTATGAGCTGTTCATTAATAGAGAAATAAGGGGTTGATGTTATGTCAGACACAAGAAAAATATATGCAGATAAAAATTTAACAGCCAAGGATTTAATTAATAATGTCAAAGAAAAACTTCTTGATATAGAGAACTCTAGCTTACACTTACAAGGCGATAATCTATACAATGCTTACTCTGCATTACTGGAAGTTGAAGATATGATGCATGATCTGATTGATCTTGTAGATGAAGGTACGGAGGATCCTGAATTATCGAAAAAAATCGCTGATTTTACAGAAAATCTTGTTATTATTAGGGCCGACCTTTTGAAGTCTATTCGTACGATTGATTCAATCAGTAAACAAATAACAGATTTTTCTAATGATCCAATTCTAAATAAAATTCCAAATACACTAATTAGAGAAATCATTTAACGCTATTTTTACACCACAGGGTCCATGACCCTTTTTTTATTTCTAAATTAGGTTTGATTTTAAGCCATTCTACTGGTAAAATTGTATTATTTATGAAGATTATTTTAGCTAAAGAGGCGGGATTTTGTTTTGGCGTAAAACGAGCCACTGAAATGACTCTGAAAACCGCGAAGAGTACCACCTTGTGTACCCTGGGTCCCCTTATTCATAATCCTGAATTTACAAATTATCTGGGTAGCAGAGGTATTTTAATAGTAAAAAATGTAGATAATATTAAATCCGATAGTGTAGTCATCAGGTCCCATGGTGTTACTAAGAACATTGAGGTAAAGATCAGGAAAAAAGGGAAAAAGATAATTGATGCGACATGTCCATTTGTTAAAAGAGTTCAGAAATTAGCAGAAGAATTTGATCAAAAAGGGTATAAAGTTTTGGTATTGGGTGAAAAGGATCACCCTGAGATTGTAGGCATTAGAAGCTATGCACCTAAATCTATTGTAATTAAAAACTTAAAAGATGTACCTAAATTTTCAAAAAATGAGAAAATAGCATTTATTTCTCAAACCACTCAGGACTCAAAACTTTTTGATGACATTGCTAAATCCTTAAAAAGTAAATTTAATAATCTTAAAGCTGTAAAAACCATCTGCAATGCAACAGAAAGCAGGCAAAAAGCAGCTAGACAATTGGCGAAAGAGGTAGATATAATGATTGTTATAGGCGGGAAAAATTCTTCCAATACCACTCGTCTTAAAGAAATCTGTGAAAAAATAACAACAACTTATCATATAGAAAGCGAAAAGGAATTTAAAAAGGAATGGTTTAATTCAGCAGAGACTGTCGGTATCACAGCCGGTGCTTCAACTCCGGATTTTTCAATAAATGCTGTTTTAAGCAAATTAAATAATTATGAAAAAAAGAATACCAAAGCATATTGCTATAATAATGGACGGTAACAGAAGATGGGCAAAGAAAAAAGGACTTATATTTTATAAAGGCCATCAAGAGGGTGTTAAGACATTCAAGAAAATAGTTAAATATTGCAGTAAGATTGGTGTAAAATATCTAACAGTATATGCGTTTTCTACGGAAAATAAGTTAAGAGCAAAAGCAGAGGTTTCTGCCTTATTTAGGATTCTAGAGGATGCATTAGAAAAAGAAGTGCCGGAATTAAACGATAATAATGTTAAGATTAGATTTATCGGCAATATAAAGGGGCTTCCAAAATCTCTTCAAGAAAGGGTAAAAAAATCAGAAGACGCTTTAAGCAAAAACACAGGGTTAATGCTTAGCGTAGCTTTAAACTACGGTGGCAGAGAAGAGATAATACATGCTGCTAAATTGTCAAAAATAATAAATGAAAAAAACATCGGGAATAATCTTTATACCAAAGGCTTGCCTAGTCCGGATCTTTTGATAAGAACTGGCGGCGAGATGAGAATTTCTAATTTTCTTTTGTGGCAATCAGCTTATGCGGAATTGTATTTTACTGATCAGCTATGGCCTGATTTTAATGAAAAGGATTTGACTCAAGCCATTTTGGATTATAATAATAGAGAAAGAAGGTTTGGTAGATGATTGAAGTTTTAGAAAAATTAACCGCTAAACAAATATTTCAGCAAGAACTTTCCAAAAGAGGAAAGTTAATTAAAAAATATCTTATTAATCATTACTTCAAAAAATTATTAGGACCAAAGGATATTTTAGACGGCTCATTAAGTTATCCGTCATCAATGGGGAAAGCCTTAAGACCGGGAATTTTGTTATTTTCTTGCGGAGCTGTCGGCGGCGATGAAAAAATTGCAATTCCTGCTGCAGCTGGGGTTGAAATATCTCATACTTGGACTCTTGTTCACGACGATATTATCGATAACGATGATATAAGAAGAGGTAAGCCTAGCGTTCATCATCAATTTTATAAATTAGCAAAAACAAGGGGTTACTCTGATAAGGAAGCATCTGAATATGGAAGAAATATTGCTATTTTAGTTGGAGATGTTCAACATTCTTGGACAGTTTCATTGTTTATGGATATGTATAAAAAATATAAGCTTGATCCGGCTTTAGTTTTAGAAATTATAAATGAACTAGAAGTAGGAGTAATTCCTAAGCTTATTGAGGGAGAAACTTTTGATATACAATATGAGCGGGAAAAAATTAATAAGCTTAAAAAAGAACAAATTATTGATATGTCTGCTAAGAAAACAGGCCAACTTTATAGTTCTTCGGCAAAAATAGGAGCTATGATTGGTTTAAAAAATACTGACTTTAAGCATCCGATAATTTTAGCCCTTTCTAATTTTTGTTTTAATTGCGGGGTAGCATTTCAGCTTCAGGATGATATATTGGGTTTAATATCAAAGGAATCTAAGTTTGGTAAACCGATAGGGTCTGACATCAGGGAAGGAAAAAGAACGACAATTTTTTGGTTTGCTTATCAAAACGCTAATAGACAAGAGAAACAGCAGCTAATAAAACTTATAGGCGATAAAAAAGCTAAAGAAAATGAGATAAAAAAAGCAATAAATTTACTTATTCGTTTAAAGGGCATAGAAGAAACTCAAAGATTAGCCTTGCAGTATATTCATAAAGCAAAGAATTATTTGAAGGTAGTGCCCGATTCTTTTTATAAGGAATTGCTTGTATCTTGGGCAAACTTTATGGTAGAAAGGAAAATTTAAGTGTCAATTTTAATTTTTATAATTTCGTTTTTATTTGTTTTTGGGATATTGGTTTTTGTTCATGAGCTTGGCCATTTTATAGCAGCTAAAAGATCAAAGATCGAAGTTCAGGAATTCGCCTTTGGTTTTCCTCCCAGGCTTTTTAGTAAAAAAATAGGCGGGACTGAATATTCTATCAACGCAATACCCTTTGGCGGCTATGTTCGTATTTTAGGTGAAGATGGGTCAGAAAAAAATAATCCTAACAGTTTTTCTCACAAAAGTAAGTTAGTAAAAGCAAAAGTATTATCAGCGGGTGTTGTAATGAATACTATTCTTGCTTGGATTATACTTTCATTTCTTTATGCTATTGGATTTTTGCCACTAATTCCTGGAATGGAAAACCATAAAGGTGTTAGTCAGTATTTTAAAGTAGAAAATATCGAAAGTAATTCGCCGGCAATGAAGACAGGTGTTCAAAAAGGCGATGAGATTTTAAGGGTAGATGAGAAGACCATCAATAATGCCATACAATTAAGAGACGAAATGAAACACCGGATTGGTCAGGAAACAAAAGTTGAAATAAAAAGAAATGGACAGATTAAAAATTTTAATGTGATTCCTTTTAAGGATACTATAGAGGGCAAGGAAATAGGTCGCATAGGTATAGAAACTTCGGAGAAAATCAAATCAGATAGTATTTTTTTAGCGCCAGTTTCTGGGTTTCAAGAATTATGGCGATTATCAGTTATAACAATAGTGGGCATAGTGGATGTTTTTTCTAAAATATTTACACAGTTTACTATAAGTCAGGATGTTGTAGGACCGGCTGGGATTGTTTATTTAACCGGTCAAGTAAGCCAATTGGGATTTACTTTTCTTCTTCAGTTTATGGCTATACTTTCAATCAGCTTAGCTTTGTTTAATATTCTGCCCATTCCAGCTTTAGATGGAGGCCATTTATTGTTTTTAGCAATTGAAAAAATTAGAGGTAAAGATATTAGTATAAAATCAAAAAATACAGTAACCATAGCAGGTTTTGTATTATTGATTCTTTTGGTTTTGATAGTGACACCCAGGGATTTAAACCGGTTTGGTATAATAGAAGGAATTAAAAAATTTCTAGGCATATAATATGAAACAATCTGAATTATTTATTAAAACTTTAAAAGAAATTCCAAAAGAGGCTGTCGCCTTAAATCATAAATTATTGATTAAGGCAGGTTATATTGATCAGCTCTCCTCGGGTGTTTTTACTATTCTTGATTTAGGTTTAAAGGTTATATATAAAATAGAGAATATAGTCAGAAAAGAAATGAATAATATTGGCGGTATTGAAATATTAATGCCAGCTTTAATTCCTAGAGAGAATTGGAAAGAGACAGACCGTTGGGATATTGATGTTATTTTAAAAACTAAGAGTAATTACGGAAAGAAAGAATACGGTTTAGGATGGACACATGAGGAGGTAATCACGCCGTTAGTTAAAAAATTTATCCATTCTTATAAAGATTTACCGAAATATATTTATCAAATTCAAACGAAATTCCGCGATGAAGCCCGTCCAAAATCAGGTTTATTTAGGTCTCGAGAATTTATAATGAAAGACCTTTATTCTTTTCACGCTACTGAAAAAGATTTAAACGATTATTACGAAACAGTAAAAAAAGCTTATTTTAAAATTTATGGTATTTTAGGAATCGGGGAAATGACTTATTTAACATATGCCTCAGGTGGAGATTTTTCTAAATATTCTCATGAATTTCAAATGGTTACTCCATACGGAGAAGATACTATTTATATTTGTGATAAATGCAGCATAGCTATTAATGCAGAAATTGTTGAAGGTAAGCCAACTTGTCCTGATTGTAAGAATATTAATCTAAAGGAAGAAAAGGCGATTGAAGTTGGTAATATATTTAAGTTAAAGAACCGATTTTCTAAGCCTTTCGGTGTTAACTTTACCGATAAAGACGGCAATAAAAAAACATCGGTGATGGGTTGTTATGGATTAGGAATTAGCAGGGTTATGGGTGCGATAGCCGAAGTTTATAACGATAAAGAGGGCCTAAGATGGCCATCATCGGTAGCACCTTATGATATACATATGCTTCAACTTGATGACGATGCAAAGCAAGAATCAGAATCAGTATACAAATTATTAGTTAAAGAGGGGATAGATGTTTTATGGGATGATCGTCAAGAAACAGCAGGAACAAAATTAAAAGATGCTGATTTGATTGGTATTCCAATCAGATTGATTGTAAGTTCTCGGACTCTTTCGAAGAAAAGTGTTGAATTGAAAAAGAGAGATGAGGATAAGCCTATAATTGTTTCGAAGAATATGGTTGTTTCGGAAGTCAAAAAAATGTTATAATTATTTTTCTTTGGAGGAAATGTGATAAATAGAATATTAGGTTATTTTTCTCATGACATAGGAATAGATTTAGGAACTGCCAATACCCTTGTTTATGTAAAGGGTAAAGGTATTGTTATTAATGAACCTTCTGTTGTTGCTATAAATAATAAAACCCATCAAATTTTAGCTATAGGGGAAGATGCAAAAAAAATGGTTGGTAGAACGCCGGCTCATATTGTAGCTACGAGGCCTCTAGTTGACGGAGTTGTGTCTGACTTTGAAGTAACAGAGCAAATGCTCAGATATTTTATAGAGAAAGTGCATAAAGAATCATTCGCGTTTTTCCCAAGGCCAAGAGTTGTTATTGGGATCCCTTCAGGCGTAACAGAAGTAGAAAAAAGGGCAGTAGAAGATGCTACAACATCAGCAGGGGCAAGACAAGCTTTTTTGATAGAAGAGCCTATGGCTGCGGCAATTGGGTCTCGCCTTTCTGTACAGGAAGCTTCTGGAAGTATGATAGTTGATATTGGGGGCGGTACTACGGAGGTTGCGGTTATATCACTTGGAGGCGTTGTATCAAACCGATCTATCAGGGTTGCTGGGGATGAGCTTAATGACGATATTGTCCAGTTTGCCCGAGATGAATTCAACCTTCTTTTAGGGGAGAAAACTTCTGAAGAAATTAAAGTTAAAATTGGTTCAGCATACCCACTTAAAGAAAGACTGGAAATAGCAATGAGAGGAAGGGATTTAGTGACTGGTTTGCCTAAGACAGTAGTTGTTAATGATGAGCAAATAAGACAAGCGCTTTTTAGGTCAATCCAAATAATTGCAGATTCCGTAAAGACTACTGTTGAAGAAACCCCGCCTGAGCTAGTAGCAGATATAATGGATAAAGGTATTATTTTGGCCGGTGGCGGAGCCCTCCTTAGGGGTTTAGATAAGCTCATACACGAACAGACAAAAATACCTGTATATATTGCCGATGATCCATTAACGTGTGTTGTTAGAGGCACTGGTTTAGTATTGGAAGATATTGAATCATTAAAGGATGTATTGCTGACAACTCAGTACGAGAAACCACCAAAGCTATAAATGACTAATAACCAAATCACAATGACCAATAATAAGATATATAATAACAATTCATTTTTAATTAAATGTAGTATATTTGCTCTATCTTGGTAATTGGTAATTGGTAATTAGGATTTTATAAAATGCCTATTCAAAAATCTCTTAAATTTATTAAATATTTTGTTGGTATTTTACTAATTTCTGTTTTGATTATTTTGCTGTCTTATACTGGTGCACTTTCTCCAGCCGAAGGCTTGCTTGGCAAATTTACGTATCCAATTGTTTCTTTTGTTAATGGTTTTTCTTTAAAAACAAAAGGTATAGGTGAATCAATAAAGGATTTAAGGAACCTTCAAAATGAAAATAAAAGCTTAAAGGATGATATTAAAGAGCTTACATTAGAAATTAGTAAATTAAAAGAAGCTAAAGAAGAAAACGAATCGCTGAAAAAACAGCTTGGTTTCGTAAAATCAGTAACTTATCAAACATTAGCGGCTAGTGTTGTGACTAAAGATCCTTCTAGTTTTTTAAGGGTAGTTATAATTAATAGAGGGTCTAAAGATGGTATCAAAAAGAATATGCCTGTAATTTCTGATGGATTTCTTGTTGGTAAGATTCAGGAAGTTAATCCAGATAGCTCAAAAGTACTGCTTCTTTCTGATTCTAGCTTTGAAGTAAGCGGCATTATTCAAGGAAGTAAGGCCCTGGGTATAATAAAGGGACAGATAGGTTCTGGAATAGCAATGGAGATGATACCAAAGGATCAAACTATAAAGAATGGCGATACTGTTGTTACTTCAAATTTAGAAACAGATGTTCCAGAGGGTCTTCTTGTCGGTAAAATTAATGAGATTAGCACGGAAAGTAGTGGATTATTTCAGAAAGCTTCCATTACCCCTTTTGTAAACATTAATGATATCAGAAATGTCATTATTATAACGAGTCTAAAATGAAAAATTTTTTTATTATTTCTATTACGATATTATTTTTAATTTTGGAAGTTTCTTTTTTCGCAAACGTTAAAATATTAGGCGTTAGCCCAAATATCTTCTTAATGTTTTTAATTGCTTCTTCTTTTATCATACCTGAAAAAGATCTTATATATCTTACTTTTTTTGGTTCTTTGTTTCTTGATTTGTTCTCACCAATGAATTTTGGTTTCCAAATTTTAATCAATATAATGATTATATTTTTTGTTCTGCTTGCTTCATATTTTATTTTTTCTAATGTAAGCTTTGTTCTGCTGTTGGTTTTAGCAATTTTATCGACAGTTATTTCTGATGTTTTTTATGGCCTAGCTTTATACCTTTCTGGTTTTAAGATTGATATAATATTCTTTGCAAAAAATTTTCTAGTTTCAAAAATCATTGTTAACTCAATAATCATTATGATTATTTATCCTGTGGTTGATTTAGGATGGGAAAGAATTTCTAAAATAGAGGGGAGAGTAAAATTGTTGCGATGAGGAAGAATAAAAAAATTTTTACTAAATTTTTTGATAATAGCCTCAACAAAAAAGATCTTAAACTGAAGCGTCTAAAAAAAGGTCATCTTGTTGATAGTATATTAGAGTCTAATGAAGAGATGCCAGAAGAGGAGACATCTAGAGATAAACCCTATTATAAGTATCTTTATTTTATTCTTCTATTTACCTTTTCTATCCTTCTTTTTAAGCTATTTGATCTGCAGTTTTTTAGAGGAGATTATTTTTTAGATTTATCTAAGGGTAATAGGATTAGATCTCAAATCGTTAGGGCTCCCCGCGGTTTAATCTTTGATAGTAAGGGCAAGGCTTTTGTAAAAAACGTGGCGAATTTTCAGATTATTATTGAACCTTTTGATCTTCCTAAAGATAAAAAGCAGAAAGACGAACTTGTTAATAATCTTGCAAGTGATCTTAATATGCCGATAGAAGAAATAAATAAAGTTGTATCCAGTTCTTCTGATGCAAAGGATTTTTTAAATCCTAAAGTAATCAAAGACAATATTGATCAGAGTATAGCATTGAAAATGGAGTTAAAATATAAAGATTTTCCGGCGATTGCAGTTGAGCCAGTACCGGCTAGGGAATACCTAGATCCTGATCTTAGTCATTTATTAGGATACATAAGTAGAATTTCCGAAGATCAATATGAAAAGAACAAAAATACTTATGACATGAATGATTATACAGGTAAAGCGGGCATGGAATTAAGTTTCGAGGAATATCTAAAAGGAAAGAATGGAAAACAGATGATAGAAGTTGATGCTCAAGGTAGGATAGTTCGGTTTTTAGGAAGCGAAGAACAATCTCAGCCCAAAATGGGTAACAATATTGTAACTTCTTTAAATGATGATATGCAAAAGGAAATGGTGAATGCGTTAAAAGCTGGATTAGAAAAAGGAAACTCTAAAGCTGGTTCGGTAGTTGCAATTAATCCTAAAGACGGCAGTATCTTAGGAATGGTCAGTCTTCCTTCGTTTGATAATAATTTATTTTCTAAAGGTATTAATCCAGATCAGTATAAAGCGCTTTTACAAGATCCTCTAAAGCCTTTGTTCAATAGAGTAATCTCTGGTACTTATCCTCCTGGTTCTGTTGTTAAACCTGTTATTGCTGCTGCCGGGCTACAAGAAAGAGTTATAACGACCTCTACAACTATTTCTGACCCAGGTTTTTTATCTATTAAAAATGCTTATAATCCTTCCATAGAATATATTTTTAAAGATTGGAAACCTGGTGGTCACGGTTCTGTAAATGTGATAAAAGCAATTGCTGAATCTTGTGATATTTTTTTCTATCAAGTCGGTGGTGGTTATCAAAACTTTAAAGGACTAGGAGCAGTAAGGTTAGAAAAATATTTCAAACTTTTTGGTTTGGGAGAAAAATCTGGCATTGATTTGCCTAATGAAGTGGATGGTCTTGTACCTAATGAAGAATGGAAGAAGAAAGTTAAAAAAGAAAGCTGGTATACTGCAGATAATTATCATATTGCAATTGGACAAGGTGATTTGCTTGTAACACCCCTACAGGTCGCTAGCTGGACGGCTACTGTTGCAAATGGCGGTATTTTATATAAACCAAGAATTGCCCAGAAAGTTGTTGATTCTAATGGCAAAATAATTAAAAATTTTCCGTCAGAAGTTGTAAGGAAAGATTTTATCGATTCACAGAATATCGATATAGTTAAAAGAGGTATGAGAAGTACTGTAACTTCCGGAACTGCTAAATCATTAAATTCTTTACCTTTTGAAGTAGCCGGTAAGACAGGAACAGCTCAGTATGGTCCTAATAATTCTAAAGAGCACGCTTGGTTTATTTGTTTTGCTCCATATAATGATCCAGAGATAGCATTAGCGGTTTTAGTAGAGGGTGGAGGAGAGGGCTCTATAGTGTCTGCTCCTGTAGCTAAGCAAATACTGGAATATTATTTTAACCATAAATAATTTTATCTAAAATATTGTTAATATGTATCGTAAAAATTAATAATTTTGTCATTGACAACGGTTTTATTATTGATTAATCTAAATACTAATACTCTACAATCGTACAATTTAACAATGATCTTTGTAAAAATAAAGACACCGTTCTATCTAGATTTTAAAATAACACACAATTTGTGTCTTTTTTATAAAGTATCAATATATATGTATCTCTGGAGGCGACACTTAATAAAATGCCGAAATAGCACTTTTTTCATTACCTTATTACTCGCTAAATCACACTTGTTGTCCTCCAGAGATGTTCAATTTTAGAGAATAGCTAAAGCTATAAAAAGGAAAACACCAAAACCCCTCCAAGATTATTCCACAAACATTTTTCCTATTTATAACTTATATAAATATTAGCTATTCTCTACTTTTATTTGGGGGGTTATTTATTGAACGACTTAATCAGTAGTGATATATTTAGATAATAAGTAAGGAAAAAATAAAATGGCAGTCTTATTGGATGGTAGAAGCTTAGCATGTAGAATAGAATCTAGGCAAGAGAGAGAAGTTTTAAAATTAAAAAGAGCTGGTATAATACCCACCCTGGCTGTTATTTTAGTTGGGAATGATTCGGCATCTCAAATATATGTATCCAAAAAACAAGAAGAAGGGAAAAGAATTGGCATATCGGTTAAAGTTTTTAGATATTCCAAAGATATGAATACTGCTGGTTTAATTTCTCAAATTGAAAAATTAAATTCTGATAAAAATATACACGGCATTATTGTTCAATTTCCTCTTCCTAAAAAAATTAGCCAGGAAAAAGTTATTGAAGCTATTTCACCCAAAAAAGACGTTGATGGCGTCCATCCGTTAAATTGGGGTATGTTGGCCTATAAAAAAACCGGTTTAATGCCATGTACACCAGCTGCAGTTATGGAATTATTAAGGTATTATAAAATTCCGATTAAAGGAAAAGAGGTTGTGATAGTGGGGAAAGGGGTTATTGTTGGTAAGCCATTAAGCATTTTATTATTAAATGAAGATGCCACGCTTACCGTTGCACACAAAGAAACTAAGAACTTAAAATTACATACCAAGATGGCAGATATTTTGATTTCTGCTGTTGGTTACCCTGGTTTAATTAAAGCCGATATGGTTAAGAGGAATGCAGTTGTAGTGGATGTGGGTATTACTAGAAAGAGAAATAAAGCCGTAGGTGACGTGGATTATAAAAGTGTTTTAAAGAAAGTTTCTTATATTACTCCGGTACCAGGAGGAGTTGGTCCGGTCACTGTGGCTATGCTTTTGGAGAATGTAATTAAGATAGCAAAAGATATTTCTATAAAACCTAATATTTAAATAAATTTAGATTTTATTTTTTCAATATTTTATAACTATTGACAACATATTTTGTGTTTGATATATATATTATTACTGCCACAATTTGGGCATAATTAGTACTTGTTATCGGCAAGAGACAGACTAATTGAAATTAGGTCTATTTTTTTGAGCGCTATCCAGAAAGGAGAAACATGCTTCAAAACAGAAATAAGAAAATTTATCTTACAAAAGAAGGGTTAGAAAAATTAGAGCAAGAACTTAAAGATTTAACTACTAATAAAAGGAAAGAAGTAGCTTTAAGGATTAAAGAGGCCAAAGAGTTCGGTGATTTAAGTGAAAATTCAGAATATGAAGAAGCAAAAAATGAGCAAGCCTTTATTGAAGGAAGGATTGCGGAAGCCCAAAATATTCTTAAAAATAGCGTTTTGATTTCAAATAAAGGAACGTCTGGTAAAATATCCGTCGGTTCAAAGGTTACAGTTGAAATTGCAGGTGAATTAACTGAGTTTATAATCGTTGGCTCCACTGAAGCTGATCCAATGCAAGGTAAAATTTCTAATGAGTCTCCAATAGGGCAAGCCCTTCTTAATAGAAAAGAAGGAGAAGAAGTAGAGATTGAAGTGCCGGCTGGGAAACTGATATATAAAGTAAAAAAAATTCATTAATTTATCACTTAAAATAAAATAGATTTTTTGTTAAAATGGAGGAGTAGGTCTTCCATTTTATTTTAGGAGGAGAAATTGACTGAAGTCGATATACGAAATGTTCGTTTGGAAAAATTAGAAAAATTAATTGAAAAGGGAATAAACCCTTATCCATCATCCGCTAAAAGAACTCATATTATTAGTGAGGTTATTAAGGATTTTGCTAAATTATCCAAGGATAAAAAAGAAGTTACTTTAGTTGGCAGGATAATGAGCGAGAGAGGTCATGGTAAGGCTTCATTTTATGATATTAAAGACGGCAGCGGCTCGATTCAGTTATATATTAAACAGGATAAAGTTGGTAAAGAAAATTATGATAATTTAAGCTTAATTGATTTGGGAGATTTTTTGCAAGTTAGTGGTTTATTATTTGTAACACATAAAGGAGAAAAAACTTTAGAAGTATCTTCATATAAGCTATTGGCGAAGTCATTGCTTCCACTTCCTACAACATGGTATGGCCTCAAAGATATAGAAACCAGATACAGAAAAAGATATCTAGATTTTCTATTAAATGAAGACGTCAAAGAAAAAATGGTTATTAGAAGCAAGGTTATTTCTGAAGTCAGGAATTATTTACAAAATGCCGGTTTTCTTGAAATGCAAATGCCTGCTCTTGAAATTGATCCTACTGGAGCTGCGGCAAGGCCTTTTAAGACACACTATAACGCATATGATATCGACGTATATCTAAGAATCTGTATCGGTGAATTGTGGCAAAAAAGAGTAATAGTTGGCGGATTTGAAAAAACATTTGAAATTGGCAGAGCATTTCGTAACGAAGGTGTTGATAGGGAACATAATCCTGATTTTCTTATGTGCGAGTTTTATTGGGCATATGCTGATTATAATGATTTGATGGATTTTACCGAAAAATTAATTTCAACTGTTGTTAAAGAAGTAAAGGGAAGTTATGAGATAGAATATCAGGGTGAGAAAATAAACTTTAAGCCGCCTTATCCTAGATTAAGTTTTAAAGATTTATTAAAGAAGAAAGTGAATTTAGATATTGATAAATATCCGACAAGAGAGCTGCTTGCAGAGGAACTTAAAATAAGAAAATTCAAATTTAAAAAAAGTGATAGTCGAGGTACTTTGATTGACGAGTACTACAAAGAAACTATTAGACCCGCGATTAAAGACCCTATATTTTTGATTGACCATCCTTTAGAAATATCTCCCTTGGCAAAAAAAAGCGAAAAAGATCCGAGAGTAGTACAGAGAGCTCAATTAGTTGCTATTGGTGCAGAAATCACAAATGGATATTCAGAGTTAAATAATCCAATCGATCAGCAGGAAAGATTTATTGAACAGGTTAAATTGTTAAAAGCAGGGGATGAGGAAGCACAGAGAATAGACGAAAGTTACGTAGAAGCCATGGAATATGGGATGCCGCCAATAGCCGGTCAAGGGGTTGGAATGGATAGATTAATAATGATTATCACTGATTCTGCAACAATCAGGGAATCTATTCCTTTTCCTTTTATGAAATCCAAAGAGTAATTTTTAGTTAATTTTATATTGAAATAAATTATCAATAAATTATTATGATGAAGGTAAGGTTAACTTACCGCAACACCGCCCATCCGGGCGGTGTCTATATGAATACTAGCTTTGTAATTTGTCAATTATGTGGTGATAAAGTATAATTTTTTCATAATAAGTAATTGAGAGAAATATGCAAAAATTACTGATTGCTACTACTAATGAAGGAAAAATTAAGGAAATTAATGATTCTTACAAGGATCTAGAAATTGAGTTAATCGAACTTCGGAAAATAGTTAACGAAGATTTTAAAGTTAAAGAAACTGGACATACCTTTGAAGATAATGCAGTTATTAAGGCAAAAGAATATGCTAAAAAATCTAAAATGATAACTTTAGCCGAGGATTCCGGAATTGATATTGATTGTCTTGAAGGCAAGCTTGGTATTTATTCCGCTCGTTTCTTAAAAGGCAAGACAGATGAAGAAAAAAATCAGATTATTCTTAATATGATGAAAAAGGTCCCTAAAGCTAAAAGAACTGCTCGTTTTAGAGTAGCTATAGCAATAGCAGCCCCGAATAAAAAAGTAGAGGTTATTGAAGCAATATCAGAAGGAACTATTTCATCACAGGCTAAGGGAGATAATGGATTTGGTTATGATGAAATCTTTATTCCAAAAGGTTCCAGAAGGACATATGCTCAATTTTCGATTAATGAAAAAAATAAAAAATCTTTTAGGGCAGCCGCTTTAGCAAGAGCTAGGAAGATATTAAAAGGATTTATGAAATGATAGATATTAAAATTTTAAGAGAAAATCCAGGGGAGCTAAAAAAAGCTGCTAAAGCCAAAGGATGTAATGTTGATAAAGTTATTGATGATATTTTAAAACTTGATCAACAGAGAAGGGATTTTCTTGTTAAAGTGGAATCATTAAGGAAAGAGAAAAATCTTATCAGTCAAAATTTAAAAGGGAAGCCCAGCCAGAAAAATATCGAAAAATCTAAGAAAATAAAATCTGAGTTATCAAAACTAGAAGCCCAACTTAAAAATATTGAAGAAAAATTAAATGAAAATATACTCGTGATTCCTAATCCGGCAGCTCCTGATGTACAAATAGGCCAAGATGAGAGAGAAAATGAAGTTTTAAGACATGTCGGCTCTAAGCCGAAATTTGGTTTTAAAATTAAAGATCATGTTGAACTTGGAGAAAGTTTGGATCTAATTGATCTTGAGAGGGCGGCCAAAATTGCAGGATCAAGATTTTTCTATCTTAAGAATGAACTCGTTATTTTAGAGTTTAGTTTGATAAGATGGGTTTTGGATATGCTTGTAAAAGAAGGTTTTTCTCCTGTAATTACTCCAGATTTGATAAAAGGTTTTGCGATGAGAGGAATGGGTTATATCGAAATGGGAGATAAAGACGAGACTTATTACTTAGAGCAAGATGATCAATTCTTAACAGCTACTTCCGAGCAGGCAATTGGCCCAATGTATACCAATGAAACGCTAAATGAAAAAGATCTTCCCAAAAGATATGTTGGTTTTTCAAGTTGTTTCAGGCGAGAGGCTGGTTCTTACGGAAAAGATGTGAGAGGAATTTTTAGAGTGCACCAATTTGATAAGCTAGAAATGTTTTCTTTTACAAAACCAGAAGAGTCAGATAAAGAAAATTATTATTTTTTGGAACTTGAAGAGAAATTTATGAAGGCGCTAGAGCTTCCTTATCAGGTTATAAAAATGGTAACTGGCGATTTAGGATTTCCTGCTGCCAGAAAGTTTGATATTGAAACGTGGATACCATCACAGGAAAAATATAGAGAAACTCATTCCACTTCAACGGCGACTGATTTTCAGGCAAGAAGACTTAATATGCGGTATAAGGATAAAGCCGGAAAAGTTAATTATATGCATACCGTAAACGGTACGGCTTTAGCAATGACACGTACTATTATAGCTATAATGGAAAATTATCAACAAAAAGATGGTTCAATTTTTATACCAAAAGTTCTCCAGGAATATATCGGAATAAAGGAAATAAAGCCTAAGGGATAGATCAATAGGCTTATTACATCTAATATTGGAATTATTTATTAAATTACGTAAACATGATAATATCAGAAATATAGTATATTACCTTAGATTATGGTAAATTTTTATTTTGTAGAAAGGATTTAGATGGGTTTTTTAAGCAAATTTTTAGGTGATTCGAATAAAAGAGTATTAGATAAATTGCAACCAAAGGTTGAAGTAGCTAACAATTTCGAAAAAGATTTCGAAAAACTTTCTGATGAACAAATTAGGGATAAAACAAAAAAATTAAAAGAACTAGTCAGCAAAAATTTTCAGGATAGAGTTAAAAATTTTAAAGATATTGAAGATGATAAAGAGAAAAAAGATTTACAGAAAAAAGCTGAGTTGGAAATCTTAAATGAGATATTACCGGAAGCTTTTGCTTTAGTTAGGGAAGCGTCCAAGAGAACAATAGGCCAGCGTCATTTTGATGTTCAGCTTTTGGGAGGAATTGTTCTGCATGAAGGAAGGATATCAGAAATGCGGACAGGGGAAGGAAAAACACTAGTCGCGACACTCCCAGTTTATCTTAATGCTTTAACTGGCCGCGGAGTCCATGTAATTACAGTTAATGATTATTTAGCACGAAGAGATACAGGCTGGATGGGTGAGATATATAGTTTTTTGGGATTAACTGTTGGGACTATCATTCATGATCAGTCTTTCATGTTTGATAAAAACTATGAAGACGAAAATTCATTGGATCCAAAACTAAAACATCTAAAACCTGTTAGCAGAAAAGAAGCCTATGATTGCGATATCACTTATGGTACTAATAATGAATTTGGATTCGACTATTTAAGAGATAATATGGTAGCAGATTTAACTCAAATGGCTCAGAGAGGCCATCATTACGCGATTGTAGATGAAGTTGATTCAATTTTAATAGATGAAGCTAGGACGCCTTTAATCATTTCAGCACCAGCCGAAGAATCCACAGAACTATATTATAAGTTTGCAAGGCTAGTAAAAAACTTGAAAGCAGATGAAGATTACAACATTGACGAAAAAATGAGAGCCGCAACTTTAACTGATAGTGGTATTTCTAAAATGGAAAAACTATTAGGAGTATCAAATATTTATGAAGAAAAGGGCATTGAATTGGTTCATCATTTAGAACAAGCATTAAGAGCGGAAACTCTATTTAAAAAAGATAAAGACTATGTAGTAAAAGATGGAGAGGTGATTATTGTTGACGAGTTTACTGGTAGACTAATGCTTGGCAGAAGGTATTCAGAAGGTTTGCACCAGGCGATTGAAGCAAAGGAAAATGTTGAAATTAAAAGAGAAAGTAGAACTTTGGCTACTATCACTTTCCAGAATTACTTTAGGATGTATGAAAAAATTGCAGGCATGACTGGTACTGCTGCAACAGAAGCGGAGGAATTCCACCGTATTTATAAGCTAGAAGTGGTAGAAATTCCAACTAATAAGCAGATGATAAGAAAAGATCATCAAGATTTAATATATAAAACCGAAGATGCTAAGTTTAGGGCGATAGCGGAAGAAGTAAAGGAACGCTATAAAAAAGGCCAGCCTGTTCTTATAGGTACTGTTTCAATAGAAAAAAATGAAAAATTGGGCAACCTCCTCAAAAGGAACGGTGTTCCTTTTGAGCTATTAAATGCGAAAAACCATGAGATGGAAGCACAAATAGTTTCTCAGGCTGGAAAGCCATGTGCTGTTACGGTTGCTACAAATATGGCCGGACGTGGTGTAGATATTATTTTTGGCGGTAGTCCACCCGAAGAAGAAGACGCCAAAAAAGTAAGAGAATTTGGCGGTTTAGTAGTTATTGGTACAGAAAGACATGAATCAAGAAGAATAGACAATCAACTTAGAGGTAGAGCAGGACGTCAAGGAGATCCAGGAGTATCTAGATTCTATGTTTCGCTAGAAGATGATTTAATGAGGATATTCGGCTCTGAAAGAATAAAATCAATTATGGATACCTTGGGTCTTCCAGATGATCAACCTATCGAGCATGGCATGCTTTCAAAAGCGTTAGAAGGCGCACAAAAAAAAGTAGAAGGGCATAATTTTGATATAAGAAAGCATCTTCTTGAGTATGACGATGTTATAAATAAGCACAGGGAAGCGATATATAAACGCCGAAAAAGAGTTCTTGAATCAGAAAATCTAAAAGATGAAATTTTAGAAATTCTAAGCAAGAGTGTATCGTCTTTGATAGCTTTCCATCTTCAACCATCCGTTGAAGAAAATGAAGAAAAAAAAGACAGTCTAAAAGAAATAGAAGATAGTATAAAAACAATATTACCTGCAGGTGCTCAATTGCCGAAGATTGTTTCCGATATTGATAAAATGATAGAAGATATTTCTGATTTGATAATTACTGAATATGAAAAGAAAGAGGTCGAAACAGGTCAGGATGCAATGAGATTTTTGGAAAAAGTAGTATATCTTAGAATAATTGATACATGGTGGATCGAACATTTGGAAGCAATTGACGCTTTGAAAGAAGGAATCGGTTTACGGGGATATGGACAAAAGGATCCTTTGGTTGAATTTAAAAAAGAGGCCTATGGTTTATACCAGCGGTTGATTTCAGGTATAGAAAACGATATTGCACATACAATCTTTAAGGTTGGTATCGTACGTGAGCCAGTTGAATCTAAGACGCCGGTTACAGAAGGTCGGGAAAATAATAATTTTGATCAAAATTCGTCCTCGCCAGTAAATAAAAAAGTAGGCAGGAATGATCCTTGCCCCTGCGGATCAGGTAAAAAATATAAAAGATGTTGCGGTAAATAGATAAATCCCGTACTAATTTCAAAGAACTATTTTTCCTATTTGCAAATTGATGAAGCGATGCTGCTTTGCGGCTAAGCTTTTGCTTAGAAGAAATTTTGTTGTCAAAATTAGTGTGGGGTAAATTGTGAATGTTCATAAAAGTTCCGTGTTTTAAGCGGAACTTTTTTAATAAAGATTAATGAAAAAGTTAAATTTTTGATCTATTCTTTTTATATAAAATTAGTACCTTGATTTGATACGATAAATCAGGGCTTATAGGGGAGAGATGCAAAAGATTTTTTTCGCATTCAAGCAAGCTTTGGATTTGTCAATTATTGATAAGCAATATATAATTTTTTTATGAAGAGAACAAAAATCATCGCCACAATAGGGCCTGCTACTGAAAACCCTACGATTATTGCTAATTTAATCCGCGCAGGAGTAAATGTATTTCGTCAGAATTTTTCTCACGATATTCCTGAAATGCATACCAAGAGAATCCGCAATATAAAAAAGCAAGCTAAGGCTTTAAATATGCCTGTTGCAATTTTGGCTGATCTGCAGGGACCTAAAATAAGAGTCGGGGATCTATCTGAACAAGGAATGGATCTTAAGCGAAATCAAAAAGTTATTTTGACTATTAAGAACCCCGAGAAGGGTGAAATACCCATTCAATATAAAAGTCTGCCGAGAGACGTATCATTTGGGGATATTCTTTTATTGGATGATGGTAAAATAGAGCTTAAAGTTTTTGATAAAAATGATTTTTCTATAAAGGCAAAAGTGATTGTAGGTGGAATATTGAAGTCTTTTAAGGGGATTAATCTTCCAACCGCATCTATTAGTGCCCCAGCTTTAACCGCTAAAGACAAAAAAGATTTAGAATTGATCTTAAAAGAGGGAGTTGATTTTATTGCTCTTTCGTTTGTACGTTCAGCGGATGACATTATTCAACTGCGGAAAATTATTGAACAAAATAAGGGGAGTAAACCTTCAATAGTAGCTAAAATCGAAAGACATGAAGCCGTAGAGAATCTCAATGAAATTATAAAAGCCTCTGATGCAATAATGGTGGCGAGAGGTGATTTAGGCATTGAGTTAATGCTTGAAAAGGTACCCGTGATTCAGAAAGAAATCATAAAAAAGACGCTAGGTATAGGTAAGCCAGTTATAGTGGCCACTCAAATGCTTGAATCTATGATGGATAATCCAAGACCCACCAGGGCTGAGGTTTCAGACATAGCTAATGCGGTTATTGATGGCGCCGATGCTATTATGTTATCAGGTGAAACTTCTGTAGGTAAATATCCTCTAGGATGTATAAAGGTCATGAAAAAAGTATCGTTGGATATTGAACATTGGTCTAGGGAGAGTGGACTTATGTTGGGTGAGGCAACACAGCATAGGCGTGAGAGTGTAGTTGAGATTTTAAGCAAGAATGCCGTAAGACTTGCCGAGAAAATAAAAGCAAGGCTTATTATAACCGCAACCGCAACAGGCAATACAGCAAGACAAATATCCAAATACCGTCCTTCAGCGCCTATTATGGCTGTAACTCATAGTGAAGAAGTTCAGAAAAAGCTTCAATTATCGTGGGGTATTCTTCCGTTCGTGATTAATTTTAATAAGATATCAGAGCTTATTTCAAAGAGCATGAAAAGGGCTCAATCTATCGGGATTGTGAAAAAAGGTGATTTAGTGGTTATAACTTCAGGGGTTTTAAGAGGAGTACCAGGTGGTACAAATCTTATTGAAGTAGTAACGGTAGAATAGGCTAATTTTGGATGGAAAAACTGTTTTTTCTGTATAGAGAATTCTTTTCATTTTTTGTAAAAATTCACTTGACAAGCATATACTTTGAGTGATAATATATCTCCTTCGTATAGCAACCTACTTTTACAGAAGGTATTGCTAGGCGATGTTTGTTATTTATACAAGCACATTGATAACCAGTTAGTTAAAATATTTTTATTTCTTAGGTTAAGATAGGCAGAGATTTGCTTTAGGAAGGTTCTGTCACCCGTCCTGACAGAACTTTCCTGGGCAGTTTTGTGCCTATCTTAACTAAGAAAAATCGAAATACAATTATTCGAAAGGATGTGAGGAATGTGAAAATTACGCGAAGCGGAAGTATTATTCTAACATCATTTCTGATAGCAGCTTCAATCGTATTGTTTGCTGCAGCAGGGATAATATTAGATAAGCCAGCAACACAGATGCAACTAGAACAACAAACCGCGCAAGCGCAAAGTAGTACCGATATTGTTGTAGGTACTACGGCAGAAACGCCAATAGTTTCACAACAGACAGCAGAGGTAGTAAGAACTGTAGAGGATTTGGGTGGAAGTTCGTTAAATTCGATTACTTTTAATCCGAGATGGCGGCAATGTTTTACATTATCCCATGATAACAATGGGATAATACCAGGGCTTCTTCAGGATATTCCAACGGATTCTTCAAAGGAGATCCAGCAAAGGCTTATCCAGCAAAACAAGGTAGCAATGCTTTTTGCTGCCGCCCTTGATGAATGGGTATGTTGGTACTACTCAACGAATTTTGGGATTGAAGATATTCCTAGTTATGTTGAGATGCGAAAAGATAGAAATATCCACGAGGAAACTTGGGAGAAGTTGCGAGTTGTTTTGGATAATGCGCAGTTTAAACCTACGGTTTTGAATGGCGCCTACTGGAATGACGGTTTAAGGCAAGAAAGCGGCAACTATACGCTGGTTTCTCGTAAAACAACTTTTGAGAACGTGTCTGCCACGATCATTTTTTGTGGAGACCGAAAACCGGTTGAACCGCCACAAACAACAGTTACGACTGCGAAGCCAGAGGAGCCTGTTGCCACAATAAA
>Ga0210049_1000434_pt1 | contig 35099 bp, 38 predicted proteins | sample CryGeyCG2014_300_2_FD_183964 | JGI IMG/M metagenome (GOLD analysis project Ga0210049, IMG submission 183964) | Groundwater microbial communities from aquifer - Crystal Geyser CG06_land_8/20/14_3.00 (SPAdes) (version 2) | ecosystem: Environmental > Aquatic > Deep subsurface > Groundwater | place... | reverse complement strand
TGTGAAGAAAAGAGTTGTCCTCTTGGTTCAGGTGTAGTAGTTCCTATGAAAAGCGCAGATGAAGAAATTTTTGGTGCCCTCAAACTTTATAGAAGACATAACGATGCAATGAGTCCTTTTGACATCGAAATTGCAAAAGGACTTGCAACAATTCTTACTACACAGATCGAATTAAACCAGATAGAAGAAGAAAAAAAGCTAAGAATCGTATCCCAGTTGAAAGCTCTTCAGGCCTATGTAAATCCACACTTTCTTTTCAATGCTCTTAATACTATTTCTTATATTGTAAGGGAGGATCCAGAAAGAGGGAGACACCTCATACAAAAACTCAGTTATATCCTGAGAGAAACGATCTATAGAGTTTCAGACCTTGTAGATTTAAAAGAGGAGATTTGTCTTGTTAAGTCATATCTTGAGATAGAAAAAGAAAGGTTTGGGGAGTGCCTTGAATATGAATTTCATATTGACGATAAACTTCTTGATGTAAAAATCCCGTCATTTACCTTGCAACCAATCGTTGAAAACTCAGTTAAGCACGGTTATTCCACGGATATAAGGAAGATAAAGATAGATATTTCCGCATATTTAAAGTTAAATATGCTTTATTTTGTAGTATCTGATACAGGGAGAGGAATCCCAAAAGATAAATTGAAGGATTTACTTCAGGGCTGTGATAAAAATTCAATCGGCATTAAAAATGTTTTTGAAAGGTTAAAGAATCTTTATGGATTGAAAGCTGTGTTTAAGGTGAAGAGTGTTCCGGGCAAGGGGACGAGAGTTGTAATTGCAATACCAATAGAAGGAGTGAAAGATTGGCTATTAGAACAGTTATCGTTGACGACGAAAAACCTTCAAGAGAAGAGATAAAACTTTTTTTAAAGAGGTTTCCAAATTTTGAGCTTTCAGGTGAATTTGATAATGCATTTGACGCACTGAGTTTTATGGTATCCACAACTGTTGATGTTGCCTTTTTTGATATCAATATGCCTGGTTTTGATGGAATTCGTCTTGCAGAAGTTCTAAAGGGTACTGAGAACTCCCCTGTTATCGTATTCGTGACCGCGTATTCAGAACATGCGGTAAAGGCATTTGAAGTTGATGCCGTTGACTATATCCTCAAGCCCATTGACGAGGGGCGTTTTGTAAAAACCCTTGCAAAGATAAGCTCAAAAGTAAAAGGGAAGACACCGCCTAACCTTAATTTTGTGGTTTGCGAATTTCAGGGAGAGTTAATACTGCTTAAACCGGAGGACGTTCAATACTTTTATGTGGAAAAGGGAAAATTATTTGTAAGAAAGAAAAGCGAATCACTTCCAGTAAAAGGTATGAATCTTCAAAACGCTGAAAAAAGATTTATTTCTCAAAACTTTTTCAGAATAAATAAGGAATATATAATAAATTTATCTAAAGTGTGCAAAATTATACCCTGGTTTAAGGGAAAATATCTTATTCAGATGGAAAACGGAGATAAACTTCCTCTTTCGCCGCACCATCAGAAAGAATTCAGAGATAGATTTCGCTTTTGAATTTTTAAAATTTTCCTAATATATAATTCAAAATAATCAGTGTTTCAAATATTTTTACTTTTATCCCCTCTTTTTTTGCTTTCATTTAAAAACTCTTGACAGTCGCGTAATAAGTTATATAATTAATATTGTAGAGTTATTGTGTAGTTTTTTAAAAATCTTACGGAGGAGGTGGATAAAACAACAAAAACCTTCGAAAATTATTTAAGTTTAGACTGGAAAAGCAAAATTTAAGTAAAAGGAGGTATTAGATGACAGCATTGATAGTGTTGATTGGTGGAGCAATTTATCTGTTTTTCTATTTCACCTATGGAAGAAAGCTTCAAAGTGAGGTTGTAAGAGCAGACAAAGATAGACTAACACCAGCAGTAAGGCTCAGAGACAATGTGGACTACATGCCTGGGCAAAAGATGGTTGTATTCGGGCACCACTTTGCGTCAATTGCAGGTGCGGGTCCAATTGTCGGTCCTGCAATTGCACTGGCATGGGGATGGCTTCCTGCACTTCTCTGGGTATGGTTTGGAAACGTATTTATCGGTGGTGTTCATGATTATCTTTCCCTCATGGCATCTGTCAGGTATGATGGAAAGTCAATTCAATGGGTTGCAGGGAAGGTTATGCACCCGAGGACGAAGTATATTTTTGAAATTTTTGTTTTCTTTGCTTTAATTCTTGTAATCGCAGCATTTGAAGGCGTCTTTGCGCGTCTTGCATCAACTAATGCTACAATTGGAACTTCTTCTTTCCTGTTCCTGTGTATCGCAGTTATTGAAGGGTTGCTTCTCTATAAAACTAAACTTTCATTCAGGGTTGCATCAATTATCGGTGTGTTAATGCTTATTGGTGCAGTGGTAATAGGATTCGTATGGCCGTTCCTTGCTTTTACAAGCGTTAAGACCTGGTATGTACTTCAGTTCATTTATATAATTTTCGCTGCATCTCTACCTGTATGGATTCTCTTACAGCCAAGAGATTATCTTAACTCGTATTTACTCTGGTTTGGACTTGCTCTTGGTGGCGTTGCTGCCCTTATTGCATTTAAAGGGTTCTCATGGCCAGCGTTTACCACTTTCAGTGCAGCTACGATAGTAGCAGGTAAGCCTGCGCCATTCTGGCCGGCAGTTCCCCTTGTTATTGCATGTGGTGCTCTTTCTGGATTCCATTCTATTGTTGCTTCAGGCACAGTATCAAAACAGCTTGATAATGAACTAAGTGGACTTTTTGTTGGTTATGGAGCGATGTTCACAGAAGGGTTCCTTTCAACGATTGTTATAACTTCAATTTGTGCATTTGGCTTTACTGTACTTGCAAATTTTAAAGAAGCAGTTACTGCGGCAGGAGTCAATCTGGATCAATTTATATTGGGTGGTAAATACCTTGGCGATTCTTATATCGTGGCAAGCGGTGCTAAAGGAGTTGGCGGAGCGGCGGGAATGTTTACAAAATCTTATGGAGAAATGGTTAAAGTTTTAGGCGTACCTGCTAAAATTGGAGCAACATTCGCGGGATTATGGGTCTCTGCATTTATTCTTACCACTCTTGATACAGCTACAAGGCTTGGAAGATTTGCATGGCAGGAACTGTTTGAGTTCACTAAAAAAAGTTCTGCGGGTTTTCACGCATTTATCACGAATAGGTGGCTTGCATCATTAATTCCTGCGGCTGTGGGTACATGGCTTGTATGGTATGGAGGATATGCTGTGTTATGGCCTGGCTTTGCGGGTTCTAACCAGTTGCTTGCATCCATTGCGTTACTTACGGCAACACTCTGGGTTAAGAACGTGCAGATGGTAAAAAGGTCATTCCAGCTGTTGGTTCTTATTCCCGCGCTTGCACTCTGGATAACCGTGTTCTCAGGACTTGTCTGGTTTGTAATTGTTATCGTTCCCTCGCTTAAAGCACAAATCAGATTTGCTATGTATTCATTTGTAATATTAATGCTTGTCCTTGCAGTTGTTCTTCTTATCGATTTCTTTGCAGCCTACAGGAGAGGACCACTTCCTGAGGCAAAAGCAGAAGCTGCTAAATAGTGAAGTTATTTGAAAGAATAAGAAAGTTTTTTATAGGAGTTGAAAGCGGTATGAGGGAGACTTCGGTCTCCCTCATTGAACGAGAACTTGAAGAGTACGAAAATATTTTTTCCCTTCTTACAATGGGAATATTTGCAGGAATTCCTTCTCCCCCGACAGGCATAGTAATACGTATCCTTCCCTATATGCAGAGAGAAGTGTCTGTCATGATGAAAAAAACTAAAGACCTGTCCGATGCTTTTGGAGATACGGCAGGCATGTTTGATATCACTTAGAATCTTACGAAAAGAATGGTCTTATGAAAGTATATTTCTTTCTTGGAAAGGGTGGAGTAGGAAAAACAACTATATCGGCGGCATTTGGGACAGGTCTATCGAAAAATGGTCATAAAGTCATAGTTGTTTCAATTGATCCTGCTCATAACCTTGGCGATGCATTTGATACTACTCTTTCTAATAGAGAATTAAAGATAAATGAAAATCTTTACGCAGTAGAAGTTGATATTGAGAAAATGACCCGTGAATACCTTGATGACCTCTCAAAAAAGATGCAGCATACTTACAGATATCTTACTGCAATGAATCTTGATAGATATTTTAATATCCTTAAACTTTCCCCTGGAATTGAAGAATATGCAACACTCGAGGCAATAAGGAAATACATCGGCTCAAAGAATTTTGATACAGTCATATTTGATACACCTCCTACTGGAATTACATTGAGAGTCCTTGCAATGCCCAGACTTTCAGTTCTTTGGTCTGAAAGGCTTATTTCTATGAGGAAAGCAATTCTTTCAAGGAGAAAGATGGTCGAAAATGTTAAAGGAAAAGTTGAAGCAGAGGTCGAAGGCGAAAAAATTGTTTTGACATCGGATGAAAAGGAAGATGAAATAATGCAGGAACTCATAAAATATCGAGAGGAAATGCTTGAACTGAACAAGTTATTTTCTTCTACATCCTGTGAGGTTCATATTGTAACAATGGCAGAAGAACTTGCCTTGCTTGAAACTGAAAGAATTTTGAAATCCCTCTCAATTTTTAGTATAACGGCGAAAGTGATATACTTGAATAAATTTATGAAGATTGAAAATCCTCCTGAGGAGATTGCCGGTAAAATTCACGAGCAAGAGCAGGTTGTAACAGAAATGAGAGAAAAATTTAAACATCTGTTTATAAAGGAAGTCCCGCTTTTGAGGGCTTCTCCGAGAGGAATTAGAGACCTTCTTTCTGTGTATGAATCTTATATAGTGAGGTAGAGATGATCGGAAATGTGCAGAGCAGTATAATCATTATAATAGTTGTGCTTGCTGGTATTGCAGTTCTTCAGTTCCAAAAAGGAAGAAAAATCAATGTTGCCCTTATGAAAACTTTTATTAGGGGTTTCGAAGAAAAACTCAAACTCTCAGATAAAACTTATGTATATCTGGGAGGTTATCTCGGGTTTAAAGCGGAGTATGACCTTGAAAATAAGCTTTCAAAACGCATCGAGATAACGTTAACATTAATACCTCGGCAGAGTGTTTTCTATTTACCTATCACTTTTCTTATAAAGAAAACTGATAGGCTTTATGTTGTCATAAGACCAAATTTTAAAATTCACACTGACGCTCATATTGTTAAAAAACATTTTTACTGGCTTGGACTCGATATTGATGAGGAAGCCGAACTTGAAAAAAAGGATTTGACTCTCAAAGGCAAAGAATTTTTAACTCTTTATAGAAGAAAAAGCGACGTTGATAAGTTAAAAGAACTTGTAAATAAATGTATACCATCTGAAAGATTGTTTCACATTGCCCTGGTCAACAAGACAAATGTATTTTACTGTCTTATGAGGCCAGATCCTCTTAAAACGCCGGAAGAGATAAGAAAACTTGTTGAGTATTTACCCAGAGTAATCTACGAAAAGGAAAAGCTCAGAGACTTTCAGTAAAATTATCCTGTATTTTATGAGAGTTTTTCTTTCATTTCATCCTCCTTATGAGATTTTTTATAACTCAATAATATCCAGGTGTAGGTCAATTTCTTCAGTGAAAAATTCATAAAGAAGTTCATATTGTTTAACTACTGCTAAATGTGCTTATAATATAGATATGAAAGTTAATTTGCTATTTTTCGGTGAGGCGAAAACCATTATGAAACAGGATAGTATTGAAATAGAATTTAAGGGGAGTAATATAAAGGATTTGAAGACGTTTCTTCTAAAGGAAAACCCGAAACTTTGTAATATCCTTGAAAACTCTATGTTTGCAGTAAATATGGAGTATAGAAGTCTTGATGCAGAACTCAAAAATGGTGATACAGTAGCAGTAATTCCTCCAGTCGAGGGAGGCTAATATGGTTAGCTTAACTAAAGACGATTTAAATATAGATTCACTCATTCGGAATCTTAAAAATAGCAATGCAGGAAGCATTATTGTATTTCTTGGCGAACCAAGAAGAAGCATTGAAGACGGGCCTATTGTTTCAATTGAATATTCTGCTTATGAAGAGATGGCACTTAAGGAGCTTAAAAAAATTGAATCTGAAGCTCTCAAAAGGGACGGCGTAATAGATGTGATAATCATTCACAAGATTGGCAATGTATCGCTAAAAGAGATCTCTTTTTTTGTGGGGGTAACTTCCTCTCATAGAAAAGAGGGTTTTCAAGCTTGCAGTTTTATTGTTGATGAGGTAAAGAAAAAGGTCCCGATATGGAAGGAAATCAAGTATGATAGAGACAGGAGTTGTTAAAAGCCTTAGCGGAAAACTTGCAGAGATAACTGCTGACACCGGTACCGAATGTAAATCCTGTGTTTTAAATGGCACATGCGGTCAATCTACGCTCAGTGAAGGGCAGACTGTATATGTAATAAATGATATTGGTGCAAAGATAGGCGATGTTGTTGAATTCGAATACGATGAAAAAGAACTTTTAAAAGGCACCTTCGTTGTTTATATGGTGCCTTTTATCTCCACAATAATTGGCTTAATTATTGGAGTAATTTTAGAAAAGCTTTTAGGAATAGAACTCGTGAGGCTTCAGAATGCGACAACAGTTTTATTTTCAGTGTTTTTTCTTTTGGCCTCTGTGCCTGTTGTTAGAAGAATTGATAGGAATATTAAATCTCGCTCGCGTATCAGAAATGTACTTGTACAGGGACACAGGTAAATATTAATCTTTTTCGAGCAGCAATAAAATTATTTGTTCCTGTGAATTTGTAGAAGTGGCTGACTCTGGATGTGGTAATGGACTTCACGCCTCAGGGATATTAATTCTGCACCGTTTCCAATGATTTCTTTTGCAAGGATGAGTTCTTCTATATTAAGAGATTTTGCAAAACCAAAGGACGGCTCCCTGACCACTGTATTTATATGGACTTTATCAGCTCTTATTAATTCTAAAGCGTCATGCAGGCTTCTGTAATTACTCTCGTAATCGTTTACTCCTTTTACGAGCATAATTTCGATCCAGAGTTCGTGTGTGAACATTTTTCTGAAATTAATAATTCCCTTTATTACGTCTTCGACCTTTATAGAATCTAGCGATTGATTTATCTTCTTATAATAGTCGGTTCTTGCGGCGTTCAGGGTAAACTTAACTATATCAGCCTGTAGAAGGTCAATTTTTACATCGCCTCTTGATATAAGAGAAGAATTAGTAAGGACAACCACTGGAATGTTGGTATGCTCTTTTATTTCGGCAATCATATACCCGATTTTTGAATTCAGTGTTGGCTCTCCGAAACCTGAAAATGTAATGTGGTCTAGATGCTTGTTATAAGTGCTAAGGAACTTCCTCAACTCTTTGAGTATTTCATCTGCACTGACGTATTCTTTTCTTTCGCCAGTAAGAGCCGTCGTCTTTGCAACATCGCAGTAAACACAATTAAAACTACATACTTTGGCAGGTACTGTCGATATACCAAGTGATACTCCAAGTCTCCGGGACCTCACCGGTCCGTAAATATATTTCAACTCGCTCTCCTATATTTGAAATAACGATACGAATTTTACACCATTTTGGTTTTGTGTCAATACCTTTTTGCAGTTTTTTTGGCACTTTTTTTCTTTTTTTAAAAAATTCTCAAAAGAGTTGATTTATGCTATAATATTTTTGTATCGTTGAGGTAAATTTCAGATGAAAAGCTTAAAATTTATTGGGAACGGGCTTTCTAAAGTGGTTGGAAACCTCGAAAGAAATGCTTCTGAGAAAAACAAGGCTATAGGAAAAACTTTGCAAAACAAGTCAAGATTATACTTTTCCTCGCTTTACTTCAGGAATTTTAGATTATTTTTCTTCGGGCAGGCGATTTCTCTTATAGGGACATGGATGCAAAATGTAGGCCAGGGGTGGCTTGTCTTAACCACCACAAATTCTCCCTTCCTTCTTGGAGTTGTCGGAGCTGCTCAGTTTCTTCCAATGATGTTATTCTCTCTTTATGCAGGAGTAATTATCGACAGATTTTCAAAGCGTAAGATTTTACTTCTGACTCAGAGTGCACTTACAATTACAGCATTGGCATTTGCAATTCTCACCCAGCTTAAAATTATAACTTACTGGGAAATACTTCTTCTTGCCTTAACAATGGGCATTGCAAATACTTTTGACATGCCTGCAAGGCAGTCTTTTTATGTTGAACTGGTCGGGAAAAAAGCCCTTATGAATGCAATATCCCTTAATTCCTCTATTTTTAATTTTGCAAGGATATTAGGTCCTGCCGTTGCAGGTATTCTTATAGGCAAACTTGGGTATGCAGCATGTTTTTATATTAACGCAGCAAGCTTTTTGCCTGTTATATATGGAATATACCTCATAAAAATAGAGGAGAAACCCAGAAAAGCAAATCTCACGGAGCGTGTATTTGTAGATATCAAAGAGGGTTTGAAATATATAAAACACTCTCAGATAATTCTTATTTCTGTGGTTCTCCTTGCTATTGTTAATATATTTATGTTTAACTATAATATCTTTGTTCCATCTTTTGTGAAAGATGTTCTCAGGATGGGCGCGACAGGGTACGGGTTTGTTATGGCTATGATGGGTCTCGGTGCTCTTTTTGGCTCGCTTTTACTTGCGATGATGAGTCACAGGGGCATCAAACCGTGGTATGTGTTTTTTACGGCGATTGGTGTGAGTATTTCTTCGATTGTAATGGGCCCTCAAAGAAGCTTTTTATCCTTCAATATCTTTATGATTCTTCAGGGATTCTTTATGATTACTTATCTCAATTCCACAAATATTCTGATACAGGTTAATTCAGAAGATAGCGTAAGGGGTAGAGTTATGAGCATATATACGTTTGTGCTTGGTGGACTCACGCCGTTTGGTGCATTGTATGCCGGTACCGTCTCGGAGAAACTGGGCGCAGGTGCCGGCTTCCTTATAAGTGGGTTAATTTCATCTGTCGCTGTCATTTTTATCTATACCCAATGGTACAGGAGGATTTCTCTTAAAAAACCTGTTGAAGTTGTGTCTGGAACAATCATTGAAGCCCCTCCGATGAATAAATTGATAAAATGACAGGTTCGAAATTCTCAAACTTAATTAAAGGACTCAAGTTATTTTCAATTTTCTTTTGCATAGGCTTATTCACCATTGGTGGTGGCTATGCAATGATCCCTGCCATGAGAAACATCATTGTTCAAAGGGAGAAATACCTTTCTGAAGATGAATTTCTTGAGATGTTTGCAATCTCCCAGATTACTCCTGGACCTATTGCTGTAAATATGGCAACGTTTATCGGATATATGCAGGGGGGAATTATTTGCTCAACTCTCGCGACCCTTGGAGTCGTGCTTCCATCTCTAATTATTATTACTCTCATATCAATATTTTTCCTTGATTTTACCAGGTTTACAGTTGTGCAAAAGTTATTTACTGGAATTCTTGCAGGAATTGCAGGTGAAATTGCTTATCTTACCTTTGACCTTGCTAAAAAAATTAAGATTAATCTTTTTACCGGAGGGATTTTCATTATTTCTCTTGCTGCTCTGTTTATCCTTAAAATTAACCCGATCTGTGTGATCATAATAGGTGGGGCTATTGGAATTATTGTTAAAGGGATGCTTCACAAAGATGATGGTCATTAAGCTGTTCTTGGAATTCTTTAAAATCGGTGCCTTTACGTTTGGAGGAGGCCAGGCAATGCTCCCCATAATGCAAAGAGAACTTGTAATAAATTTAAATTGGATTTCAATGCAGAATTTCCTCCATTTTGTTTCAATTGCAGAAGTTACTCCTGGACCTATTGCTATTAATATGGCAACTTTTATAGGATATGAGACGCAAGGTATAACTGGTGCGATTTTCTCTACCGCAGGAGTTGTTGCTCCATCTTTTATTATAATCCTCCTTATTGCGATGGCTGCAACTAAATTCCGTGAGAATCGAGTTTATCAGGCATTTATGAGTGGCGTGCGCCCGGTACTCCCCGCACTTCTCGTAAATGCAGTGTACCTTATAGTTGCAGAAGGTTTCAAAGGAATAGCTCCCTTTGTATTGGCTGCTGTCACCTTTTTTGTCTTCGCAAGATGGAGAAAAATTAACCCGGTTTTCCTTCTTATCATTGCGGGTATAGCAGGCATTTTGTTTCTGTAATTTTTATTGCAAAGTGCCAGGTACCCGGGAATATTTTTTGTTGGGTTTTTAATTTAATCAGTTATGAAATCTTCTTCGTCTATTTCTTCTTCGTAGCTTTCTTCTTCGACTCTCATAATAACAGGGAAAAGAAAAGATAACAGAGAGATGATTACTATCATACCTCCAGCTAAAAAGCTGAGCAGCGAAATTGCACCACCGTTCCCATCTCCGAAAATTGAAATAAGATTTATAGATTTGTTAAGAACAATTACTGAAGAGTTATTGAAAATGGGTGTTAAAAAATTATCAACGAGCGGGCCGCTCGTTGCCATTGGTAGAATACTAACACATTGGGCGATAACTCTTCTTGCCGAAAAAACCCTTCCCTGAAGATCTGGTGGAACTTTTGACTGCCATATTGCCTGATTTGAGGAATTGGTGATTACTCCGAAGACTCCGATTATAGAACAAGCCACGATATAAGAGACAAGAGTTTTTGATAGTCCAAGAATGATGGCTCCTGTCCCAACCAGCATTATTCCAAAGATAAGGCTGAATATTTTTCTTTTTGTTCCCCCCCAGGCTGTCATTAACAATCCGCCGACAATACCTCCTATACCGAAAGCTGATTCAACCGTTCCAAGAAATACCGTGTTGTTGTTTGTTTTTGCAAGTATCATTGGAGCAATAAGGGTAGTATAAAAACCCGCAAAAAGATTTACGAACAGAAAAAGTAAAAGTAAATAGAACAATGGTCTTCTCTTGAATATATAAGGAAAACCAAAAATCGCATCTTTAAACAGATTTACTTTTTCCTCAACCTCTTTCCTGATATCAGGAATAACGACCCATAAAACTGCTCCGATTGCAAATACAAAAGTGATGATATCTATTGTCATAATTCCGCTGAGTTTAATTATTGGAAGCAGCGCTCCTGCAACGATTGGTGCTATAACCATTGGGGCAGTCTCTGTAAGTGAAAACAGGCCATTCGCTCTCCCGTACTCCTCTTTTTTTAGCATGATGCTTATTGTTACAGAGTAAGCTGGCCACTGGAATGCATTAAAGGCACCGGAAATAAAAGAAGCAATATAAATAAACCAGAGCGTAAGGTTGTTAGTCTTATACAGGATTAAAGTTATAATTGTTATTATACCTGCTGCTAAGTCCGGGAGAATTAGCGATCTCTTTTTTGGCCATCTGTCAATTAGTGCACCAGCGATGGGAATGAAAATTATGTTTGGAATGAAGAAAAGTGTTGCGACTATGCTGAATGGAGTTGCATTTCCTGTTGTCTGCCATATCCAGATTCCTATACCGAATTGTGTCATGCTGGATCCAACCAGTGAGATGATCTGTCCAATAGACATTATTGAGAAGCCTTTAAACCCTGCAGGTCTTTTCACTTTCTCTCCTTTTTAGAAACCACACAATAATGTTTTAATAAAACTTATTTATTTTCCTTAATTTTATTAAGGTAACTATCCCATTTTAGTAATTTCAAAGTTTATGTCAAGTTTCAATTGTCTTAATTTACTGCAGTTCTGGTGCAATAAAAGTCATATTTTTACTGTCCTATTTGTGAGACGATACCATTTTATAAGGAGGCTTTTTCCTTTGATCTTGTTTATTGCAAAATCTCTTTTTTTCTCTACTTACTTCATATCGTCCTCTGAAAACTTTTGACCTATTCATATCCTGTTAATTCTACATAGGCAGTACCATTTAGAGATTTCTTTTTAAATAGAACCTTGCCTTCCTGTGCATAATTTTCAGTAATTTCACCTTTAACATGACAAATCCCTTCCCAGTAAGAGTGTGTTATAAATGATGAAATATGCTGATCTTTAATCAAAGGCAAAACATTAAATTTCATTAATAGATTGCTGTTTTTACTACCAAATATCTCTATCCTCCAATTCAATGGATATTCTACGCTGTCTTTTGTTTTGAAAGTTTCCTTTGAAGTAATTCTGATATTTTTAAGTTGAATATTTTTCGAATTTTTGTAGAGGTTTCCAGTCGTCGTCTGTCCATCTTTTCTTCTGAAGTTAAAAATCATTATATAAAGGTCGTCTTCATCAAAACGGAGAGAAAACCAGTCCCATTGCAAATTTTTAATATGGAAGTTCCCCCACTGATGGTCGTGCCAGGTGGAACCTGAAACAGGCAAAGTCTCGCCTTTAAATGTTATGTTTCCGATTGTTTTTAAATTTGGGAATGAAAAATAGTGAGAGGAATCATAAGGCTCATTTTTCATAGCGATAATTCCACTTTTCCCTTGCTTCATCAGGTCTTGAATTTTAAGATCAAGCTCAATTTTTAAGCCTTGTTGATCGGTTTTAATCCTAAAGCTATTTGATATCGCATCAAACTCTACACGATTTCCTAATGCAGATATAATCATTTTCTTGCTTTTTCTAAACAAAGACAAAGGATCAAAAGGCAAAACCAGCTCCTTATTATAAAAGGTTCCTTTTTCGACATCTGTTATTGATGCGTGAAGGATTCTACTTTCAAATATAGTTCTAGTTATGAAAAACGTTACTTCAAAACCAATTAGTTGCTTTCGTAAAGGAGATTGCAACACTCCGGTAAAATACCACCATTCTACATTTGAAGTTCCGTGTAAAAAATGATCGAGGTTGCTAAATTTAACAGAAGAAAGGCGAATGCTTGACTTTCCTTCTGTACTAATCTCGTAGATTAGATTAGGGACAAATCGTAAAAAGTTCTTTATAAACTCTTTTATTCCATTCATACATGCTTTCAGAATCCCCTATCTTCTATTCTCATATTTCAATTGTACCGAGATAAAAAATTTCTCAAAAGCCAGCTTTGCTAAAAATTTTATTAATCTTTTTCTCCCCCCTCTGCATATTTATATGTAAGTGGTGGAGCTGCGCAGAGAAGGAATTCCTCTCCATCATCAAAAACTTGTCCTGAACTTATTTCAGGAAAATATTATGGGGGTGTAATAATGACAGTATTACAGAATCCAGGAAGACTTGACATGGTTTTCACTCTTTCTGACAGTTCAATAAGAAGGGAACGCATTGGAAATGTTATACCTACGGCTCTTGACCAGGATTTGTATGACATTACGGTTGCTATTGCTAACCTGTTAAATGACGTTCTATTCGACATAAGGCTTGCCACAAGCAAGACCTATGCTGCATAATTCGCAAAGACGACGAATACAAAGGAGTAAACCTGCTGAAGAAGAGCACGGGTTAGAAGGGAGTAAAGGAGGTGAATTATGGCTGATACAAGTTCTCAGGTTTTAAGGCTAGTATTTGGTACATAGAAGAGGCGAAGCCTCTGTCGGAATTTCATTTTTAAATAACTGAGATTTCTCATCTCTTTCTATTATTAAGTCATATTGATATTTCTTACATTTGAGATACTTTTTATTGTCAGTTTATGTATTTTGTTGTTCTTTAAATTTCTTCCTGACTTTTCTACAGTCTTAATCTTGAGTTACTTACGTTAAACCATGTAGTATTCGAATGCCTCAGGATGTTTCAGATATTTTTTTGCTCTTTACTTCAAAAAAATTGCCACACAGAACTAAACTGAAAACAACTGAAACAGTTAAATTTGAAATTAACTGATTTTTTAAGAATGGCAGAGCTCCTGCATAACAGAGTATTAAACCTGCTAAAGTTTTTGGATACATTTGCCATGGCTCGAATAACCAAAATAGAAAATTTGAAACTATAAAGAAAACTGCAACCGAATATAGGGTCCTTAAAAATAATTTTTTTCTGTTAAACCAATTAATCGATAGAACTATAATTCCATAAGTAATAAATGGGATTAGGTTAACCCAATTCAACTTTGGAACACCAAATGCCAGAATCATAACTAGTATGACTAAGAAATATAAGTTGGCTTTTTTGTAATATATTTCTCGATTTAAAACTGTACAGATATACACAAACATAAAAGTTATAATCTCAAAATTCGGTAATACTTTGAAGTATCTTAACAAAAGCGCAATCAGTAGCCCGGCTTCTAATAAAACTATTGTTTTAGTTCTAGACATTTTATCTTTGTAACCTCCTTAATTCTTTTCGTCTACTCGAAGTTAATGTGTCTTATTTTCGGTGCTTTTTACCATTTATAATATACTCATTTTAAATCAAAAGTGAAATTAAATCTTAAAACACACAAAGTGGTATGTAAAAACTTAAAATTTGCAAAAAGTTTTTACTAAGCGCATTATATTGAAAATTATGTGTAGCAAATGAAGATTAATTCAGTTGTGGAAGCGCCAAATTGTTGACAATTTTCCTTTTTTAGGAGCGATACTACTTAAAGTTGACAAATTTCGAGGAGTTAAGTGAAGCTTCTCTTTTATTTTTTTGTTAGTCTTTTACTTGCATATACAACTAATTTATGCTATAATTGCCCGAAGGTGTTATGGAAATGGATAAAAATACTTTTTGGAATTATTTTACCTATATATCGAGGTATACGAAGAGTTACACGGCTTGTAAGCTCAGGGAGTTTGGCATTGGCAGTGGCCAGTCGAATATTTTGAGGTTTTTAATCCATGCAGGAGATGGGATAAGTCATGAAGAAATATGCGACAAGCTTGAGCTTAACATGACCACTGTTTCAAGGGCATTGCAAAAATTGAAGGAGAACGGGTACATAGAAGAAGTTAAGGGTGAAAAGGATAACAGAATAAAAAAGATATATCTTACAGAAAAGGCGAAAAAATTGGGACAGTTTATTGAAAGCACAAAAAATGATTTAGTAGGTATTCTTTTTATTGGAGTTGGCGATAGCGAACTGGAAACTTTCATAAATATCCTTAAAAAGATTTACCAAAATGTAAAAAAAGAAGAAAATAGAAAGGAAAAAATTCATGGATAAAACGACCGAGATGTTAGCAAACGAAGGTATAGGATCTTTACTGTTTAAGTTGTCGTTTCCTGCTGCAATAGGAATGATGGTGCAGGCATCGTACAATGTCGTTGACGCAATATTTGTCGGAAGAGGCGTTGGCCCGATGGGAATAGCCGGTATAACAATTGATTTCCCCATTCAGATAGTGGTAATGGCGGTTGCGCAGATGATTGGCATAGGTGCTGCGTCTATTGTGTCGAGAAGTCTTGGTGCTCAGAATAAAGAACGCGCAGAAAAGGCACTGGGAAATTCATTTACATTGTCGTTAGGGATAGGTTTGCTGATAACGGTTCTTGGTCTTTTATTTATAAATCCGTTGCTGAAAGTTTTTGGTGCAACTTCAACGATTCTTCCTTTTGCAAAAGATTATATGAGTGTTATCCTTTTCGGATCCATTTTTACCATATTTGGCATGGCGTTAAATAGCATAGTAAGAGCCGAAGGAAACGCCAGGATCGCCATGTGGACGATGCTTATAGGTGCACTAATGAATATAGGACTTGATCCACTTTTCATATTCGGGTTCCATATGGGGATTAAAGGTGCCGCGATTGCAACAGTGATTTCACAATTTGCAACATTTATCTGGCTTTTAATCTATTATTTAAGTGGCAAGAGCGTTATGAGAGTTTATATAAAGAACTTTAAAATTGACCTCTCTATTGCAAAAGAGACTTTCGCAATAGGTCTGTCTTCTTTTGTAAGACAAGTATCTGCAAGCTTAATGGTTGCAATATTAAACCATGTTCTGGCATTTTATGGCGGGGACATTGCTATAACCATATATGGACTTGTAAATCGTTTGGCGTCGTTTGTATTGATGCCAACATTTGGCATTGCACAGGGTTTTCAGCCAATTGCTGGATTTAGTTACGGAGCCAAAAGGTATGACAGGACTAAAAGAAGCATATACTTAGCGTCAATCACTGCAATTCTTGTGGCAACTTTTGGTTTTTTGATAATGGAGTTATTTCCGTACCAGCTTGTTCGTATGTTCACGACTGACCAGTCGCTAATAAATATGACTGCAATACCATTGAGGATAGTAGTTTTGGTGTTTCCATTAATAGGTTTTATGGTGATTGTTTCCACTATGTTCCAGGCAATTGGCAAGGCTTTACAGGCATTTGTTCTTTCTATGGCAAGGCAGATTATATTTCTTATACCGTTAGTTCTCATATTACCAAAATTCTTCAAACTACCAGGGGTGTGGTACTCTTTTCCTATTGCAGATTTCTTAACTATGTTTTTGAGTGCTTTGTACTTGATACCTGAAATTAAAAAATTAGACAAGAAAATATTAGAAATTCGTAAACAACCTGTTGAAACAGTTCCTGTGAGTGAAGAAGAAAATATTTTATAAAAATATTTTTTAGAATTTACAACCCTTTCGCTTTAATTTTGTCAAAATCGTACCTGACACTAAATTGCTGCTTTAATAACCCTTGCAATTACCAAGGAGGGATGTTGGATATAGAGCACTTTAGGTTATACTTATATGAAAAGTTTGTATTAAGGGGTGCATATGATGAAAAATAATTTAACAGACTATAAATGGGCACTTGTTACAGGTGCTTCATCTGGTATTGGCGAGGAGTTTGCCTATCAACTTTCAAAGAGGGGAATGAACCTTGTACTTGTGGGAAGAGACAAGGGACGACTTGATGAGGTGGCAAGCAGAGTGTCTCAGTTGGGAGTTGAGGCAGTTCCTGTGGCGGAGGACCTTACAAAAGGGCTGGATGAAGTTATTAGAGTAATATCAGAGAGGAAAATAGATATAGACCTTCTTATAAATAATGCTGGTATCGGTATTTACGGTGATTTTATTGAGAAGGATATTTCAAAGCCTCACGAAATGATCGAGATTAATGTAAAAGTATTAACTGACCTTGCATACATCTTTTCAAAGAAGATGGTTGAGAGAGGCAAAGGCGGGATAATCAATGTCTCATCAATTGCAGGGCTTTTTCCTGTGCCGTACTATGCTGTTTACGGGGCAACAAAGGCTTATGTTTATAGCTTCTCACTTGCTTTATGGGCAGAGTTGAGGGATAAAAATGTGCATGTGCTCTGCCTTGCGCCTGGAAAAACTAAGACCCGGCACTCAGAAAGGGCGGGCTCTAATGTAGGTGGCAAAAAGATGGAACCTGCGGAAGTGGTAAGAATCACTCTTAAAAGTTTTGAAAGAGGAGATCCATTTGTTTTGCCAGGTCCTATGAATAAAATATTTAGCTTTATTGGGGGTATTTTCCCAGATAAGCTTGTCGTGAGAGTGATAGGGTCATTCCCACAATATTTTTAATTTGCATGTCAAATTGCGAGATCATATTCCTTTACGGATATAACTGTTCGAGTTAAAGGTGAAAATTTGTATTTATTCAAAAGTTAAAATTTTTAGCCCAAGAAAAAAGTGCAATCCATTTTTCTAACTATGCATTATAAAAACTACTGAAATTGTAGACCATGAAAACACATAATTAAAAATGCTTGGAAAATAATAAATTTAGTATAATTTTTAAAAGCGTTTTATAAGAGAAAAATGGACAAAAAGATTGTTGAAGTTAAAAATCTAAGAAAAGGATACAACGAGGTTACAGCAGTAGATAACCTTTCATTTGAAATTTATGAGAATGAGATATTTGGAATGGTAGGACCGAATGGTGCTGGAAAAACAACCACAATTGAATGTGTTGAAGGTCTGAGAAATAAAGATTCAGGAGAGATTAAAATCCTTGGATTAAACAATCCAGAAACTGACGGGGATTTAAAAACAAAAATAGGAATTCAGTTGCAGGAATCCTCTCTTCCTGAAAGGATAAAAGTGAGAGAGGCAATGGAGATGTTTTCTTCACTTTATCCCCGTACCATTGATTGGAAAGACCTTTTGGCAAAACTTAATTTAACTGAGAAAGTCAATTCTTATTTTCGTGAACTTTCAGGGGGACAGAAACAGCGTCTTTTCATTGCACTAGCCTTGATTAATGACCCCGAACTTTTATTTTTGGACGAGTTAAGCACAGGGCTTGATCCGCAGGCACGCCATACAATGTGGGATTTAATAAGAGATATCAGAAATGAAGGAAAAACAATTTTTATGACTACTCATTACATGGAGGAGGCGGAGCGTCTTTGTGACAGAGTTGCTATAATAGACCGAGGGAAAATAGTTGCTTTGGACACTCCGCAGAACCTTGTCCAATCTTTAGGAAAGGAGATGAGGGTAATTTTTTCGCTCGAAAATGATTTTCCCCTTGAAAATTTTAAGAAAATAGAAGAAGTAACCGAAGTTGAAAAAATTGGAGACAGGATAGTGGTTCATGGAGAAGGTGAAGAATTTGTTTATAGGGTAATTAGCCTTTTAATGTCAAATAAAATGAAATTCAGGGAAATAAAGATAGAGCAGCCGAATCTTGAGGATGTATTTCTTGCCCTCACCGGCGAAAAGATAAGGGAATAAGGGGTGCCATATGGAAAAGTTCTTTAAAATTTTTACCATTGAAATGAAATTATTTTTCAGGGATTTCACATCCACTTTCTTTACATTAGGGATGCCAATAATGCTTTTGCTTCTATTTGGAAGTATCTACGGAAATAAACCGACTCCAGTTTTTGGAGGTCTAGGAAGTGTTGATGTTTCAGTCCCGGCGGATTTTGCAATAATTATTGTAGTAGCAGGCATTATGAACTTGCCTATAACAATCGTCTCTTATAGAGAAAAGAAAATTCTTAAAAGATTTCGTTGTACGCCGATGAATCCTTCAATGATTCTATTTGCCCAATTTGTTTTGAATATCCTTGTGGGATTTTTCGGTGCAGCTGTTCTCATCCTTCTTGGAAAATTGATATATGGGTTGAGATTTCCAGGAAGCATTTTTCAGACTGCTCTTGCTTTTCTTCTGAGTTGTGCAAGTATTTTTTCTCTGGGATTTTTCCTTGCAAGTATTTTAAAAACAGTAAGAAGTGTAAGTGCCGTTTCTTTTATACTCTACTTCCCGATGATTTTCTTATCGGGAGCAACCCTTCCAAGTGAATTTTTACCCAAAGGTATTCTTAAGTTTTCCCAATTTTTACCCTTAACTCATGTGGTTAATCTTTTGAGAGGAATATGGGCCGGTAAGAGCTGGGGCTTATTCAATAAAGAGATAATAATACTTGTCGGCATAATGATATTCAGTGTACTTATATCTATAAAGATTTTCCGATGGGAATGATTTGAAGTTTTTTGTTTGACGCCGGGCTGTTTTTTATTAAAATTAAGCAGGAGGGTTGAATAAAAAATGAATTATTCTATAGTTGGATTAGTCGGTAACGGGATAACAAAATGAAGAATATCATTAATTTGCCACATGTTGTTTGTAAATATACCTGTATGGTTAACGGTATTGGAGATGTTTACCGTTTTAAAACAGGGCAGACATTTTCAGACGAGTTTTTGATGGCCGTAAGCGGAATGGCAAGCTTCGTTTACATTAAAAATAAAAAAGCCGAACCCCCGTTCATGGTATTTTGGGGGCAATCTATAAAGAATCAGTACAGAAATCTTGAGCAAGTTTTGGGTTTAAAAATAAAAATTACTGAAGGAAAAAGTTTTAATCTTGCCATGAAACTGCTCAGGGAAGGGATAAATAGTAGAAATCCTGTTATCATAGGCCCCCTTGATATGTTCTATCTTGAATATCATGAATTCTTCAACAAAAAACACGCTTTTCCTCATTTTGTACTGGTTGTTGGTTATGACGATAACGACAGAAAGATATTTTTATATGATTGTGATTCTGCGGACCTCCGAAAGCTGAGTTATGAGAATCTGAAAATTGCCTGGGAGAAAGACGAGCCCGGCTATATAAAAAAGAATGCTGTAATTACTTTTTCACTTTCCGATATACCCTTATCTTTTGATGAATCTGTTAAGGCGGGGTTAATTTTAAAAGCAAGTCAGATGCTTAATCCACCGATCAAGAGTCTGGGAGTGCCGGGAGTACGTAAACTTGCTGTGGAGTTCCCGGACTGGGAAAAATTTCTCGGGAGCAATGATTATAAAATGGCACTGGAAAATATGGCGAGGTATGCAAACTCTCCGCCCACACTATCAAGAGCATTTAATGATTTCACAGGAAAAAGAGAAGATTTTTCAAAGCTTCTTAAAGAACTTGGAACAATTACACATGAAAAGCGTTTGTTAAGCTTGTCTGAAAGTTTTTCCACATCGGGTAAATTGATAAGAGAGATTTCTTTAATAATACTCGATAAATTAGACGGTAAATCAGATAGAAGGAAGTTTATCCCGCAACTGTTAATGAAAGTCGCTGATATCGAAGAAGAAGCATACGGTGAAATTAAAGGAATTTATAACGAATAAGACTTTTATAAACAGTTCATAGAAATTACTTACTGTGCTTTTGTGCTAGGCGTCAGAGCACAGTAACTTTTAGAAAAAAGGAGGCGATATGATAAGAGGGGTAATGATCTATGCAGGATCTATTATAATTATTCTGTGGGGAATTGCTCATATTTTACCTATGAAATCTGTTGTGAGGAGTTTCGGACCAATATCAAGAGAGAGCAAAAGAATTATAACAATGGAGTGGATTGTCGAGGGGTTAACTCTCTGCTTCATAGGCATTCTTGTATTCCTGATCACGATTCTTGGAGGGTACAGAAATTCAATTTCTGTTATTGTTTACAGGTCTTCTGCAATTATGTTGTTTATAATGGCAATTTTAACTTTGTTAACTGGAGCAAGAACATCTATTATTGCAATAAGATTTTGCCCTCTTGTAAAGACAGCCGTTGCAGTAATGTTTTACCTGGGAACTATATTATAAAAGTAGTATTGTTCTTGTAAAATGTACCATGAGGAAAACTTTTTTTGAATGTGAGATGGATATAACGTTTACGCCAATAATGACAGAAAGATTAGTTCTTAGAAGGTTTAAAGATATCGATGCTGAGAATTTTTTTGAATATAGATCAAAGCCAGAGGTTTGTAAATATCAGAACTGGAAGCTCAAATCAGTCGAAGAGATTAAAGGATTTATAAAGGACCAAACCAAAGTATAATCCTCTTCCGAAAATGCTTGGATGCAAATAGCTATTTGCAAGAAGGACACGGGTGAAGTAATCGGAGATTGTGGGGTCCGCCTTTTATCAAATGATTCCCGTGAAGTTGAGATCGGTTATACTATCGCTCCGACGTATCAGGGAAAAGGTTTTGCAATAGAAGCTGTGAAAGCTGTTATAGACTATATCTTTAATATTCTTCATAAAAATCGCGTTTATACTTCTGTTGATCCACGAAATGAAAAGTCTATTGCTCTGCTTGAAAAGATAGGAATGAAGAAAGAAACTCATTTTATGAAGAGTATCCTAATTGATGACACTTTGGTAGATGACGCTGTCTATGCAATATTAGTTGAAGAATGGAGTATTGCTTGATAAATGTTTAACTATTTTAGGATATAGCTTGCCTTAATCAGGATAGGAATATAATTTTCAATGCGGTCAGTAATAATATAACGAGATACTGTGCATAACAATAGTACAATAGGGATAAAAGGAAACTTAAACTTGGGTTCAGTAGTGGGATGTAAGTGTCCATTCCTTTTTAAAATACTCCTCATTGATAATTTTAAATGGATTTTGTGAAGTTTAGCAGGTGAGATGCAAAGCGGCTATTGTCTTTTTTATTTTACTCATTTCATTAAATTTTTTTACTGCAAAATATGTGTTCTCAATTATTAGCTCAATTCCCAATTCTTTCGCTTTCTTAATTACTCCTTCATCGATTTTCATAAGTCCATTTGCTCCCGTTCCAATTATTAAGACTTCAAGCTTTTCAAGAAAAACTTCAAATATATCGCTTTCCTTTAAGTAGTGTCCCTCTTCTCTCCACCAGTTTGTAAAAATTCTATCCGGGAATATTATCAGGTCGTTTTCATAAATTTTTCCATCAATCTTAATCCATCCAAAATCATATTCCTGTATTTCCATAATATCCCTCTTATATTATAATGTAAAAGTTTTTTGATAAAATTAATCATGAGTTTTACAGGGCATGTTGTTTCCAAACTTTAATGAATGAGTGCTATAATTTTTACTTCTTGTATTTCTCTTTAAGCAAGATAGTCGTAAAATAGTCTGGGGAGACGGAGATGAGACGGATAAAAGCAAACCGATGGGTAGTTCTGGCAGTTCTTTTTCTGTTTTCACTACTTCATCAGGCAGATAGGTTACTAATTGGTCCACTTACAACATCCATTATGAATGCATTTAACATAAACGAGGCGCAGATGGGTGCTGCTCTTTCGGGTGCACTTCTTGTTGGTGGTGTGCTTTTTCCAGTCTGGGGTTACCTGTTTGATCGATACTCACGGCCACGACTTATTGCACTGGCTGCAGCTATCTGGGGTGCTACAACATGGTTTTCGGCAATTTCTCCAAGCTACGGCTGGTTTGTAACTACCAGGGCTTCTACAGGTGTTGATGATGCAAGTTATCCTGGTGTCTACAGCCTGCTTGCGGATTACTTTTTGCCGCGGATTCGCGGCCGCATTTATGCACTTCTTAAACTTGCCATACCATTAGGTTACATTTTAGGTGCTACTCTTGCTACAATTTTAGGCACTCGTCTTGGATGGCGCAATGTATTCCGATTTACTGGAGCTTCCGGGCTTATACTTGCAATTTTAATTTTAATTCTTGTTCGTGATGTTCCACGTGGTGCAACTGAACCTGGCTTTAAAGACTTAATAGAGATTAAGGGTGCGAGATTTAGCTGGACAACCGCACGGGGACTTTTGAAGCGGAAAACACTTGTGGCACTTTATGCTCAGGGATTTTTTGCCGTATTTCCGATTAATGTTGTCACATTCTGGCTTTTTCGTTATCTTGAAGTTGAACGAGGGTATGAGGGTGGTTTTCTATTAGGAATAATGGCTATTACTGTGCTCTCGCTTGGAGCAGGGTTGCAGGTTGGGGGAGCTTTAGGGGACTGGCTTTTTCAGAAGAATTTGCGCGGCGGGCGTTTACTTGCGGGTGCTGGAACAATAATTGGTGTGGTTTTGCTTATAATGGCTCTATTTACATCTCGGGAGAATGCCTTAATGTTTTCTATACTTGTGGCTGTTGGTGCTTTCTTTTCAGCCTTTGTGTCGCCGAACGTTGGAGCCACAATCTCTGATATCAGCTTACCAGAGGTAAGAAGCACCTCCCTTGCCATACAGAGTCTTATAGAAACTACAGGTACGGCCCTTGCTCCTCTTGTAGCCGGACTCCTGGCAGCAAGAAGCGACCTGCGTACAGCATTCATTATCATTATTGTTTGTGCAACCGTACTGTGGCTACCCTGCTATGGAATAGCACTTGCCAATGTATCATCTGATGTTGAGCAAACACGCGCTGAACTTCTATCTCGTAAGGATCACTACTAATATTTTTTCTCTTAATACCTTGATAATTAAATTTTATATTACTTATTTTTTTATATAATTCAGTAAAAAGGAGGTAAGGCATGAAGAAGATTGTTATAGTAACGGTAATTCTTCTGTTGTTTGTTGGAGTTTTTGTAGGGTGCAGTGGTGGTGGAGGAACACAGCCAAAAACGTCGCAGGTTAATGTATCAGTTGTTGATGATAGCGGTAATGCACTTTCAGGTGTAAGTGTCAAAATGGGAAGTTATTCTGGAACAACTGACAATGGTGGAAAGTATACTTTCAGTAATGTGAATAGTGGTAGTTATACTATTGAAGCTTCAAAGGATGGCTATAATAGTGCTACTACCGATATGACTGTGGGGGAAGGGGAAACAAAGGCAGCAGACCTTACTCTTAAAACAACGGTAACTGCGGAGGAAATTAGTAACTTCTCTAATCTAAATAGTTATAAGGAGGTAATTGAAACTCAGAGCTCGGATGGTACGCACCAGGAGATTGAAATCCTTATGGCTCAAAAAGGTAAGCAGCAGAAAATTACGGTTACCGATTTAAAAACAGGAGAAATCCAGTTTGCACTTTATATCGATGGGGATAAGGCGAAGATTAAATCTGATGATACATGGGTAGATATACCTTTTTCTCAGGTTAGTGGAATGAGTGCGGGATTTCTTAATTTTGCTCAATCTATGGTTACTGGTGTTCAGGATTCGTATAATGTAGCGGTTAGAACTCCTTCAGGAAGTGCAAGCTATAGTATAGAAAGAGCCGGAAGCGAAACAATAAACGGCTATCCTACGATAAAATATGTTATGAAAGGGAAAACAACTTCAGGAGTACAACAAGCAATAGCAGAGGCAGATGTATGGACGATAAGCAGTGGAACTTATAAGAATTATGCAACTCGTATGATAATTACTATAAATAGTAATGGGAAAGTAGATACTATGAGGGTCGATGTTTCTGATCTTAATAACGTCGTAATAAGCGGGAACTAGTTTACATAGAGTTTTGAGCTGTTTAAATTTAAAAAGGCCTTCTGTTCTCAAAAGGATTCGAGGCCTGTTTAAATTTCTGATTTTGCTTCCTTTCCAGAATTTAATATAATTCAACAATGGAAAACAGAGATACTAATTCTAAAAGAAGATCCGAAAAAAACATCGGTAATTTATTAATTAGCTCTTTGTGGAACTGGAGTCTTTCAAATTCACACAGAAGTAAGTTTTTCTCGAAAATCTGTTTTTATTTCCTGATTGCTTCAATTCGCCGTATATACATGAGGGCGAAAATTCGCGGAAGGATCCCTGCTGTTCTTGCGATAAGCCCAACTATGCGATGTAATTATGATTGTATGGGTTGTTATTCAAGAGACAGGGTTTATAACAATGAATTAACAACGGAAGAGTTTGATTCTGTTCTTACTGAAGCAGAAAAGCTAGGGTTTTCTACAGTTGTAGTGACCGGAGGCGAACCATTTATAAGACAGGACACTCTTAACCTTATGGAAAAACATAAGCGCCTTTTATTTGTAACTATTACTAACGGTTCACTCATTTCCTTCGAATCTGCAAAACGTATTTCAGAAAGCGGAAATATAGTTACTCTTGTGAGTATTGAAGGATTTGTTTCAGATACAGATTTCCGCCGCAATGAGGGAGCACATGAAGTGGCAATTCGTACATTTGATTACCTCCGCAAAGCTGGTGCTTTTTTTGGTTTTGCTGCAACAAACACAACAGCAAATATTGAAAATCTTGCATCTGATGAATTTGTAGATCGGATGGTTGCAAGTGGTTGTGCCGTGGGATTTTTTACCGAATATATACCCTGCGGCCCAGACCCAAGGTTTGATTGGGTATTGAGTGAGTTGCAGAGGGAAAGTTTCCGCGAACAGGTACTTGAAATAAGAAATGAAAAATCAATCATAGTAGTGCAATTTCCACACGATGAATATGGTAAAGATAACATTTGTTCAGCGGCGGGTAGAGCTTCCCTTCACATAAATTCTCAGGGAGAGGTAGAACCCTGTCCCTTTGTTTCTATTTCTTGGGAAAATATCCGTAAAGGTGGTTTAGTAAGTGCATGTAAATCACCGTTTCTGCGTGCCATACGAGAACATTCCGAACTCCTTCAAAGGAAAGATTTAGCCTGTTCACTCTTTGAACACTTTGAAGAGATTAAGATTCTTTCATTGCAATTTAATAACATTCAAATAGGAAAGAGGAAGAAGAATTATTGAATCGCTCGTGAATGAGAAAAAAATTTTAAACTATTTATTTGTTGGAGATTTCATAATTCAAGTAAGAGGATTTAAATTATTTTTGAGGAGGGTAAGACATCATGGAAAAAGTAATTGCGATGTGTGGACTTATCTGCAATGACTGCCCCACATACATTGCGACCATGAAGGAGGATAATGAAGAATTAAGGAAGAATTAAGGAAGATTGCGGAGAAATGGAACTCGAAAGATTTTCCACTTAAACCAGAAGAAGTTATCTGCGATGGGTGCGTTGTGGTTGATAAAAGACTTATGAAGTGGTGTAACTCCTGTAAAGTGAGAGAGTGCGGACTTGAGAGAAATGTTGAAAATTGTGCATATTGCGAAGATTATCCATGCGAAAAGCTAAACAATCTATGGAAGATGCTTGAATCAGGAGAGGCAAAGAAAAATCTTGATATGATAAACAAAGATCTGCAGAGGTAAGATCGGAAAATAATAAGAAATGAAATTTATGCTATAGTTTGTGATATTTCCAAGGAATAATTGCTCATTTTTGATATTTTGTTTTTTCCTATAAAATTTAGTAGGTTTTGTAAAAAGGAGGATATCGTGGTTTTGTCTGCAAATGTTGTTAAGAGTAGAATTACTAAAATTTTTATCTTATTTCTTTTAGTTCTTTTGCTTTTGAGCATGAAACCTCTGGATTCCTTTGCACAAGATTACTATTTTCCGTTCGTTAACGTGAGAATAGATATCAATAATGATGGATCTTTCAATGTTATTGAAGAGCGAACCTACAATTTTTCAGGCGATTTTCATTGGGCAACTTATACTTTGGGAAAAGGAGGGTATGACTACATAGAAGATTTTTTAATAGAGGATGAGAACGGTTATTACGAACTGACCAACTCTGAAACAAGCAATCCAGGCACTTATACTTTTACAGATAATGGAAGTAGTTATGAGGCAAAATTTTTCTATTCTGCAAGTAATGAAAACAAGAGTTTCACGTTCAGGTATAAAGTGATTGGCGGCATAAAGGCTTATCAGGATGTTGCTGATTTTTATTGGAAACTCGTGGGTTCAGGCTGGGACAAAAGAACCGATCAGTTTAATGCTTATATTTATTTCCCTTCTACTGTGAACCAGGATAATTTTTATGTCTTTGGTCATGGACCGCTTTCAGGAACAGTCGAAAAAATTGATGGCAGCGGAGTGCATTACAAGTTAACTGGCCTTCCAGCAAATACATATGTGGAGGCACGTATCATTTTTCCCTCAGATATCCTTGATATTTCAAAAGAATCAGGAAATAAGTTAGATTCAATACTTGCATATGAAAGAAACCTTGCAGAACAGGCAAACAGGCAGAGGGCAAAGGTAAGAATAAGTTTTGCCCTGGCGCTCTTGCTTCCTTTGGCTTTGTTTGCCCTATGGCTTTATCTGTTCTTTAAGTATGGAAAAGAACATCCGCCGAGAGTTGATGTTGTTTACACGAGAGATATCCCCGAAGATCTTCCACCGGCAGTTGTCGGATACCTTATGAGGTTTAAGAACATAACACCCAATGACTTCACTGCAACGATTATGAACCTCGTTCGCAAGGGATATATATCAATCCAGACTCATAAAGAAGAGAAGGGTTTTATTTTCAAAAGAGAAGTTCCCGTGACGTATTTATCTGAAACCGGGAAAGACCCTGGTGACCTTCTGCCACATGAACATATTGTTTACAATTTTCTTTTTACTTCTCTCACATACGAAGGAGTTCTGAGTTTTTTCAAGCCTGGGAAGATGAGAAATCTTACTTCAAAGAGTTTCAGGGATAAACAGGGAACAATGCCTGGTATAGCAGGAGTTCAGGGTGTAACAGTATCTACTGACGATATAAAGGAGTTTATAAAGAAAAATGCCCAGGAGTTCAAGGCAATATATGATGCATTCAAGGGAGTCGTAAAGGATGAAGGCGGTGAAAAAAACTATTTTGAAAACAAGTCAGAAGGTTTTATGGCCCTGTTTATAGTAATCGGCTTTGTTTTCTCCTTCTTCGGTTTTTTCTATCTTTCCTTTCTTGGAGTCCCGTATCTTATCCCCTTTTATTTCATTATTTCATTTTTGTTTATAGCGCTTGCCCTTCCTCTTAAAAGAAGGACGCAGGACGGCGCAGGTGCCTATGCTCTGTGGAATGGATTGAAGAAATTTTTAATCGATTTTTCAAACCTCAAAGAGGCTATCCCAACATCAATAGCCATCTGGGAACAGTATCTTGTGTATGCAGTAACTTTCGGAATTAGTGAGAAAGTGATAAAAGAGATGGAGATTGTCCTCCCACAAATACCAGAAGACGAATTAAGGACCAGCCATTTCTTTGCTACCGGGGTTGTACTTGGTTCGAACATAAACATTGCTGAAGCCTTTAATTCAATGACAAGCTCAATGATTTCTTCTTTTAATGCCATATCGTCTGTTGCATCTTCTACGGGTGGCGGCGGAGGATTCTCAGGTGGTGGCGGAGGAGGTGGTGGCGGAGGAGGTGGCTCAGGTGGCGGTGCCGGGTAAAAAAAGCCGAAACCTTGTTTATTCTTGCGATATGTTTTCAGATCCTGTTGAGACGGGCATTTTTAGTAAAATAAAGCCAAAAAAAAGAAGAATATAAGTTGTTATTACGAATAATTGGATAAAGATTGTTAACAATTGTACTACCCATGTGTCTGATAGTCTATATAGAGTGGCGAATATGTAACCTGCCAATAATGGAAGAATTACTGAAATAAAAAGGAAAATTCCTGCAATTTTTAAAATAATTGAGTTAAACGCAGTTCCAAGCCTTACAAACGATACTGGTATAAGTACTCCCTGGGAAGTAAGATATAGTATAAAATATAAAAGAGATAAATAAGGTGCCAGCATGGTCAGTAAAGTCAAATTGTTATTAGATCTGGCTGTTAATCCTGTGAATAAAATAGAAATTGCAATACTGATTATATATATAATAAAAGCTGAGAGTAGATTTTTATAGATCTCTCTCCTCCTTATTTTTTCTACAATGTTCTTAACGCCAATAAGAATAAGAAGTAGTCCTGCGATGTCTATTAAACTTGAAACAACTACCCTCAATTGTGATACTGCTTCACTAAGGGCTATTTCAAACACTCTTATTAGATAATTTAAAATAATACTGCCTATAGTATTAAAAGCTAAGAGTAATGCTCCAATTACCGCAAGTTTCCTTTCTGGAATTCCATTGGACTCCCTCCTTTTTATATAATATTATATTTTATTCTCGCCTTTTTTAATTGAATTGTCACATACAGCCATTTTATCTCTCAACCATAAAAAGCAATTATAAATGGGGGCTATGAGTTTGAAGTCACGCATTAAATCATTAAGTAAATTTTTGCTGAAAAAATGGTCATCAATTTCTTTCCTGCACACAAAATAAATATTTTTTCTTTGATACCATTCCCGTAAATCATCCGGCAATGAGTTATCCAGAATTCTTTTGTACTTTTCTCCTGCTATCGTAAATATTTTTTGCCTTTTGTAAAGAGCATTTATCCGCATAAACTCTTTATCTTTTTCAATAATTTGTTTTCTGAGTTTATTTATTGCTTCTCTGGGGATGGTGTAAAACCCCATACCATAGTGGTAAAAATCCGGGAATATCTCAAAAAAATAGGAAGGCTCTGTCTTCCAATCTTTGTAAATTCTTTTATAGGCTATCCACATGTTATAACGGTATGGTGATTTATCCCTTGAAAACCTTATATCTCTGTTTATTCTTGAGATTATTTTTTTAGGGGTTACATTGAAGTGCTGATCGATAGACAACATAAATGGACCCAAATCCTCTGCAAGTTCTAAAAAAGGTCTCAAGAGGTATTTATGATAATCTTCTTTATTGGCTTCAAACCATCCCTTGCTATTGTTTAGCTTGAGATTATTTAAAAAATCTATTGTCTCTTTTGAAAATCCCTTAAACACGATTATTCACATCCATAAAAAGAGCTCAATCCTCTCATGCCACTTCTATTATAATAGAAGCATCGCTTTTTGCGTAATGTATATAGAGCTGGCTACGCTTCGATAGATATTATAAAATCTGCTACTTTTAATGCACTTGTTATAATCTAACTTTCGATCTTGTTAATCTTTCACGATCTTTAGTTGGCGGAAAGAGATCTTTGTGTATAATAAATTGGAGACTTGAAATTTTGAGATAAGGAGAAATTCAGAGAAACAACATCGCAATCTATTCTGTCTAATTTTGAGCTCGATGTTAGCAATAACGATTTAGATTTGACTTGTAATAAAGTTGCTGACTGGCTTGTAGAGAACGATATGTTGGGATTCAGGGAGTAAGATATTCCGAAAGTTTAAAAAAATAAAGGAGAAAGAAGGTGGAATATCAAAAACTTGGGAAGACTGGTCTTAAAGTAGGTGTAATTGGGCTTGGTACTGAGTATTTAAACAGAAAGTCGAGAAACACTGTGATTTCAGTTGTTCATGAAGCAATTGATAAAGGCATTAACTATTTTGATGTTGTCTTTGCCTTTCCGGAGTATCGTGATAACTTTGGTGCTGCTTTTAAGGGATTCAGGGATAGGATAATAATTACAGGACATATCGGGTGTGCGGAAACTAATGGGCAATACCGTTTAACTCGCGATGTTAAGGAGAATGAAAGTCTTTTTAATGATTTGCTGAAAAGATTTCAAACCGATTATGTTGATATCCTTATGATGCAGATGGTCAATGAAGTAGAATCTTATGATAGAATCATGAGACCCGAAGGTTTAATGGAACTCGCGCACCGATTTGTGAAAGACGGTAAAGCCAGATTTATAGGTATTAGTGGTCATAAGGCTTCTGGGGTAATGAGATTTGTCGAGGAAGGACTTATCGATGTGCTTATGTTCCCTATTAACATTGCCTGGAATTTAATGCCGGGAAGGAAAGAAGTTTTAGAAGCATGTTTAAGGAATGATGTTGGTATTGTTGCAATGAAAACCTTTGCAGGTGGAAGGTTTTTTAATAAGCAAACTGGAATACCCTTAACACCTGTTCAATGTATAAGTTATGTACTCTCAGAGAAGACTGTTTCAACTGCCCTTACAGGTGTAAAAAACCTGAAGGAGTTAGAAGATAATCTGAAATATTTAACTGCAACTATTAATGAAAAAGATTTCAGTTCAATTATATCAAGCTTCCAGGAAGATCTCAGAGGTAATTGTGTTTATTGCAATCATTGCCTACCATGCCCGGAAGGAATTGACATAGGACGTGTTATTCAAATGGTTGATAGGGTATTAATAGAAGCGCCCGGGGAGTCTGGCTATAAAGAATATCAGAAAAAGGTTAACTTTTATTATCCTGGACGAATCCGCACAGGCTCGTCACAGCATAAAAACCTTTCTAAAGACGCTTCAAGATGTATAGAGTGCGGTATCTGTATAAAAAGTGCCCTTTCGAAGTAGATGTGATTTTAAAAATGAAGCAAGCAGCAAGTCTGTTTTCAAAATAAACTAATTTTATAGAATAGATAGACTTTTAAGGGGGAAGAGATATGAAAAAATTGAAGTACAAGGGTCAAAATAGATACGATGAATTCTTTGCAGCAGCTAAAGTAGTCTCTAGAAAGATTTCTGAGATCGAAGGAGTTATTGGGATACTTGCAACTGGTGGAATAGGCCGTGGTTACTGTGATGATTATTCTGATCTTGACCTAATAGTTTATGTTGATGACGAGAAATTTGAAGAAATTACAAGATATATTGCAGTTGGTGGTTTAAGGTACAAAGAGATTGATGTAGATACGCCTGCGGAATCGTATCAGAATGCATTGAATCAAAAATCTCCCTCAAGGCATTGGTCTCAGGATGCAAGGTGGGATAGGGAAAATTCCAAAATTCTGTTTGATACAGAGGGAAGAATTAAAAGTTTACTTAAAGAAAAGTTAGTTTTTCCGGATTGGGAGCAGAAAAAACTCCTGTCGAAATATAGAAAAGGGGTAGAGGTTCACCTTATATACTATTTCGAAACATGGGAAAAGAGGGGCAGTTCAATAAACCTTGCCGACACTTTAATTAGAGCGTCTAAAAATATAATTCTATGGATCTATGCTAAAAATAAAAAATTTCACCCTTATCTACCAAAATGGCTTTTTTATTATCTTGAAAATGATCTTGTTCCAGAAGCAAAATTTTTCAGTACTATTAAAAAACCATTTCTTGGTCCTCTAAAGACAGTAAAAGATTTAAGAAATGTAAGAGGAGAACTAATCGAATTGTGCGAGAAAATTGGTATTAAGCTTGAAATAGAAAGCATTGAAGAAATTTTCAAGAAGGAAACTGAAAACTGGAACAAAGCATCTGAAAAAACTAAGCATTACTTAAGCTGGTAAATGATAGGCACATCTAAGAGGTTGTTAGGAGGCAAAAGTGAATGGTTGGAGATCTCTGTTGAATATAGACCCAACAGACTGGCTGCTTGAAAAGGGTAATCCCTCTTCTAAATACCTCACTCTTACGAAACTATTTGGAAAAGACAAAAATAATCCTGATGTTATACAGGCAAAGAGTGAAATTTCTGAATGTGCCCCGGTCAAAAGGATTTTCTCGAAACAAAAGGACGACGGTTACTGGGAAAATTCTAATACTCCATATCTTCCGAAATATAAATCTACTTACTGGCAGATTATGATTTTTTCACAGCTCGGCCTTTTAAAAGAAAATGAGAAAGTAAGGAAAGCCTGTGAATTTGCCTTCCGATTTCAGCATAAAGATGGTGGATTTACAGTATTTAAGGAAGAAGGAGCGATGAAGGAATATTCCTGGTGGAAGAAGAGGCAGGAAGAAAAAGGAAAACCTGTACCTCCATTTGATAATTGGTCGAAAGGGATTATTAAAGAGAATGAATTGACGTGTCTAACAGGAAATCTTGTAGCATCTTTTTTAAGGGTCGGATATAAAGACGACCAAAGAATTAAGAAAGCAGTTCAATGGCTTATTAATGTCCAGAATAGTGATGGTGGATGGCTTTGCCCTTACTGGCGGGCGCATATAAATGACAAACACTCGTGTTTTGTAGGAACAATTACATCGCTCGATGCCCTTTCGGAAATTCCTGAGAATCAAAGAACCGATGAAATGAAGAAATGTATTGAAAAAGGTGCCGAATTTTTTCTTATGCACCGCCTCTATAAAGCTGATCATCATAATTTTGAGGTAATTAACCCTTACTGGTTGAATTTTAATTTTCCCATATTCTGGTATGATATTTTGAGGGGACTTCTTGTTCTTACAAAACTTGGTTATGCACGCGATGAGCGGATTCAGGGTGCAGCTAATATTCTCTTTAAAAAACAAACTGAGTATGGACAATGGAATCTTGATAAAACTCCCGGAGGTAGAATGCATGCATCTTTTGGTAAGGTGGGTGAACCAAATAAATGGGTAACTCTTAATGCTTTAAGAGTGCTTAAAAGAATATATCAATAGAAAGGAGGCATAAAGTGAAAAAAGTTGACTTGAAGAAAGAGTTTAAGAATTTGTACAATCCTTCCTCGAAAGAGATTGAAATTGTGAAAGTCCCAATGATGAACTTTCTTATGATTGATGGAATTGGTGATCCAAATACTTCTAAGGCTTATAGTGATTCAATAGAGACTCTTTATTCTGTTTCATATTCCATAAAGTTTATTCTAAAAAAGGAAAAAGAAATTGATTATGTTGTGATGCCTCTTGAAGGGCTCTGGTGGGCAGAAGATATGGGTCAATTCAGTACGAAAAACAAAGATAAATGGAAATGGACATCGATGATCATGCAGCCAGATTTTGTTGATAAAAAAGTTTTTGAAATGGCATTTGAGCAGGTAAAAATTAAAAAGAATCTTCTGATGCTATCAAAAATAAGATTTCAGAGTTTTAATGAAGGGTTATCGGTTCAGATTATGCATATCGGTCCATACTTCGCAGAGGCACCCAAAATTGAAAAGCTTCATAAATTTGTAAAAGAAAGCGGGCATAATTTGAGAGGGAAGCACCACGAAATATATCTTAGCGACCCACGAAAGACAGCTCCTGAGAGAATTAAAACGATAATAAGGCAGCCCATTGAACCTATAGTTTTATAAACGAGTAAATGATTAATGAGATAAAAGTTAAATCGATTCTCAATAAGCACAAAAAGAGAGACGACTGGTTTCTTGATGATTACACTGTGAATCAATATTCTGGTTGTTCGCTTAATTGTATTTACTACTATGTAAGAGGTAGTAAGTATGGGGCAAATTTGGCAAAGAAGTTATGCGTCAAAATAAATGCTCCTGAACTTCTTGATAAACAACTAAAGAGAAGAGCAGAAAAAGGGGAATATGGAATTATTGCCTTATCGTCATCAACAGAATCCTATATGCCTATTGAAGAAAAATTTAATTTAACAAGAAGAATACTTGAGATAATCCTTAAATATAGATTTCCTGTAAAGATTGCAACGAAATCAAAGCTTGTTTTAAGAGATTTAGATCTGCTTTGGCAAGTTGATAAAAGTGCAATTTTGCCTGAAGATTTAAAATCAAGGTTAAATAGGGGAGTAATTATTTCTTTTTCAATTTCTACATTGGACATTAAACTTGCAAAAATACTTGAATCAAGAGCTCCCTCTCCTCTTGAAAGACTCGAAACTTTAAAGAAATGCAAGGAGAAAGGTTTTTTAGTAGGAGTAAACTATATCCCCGTTCTGCCATTCTTATCAGACTCAGAGGATCAGATCGATGAAATGATTAAAACTGCGAAGGAATATGGCGCAGACTTTGTTTTTGTAGGAGGATTAACCCTGTTCGGCAAAGAACCATATGATTCAAAGATACTTTATTATCAATTTCTTGAGAACTATTACCCCGACCTTTTATCTAAATATAAAAGTCTATATAGGATCTTCTTCGCTCCAACGAAAGAATATCAAATGATACTTAATAAGAGAGCAGAAAGAAATTGTGAAAAATATGGAATAAAAATTGGATTTTGCAGTAAAATTAATTAGGGGAAATTAAAAAATGGAGGTAGAAGAAGATAAGAAATTTAATTAAAATATATTTAGAGCATACTCCTTTAATGATAGCAAAGGGAGGCGAGCTATTATGTTAATTTTACACATTACAAGACGTGAAGATTGGGAAAAGGCATTGTCAAAAGGCGAATATAAACCGGAAAGTTTTACTATTGAAGGTTTTGTCAATTGTGCTACTCCTGACCAGATAATTAAAATAGCTAATGCCAATTTCAAAAATAAGACAGGGTTGATCTTGCTTTGCATAGATTCTGATAAAGTTGAATCTAAAATTCGTTTCGAAAGTGGTGGATATGAGTTTTATCCTCATATCTATGGCGTTCTTAACCTTGATGCAGTTGTAAAAAC